>Ga0105045_10000823_pt1 | contig 24054 bp, 24 predicted proteins | sample MAT02_FD_78089 | JGI IMG/M metagenome (GOLD analysis project Ga0105045, IMG submission 78089) | Freshwater microbial communities from Lake Fryxell liftoff mats and glacier meltwater in Antarctica - MAT-02 (megahit assembly) | ecosystem: Environmental > Aquatic > Freshwater > Ice > Liftoff... | reverse complement strand
CATTACAATTCCTCCTATTACTAAAATCAGGATTACAATTGGAGCATAGCCTTTAAAAGGAACATTGTTTATGAATCTTGCATATGCAACCATGCCAGCATAAACGAATCCTAGAGCTGAAAAAATAAGTCCTAACAAAGACATGAATCTAATTGGTAAATAGGAAGTATTCAATGCCCCATCAATGAGATATTTCAGTTTCTTTTTAAAATCCCATTGAGACTTTCCAACCGTTCTTGATTGCCTTTTGTAAGGTAAAAATTTCATATTCAAGCCCATCCATAGAATATCACCTTGAAAAAATCTGTTTCTTTCATCAATTGAGTTAAATATATCAATTGCTTTTCTATCTAAAAGTAAATAATCAAAACCACCTCTAGGCATATTTTTATTGGTAATTCTCATTAGTGAATAAAATAATTTTGAACTTAACTTATTCATTACGGAATCTTCACGATCTATTCTATGACAAATTACAATATTGAAATTGGCTAACCACGCATGAATCATTTCAGAAATCATATTAAAAGGATCTTGCAAATCAGCAGACATTATGATAGCAGCATCTCCTGTGCACCTCTTAAGGCCAGCAACAACAGCAGCAACTTGACCAAAATTTCTCGTAAATGATATTGCAATTATCCGCTTACTTTTTTGCTGTAGCATTACAATTTCTTCCCAAGAACCATCATCAGAACCATCATTTACTATTACTATTTGATACTCAAATCTATCCGAAAATTGAACAAAAATATTCTCAATTTCGTTGCATGTGATTTCAATTGAACCTTTATTTCTATATACAGGAATTACAAAAGAAATCAGTTTAGACAAAGATTTCGAACGATTGAATTCACTCATTTTCTTGCAGAATTAATGAACATATTCTTTCCACATCAGCAATAGCCAAATCAGGATAAATTGGCAAACATAAAATCCTGCTGGAAACAGATTCAGAAAGGCTATTCTCCAAATTATTTTCCACATAATTTAAAGTATTTAAAGATGGAAAGAAATACCTACGACAACTAATTCCTTCATTTTCTAATCTTTTCTTAATAGAGAGCAATGCATCTTCAGAGTTAAATAAAATAGGATAATAAGAAAAATTGTGGCGCGTAACATTTACACCGAAAATTGGTCTAGTAATTATTGGAAAATTATTTAATCGATTATTATAAAATTCGCTAATGGTTTTCCTTTTTTCAATTATTTTATCAATCGCTGGAAAAATACAAAGCCCCATTGCAGCATGCAATTCAGAAGACTTACCATTTATTCCAATTCCAAAAAAATCTTCTTGTCCATTATGTCCAAAATTACGCATATAGGAGATTTTTCGCGCAAATTCATCGCAATTTGTTGTAATTCCACCGCCTTCTATTGTATGAAAAAGTTTAGTAGCATGGAAACTAAGTACAGATATATCTCCAAAATTAAGTACTGATTTCCCCTTATATTCAACACCGAAAGCATGAGCGGCGTCGTATATTACCTTTAAATCAAATTCCTTGGCAATATGCTCAATAGCTTCGATTCTGCATGGGAAACCAAATACATGAGTAGCCAGAATTGCTGAAGTTTGTGGAGTAATTTTTTCTCTTATTTTGTCAGGATTGATTGTAAAATCGGAAGATAAAATATCTGCAAAAACAGGTTTACAACCCTGCCAAACTATGCTACTTGTAGTTGCCACGTATGAAAAAGGTGTTGTAATAATTTCACCCGAAATTTCTGCTGCTTTAATAGCAATTAATAAAGCAGTAGTTCCACTATTTAAAAAAAAAAATGCTTAACGCCCAAATAGTTCTTAATTTTTTCTTCTAATTCAAGAACCAATGGTCCATTACTTGTAAGCTGCCCTCTTTGCCAAATTCCTTCTAAATAAGATATATATTCTTTTATGTCAGGCAAATACGACTTAGTAACATTTATCATTGATTATAATTTAAAATTAAAATCTTTATTTTATTCAACAAAAGTAATAAATAAAATTGAGTTAAAGACTGTTTCCATCAATATGAAAATAGGACAAATAAACCAGTATATTTTTCCCAATTTTAATTTTTATTAATCCCATCAATTCAATTAACACTTAAATCTCTTTTTTCTGGAAAAATAACTTTACATGCTGCAGAAACCAAACAAATGGTTTTTGATTACGCTAATTTAGAACTTGGAGAAATAACTTATTCAGGTTTTTGGAGGCATGAAAGGAATGGTGGAAATGATTGCAGAAACTTCTAAACTTGATCCTGAAGAAGATATCAAATATAGAGATTACGGCATTCCAGAGATCAAAGACATTCTTCCTAAAGCAAAAAATGGAAATGAGCCTATACCAAAAAGTGTACTGTTGTTTTTCTGCCGGATAGAATGGACTTGTAGGACCACTCCACAGATTTGCAAAGCAAGAAGTAATACCAATTGCATTTACTTTTTAGTCCAAATTTTTTTGGTATTATGCCGATACAATAGCTGTTTAGGTCAATAGAAATTGGACTAATACAAATATGTTTTCGGTATAATTCGTTGGATTTTAGATTTGCAAAAAGAATTGAGTGAAGATGCTCCCACAAAAGAACAAATTATTCAGTATGTGCATAAAACTCTTTTGAAGGAAAAGTAATTCCTGGTTATGTTCATGCTGAGTTGAGAAAAACGACCCTAAGATTTATTTTACAAAAGGAGTTTGCGAAAAATATATGCCTAAGGATAATATTTGCTGTATAGTGTGGAATTTATGACGTAGTGCTTGAAATGCTAAGTTCTATAAAAAAAATTCAGAATCCTTGGCCTAATTTAGATGATCACTTTGGTGCTTTGCTTATTCATTAAGGAGTTAAAGAATGTGACTTTTTTACCGTGCTTTTTGGTGTTTCAAGAGATTTAAGTGTTCTAGCGCAATTAACTATTTTTAAAGCAATGGGCTTGCCGATTGAATGGCCAAGTTCTATGACTTCAACTTGGATTAAAAATAAAATTTCTTCTCAATAAAAGTTGATTAGGCTTTTTTCTTTTTAAATTTAAACCTTAAAAACTCAATAATTGGAGGAAGTATCGATATGAGAATGATTCCGAAAATAATCGTTTCAAAATTATTTTTTACAAATTCAAGATTTCCAAAAATGTAACCAATTATTGAAACACCTGCTACCCAAAGTATTGCTCCAATAATGCAGTATTTAATGTAAATTTTGTAATTCATACTTCCAGCTCCAGCAACAAAAGGAGCTACAGTTCTAACAATTGGTATAAAACGAGCGATAATTACGGTCCTTCCACCCCATTTCTTGTAATACTCTTCTGTTTTTTCTAGATGAGACCTTTTTAAAAATAAAATCCTTTCCCTTTCTCGAATTTGTTTTCCAAAAACTGATCCTACAAAATAATTTACATTATCGCCAAGCAAAGCAGCAACTATTAGTAAAGGTATAACTATTAAAATATTAAGTCCGTCAGGATTCGCAGCTGCCAAAGCTCCTGCCGCAAATAATAAAGAATCTCCTGGCAAAAGAGGCATAATTACTAAACCAGTTTCTACAAACACTATTGTAAATAATATGATATAGGTTAGTGTTCCATATTCTGTAATAAAAGTCTGCAAATGTTGATCGATATGTAAGACAAAATCAAACAAATATTTTATTACTTCCATTTTTTAAATTTTTCGCAAATGTAAACGAATAAAATTTGCAATTGATTTCTACTTCAAAATGTTTGTAGTAAGCCAGCTATTTAATTGTTGCAATGCTCTTGCTCTATGACTTATTTGAGTTTTCAAAGTAATCGACATTTCTGCAAATGTTTCTTCGTAACCTTTAGGTTTAAAAATAGGATCGTAACCAAACCCATCATTTCCATGCACAGTTTCTGTTATTTCACCTTTTATCACACCTTCAAAAACGTGAATATTTCCTTTTAAACAAAGGGCAAATATAGTTTTGAAGGCAGCTTTTCTATTTCCATAACCCCGCATTTCTGCAAGAACTTTTGCAATATTATCAGAATGACTTCTTTGCGGTCCCGCATAGTGTGCTGAGTCAACACCAGGCTTATTGCCTAAGACTTCGATTTCAAGACCAGAATCGTCAGCAAAACAATCTAACCCCGTTTTACTATATAAAAATTTAGCCTTTTGAAATGCATTTCCTACAATAGTTTCTGTCGTTTCAGGTAATTCTTCTGTAAAATTTATTCCTTTTAAAGTGAGTAAAGTAACTCGTTTATCAAGTTGTTGCTCAATTTCCTGTATTTTGTGTAAGTTGTTTGTTGCAAATACAATATTCATAGGTGCAAAGTAAAAACTAAACAATTGAAATGACTACTTTTGCATAAAATTAAAATAAATTGAAAACAGCCCTCATCACAGGAGTCACAGGACAAGATGGTGCATATCTAGCAGAATTCTTACTTCTTAAAGGCTATTTAGTTCATGGAATTAAAAGAAGAAGTTCCTTATTTAATACAGATAGAATTGATCATTTATATGCAGATCCTCACATAGATAACGGGCGTTTCTTCCTTCATTACGGAGATTTAACAGACTCTTCCAATCTAATACGAATCATTCAAGAAGTCCAACCTGACGAAATTTATAATTTAGGGGCTATGAGTCATGTAAAAGTTAGTTTTGATGAGCCAGAGTATACAGCTAATGTTGATGGCTTGGGTACATTGAGAATTTTAGAAGCTGTTAGACTTTTAAATTTGACTAAAAAAACAAAGATTTATCAGGCTTCTACATCAGAATTGTATGGGTTAGTCCAACAGGTACCTCAATCAGAAACAACTCCTTTTTATCCACGTTCTCCTTATGCTGTTGCAAAACTCTACGGCTATTGGATTACAATAAATTATCGCGAAGCATATAACATTTTCGCTGTAAATGGAATCTTGTTTAATCATGAAAGTCCCAACCGTGGAGAAACTTTTGTAACACGAAAAATAACACGCGGAGTAGCACAAATTGCCTTAGGAATGCAGGATAAACTTTACATGGGTAACATTGATGCGAAAAGAGATTGGGGACACGCAAAAGACTATGTGGAAGCAATGTGGAAAATGCTTCAATTAGAAACTCCTGAAGACTTTGTAATTGCTACTGGTGAAACAAGAACCGTTAGAGAATTCTTGGTTCGCTCTTTCGAAGAAGTAGGAATTGAAATAGATTTTAAGGGAGATGGTGTTGAGGAAGTTGGCTTTATTAAGAAATGTAGTCATCCAGATTATCAGCTCGAAACAGGGAAAGTTGTGATTCAAATTGACCCAGAATATTTTAGACCTACTGAAGTTGAGTTACTTATTGGTGATGCAACAAAAGCTCAACTAAAATTAAATTGGAAGCCTAAATACACTTTTGATGAATTAGTAAAAGAAATGGTTGCATCCGACTTGCAACTTTTTAGCAATCAAAAGTATATACAAGCTTTCAACGCACAAAAAATATCTAATTAAGTGAATCAGGAAAGTAAAATTTATGTGGCTGGCCATAATGGAATGGTAGGCTCAGCTATTTGGAGAATTCTTCAGAAGAATAGTTTTAACAACTTAATTGGCAAATCTTCGAAAGAGTTGGATTTAAAAAATCAATACGAAGTAAACGCATTTTTTGCGAAAGAAAAACCACAATTTGTATTTCTAGCGGCAGCTAAAGTGGGCGGGATTCTTGCGAATAATACTTATAGAGCCGATTTTCTTTTTGATAATTTATCCATTCAAAACAATGTAATTCATGCAGCTTGGGAGAATAAAGTTGAAAAATTATTATTTCTAGGATCTTCCTGCATTTATCCTAAAATGGCCCCTCAACCCTTAAAAGAAGAATATTTACTTACGGGTTTGCTCGAAGAAACGAATGAACCTTATGCCATAGCAAAAATTGCAGGTATCAAATTATGTGAAAGCTACAGAAGACAATATGGAGCAAACTTCATTTCAGCAATGCCTACAAATCTTTACGGTCCTAATGATAATTATGACCTCAAAAATTCACATGTATTACCTGCATTGATAAAAAAAATGCACCATGCAAAAATTACAAATGCTGAATTGGTTGAAATATGGGGTACTGGAACTCCTAAAAGAGAATTCTTGCATGTGGATGATTTAGCAAATGCTTGTTTACATTTGATGCTGAATTATAATGAAGAGATTTTTGTGAATGTGGGGTCTGGTGAAGATTTAAGTATTGCTGAATTATCAAAAATGGTGAAGGAAATTGTAGGTTTTAAAGGTGAATTAAAATTTAATTCCGACAAACCAGACGGCACACCTAGAAAATTGATGGATGTTTCTAAACTAAAATCTCTTGGTTGGGAACCCAAAATTGATTTACATTTTGGAATTACTCAAACTTACAATAAAATTAAAAATACACTTTAAATTCCTCTGAAAATGTGTTTAAAGTTAAAAATAAAATAAAATGAATTCAGAAAAATCAGAAGACTGGACGTTAGTAATCAAACCCAAATCAAATTTATTTGACTTCCAATTAAAGCAACTTTGGGAATATAAAGATTTACTATTTCTGCTTGTAAGAAGAGACATTATAACAGTGTATAAGCAAACACTCCTTGGATTTTTCTGGTTTATCCTCCCTCCTATTTTAAACACTGTCACTTATTTTATTATTTTCGGATTGATAGCGAATGTTTCTACAGACGGAATGAATCCTATACTATTTTACCTTTCAGGAGTTATTTCTTGGGGATATTTTGCAGATTGTATCAATAGAACGTCAACTACATTTAGAACTAATGCTAGTATTTTTGGAAAAGTTTACTTTCCAAGGCTAATTGTACCTATTTCGTCGATTGCATCTGCGTTAATTAAATTTGCAATTCAAATAGGGTTATTAATTCTTGTTACAGCCTATTTTTATTTTAAAGAAAATAATGTATTACCACAATTTCAATATATTTGGCTGTTGCCAGTAATTATTGGTTTAATGGCATTTTCAGGATTAGCTTTAGGAATTATTATTTCTTCATTAACAACGAAATATAGAGATTTAAGCAATTTAGTTCCTTTTGCAGTATCTTTATTAATGTATGCTACTCCGGTTATTTATCCATCTTCAATTATACCACAACAATATAAATGGATTATTCAAATAAATCCCCTAACACCGTTGATTGAATCCTTTCGATTTATTTTTCTGGGCTCTGGCCATATTTCTTGGTGGCAATTATTATATTGTTTAGTATTTACCACTATATTATTTGTAATAGGTCTTGTTTTATTTAATAAAACCGAAAAGACTTTCATGGATACCGTTTAGTATTAATTTAATATATCGCTTTTAATTGCAGTTATTATTGGTAAACGACAAAGTGCTTTTTTCTAATAAACTGAGTATAAATAAAAATAAAAAATTGATTTAAAATTATCGATAATGTTGAACAATGGATAATTACAAGTCTAAAACAAAATTACTTAAAAACTAGAAAAAATGAATCGTTCCGAATTAAAAGCATTTTGTTAAATTCGCACTCTTTATAAAAATATGTCTATAGTTTTACGTTCAGATAATGTTTCAAAAGTATTTCGTCTTGGAGACGTAGGTGCAAAAACGATCACAGAAGATATCCGCGCTGTTTGGTACAAATTTACCAACAGGCAAAATCCTTATATTTTAAACGCATCCACAAATAATAGAGAAACAGAAAGTAATAACGACTTTGTTTGGGCTTTAAAAGATATCAATTTCGAAGTAAAACAAGGAGAAATCCTAGGGTTAATTGGAAAAAATGGTGCAGGTAAATCAACTTTATTGAAAATACTTTCAAGAACAACCGCTCCTACAACAGGAAGCATTAAGATTAAAGGTAAGATTGCGTCTTTACTTGAAGTAGGAACAGGCTTTCACCCAGACTTAAGCGGAAGAGATAATATATTTTTGAACGGGGCTATCCTCGGAATGAAAAAAAGTGAAATAAAATCAAAGTTCGATGCAATAGTTGATTTTGCTGGAGTGCAACGTTACATTGATACTCCGGTGAAAAGATATTCGTCAGGAATGTATGTAAGACTCGCTTTTGCTGTAGCAGCTCACTTAGAACCTGATATTTTAATAATTGATGAAGTACTTGCTGTAGGTGACCAAGAATTCCAAAATAAATGCCTTGGGAAAATGAAAGATGTTTCAGAACAGGGCCGAACTGTAATTTTTGTAAGCCACAATATGGGCGCCGTAAACGACCTTTGTTCTAGAGCAATTCTCCTTAACCAGGGTACGATAAAAATAGATGGCCTAACGGATAAAGTCATAAAAGCATACATTCGGCAAAATATGCAAATAAATATCAATGAAAATTATAGTATTGATGATGCAACCTCCAGAAGAGGTACAGGAGAAGTAAGGTTTGTGGGCATTGATACTTTTGATATTTCTAACAATAAAACAAATGAATTTCATCAAAACGATTCTGTATATTTCAATTTAAAGATAAAAATAATTCAGCCTGTGAAAGAACTCATGGCTAGCATTGCTTTCAGATCTGGAAAAACTAGGGATATTGTAACGAGTACAGCAAAGATTAATATCAATACAACAAATTTAGAAAGCGGTGATATTTTCACTTTGGATATAAATTTCCCTAAAATTAATTTAAGACCTGGAGTTTATGAAACATACTATTGGCTTGGTTCTTCTAATGCTGATAGCGCCTACGACGTTGTTGATAACCTGATGCCTCCAATTGTTGTAATATTACATCCAGATTCAACCAATATCTTTACATCAGGTTATTTCGATGATACTTTTACTTTTCAACTAAATAAAATTTAACAAACATTAATTTAAATAAATGTCTCTCAACAATAAACGTATCCTAATTACTGGCGGAACCGGCTCTCTTGGTAAAAAACTAACTGAAATTCTCTTAAAGCAATATCCTGATATTAGTAGGTTAGTAATATTCTCTAGAGATGAGTTAAAGCAATTTGAAATGGATCAGGAGTTCCCTACTAGTAAATATCCTTGTATTCGTTATTTCTTAGGCGACATAAGAGATGCTGCTCGTTTACGTCGTGCTTTTGAAGGCATCGATATCGTGATTCACGCTGCGGCTTTAAAACAAGTCCCTGCTGCCGAATATAATCCATTTGAATTTATCAAAACCAATGTTTTGGGAGCGCAAAATATCATTGATGCATGCCTGGACTGCGGAGTAAAAACTGTAGTAGCACTCTCCACAGACAAAGCTGCTGCTCCAATCAACCTTTATGGTGCAACAAAACTTTGCTCTGACAAATTATTTGTAGCCGCAAATAATATTAAGGGCAAACACGATGTGAGATTCTCGGTAGTAAGATATGGCAATGTAATGGGCTCAAGAGGATCAGTAATTCCTTACTTTTTGAAAAAGAAGGACGAGGGCGTATTACCAATTACAGACCCTCAAATGACTAGATTTAATATTTCATTAGAGGAAGGTGTCGATATGGTTTTGTTTGCAGTAGAAAATGCGGTAGGAGGTGAAATATTTGTTCCAAAAATTCCATCTTATCGTATTATGGACCTTGCTAAAGCTGTGGCTCCTAAAGCATTAACAAAAATTGTTGGAATTCGCCCAGGAGAAAAAGTGCACGAAGAGATGATAACTAGCTCAGATTCTTTAAACACAATTGATTTAGGTAGATATTTTGCTATTCTCCCACAAGCGAACTCCAAAGTTCAATCTTATTATGAATCGAAAGGTGGGAAAATGGTAGATCCTGGATTTTGCTATAATTCAGGAACTAATGATGAATGGTTATCTGTTGAGCAACTTTCTTCACTAATCTTTAAGAATATTTAAGATTAACAGATCGCCAAAACAATTCATAAAGATGTTAGATAAAAAAGTATCTAAATTAGCAATAGGAACTGCTCAATTCGGATTAGATTATGGCATAAACAATACATTTGGCAAAGTTAACCATGAAGAAATTGGGAAAATATTGGATCTTGCGTATTCAAAAAATATTAGGACAATCGATACAGCTCGTATTTATGGAGATGCGGAGGCTGTAATTGGTCAATATGACTTGAGTAAATGGAATATCATATCAAAATTCAATTTAATCAATAAAACATCGTCTATTGAAAAGGAATTGGATATTAGTTTAGAAAAACTTAAACTGAAAAATATTTATGCTTATATAGGTCATTCAGCTGAATTTTTTATCGAAAATCCAATTCATTGGAAAAAATTAATTGAATTGAGAGAACTAAATAAAATTGAACGAATTGGATTCTCCATTTATAAAACCGAACAACTAGATAAATTATTAGATCAAGGTTGCATTCCAGACTTAGTGCAGTTTCAATACAATATTTTTGACAAAAGGTTTGAATCGTATTTTCAATATTTAAAATCAATCAACTGTGAGATTCACACGCGTTCATCATTTCTCCAAGGTTTGTTTTTTAAAACAACATTGCCAGATTATTTCAACCCAATTAAAAATGAAATTAAAGAAATACAGCAGATGTTTCCTTTAAATTCGGAGCGCGCAGCTTATTTACTTTCATTTTGTTTAGAAAACCCTTTTATTGATAAAGTTATAATTGGTGTTCAATCTGAAAATGAACTTCAACAAAATTTAGAAGCTCTCAATCGATTTAGCATATCAAAAAAAAGTACGATCTCAATTGCAGATTTGCACATGGAATTATTGCTACCTTACAATTGGCCTAAGAATTAACCTGAAAAACAAAATGAGAATTGACATCAAAGATAAAATAGTAGTAATTACAGGAGGTTACGGGCATTTAGGGTCTGCTATAACCGAGTCCATTGCTATCCATAATGGTATTGCAATAGTCTTGGGACGCTCACAAACAAAATTTGAACTATTAAAAAATAAAATTGCCGAATCAAAAAACGTTCACTTCCAATATTGTGATGTTAGTGATACTTCTTCTGTGAAGGATGCATTTTCTAAAATTGTTTCTCAATTTGGAAAACTAGATGTGTTAATAAATAATGCTTTTTTTGGAAAGAGCGCGGTGCCCGAAAAAATGAATGACGAAGATTGGCAATTAGGTATTGAAGGAGGATTAAACACTACATTTAGATGTATCCGAGAAGTATTGCCTTATCTGTTGAATGGAAGTAAAATAATCAATATTAGTTCAATGTACGGCACTGTTTCTCCTGATTTTAGTATTTACGATGACTTCCCTTCTTTTATTAATCCTCCAAACTATGGAGCATCGAAAGCCGGAATACAACAGTTAACAAGATATTTTGCGGCCTATCTTGGAAAAAAAGCTATCACTGTCAACTGCATCAGTCCTGGCCCTTTTCCTAGCCTAGAGATTCAAAAAAACGAAGCTTTCGTTAAAGAATTAGAACAACGTACCGTTTTAAATCGGATTGGGCAACCTCATGAATTGGCAGGAATTTGCGTATTTTTGGCTTCTGATCAAGCATCTTTTATAACAGGACAAAATATTGCAGTAGATGGAGGATGGACAATCCGTTAAAATTCGGACATTAGCTATTATTCAAGCAAGAATGACTTCTTCCAGATTACCTGGTAAGGTTTTGCTCCCGCTGCCTTTTCCGCATGGAGAACCTTTAATTTATGCTATTATCAAAAAACTTAGGCTTTGTAAAGCTATTGATCAGATAGTCGTTGTTACTTCATCAGGACCCAAACAAGCTCCTCTTGTAGATTACCTTATATCAAAAAAGATTGCTTTAATTCAAGGAGATGAAATGGACGTTATAAGTCGTTTTATCACGGCAATTAACCATTACAAACCTACTACAGTGGTGCGAATAACAGCCGACAATCCTTTTATCGATATTCCGCAACTCTATCAAGTTTTAAAAAAACATGAAGAAAAATCCGCTGATTACAGTTCTACAAATAGTCTACCATATGGTATGAACATTGAAGTTGTCTCGGCAGATTCGCTTCTAGACATTTTCTATAATAAAAATTTAACAGCAGAACATCGCGAGCATGTGACAAGCAGAGTTAGAAATGGTCAAGAATATAAAGTGCAAATTATCAATACGCATGAACTTGATTTAAGCCATATTAAAGTAACAGTAGATACTCCTCAGGATTATATGCGAGCCGCTCTTTTGTTTCAATTGCAAGCTGATAAACCAATGGATCAAGATTTAAACTTTATATCAAACTCCTACAAAGAATACCCATACATTTTTGAATAATTAATAATTCATTATCAATGATAAAAGCAATACCATATGGTCGCCAAGACATTACTGAAGAAGACATACAAGCTGTAAATGAAGTGCTTCGTGGCGATTATCTTACGCAAGGTCCTACCATCGAATTGTTCGAAAAAGCATTTGCAACATATATAGGATCTAACTATGCGGTAGCTGTTTCAAATGGAACCGCTGCCTTACACCTTTGCGCGCTTGCTTTAAATGTAAACGAAAAATCAAGAGTAATAACTTCTCCTATTACGTTTGCAGCTTCTGCTAATTGCGTGAAGTACTGCGGAGGTGAAGTGCATTTTGTTGACATCAACCCTGAAACATTTACTATTGATGTTGACAAATTAAATCTACTTATTGAAAGTAAGCCTGCTGGTTATTTTTGTGGAATAATTCCCGTAGATTTTGCCGGATTTCCTGTGAACATGGAAGAAATTAAAAGAATCGCTACTAAAAATAATCTTTGGATTATTGAAGATGCATGCCACGCGCCTGGAGCAAAATTTAAATCTGATGACGGAAATATTCACAATTCGGGAAGTGGCGAGTATGCTGACCTTGCAATTTTTTCTTTTCACCCAGTTAAACATATTGCAACAGGTGAAGGAGGAATGATAACTACCAATAGCAAAGAACTTTACGACCGACTCAATATTCTGCGCACTCATGGAATTACTAAAAATCCTGATTTATTAATTGAAAATCATGGTGGATGGTATTACGAAATGCAAGAGTTGGGTTACAATTACAGACTAACAGATTTTCAAGCTGCTTTGGGAATTAGTCAGTTGAAAAGAGCGGAAGACGGGATAAAAAGAAGAAATGAAATTGCTCAAAAGTATTTCAATGAACTCAAGGATTTACCAATAACGCTGCCAAAGCAATTTGAAAACACGCAACATGCTTATCATTTGTTTATAATTCAAACTGAGAAAAGAAAAGAACTTTATGATTTTTTAAAAACGGTATCAATTTTCGCACAAGTGCATTATATACCTGTACATTTAATGCCTTATTATAAAAAATTAGGATGGAAGAAAGGAGATTTCCCCATATCAGAAGAATATTATGACAACTGCTTAAGTTTACCTATTTATCCAAGTTTAACGCAGCAAGAGCAAGAGTATGTCATCGAAAGTATATCTAATTTCTTTAATTTAACTAATTAATTAGAGCTAAAATTAGTTCTTAATACATCTTAATAACTCAAAACATAACTTTTTATAATCTAGTAAATTTTAATATGCTCGCATAATTTGGTAGGCAAATAAAAAATAATGCTGTTTTGAATTCTTACAAAAACAGTTATCTTTGCAATGATTAATAATGATTGCGATTAGTTTTTTTACTCTTGTTCATTAATTAAAACAATTTCCTGAAGACTAAAACATATAACCTGAATTAATAGTTTTACATTAAAGGCTTAAAATGAAAGATGAATTTGAAAAATACGGATTTAAATTTATTAGGGCTAATGAAGATAACATAGAACTAATTAGAAATTGGAGAAACTCAGACTTCATCAGATACAAGATGATAAATCAAAACATCATCACCAGAGAGGAGCAAATTAATTGGTTTAAAAATCTCGATAAAGTTAATAACCATTATTACATAGCCCAAAACGCTGAAAGTCTTGAATATGTTGGAGTTGTATATTTAAAAATACTCAAAAATAATATCGGAGAACCTGGTTCTTATTTAATTCGTGAAGATTTAGAAAATACCGCAACTTCCACTATTATTCAATTTGCGTTTTCGGACTATTCATTTGACAGTTTGGGAGTCGATATTTTATCGCCAAAGGTAAACAAAGACAATACTAAAGCCTTCAAACTTAATATGGAAGCATGTAAGTTAGTCGTAGAAAAATCTACTGAAGACATTCACTATTTTGAAATTTCGAAAAAAGAATATTTTGAAAATAAAAAAATAAATAAATTAAAAACTTTTCTAACAAAAAAACTTTCTTATGACAAAAGATGAATTCATTGAGAAATTCAGAAGCCAGTTTGATGAAACTGAGCCTGAGACAATAAATTTTGACACCCGATTTAAAGAAATCGATGAATGGAATTCAATGATGGCTTTAGTTATAATCGCCATGGCCGATGAAGAATTTCATATTAGGCTAACAGGAGATGACATAAGAAGTTCATCTACCGTGGGTGATTTATTTAATGTCGTGAATTCGAAGGTTTAAGTTTATTTAATTTAAGGAGGATAAACATTATTTATTCTCGCAATTAAGAAAAAAACATAAATTTTCGAATTGAATAATAAACTAATGATTTAATTTGCTGAATTTATTCACAAAATATAAAACACATGGCTCTAATTTATTTTAATAATGTAAAAATATCCGGGATTTCTGCAGCAGTACCAAAAACTATAATTGAAAATAAAGAAAATGGTTTTTTTAACGAATCAGAAATTTTGAAATTTATTAGCACCACTGGTGTTGAACGGTTTAGAGATGGGGAACCTTGTACTTCGGATCTATGTTTCGCAGCTGCAGAAAAATTAATTGCCGAGTTAAATTGGGATAAATCTGAAATTGAAATGTTACTTTTTCTTTCTCAAACCCCTGATTATATTTTACCCAACACTGCTCCAATATTGCAAAATAGGTTAAATCTTCCTAAATCTTGCATTGCATTTGACATGACTTTAGGATGCTCTGGCTACATTTATGGACTATCAACTATTTCTTCATACATGTCTACAGGCGCAATAAAAAAGGCATTGTTTCTTTGTGGAGACACTCCTACAAAAACGGTAAACAAAAGAGACAAAACCACAGCAATGCTTTTTGGTAACGCAGGAACGGCAACAGCAATTGAATTCGAAAAAGGAGCTGATTCTCTTAAATTTACACTGGGTTCAGATGGTTCTGGATTTAATTCAATTATTATCCCAGATGGAGGGTACAGAAATCCCATTTCAAATGAATCATTAATTGAAAATGAATTAGGTGAGGGTATAATAAGAAATAATTGTAATGTATTTCTTGACGGAATGGATGTATTCTCATTTGGAATAAATCAAGCTCCCGCATCGGTTAAAGAAACTTTGTCTGCCTGCAGTAAAACCGATGAAGATATTGATTTCTACATTTTTCATCAAGCAAATTTGATGATGAATGAAATGATTAGGAAAAAATTAAAAATTGGGAAGGAAAAAGTTCCTTACTCACTTGCCGATTATGGCAACACAAGTTCAGCCTCCATTCCAATAACATTGATTTCTCAGATACGGGATGAATTAATTAGTAAAGAAATAAATTTATTGCTTTGTGGCTTTGGAGTCGGACTTTCATGGGGTTCTTGCATATTAAAAACAAATAATTTAATTATTCCAGAAATCATTGAAGTATGATGAAAAATCCATTTAGCCTAGAAAATAAAACAATATTGGTTACTGGAGCATCCTCTGGTATTGGCAAAGTTACTGCGATTGAAATTTCAAAGCTAGGAGGAAGATTAATTATCACGGGAAGGGATGAAGAAAGACTTGAGGAAACATATAATTCTTTGGAAGGATCCGGCCACAAAAAAATTATTGCTGATTTCCTTGGAGAAAACGCCCCTCAAACCATAGTAGAACAAATAGACATTCCTATAAATGGTATTGTGCATTCTGCTGGTGTTTCTAAAACAATACCTTTAAATTTTTCTAATAAAAAATCATTAAATGAACTAATGCAGATAAATTTTGAGGTGCCATTTATTACAACTCATCTTTTGTACAAAAAAAAGCTTATTGCTAATGGGGGAGCTATCTTATTTATCTCATCACTGAGCGGTGGTTCAGAAAGAGGAGCTCTTGGTATGTCTTTATATGCTGCTTCTAAATCGGCTTGGTTAGGAGCAATGAGAAGTATGGCTTTAGAATTAATTACAAAAAAAATCCGTGTAAACGCAGTTTCACCCGGAATGGTGAAAACAAACTTAATGACAAACTTTCAAAATATTACTGAGGAAGATTTCAAAAAAGACGAGAAAGAAAATTATCCACTAGGATACGGTGATCCTACTGATATAGCATACGCCATAATTTACTTTATTTCAGATGCAAGCAAATGGGTAACTGGAGCAAACTTAATTATGGACGGAGGAGCAACCTTAAGGTAATAAAATGAAAAAAGCCTACCTCAAATTTATAAGCGTTTACTTACCGAAAAACGAGCTCTCTAATGGTGATTTAAACGCTACTTTTCCAGAATGGTCTGTAGATAAAATTGGAAATAAAACAGGAATTAATACAAGGCACATCTCCGCAGATAATGAATTTTCTTCAGATATGGCCATATCGGCAGCTAATAAATTGTTTGTTGATTATAATATTAGCCCTAATGAAATTGATTTTCTAATTCTCTGCACTCAAAGTCCAGATTATTTTTTGCCAACTACTGCTTGCATTATTCAAGATAAACTAGGTGTCTCAACTTCAGCAGGAGCATTCGATTTTAACCTAGGCTGCTCAGGATATGTTTACGGCTTGGCAATATCAAAAGGACTAATTACCTCCGGTATTGCAAAAAATATACTCTTTATAACATCAGAAACATATTCTAAATTTATTCATCCAGCCGACAAAAGCAATAGAACTATTTTTGGAGATGCGGCAACTGCAACATTAATTTCAAGTGAAGAAGGTTTCGCAGAAATTTTAGATTTCGATTTAGGAACGGATGGGAAAGGGGCCGAAAATTTAATTGTAAAAAGAGGTGGAGTAAGGTTTGCAAAAAATGAAAACAATGATGCAATCCTAGACGAATATGGTAATGCAAGAAACGAAAATTTTCTTTTTATGAACGGAACAGAAATATTTAATTTCACCTCATTAATGGTTCCAGAACTTGTTAAAAATGTACTTACCAAAAATAATATGGTTATGGAGGACATAGATTTACATATTTTTCATCAAGCAAATAAATTTATGCTCAATCATATTAGAAAGAAATTAAATATTAAAGAAGAAAAGTTTTTTTTTGACATCGAAGATTGCGGAAATACAGTTTGCTCTACTATACCTATTGCGATGAATAAAGCTATGCTTAGTTCAAATTTTGGAAAAGAATCCAAAATCCTATTAGCAGGATTTGGAGTAGGCTATTCATGGGGGGGCTGTATCTTAAAAATGCAATAAAATATTTATGTCCTTTTAAAATTGTAGAAAGGAATTATATGATTATTAAAAACTCAACAAGGAAAAATAAAATATTTTTAAGAGCAAATGCAAATGATAAAATTGGCATGGGGCATTTAATGCGAATTGAATCAATTGAATTAATGTTAAACAAATATTTCGAATGCATTTATCTTTTACGAGAGGAAGATATAGAAGCGATTTCATTTTTAAAGAATAAAAATATTGTTACTATTCCGAACCAAAAAAATTTAATTGATGAAAGTAATTGGATCGCTACCAATTATTTAACAGGCAAAGAAATAGTAATTCTAGATGGTTATAATTTTAATACTGAATATCAAATTACAATTAGAAATAAATGCAAAGGAGTTATTTTTATTGATGACATACAGAGTTTTCATTATGTAGCTGATATTGTCATAAATCACGCGCTTGGTATGACTTCTGAAAAATTTTCAATCGAGCCATACACCAAGCTTCTCTTAGGTATCGACTATAGTTTATTGAGGCCTTCGTTCATAAAACAAGCTAAAATGAATATCTCAAAAGCTAATACCACAGATTTTCTTATTTGTATGGGAGGAGCTGACCCAGAAAACATAAGCCAAAAAATTATAAATGAAGTTAGTACTAAATTCCCTAAATCAAAAATTAACTTAATTATTGGGCCAGCAAATCCAAATTTTAAAAATTTAATAAAATCAAATAACAACAACGCGCAAGTTAATATATTAAGAAATTTAGATGAAGAGAAAATTGCCGAAGTGATGGAAAAATCATCAATCGCGATATTGCCTCCAAGTACAATGTCTCTCGAGTATTTATGTTCCGGAGGGCAACTGTATTTATATCTTACAGCTGACAATCAGAAATTTGGACTCGACGCTTTGATTTCAAGGGGATATGCCTTTCATTATTCGGAGTTATTAAATACAGATGAATTAAATATTCCAAAACAAAATGCCAATAAAATTGTCGACGGTCTCAGCCCGATTAGGATTAAGAATGTGGTTGAGGAATTGTATAATAAATAAGGAAAAAATATTGGGTGATACGTTAATTCATAAAGACTGAAGAATCGTATTGAACATAAAGCATCTATTATTTTATAGTATATCAAATGATTAAGCTCATTTATTATAAGACTAAATTCTAATTACCATCATATAAGAAACATTTAAATCTTTAAATTTTCATATATTTGCAACCTAACAAGTATGAAGGGTTAAAGAAAATATTTTAAGATTAAATTTTAAATGAAATGGAAAAAATATTAATTGGTGAAAATTCCTGGTTTTATGGAAAAGAAATTAAAATAGGGAAATCAGTTAAAATTGGAACGAATGTAAATATTAGAAGCGAATTTTGTGAAATAGGTGATTATTGCAATGTTGGAAATAATAATCAAATATTGTGCGAGTCTGAGTTTATTTTAAAGTCAAATGGAATTATTGGAAGTAATAATAACTTTTGTGCAAGAAGAATTTACTTTGATGAATATCTATTTTTAGATTCAAATGTGATAGTTGGCCACGGTGGAAGATTTGGATATGATTCATTTTTAACTGTTGGCAAAGGAGTAATGATTTGTGCAAACGTAAAACTTAATACAAATTATTCTATAAAAATTGGAAATGATGTGGGAATTGGCGAATACGTCGATATTTGGACGCATGGTGCTTACCCATCAATTTTGGATGGTTTCCCTTCTGAATTTGGTCCAGTAGAAATCGGATCCAGTGTTTGGATTCCAGCTAAGAGTACCGTTTTGGCCAATGTTAAAATTGGAAATAATGTTGTTATTGGTGTAAACTCATTAATTAATAAAAATCTGCCAGATGGCTGCTTTGCAGCAGGAATACCGGTTAAAATAATTAAAGAAAATGTCTATCCTAAAAGAGATGCTACATTAAATAAAAATAAAATCGACGATATAATTGTTGAATATAAAAAGCTATGCGATTACAAAAACTTAAAAGTGAAAATTAGTTATGATATTGAAAATGAAAAAATATATTGTAATGATTTGGCATATAACACTAAAACAATGGTAATCGAAGGAAATCTTGATGAAGTGCACGAAGATTTTAGAGATTTTCTAAGAAGAAGAGGAATTAAATTTTTTACTGGCCTGCCATTTAAATCAATATTACCGGAGGGTTATAAATCACTTATGGAAATAATATGAAAAAAGAAATAAAAATCGGTAATAGGTTAATTGGGGAAAATAATCCATGTTTTATTATTGGAGAATTATCATGCAATCACAATGGAGACTTTTCAATAGCAGTCGAAACAGTAAAAGCCATGCATGCTGCTGGTGTTGACTGCCTTAAATTGCAGACTTCAAAACCTGAATCGATAACAATAGATTCTGGCAAAAGCGACTTTATAATCAAAGGTGGTACAATTTGGGATGATAGGAGTTTATTCGATTTATACACTGAAGCCTATACCCCATGGGAGTGGCATGAACCTCTTCAAAAACTAGCACACTCTTTAGGAATGGAATTTTTTTCCTCCCCTTTTGATCATAAAGCTGTTGACTTCTTGGAAGACTTAAATGTACCAGCATATAAAATCGCTTCATATGAAATTACAGATATTCCTCTCATAGAATATGCGGCTTCAAAAGGCAAACCTATGATTATTTCAACAGGAATAGGAACGGAACAGGATATTCTTGAAGCTGTTGAAGCGTGTAAAAGAGTCGGTAATGACCAAATAATTCTTTTAAAATGTACCTCCTCCTATCCTACACCTCTAGAAGAAGTAAATTTAAACACAATACCCTTAATCCGTCAAAAATTTAAAGTATTGGTGGGGCTTTCAGACCACACTGTAGGATATGTTGTTCCTTTGGGTGCTGTCTCTCTTGGGGCCGTTATTGTTGAAAAACATTTTATATTGGATCGAAATATTGGAGGCCCTGATTCGTCTTTTAGTATGAACCCAAAGGAATTTACTTTAATGATTAACAATGTAAGAGATCTAGAAAAAGGTCTTGGGGTTTCAACTTTGGAATTGTCTGAGAAAAGCAAGCTAAATAAAAATGGGGCTAGATCGTTATATATTGTTTCGAACATAGAACAAGGCAATCTCTTTACTTCCGAAAATGTTCGTTCAATTCGACCTGGATTTGGATTACCGCCCAAATTCTTAAAGGAAATAATTGGTAAAAAATCCTTAAAAACCATAGAGAAAGGTACACCACTCTCTTGGGATTTAATTGAGCACTAATTTAATTTTTAATGAAGATATTTAATCTGTGATTTAAATCAATTTTACCTTATAAATATTTGTATATAAGATTCTTAAATGAAAGTGTTTATACTTTGTTTGTTTTACTTTTCATTATTTAATTTTTAATGCTTACTTTAAATATGAAGTTGTAATGAAGATTCTTAAAATAAAGACTTAAGAATTTTGGAAAAGTGATTATCTTTGTATTCAAATTATTTAAAAACACGTTGCGGTTGCACCAAGTAAAATAGGTATTTTTAAAGAAATACATTTGTGCATTCTTCATTAAAATTAACAAACATAAAATGAATATTGCCATATTTAATTCGCATACTTTACTAGCATCTCATTATGAAACGGAACTAGAAATAATAATTAATCACCAAGAAAAGGGAGATAAAGTTGTTCAATTAGTTTGTAATAAAGAGTTGCCAGCTTGCGATACTAACCCATACTATCAGCCGGAAGCATGCGAAAGATGTGTTTCAAAAAGAAAAATGGGTTATGAAGTATTAAAGAACCCATTGGAAGTAAAAAGCTTTTTTAATTTAAAAGATTCCGACAAAAAAAGAATTGCAGAAGTTCCGAAATTATTTTCTAATGTAGGCGATTTACAGAAACTCAAGATTGATAATTTTGATATCGGGTTTGCTATTTCGTCCTCCATAATTTCAATGTTTAGAGATCCTAATCCGAAGTTAGAAGCTAATCTTGTTGAAAGATATATTGTTGCAAGCTTAGGAGTTTATTTCAGTATGATCAATTATTTAAAAAAGAATAAGACTGATTTGGTTTACGTATTTAATGGCAGATTAGCCCAAACGAGAGCTGTCTTAAAGGCATGTAATTTATTGGGAGTTAAATGCCTGCTTCATGAAAGAGGAAATTCATATGGTTTTTATTCTACTTTTGATGATATAAGCATACACGACCTAAAAAACACTCAAAAATTAATTAAGGAAACATGGGCAAAAGCTGACCCAGTGCAAAAATTTGAATTTGGAGAAAAGTGGTTTCAAACCAGAATTGGAGGTAAAATGGAGAATTGGTATTCCTTTTTGGAAAACCAAGTAAATGAACTTCCAGAAAATTGGGATTCGCAGAAAACAAATGTTATAATTTGTAATTCGTCTGAAGACGAGTTTTCTTCATTGGGTGAAGAGTGGAGAAACCCAATATATAAGAATCAAACTGAAGGGATTACCAAAATCATTAAAGATGGGGCTCAGCTTCCTAATGTTCATTTCTACTTAAGAATGCACCCTAATCTTGCTAAAGTAGAAAATGAGGATTTGAGAACCCTAAAAAATATATCTTTTGAAAATTTAACAACAATCCCGTCCACCTCTCAAATAAGTACTTATCACCTAGTTAGACATGCTAATAAAGTTATAACTTTTGGGTCTACAATAGGAGTGGAAGCCACCTATTTGGGCAAACCAAGCATATTAGCAGGAAAATCATTTTATTATGACCTTGATGCCGCATATGTTCCAAAAAATCATCAAGATTTAATGCAACTAATTTCTGAGGAGCTTCCGCCTAAATCGAAAGAAATTGCATTAATGTATGGGTATTTTTTTGGCACTTTCGGAATCCAATTTAAACATTACAAACCAGAAGATTTTGCCCATGGCACAATATATGGGAAAAGACTTGGTCCTGTAATAGGATTAAAATATAAGTTTATCAAATTAATATTTCACAATACTCTCTTTGCTAATTTAAGCGAATATCTTCTCACGCGAAGGAGAGAAAATTTGGTAAACAAATACCTCCGTTAATTATAAATGTTATCTCTTGGAAACTCGAGAATAAAAAACGTATTTAGAATATAATGGTCGGAGAAATTAGACAAGATGAATCAAATCGATAAACCCATAAATTTCTGATATGAAATGTGAACGCTGAAAATTTACCATTTCCTAAAAAACTGAAGTAGTTATTGAAGTGCCTAAAAAAAATAGAACTAGCTCAGAAGTGCAAGCTTTTACCTCCCATATTTTTTATTGGAAGAAAGAATTTCAAAACAAGTCTCTTTTGGTCCCCTCATTTGAAGAACAATAACTAAAATATTTACTAAACAAACCCAATAATATCATTCATTCGATTTAAAACATCTATTTCATTATCACTCGAAATTTTTTAAAAAACCAAATGTTTCTTTATCCATATCGGGAAAAACTCACTTTCACCCAAAATTGTAATACTTTATCAAAACAATGATATTAATAATGAATAATTTTAATTCATTATTAATATTTTAAAATATATAAGAATAAATGTACTTATAGTTATTGACTTAATTATTATATTACCCGACTTTTATATACCATTTTAAAGTAAATATTATTTTAAATTACATATAAAGCTCTAATGAGAAAGTGGAAAATTATGGGTCGAATTATTTTAAATTATTAAATATCTTTGACGCTTAAAGATTTAACAAATGAAAAACAAAATATATTCGAAACTTGGCGAAGTAAAAAACCATTACGACAAAGGAGGTAACGTAATTCAATACATTCGTGAATTAGAAAATACATCTTCAAATTCTGTTGATGCTATTCAAATTAGTTATGATATGCAAGCGGGTAGTTATGTCGACTCTTTTAAGAAAAATCCTGAAGCAAATAGAAAATATACTACAGCTCTAGCTAGTCTACTCGATACATTAGATACATCTGGTAATATTATGGAAGCTGGAGTGGGAGAAGCAACGACATTAGCGAATGTCATTGAAAAGCTAAAAGTAAAACCTTCGGCTTTTGGGGGGTTCGATATTTCCTGGTCTCGCATCAAATATGCACAGAAATTTTCGGAATACAAAAAATTAAATAACGCATTCCTCTTTATTGGTGATCTTTTCCACATACCAATTGCAGACAATAGCGTAGACATTTTATATACCTCCCATTCGATAGAACCCAATGGAGGGAAAGAAAAAGAATTGTTGGAAGAACTTTTTAGAGTTACAAATAGATATCTAATTTTACTTGAACCTGCTTATGAATTAGGTTCTGACGAAGCTAGAAAAAGGATGGATTCGCATGGTTATGTAAAAGGATTAAGGAAAATTGCAGAAGATTTAGGATATAATGTTATAGATTATCGATTATTTGACGTTATTCTTTCAGATTTAAATCCAACAGGATTAATGATAATTGAAAAAAACAAATTTAATTATTCCCGTAGTTTCAAACTAGCATGTCCAATTACGAAGTTAGAATTAAACAAAAAACAGGATGCCTATTTTTGTGCCGGGAGTTTAATGTCTTATCCTATCATTGGAGGAATACCTTGTCTTCTTTCAGATAATGGAATTATTACTTCGAAATTTGATACAGAAATAATTATTTAATCGATTATGACGCAATTTAAAGATAAAAAAATCCTCTTGGTCGTAGCCCACCCCGATGACGAACTTTTAGGCTGTGGAGGAACAATGAATCGATTTATTACAGAATTT
>Ga0105045_10000820_pt1 | contig 24140 bp, 27 predicted proteins | sample MAT02_FD_78089 | JGI IMG/M metagenome (GOLD analysis project Ga0105045, IMG submission 78089) | Freshwater microbial communities from Lake Fryxell liftoff mats and glacier meltwater in Antarctica - MAT-02 (megahit assembly) | ecosystem: Environmental > Aquatic > Freshwater > Ice > Liftoff... | reverse complement strand
TCCCCGCGTGCTGCGCGACATGCCCATCGCCACGCCGTTTACACCCCTCGCGGGGTTTGCATTCGACCGACTCGCCAGTGTGCGTATCCTGTCTGGCGAGGAGTCGGTGATTGTCGAACTCGCACGCCGCTTCCGCGCCGAGGCGCCCGAGCCGTGGGACGCGCAGGATCCTGCCGACTCACTCTATCGTGTCGCTAGGCAGGCGCTCGCCCGCGATGCCTATCGTGATGCGGCCGAGCTGTTCAAGCAACTGCGCCAACGTTTCCCCAAAAGCAGCTACGCGCCCGATGCCCCGTACTGGGAAGCCTTCGCGCTGCAGCGACTGGGCGGCACCAGTAACCTGAACGGTGCGCTGCGCGTTCTCGGGGTGCAGCGAGCTGAGTACCCCAAGGCGGCCACGAGAGGGGATGCCGCCGCGTTACGTTCGAGAGTTGAAGGTGTGCTGGCCGGCAGCGGGAATATCCAGCTGTCCACCACGCTGATGGGGCGCGCGCAACGTGTCACCGCCGACGGCTGCCCCAGCGCCAGCGACGATGAACGCATCAGTGCCCTCACCGCCGTTACGCAGATGGACGCCACACAGGCACTGCCGGTTCTCAAGAAGGTACTCGCGCGGCGTGAGCCGTGCACGCAGGAGCTCCGCCGCACGGCGGTATGGCTGGTGGCGTCGCGCAAGCAGGCCGATGGCGCGTCGATTCTCATGAACGTGGCCAAGACCGATCCGGACGGCGAAGTACGCGAGCAGGCGGTGTTCTGGCTGGCCAACGTGCCCACCGACGAGTCTACCGCGATGCTGGTGGATCTCGCGCGGAGCGGTGACGACCTCGAACTCCGCAAGCGCGCGGTTTACGCGCTCTCGCGCTCCAAGTCGCCGCGTGCGGTGAGTACACTCCGCGAGATCGCGCTGGATGCCAACGCCCCTGACGATCTCCGCGTGGAGGTGCTCAACTGGTACCTCGCCAGTCCGGCGCGTGCTACGGGAGACGACGCGGTAGCGTTTCTCCAAGAGGTGTACGGCAAGGCGAATTCCGACCTTATCAGACAGATGGCCGTCATGTCGATTGCGGCACAGCGTACGGAGAAGTCGCGCAACGTGCTCATGACGCTGGCACTGAACGAGCGCGAGTCACTCGACATCCGCCAGATGGCCGTGACCAGTCTTGGCACGCCGAGGTACTCCACGCGCGGGGACCAAGCCGCCGGCACCTCTGCGGCCGACGTTACTTCGGCCGTCACCGCGCTCGCGAAGGTCTATGACCAAGTGAGCACGCTCGAGGTGCGACGGACGGCACTCATGGCACTCGGCGGGGCTCGCGATAACGCGGGGCTCGACAAACTGCTCGACATCGCACGCAATGAAAAGAACGCCGAGCTGCGCCGCGCGGCGGTGTCTTATCTCACCCGCAGCAAGGATCCGCGGGCGCTCGCGCTGCTGCAGGAGATCATCGATCGATAATCGCTACGCCCGCGTGCCGATCTTACTTACGCGTCGTTCAGTGTCAACGACCAGTTGATCGGCAGGTTGGGGTCGAGCGAATCCCGCACCGAGCAGTACTTGGTAACCGCGAGCTCAATGGCCCGCTCCGCATGCACCCGTTCGATGCCGGCTCCGGCAATCGTGAAGGAGATGTGAATCTTTGTGAGGCGCCCCGGTGTGCCGGAGAACCGTTCGCCGATCACGTCAATGCCAAGGGCACTCACTGGCGTGCGACGTTTGGCGAGAATATCCACCACGTCTACGCCGGTGCAGCCGGCGAGTGCGCACAAGAGGGTGTCCACCGGCGAGGGGCCGGTAGCACCGGTGCTGTCCATGTGGATGGACGCTCCGCCCGACGAGCGGACGCCGTCGAACTCGTGATTGCCGGTCCACATCACGCGGACCACGGCCGGCGGCTTGCCTACCACCGGCATGGCCGACGTGTCCTTAAGCTGCTCTTCACCCATCATGGCTGTTCTCCCTTGCGGATGGCGGCGCGGACCGCGTTGCCCCACTCGGTCCATGAGCCGTCGTAATTGCGTACCTTCGCGAAGCCCAGCAAGTACGTGAGCACAAACCATGTGTGTGACGACCGCTCACCGATCCGGCAGTAGGTGACGACATCGTCCGACGGCGCCAGGCCCAGTTCGTCCTGATAGATCGTGCGCAGTTCGGCGGCCGACTTAAATGACCCGTCGGCATTCGCGGCACGCGCCCACGGCACACTGCGCGCGCCCGGAATGTGTCCGCCGCGCAGCGTCCCTTCCTGCGGATAGTCGGGCATGTGCAGCTTTTCACCGGTGTACTCCTGCGGCGAACGCACATCGATCATCGGCAGACCGTCTGTCATGTGCTGGCGCGTGTCGTCGATGAACGCGCGGATGCCGGCGTCCTGGCGCTCGCCGGCGGTGAACGTCGTGGCGGGAAATGTGGGGACATCGGTGGTGGTAGGGCGATCTTCCGCCAGCCACTTCGCGCGTCCGCCGTCGAGCACCACGCAGTTGTCGAACCCGCACAGGCGGAACACCCAGAAGGCGTACGTGGCCCACCAGTTGTTCTTGTCACCGTAGAACACAACGGTGGTGGTGTTATCGATGCCCTTAATGCGCAACAGCGCTTCGAATTGCGTGCGGGTGATGTAGTCCCGCTCCACCTGATCGTTGAGATCGATATGCCAATCGAGCTTCTGGGCGCCCGGGATGTGCTCCACACTATACAGCAGCACGTCCTCGTTGCATTCCAGCAGGCGCAACGAGGCGTGATCGAGCTGCTCGGCGAGCCACTCGGTGGAGACCAGGCGCTCGGGGTGGGCGTACCCCTTGGCGACGATAACGGGATCCGGGAGGCCCGGCAATGACGTGAAGGAAGACATACCATGGAGGCTATCACGTGGTGTCCCCGAGGGGGAGGGGGCAACTACATTCCTTTCATGTCGCAAATGACCGTGATGGGCTCGGCGATCGCCTACCGCCTGTTTGACGTGGGGTACGCGATCGATCTCGACCGCGCCCTGGATCTGCTCTCCTCCAGCGCGCCGGAGCGTGTGCGCCCCGTCCGGGGTGAGGCGCAGGCGCTCCAGATCAGCAATCCCCCCATTACCGTGCTGCTCGGCAACGAGATGCTGGTGGTGGGCGAGGAGTCTCTGGAGGTGGAGCTGTCGGCCCGGATCTTCGACTTCAGCGTGGTCTCGCTCCGCGTGCGTGTGCGGACACCCCGGGCGCTGTCGTGGGAGGACTTTACGGCCTTCGGATTGCGGTTGGAACATCATCCGGGCATCGCCACCGCCGTCGCGCATCACCTCCGGCTGCTCACGGAGCGAATCCGTGGCGCCATCGAGCGGCCGCAGTTGGCCGATGTGCACGAGGATTACACCGTTTTCCGGCTGACGAGTGTGCGTGATGCGGAGGGTTTGCCCGTGGGCGCCGACGCGCTCTCGGCGCTCGATGTGGTGCCGCTGCTGCTCAATGAAACGCGCCCACTGAGCGCCGAGGCGCGGCGTGAGTTGTTGCCGCACCGGTTCGCGTATTACGCCGATGATTTGGCGATTCTTACGTGGGACAATGCGTTGGTGGTGGAACCCGGTGAGCACGATACCGATCTGCAGTACATCTTGGAGTTCGCCAACGCGCAGCTTTTGGAGCTTCGCTACTACGATGCCTTGCTCGATGCCGAGTTGCCGCGATTGTACGACGATATCGAGGCGGCGCGTGCGCGACGCTCGGTGTTTCCGGGGCGTCGGTTTGCCGGGCTGCTGTCGCGGCTGCAGGGGCAGGTGGCAGAGTCCACCGAGCTGGTGGAGCGGGTGGAGAACGCCCTCAAGGTGACCGACGATGTGTATCTGGCGCGCGTGTATTCAGCGGCGCTGGAGCTGTTCCGCGGGCGGGCGTGGCGCGCCGGCATCGATCGGAAGCTGGCAATTTTGCGTGACACCTACTCCATGCTCAATGACGAGGCACAGGCCGGACGCAGCGAGACGCTTGAGATCTCGATTGTGCTGCTGATCGTAGCGGAGATTGCGATGGCCGTGGTGAAGGGGTGAGAGGCGTGCTCACATGACCGTGACTGGTGAGTCGGTGGCTATCGTCTTAGTGGCCACTGGTGGCGCGTGGTTGCTGGGCGTGGCGCTCTTTCGCCACCGCGCCGGCGTGTGGAATGCGGTGCAGCGCAAAGGGCTGGTGTACGCCGGTGGTGGCTTTCTCATGTCGGCCGCGGCGGCCCGGTGGCTACAGGACACGGGAACGCGTGGTATTGCGATTTCACTTATGGGTACACTCTTCGCGATGCGTGGCATGTATCTTCTGCTCCGTGAGCGCGCGAATCAGCGCGCCGCCGAGAAGCCCCGGTTCCCGGAGTAGGTACGGATGTCGTTGCCAGTGATGGAGGCGTACTCGCGCCACGTGTTGGTGTGCACGGGTGCCTACTGCTCGGAAAACCGCGGTGGGCGGCCGGTGTACAGCCGCTTGGCCGCGCTGCTGCAGCGTGAGGGATTACTGTTCGGCCTCACACGGGTCAAGCGCAGCGAGGCGCCCTGTCTGGGTGTGTGTGGCGGCGGGCCGGTGGTGGCGGTCTATCCCGAGGGCGTGTGGTACGCCAACGTGTCGCTGGAGCTACTGGAGCGGATTGTGGTGGAGCACCTGAAGGCCGGCCGCGTGGTGGAGGAGGCGGTGTTCCACCGGTTGGGGGTGAGCGGGGTGGCAGCGGGCGACGAAGAGCCCACTGGCTGACTCCTGCCTATGAGTAAGCATTACTCATCGTGTGACTGCGCGATTGCAGGTTCTCTGCGAAGACGACGAGATCGCCGAGATCCGCCGCGTCGCCGAGCGACGCCGGATGACGGTGGCCGAATGGGTGCGTGAGGTGCGCCAGGAGCAGTCGACCATCGATCCGCGCCGCGCCGCGCACTCGCCGCCGTCCGTGAGGCCGCCCGCGCAGCACATCATTCGTGGTGATCGATTGGTTGGGTTGAGTCTCCGCAGCGGACTGGACTTGGCTCGAACGACATGGCCTGCTCGTCTTATTCGTCGTCTGGTTGTACCCGTGAGCAGCCAGGTTACGGCACCCAGAGCAATGATTCGTTGATGTCGAGCACGCGCACACCGTCTGAACCGGTAAAGGCATAGTGCATGTGTCCGCACACCAGCGGTGGGCGCGACATGCGTTCCCAGATCGACTGCACAGTGTCCGCGTTCTGATCACGCCAATCAGCTGACACGCCAAAGTGATGACGCACGAGCGGGTTGGCCGACTCGCTGATGGTACACTGCGGGGGAACGTGTGTCACCATCAGGTCGATCTGCTGCCACGCTTCGGTGCGTGCGGCTTGTTCGACCGTGATGTTCTCGTCGAGGAACCAGTCCTTGTTGAGCGTGCGAAACCGGTAGTCGATGCTCGCCGCACCTCCCAGACAGCCAACGCGGAGGCCATTGAGTTCCAGAATCTGTCCGTCGGGTACGAACAAAATATTCGGCGCGACGACCACCGGAGTCAGGTCGTTCAACCAAGGCATGATCGGATAGTGCTCATGGTTACCGCGAATCCAGTACACCGGTCGCGACAGCGCCGTCCCCACGGAGTTCCACGTGGCGACGCGATCGGGATACCAGCCAAAGTCACCGACCTGGATAATCGGGACGTCTGGCGGCAGCTGCTGATCGAGGCGAACGAGTGCGCGCGGGTCGCCATGCAGGTCGCCGAGGAGTGCGATGCCGGGGTTCATGCTTCGGCTTGGCCGGAAGAAATGGTTGGACGGAATGCGACGGGTGGGGCAGGGGCCTGCATCGCGGTGATCGCGGAGGAATTGAAATGATGACGGGGCGCGTTAGCCTGCTCGCTATTTTCTGGCATGCCCCCTTGCGACCCAACGCCGAGTGTAAGCAACATATGTTCATGCCTGTTGTCGATACACGCCGCTGGACGGCAGACGAGGTGCGATCCCTTCCGGACGAGCCGGGCGCACGTTTCGAATGCGTGGATGGCGAGCTTTTGGTGAGTCCGTCCCCGAGCTTGTCGCATCAGTGGGCGGTGGCAGCCCTGTTTCGCGCACTCGATGCGTATTGTCGAGCCGGCGACATTGGTGCTGTGGGCATGGCGCCGGGCGATCTTCAGCTTGACGACGCGACACTCGTGCAGCCCGATCTGTTCGTCCTGCCGTTCGTTGGTGGACGGCGTCCCGTCTTGCCGGCGGAGATCGGTCGCGCGTTGCTGGTGGCGGAGGTGCTCTCACCCACCACCGCGCGCTACGATCGCGTGGTCAAGCGTGCGCGTTATCAGCGCTACGGCGTGGAATATTGGGTTGTCGATCTTGATGCGCGGTTGGTGGAGCGATGGACGCCGGAGACGCCGCGTCCCGAGATCATCACGGGCACGCTGTCGTGGCACCCGGCGAATGTCGCCACCGCGTTGCCGATTGACCTCGAGGCGCTGTTTGCTGAGGCGCTGGGAGAGCGGTAGGTGCGCGTGCGTTGACTGCGGGCGTCATGCCGCGCTGGACTACGAGGCGAGCGCCGCAGGGTCCAGTAACACCGCCACCGAGGCCCGGCCCTCACGCCGCGTTTCATCAAGTGGCGTCGCCCCCCCACCGATCTCGGCACGACAGCGGGTGACCATGTGAGAGCAGGTGCCGGCAAGGAGATTTTGGATCACCCGCTGACTCTCGCGTTGGTGCCGATTCAGGCGTATGCTCAACCGGCGGTTGGCATTCCGGCGCATTCCGTCGGCCCCAATCTTACTTCTTGTTCTCTTGGAGCCTCCGCAATGAGGAACTTTCGGCTCCGGTTCGCCGGTGAACGGTCCAGGCACCGGCTGCACCCGTTTCACGACGGCGCACCGGCTCGTACCGGTGTGGTCCCGCTCCTGATGGTCAGCGCGCTGTTCACACTGGGAACCGGGTGCGCTCCCGTCACGGCAAGCTACGCGTCCCGTAGTCTGCGTGCGGACAGTACCGTTCGGGCGGCGATTGCGCGGGAACAGACGCTCAGGGCCACAGAGCTGCCAGAGAACACCGTCGGCGTCCTGCCACTGACGGTGCGATCCACGGATTCCACGTACGCCGCACTTGGCTATGGCCTGTCGGCGCTGCTCGCCACGGACCTCGCGCAGAGTAAAAGTCTTCGCGTGGTGGAGCGACTGCGACTCGATGCGGTGCTCAGGGAGCTCGATCTCGCAAAGACGGGCCGCGTCGACCCTGCCACCGCGCCGCGGGCCGGACGACTTGTCGGGGCGCGTCGGCTGATCGTGGGTGACGTCGCCGTGACGTCCGGCGGTGCCTTGGAGATTGGGTCACGCATCGCAAATTCGGTCAGCGGCCGTGTGGATGGCAGGCAGGCTGCGAAGTCAGCGCTTACGAACATCTTCGATGCCGAAAAGGCACTCGTGTTGCGCATCTTCGAGTCGCTGGGCGTCACGCTTTCGCCTGCAGAGCGCCGCGACCTTGAGCGTCGACCCACGGAGAGCGTGAGCGCATTTCTGGCCTTCAGTCGCGGGGTGCGACTCGAGGCGAATCAGGATTTCGCTGGCGCAGCAGCGAGCTTTCAACAGGCGCTGTCTCTCGATCCGAATTTTCGTGAGGCGAGATTACGCGCCGCGACCCTATCCGGGGTGCCACAGCCCGCACTCGCCGATCGCCTGATGCGTGTTTCCGCGCTTTCAACTGGTTTAGTGAATCCCCCTGCGCCGGTGATTATCGGTACTGGTGTGGATGTGCCGTCGCGTTCGCGCGAGGTCGTACGCATTCTGATCACGGTGCGCACCCCATGACGTGGTCGTCACCGCATTCCGCGAAACGCCTTCCTCGATCAGCGTTTGCCACGCTCGTGTTCGTCGGATTCCTTGCACCGGCCTCGCGGCTGTCCGCGCAGGCCGAACGTCGCGCGACCGGCACAGTCTCACCGATTGTGCAGTCGTGGAGCTTTGCCGATGCTGTTCCGCTGGACACGCGCCGCGTGTCCTCGGCGCGACAGATAGCGGTGCCCTTCTCGCTCGACCTGCAGGTCAACCTGAACTGGACGGCCTCGGTAACCGGCGCCGCCTTCTCCAGTCAGATCGAGAGCACCGACGAGAATACCAATGCAACGTCATCGTCGCTGTCTGGACTTACCGATGTCCGCGTGCGGTTGACCGGGCGCCTGCGGGGCGATGCGCTGCAAGCGACCTTCGGCGCCAACGTGCCAGTGGGCCCGGTGGGTTTGTCGTTGGCCGAAAACGATGTGCTGCGCACTGTGGCTGCACCAGCGCTCGGGGCGGCGGTCTCCGTACCCGGCACGGGCCTTGGCGGCACCGTCGGGCTCATCTCCGCGTACACTGTAAACGAATGGGCTGTGGCAGTCGGCGCGTCGTATGAACAACGGGGCACGTACGCACCGCTCGAAGTAACCTTGACAGGCGCAACGTCGACCACGGAACTCGTGCCGGGTGGCGCCGTGCACCTGTCGTTTGGCGCTGACGGTCTGCTGGGAAACCATCGGCTCACCATCGGTGCCGTTGGTGATTTCTATGGCACCGATCAGCTGCAGTTCGCGCAGGGTGCTCGACGGGACAGCGCCGACTACCAGCTCGGACCGGCCGTACTGGTGAGCGCACAACTCGCCATCGCGAATCCGCGAATACGCGACTTCACGCTGCGCGTAACGAATCGGTACCGCACGGCATTCTCGGATGCGGCGGGGAACGCCGTTGTCGGCTCCAGCGGCAACTATTTCGACGCAGGGATCTCGGGATTGCTTGGCGGACCCAATCGGATCGCGCTGGCCCTCGGCGCCGATGTACGTCAGCAGTCGGGGCTTCCGGTCGATGACGGATTCGTGGGGGCGTCATTGTCGGCGGTGGGTCTCTCCGCCGGTATCGCCATACCGCAGGAGCACATCGAGTGGCGTCCCACGGTCACCGCAGTGCTTGGCACCCTCACCACCAACCGTGTCGAGACGCCCATGCGCAGCCTCTCGGTCGGCCTGACCATGAGTTTCCGCTGATGGCAGCCCCTATGCAAACATCTTCGGGAGCGCGGCGATGAACGACGCGCGGCAGACCTTGCGTTCGCGCCCGGGCGTGCTGGGAGTATGGCGCGGCACGCGACTGCTCGCGAGCGCGGCGTTTGGCGGCGCGTTGCTGGTCGGGCTGACCGCCTGTGCCATCGACCGACCGACCCGGCCGGACGATGCCGCAGCCGGTTTTCGACTCGCGCTGGGGATCGCCGCGAACATCGTGGCGGCACCCGGTGCGACCCTCGTTGGCGTGGTCAGCTTTACTCCGCCTGGCAGTGTCGCTGTCGAATTGGCGCGCGACTCCGTCGTCATCGCGGCCGTCGGTGCCGACGCTCCACTGGTGCTGTCGCCCGACGTGACGGCGTGTCGTCGCGCTGCCGGCAGGAGCTTCTCGTGTACGCTGTCGCTGCGCTTGACCTTGCGGCGCGAAGGCGCTGTGCTTGATGAGTCGCAGTTGTCGTTTTCTGTCCCGCCCGGCGCCGAGGCGGTCACTGTGCCTTCCGTCACGCTGTACGAGGTGGCTGCGCTCACCGTGCTGCGGGATGGCAACCTGCCGGTAACCAGCGCGCCAGTGCTCGTCTCTTCGGGCACCACGCTGGCTCTCAGCGCGACGATTCGGGACGCCGCCAATCGCCCGGTCGCGGGTCGCCCCGTTGCGTGGACGAGTGCCAACCCGTCGATCGCGAGCGTCAGCATGGCGGGCGTCGTGACCGGTATCCTCCCGGGGACCACCACGATCGTCGCCACGAGCGGAGGGAGGACGGCTGTCGTGACCATAACGGTCGCGCCTCCACCGGTGACGATCAGCATCACCCCTCCCACTAGTACGCTCGACGTCGGCAATAGCTTTACCTTTTCCGTGCAGATCGGCGGAGGAAGTCCCACCACACCGCCGACGCTGGCGAGCTGCACGAGCAGCATCCCCGCAGTCGCGGTCGTTGCCGTACAGGGGTCGGCCTGCCGGGTGACCGCCATCGCGCCGGGGTCAGTTACGATCTCGGCGACAGCGAGCACCGGGCAGTCGGCGGCCGCGTCGCTGACGGTCTTATCCCTGCGCGACGCACTTATCGATGTGACATTGCGCGCGAGCGGCGACGGTGTGGTCGTAGGCCAAACGTTGTCGCTGACCCCCACACCAACCCGGGCGTCCCCGTCGGTCACTGTCAGCTACATGTACGCCAGCTCAGATCCGAGCATCGCGACGGTGAACGCGACTACGGGCCTGGTGACAGGGATTGCTCCCGGCACTGCGACGATCACCGTGACGGCGACCGGCAGCGGCGCAGGTTTCACGACGAGCCAGCGAACGGCGCAGGCGAGTGTGACGGTGACGCCGGCACCGGACGCGCTCACGAGTGTGGCGCTGAGCCCGGGTAGCGGCAGTGTGGCGGTGGGTCAAACGTTGTCGCTGACTCCCACCCCAACCCGGGCATCGCCGTTTGTCACCGTCACTTATTTTTACGCCAGCAGCAATCCGAGCATCGCGACGGTGAACACGACTACGGGCCTGGTGACAGGGATTGCACCCGGCACTGCGACGATCACCGTGACGGCGACCGGCAGCGGCGCAGGTTTCACGACGAGCCAGCGAACGGCGCAGGCGAGTGTGACGGTGACGCCGACGGCCGCGCTAACGAGCGTCACACTGAGCGCGAGCAGCGACAGTGTACGAGTGGGCCAGACATTGTCGCTGATACCAACGCCGATCCGCGCGTCCCCGTCGGTCACCGTCACCTACGTATACGCCAGCTCCAATCCGATCATCGCGATGGTGAACACGAGTACGGGCGTGGTCACAGGGATCACTCCCGGCATCGTGACGATCACCGTGACGGCGACCGGCAGCGGCGCGGGCTTCGTGACGAGCCAGCGGACGGCACAGAGGAGTATACGGGTCACGCCGCAGTGAGCGCGACGCTGAGGGCGGGGAGCGTTCCAGTGAGGTGAAAGCACACAGCTGTCAGTCGAGCGTCCTCGCCTTGAAGCGAGTACTGCGAACCCGCGTTCGCGGAGCAGATGCGGGTGTTGTGGCCATCGAGCCGACTCAGGGCATCTGCACAATCACTTTGCCCCGAGACCGGCCAGCCTCCTGGTACGCGATGGCCGCCGGCAGCTCGGCAAAGGGGTACCGACGATCAATCACCGAGCGCAGCTTCCCAGCGTCCATCCAATTGCGGAGGACCACCGCGTCGGACTTGGTCTCGCTGGCCAGAAAGTCGGCGAACGTCCCCTGCAGGATCGGTGCCGCGACCTTCGCCATCGCCAATCGCGTGACGGGACCCAAAAACGCGTTTTCATTGGGTCCGCCCACCATCACAACCATGCCGCGTGGCGACAGCACACCATCCAATGCCCGGTGCGGATGATTGCCCACCATGTCGATGATCGCATCGTACTTAACCGTGTCGGTGGTGAAGTTCTCCTTGGTGTAGTCGATTGCCCGATCAGCACCGAGTGATGTCACCAACTCCATGTTGCGCGTGCTGGCAACGCCCGTCACATGGGCTCCATAAATCTTCGCGATCTGCACCGCGAACGTCCCTACACCGCCTGATGCGCCGTTGATCAACACCCGTTGCCCCGGTTTCACCTGGGCTTTGTCTCGTATCGCTTGCAACGCGGTGATCGCGGCCACGCCAGCGGCGGCGGCGGCGTCAAAGGACACGCGGCCCGGGATGTGCGCGATGACGCCGTTTTCGCTGACGACCAAATGGGTGGCGAAGGCGCCGGTACGCACACCGAATACGCGGTCACCCACGCGAAATTCCGTGACCCGCGCACCGATCGCCTGTACCGTGCCCGCAAAGTCAACGCCGAGGCGCGGTTCGGTGGGCGCACCCAGTCCGGACATGAGGCGCATCACGTACGGCTCGCCGCGCATGAAGTGCCAGTCCAGAGGATTGACTGACGACGCGCGCACGCGCACGACGACTTCGCTGTCGGTCGGCGTGGGCGTGGCGATATTTCTCGCGTGGATGACCTCGTGGCCCCCGTAGCAGGCGTAGGTGTACGCACGCGCTGCCGTCGTATCGGCAGGAGCAACGACAATGGCAGAGGCGGGCGGACAGTCGGCAGTGCGGCTTACGACGGCGGCGCCGGCCATCGCGCCCACTGCGAGGATGGCGGCTGGAATACCGAGCCACTTCGTTCGACCACGCATCGGTTACGCTCCTGCTCGCAGGACATGTGCGCAGATCCACGATCGCTCGGTCGCATGAACCGCGCCTGTACGTCGGGACGATCCATGCGGTACGGAGCGAGCTAATCGGAAGATTCCTGGTGCGCGACCGGTGCAGGCGCACCGGCCATCTCAGCGCCCCGTGGGGTCCCGTCGACCCAGCTTCAGCACTACCTCGCTGAGCCCGTCTTTCATTGCGGCCAGGTTGGCGGTGGTGGGCACCACGAGGCCTCCATCCTCCGGCGAGATCCCGGCAAAGCCCACCTTGAGTCGGATTTCGCTCTCTCGAACGTCGAGGCCGGTCAGCTTGCGACTTACGTCCTGGTAGAAGCGATCGAGGAGCCCTGACACCTGCTCTGGGGAGAGAAACGGTGTTTTCCCCTGCGCCTGAAGCTGTTTTACAAGCGACGCGTTGTCTGCGGACCGCTGCGCCAGCGTGGTCTCAAGCTTGGTCTTCTCGGCGGCCGTGCGTTTCTCAACCTTCGCTACCTCGGCGGTAACTCGCACGTCCGCCTCGTCCCCACGGCGACGGTGGGTGGCGAGATCGACCTTGGCGTCGTCCAGCTCTTCCTGAAGCGCACGGTTGAGCGTGATGAGCGCCGTGAGCTTGTCGTCCAGCACCTCGGAGCTCGCCAAGCGCGCCAAACCGTCCTCGAGCTTGGCCTTGAGGCTGTCGACCTCCGTCAACCGCGCCCTCTTCTCCACCCGCAGTCGATTGACCTCGGCCTTCTCCCTCTCCAGCGCCGACCGCACCACCTGCGTTGCTGCGGCCTCCTCCCGTCGGGCCTTCTGCTCCTCCGACAGCCTGGCCTCCAGCGCCCCTGACGCCTCCCGGACAGACCGCGCCTTCGCCTCCAGCGTCTCCCGATCGGCGAGGTTTTTGACCTGATCCGCTTGGGCCCGCTTCTTCGTGGCCTCCACCTCCTGTTGCAACGCGTCCAGCTTCTTCTGGAGGTCCACGTTCTCCTTCCGGAGACGTTGGAGCGCTTCAGGGGTCAGGTCGTCGTTCTTTTTGGGGTCTCCCGGCCTCGGTCTGTGCATGATTCAGGGCTCTAGGGTCGGTCCTGGATATTCAGAGTGCGGATGGTCCGCCCCTTCTCGTCCTCTACGCGCGTTGCCCATAGCTTGAGGTCGGGGACGTAACGGGTGTTGACACGCAATGACCCCAGAATGCCGGCAAGCGCCGCCACGTCCTTTCGCGTGTTGACCTCACGCACCACGTCTTCTTCGGAACGCGTTGGCTTCTTCTCGAGCGGCAGCTCGGTCCGCGTGGCAACGTAACGAACCTTGATCGTGGACACCGAATCGGGGGAGACTCCGCCCTGCGCTGCGGCCGCCGCGGAGATCGGTTCGACAGCCAGACGGCTACCCGCAAACCGGAAGCCCACCTTGAGGTCCAATTCGGCCTCGGAAATCACCATGCCGGTGCTCATGCCGTCGGGGAGGCCCATGTCTTCCTGAGCCTTGCCGAACGATCGACCCGCCGCCTCGATGAGGTGGTCCAGGTCCAGCTCCTGTTCGCTCACGCCATCTCCTGTCTCACGATTCGTCGGTGTCGGCGGATGCCGGTGCCGCAATACTCCTCACGGGTTCCAGCCGCAGGGGCATGGGCACTGGAACCAGGGTCGCGGTAACCCGAGACGTCACGGAGACATCCCGGTTGAGTTTTCGCTCGAACCGGATGGAGCCGGTGTCCGCGAGAAGTGCAAAGCGCCCGGAGCGCTTCCCCGACTCGTCGGAGGACTCGGTAATCTTGAGGTCCATCTGGACATCGATCACCGTCTGCGAGAACTGGTAAAAGGTGGGCATCACCCCGAGGTCGAGGAGCGAGACCTTCTGCAGTGGCCCACGTTCAAAGGAGATCCCGCCGTCTTTTCCAATGACCTCCTGAATGGTCGGCACGATCTCGACTTCAGTCTCAGCCAGTTCGCGCACAAGGCCCGCAGAGGCTCGATCCAGCGCACTCTGGGCATCGGCCACGCTCTCCGCCACCATGCGAATCAGATCGCCGAGTGAGGCCTCCTGCGTCTCCCGGACCGGGATCAGCGGCGAGAGGAGCGGCGGTCGGAGAACCTGCTGCGCTTTCGGAAGTGGCGACATGCGATCAGGCTCCGTGTGAGAACGAGAACAAAAATGTACGGACGTAGGTCGTCGCGGTTGTACGCGAAACGGGCGCCACTTGGCATCGGGTACACAGCCGAGCGCTGTCCACGGTCATCCTCGGGTCATCCCTGCGGCCCCCACGGATGCCAGCAGGGCTTGGTAGCGTTCGAGGTTCATGTGGATGCCTCCCGCCATGCGAATGCCGCGCTCCCGCTGCAGCGAGAGCGCTTGGGTCAGTGTCATGCGAGCCACGACCACGGCCCCCGTTCCGTTGAGCCGCAACGCAATCTGTCCGCCGTGGGCGATCACGCGTGAAGTGGGGTCGCCGTTGGAAGAAACCACCAGAAAAAGCCCCTGCGGGCCGTCTTGAAACTGTACCGTGGCCCCGAACTTCCCGTAGATGCCGGTCGCGCCTTCCGGCGCTCCCCTCATACGACGGGAGCAGGTCGGTTATCCACCACATTCAGCACCGGTTCAAGGCGCGCCGGCGGAGGCACAGGGACCATGCGGGTCACCAACCGGCTCGTACCCCGGACTTCCTTGCCGAACTTGCGGTTGTGGGAGACATCGGTCTTGACCGAGGCACTCCACATGGCGAAACCCACCTTGGCCTTGTAGCTGACCTTGATGTTGGTCTCCCGGGACAAGGTGGTCTTGATGTCCATGGTCACCTCGATGGTGGCCTCGGCGAACTGGTAGAAGGTGGGCATGAGTCCTATCTGCAGGAGGGACACATCGACCGGCGGGGCCTGGGCAAAGGAAACCGAGCCATCGGCGGCGATGGTCTGGGTGACCGCCAAGACAATAGGCACAGTGGTGTCGGCAAGCAGCTTTGCCGTCTCTACCGAGTTCTCGTCGAGGGCGCGCTGTGCTTCCGCCACGCCGAGACCCAGCTTCAGTACCATTTCCGGCAGGGGTACATCAAGGAGTTCCTGTCCAACACTGGCCATGATCCGTATCTCCTGAATTCAGGGGGACCTCGTGGAGAGTAGAGCCAACACGAAAAGCTGCTGCTCCCGTGTCCATGCTACGGTTCCCTCGGTCAGGGTGCAAGAGTGAGTTTGGACAGCTTCAGGCCGCGTCGTACACGTGACGCTTGGCAGACTCATGCAATACAATCATCACAAGCGATCTCTGTACGAAGAGGAAGTTGCGGAGCAGCATCGACGCGAAGGACGATCGTCGATGATGCGATTGGCCGATGAACACGTGCATCGAAGCAGAGCTACCACCGACCGCAAATTCCTTCGAAAACAACGTTTCGTCGCAGTTCTTAGATGTTGATGCCGATAACGCTCGCGTGTCAGCAGGTGCTCATCTCTTGTCGAACCGCGGCGCATCGAGTGCCGCGCGCATCAAGAGTGCGTCGTCGCAGAGGGTGCTGGAGCAGGACGCGTCGGACAGCACGCTGCCGGATTCGAGCACGACGGCACGTGTCGCCCATTCCCAGGCGAACGTCGTGTCGTGTGTGGCGAGGCATACCGTGCGTTCCTCTGCGGCGGCGCGTACCAGCAGGTCGTGCAGCGCGTGGCGTGCTCGCCGATCGAGATTGACGGTTGGTTCGTCCAGCAACAGAATGTCCGGCTGCATGACAAGAATGCCAGCCAGGGCCACGCGGCGTCGTTCACCCAAGCTCAGGCTATGGATGGCGCGATCGGCAAAGGCACCGATTGCGAGGTCGTCGAGTGCGCGCTGCACTTTGTCGGCAATTTCCACCTCCGAGAGCGGCATGTCACGGGTGATGCTGTTGCGCAGACCGAACGCCACGTCATCGCGCACGGTTGGAGCAATCAGCTGATCGTCGACGTCGGCCAGCACCATACCGACGTGGCGCCGCCACCGATTTCGCTGACCCGTCGAACCATCGTGTGACACGCCGTGCAGCGATACGATTCCCGACGTCGGCGTTCGTACTCCGGCTAACACCTGAAGGCATGTCGTCTTGCCGGAGCCATTGGCCCCGAGCAACGCAACGCGCTCACCGCGCGCCAACGTCAGCGACAGCTGGTGGAGTGCCGTGTGGCCGTCCGGAAACTGTACGGTGACGGATTGGACGGTCAGCACTGGCTCCTGCAGAGCGCCGACTGCGCCGGTCATGTGACGAGTAGCCGGCTATTCACGGCATGATCGGGAAACGGAATTTTGCGAGCGTCGCGACCAGCAGCAATACGGCGAACACGAGACCGACACGACGCACCGAGATCGCCGTCCATCCTGCGGCTACGACCGCCTCCGTCGAAAAGCCACCACGTAGCTCCAGCCCTCGCTCGAGTCGGCTCGCACGATGTGCGGTGTCCAGGAAAAGCCCCGCGCCCAACAGAGCAGTCGTGCGCCATCGTGCCGACCAGGAACTGCTCCCGAGCCGTAGCGTGGCCGCATGATGACGCGCGAGCAGCCGGCTCCGCACGACGGCCTGCAGGCGCGCTGTGAGGATAACCGAGTCGGTGAGTAACGACGGGACGCCAAGTTTTCGCGACAACAGAGCACACTGATGGATGGGTGTCGTCGCCGCCAGGAGAATGACAGCGCTCGCGCAGGCAAGACCGTGAAGGCCAAGCGCCGCCCCATGTCTCGCGCCCTCCAGCGACCACCAGCCTCCGTTTTGCTGTGCGGTGGCCGTCGGCAAATCGTGCGGAGCGGCAATCGCGAATGGGATCACCGACAGCACGACAAAACCAAGCGGCAGACAGAGCCACGTCAGCCACTGGCGTAGCGAGAGACCCGCCACGAAGGCGGCGATCGTTGAAACGGCGAGTACCAGCGTCGATGCCGCAGGGTCGAGGTCACGAAAAGCGATCAGCAAGAGGCCACTGCACAGCAGCAGGCGTTCGGCCGGGTGATGCGCCGTCCATCGCGTGGCGTTCGCTGTGTGAGCCGCAAATCGGTCGTCGATTGCGTGCCACGCTGCATCGGGCCACGCCTCGCCTCGCCGCGTCATTCGTTTTCCTTGGCAAGCACGCCCCGATCGCTCGTGTCGACGTCGCGTGCCGGATCAGGACGCGACACAGTGAGCGCTCTTGCGGTGAGGAGCAGCATCAATACCGACAGTGCGGTTCCGCCGAGCAACGCGAAGCGCATCCTTTCCGCTTCTGGAGATGATGGCGCAAGACGCTCGCGCCAAGGCGAATGCGCCGGTGTGAAGGTCGGTTGCATGATCTGTCGGACTTTGTCGTCGGTGCCAACCCCCTTGCCGGGGCCCCACAGAAGGCCAGCGAACGCCGCGAGGGTCAGGGCCAAGAGCGCGAGGATCGTGCGCGCATAGGGTCGCGTCTTCATGGTTGCAGCTGTTTTCGGTGCGCGCGCAGACATAATCAGGCGAGACCCGCGACGAGTGTACGCTTCATGTCCATGGCGCCCCGGATCTGTGCAGGAAGCGCACGGAAGACGAGTACCGTCAGCGCACCTTCCAGAACAGCGATTGGGAGTTGGGTCAGACTGAAGACGCCGAGGAAGCGCACGAACGCTCCCGAGAACGATGCACCGGCCTCCGGGTGCGCCAGCGCGAGTTGCAAACTGGTGGTGATGTAGGTGCCCATGTCACCGACGAACGCCGCCACACCGACCGCCACGAGGGCCGGGAGATGTAGACGGGTGAGGAGTCGATAGACGAGCAGTGCGCTCCATGGTCCGACCACGCCCATCGAAAACACATTCGCGCCGAGCGTCGTCAGTCCGCCATGCGCGAGCAGCAGCGCCTGAAAGAGCAGCACGAGCGTCGACACGACGCTCATCACCGACGCACCGACCACCATCGTTCCCAACGCCGTTCCGGTCGGATGCGAACTGCTGCCAGCGACGGAGGGCAGCTTGAGGGACGATAAGAGGAGTGTGAACGCGGTGGCGGTGGCGAGTACGAAGCGCCCGTCGGTAGTGGATGTCTGCCGCAGTCTCCGATAACCGTTTACCACAAACGGCGCACTGGCGGCGGTCCACGCCACTGCGTGGGTCAGCGGCAAGTAGCCGTCCATGATATGCATGCTGATAACTCCCCGGTAAAAAGAGGCACGGAGAGCGTGGACAAATCGTCGGGCTCCGCTTGCAACTGAATGAGAATGGAATATCATTATTATATTCGTTTGGATCAAGGCCTCCTTCCGCCTCTTATGCCACTCGCCACGCGGCGTCACAGTTTCGCGCAGTTCATGATCTGCGCCAGCGGCTGCTGCTGCGGGCGGGTTGACAAGGGGAAGCCGGCCGTCCCGGTAGCGTGGCTCAAGGCGGAATGGCGAGCGCGTCGCTTGAATCCGCGCGTGCAGCTCACAGTGACGGAGTGTCTTGGTCCCTGCGATCTGGTCAACGTGGTCGCGGTGTTCGGCGCTGGCGACCCGATCTGGCTTGGGGGCATGACCGACGAGCAGTCATTTCGGTCGCTCCTGCACTGGGCGGCGGAGTCGCATCTGGCGGGCACGCTATTGCAGGCCCCGGCTGACCTTGCGCCCTATCAGTTCACACGATTTCTCTCTTCGCCACTTCAACAGGAGCGTTCATCATGACGACGGCAACAACGGAAAACGCATCGTCCAGCGCAGCGATATCAACGGACCGCCTTGTTCCCGTTACGGTGCTGACAGGGTTTCTTGGGTCGGGTAAGACCACGCTGTTGAACTACATCCTCACCGCCCAGCACGGCAAGAAGATCGCCGTCATCGAGAACGAGTTCGGTGAAATCGGTATCGACAACGACCTCGTCATCAATGCCGAGGAAGAAATCTTCGAGATGAACAACGGATGCATCTGCTGCACGGTACGCGGTGACCTGATTCGTATTCTGGGATCGCTGATGACACGCCGTGATCGATTCGACGCCATTCTCATCGAGACGACCGGTCTGGCGGATCCCGCGCCGGTGGCGCAGACGTTTTTCGTCGATGATGAAATGCAGGGCAAGTTAAAACTCGATGGCATCGTGACGATGGTCGATGCCAAGCATGTGCTGCTGCACATCGATGAGTCGAAAGAATGTCAGGAGCAGCTGGCCTTCGCCGATGTCGTGATACTCAACAAGTGTGACCTCGTGTCTCCGGAGTCACTCGAGGCGCTGGAACGGCGTATTCGCAGCATGAACGCCGTGGCGCGCATCATCCGGGCCACGAATGCGGAGGTACCACTTGACGACGTGCTCAACATCGGAGGGTTCGACCTGAATCGTGCGCTGGCCACGCGTCCAAGCTTTCTCGAGCCCGAGTATCCGTTCGAATGGGGCGGCACGTACGAGTTCGCGGCGGGCAACGTCCATCTTGTGTTGTCGGATGGACCGGATCCGGAGATGACGGTGATGGCGTGGAAGCTCCCGAACACGACGGCTACGGCTTTGGCCGAGGCTCAGGATCGCGCGGCGGTCTTCTTCTCGGCCGATGCGCAGGCGGTGCGGCACGGACAAGGCTTCGAGATCAGTCTGACGCCGGCCGAACTGCAGCTCGAGGGTGACGGAGAGAAGCGGTTCCTGTTGCACATCGAGGTGCCCGGTGCGTACGCGCTCTTCACACAGCATCACCCGGACGAATTCCAGATGCGCGTGGTGCAAGAGCGGGAGCCGTGTTCGGCGATCGCTGAACACCACTACAATCCGGAACATGAGCATGATGAAGAGATCACCTCCGTTGGGCTGGAGTATGACGGGGATTTCGATCAGCAGAAGCTCAACGCCTGGTTGGGAGATCTGCTCATGACCAAGGGGACGGACATCTTTCGCATGAAAGGGATCATCGCGATTCGGGGCGAGCAGTCGCGCTTTGTCTTTCAGGGGGTGCATATGTTGTTTGACGGTCGCCCTGATCGCGCGTGGGGCGACGCGCCGCGCTCGAGTCAGCTGGTCTTCATTGGCCGTCACCTCGATCGTCAAGCATTGAACGACGGATTCCGCGCATGTCTGGCGGCGTAGCCGCGCGCCGTGCGCGCGTGGGACCGTCGATCGAACCTGTCTGGCGTACCGAAATTGGCGACGCCGCGCTCGCGCTCGCCGTGTGCACGAGCGGGAGCTATGTGGCCGTAGCGGGCGGAGACGGCGAGGTCACCGTGCTCGACAGCGCTGGCGGTCGGGTGGTTCACGCATGGCCGGCGCATGCCCTCGGCGCGCTCAGCGTCGGGTGGTCCAGTCATACCGAGTGTCTCGCCTCCGGTGGCCAGGACGGGATGGTCCACTTCTGGAAGGTTGGACATGACGAAGTTATCGCCTCACAGTCGGCGGCACCGCTCGGTGAAGGACACAACGCGCACCGCGTGCTCCCTTGGGTGGAACATGTCAGCTGGTCGCCTGACGGACGGACCTGCGCGACGGCGGCTGGTGCCCACGTCGCCCTGTGGGATGCCGAAGGGCAATTGGTGCGCCGTTTACCCCCGTTCCGAAGCACCGTGGCGGACCTGCAGTGGCTGCCCGATGGAGAGCGCCTGTCGGCGGTCGGGTACAGTGGGGCGATGATCTGGCATCGCGCTGATGATCAGCCCGCGGAGGCGTTGCAGTGGAAAGGGTCGTTCCTCTGCCACGCGTGGGCGCCGACCGGTAAGTGGCTCGCAGCGGGAATGCAGGAAGCTGCGGTACACATCTTCGAGACGAAGACGAAGGGTGATCTGGAGATGAGTGGGTATTCGCAGAAGGTGCGTCGCTTGTCGTGGAGCGAAGACGGCAAGCGTATGATCACCAACGGCGGTCCTTATGGCACGGTGTGGAACTTCGCGGGCAGTGGACCGTCCGGAACGCGACCGGTATCACTGGGCGGCCACGCACTGTCGGTGACTGATGTGGCATTCTTTCGCCAGGGCCTGTGGGTCGCGACGTGTGCCGAGGACGGGCAGTTACTGGTGTGGAACCTCGCCGCATCGAGCAAAAAAGCGATGGCGGCGGGGTTTGTTCCTTCGGCGGCGCTTCGTCTCGCGTGGCATCCGCGTGAACGCCGCGTGTTCACGGCCCACCAGTCAGGCTGGGTGGTGGGATGGCCAGTGGTTCGTGGCTAGAAGGGCTGCCCACCGGGGCGTGGTTTTTCGACGCCCGGGCGGGCACCGCTCACTTGCTGGAGCCCGTCGGTGCCGGGCACGAAGCTGACATTGCCTTCAACACGGGTGCCATCGCGTAAATGATGGGACACGATATCGGAGGCGAGTTCCGGGGTGATGCCTCGGTACCAGACATTGTCAGGCTGCACGACAACAGTACAACCGTCGTCGCATCTGCCCAGACAGCGGGTCCGGGCCGTGTGCACGACCGGATCAAGCCCCGCTTCTTTGAGGGCGCGTCGAAGCGCAACCGTGACCTCATCGGCACCCCGCTGTGAGCACGTGTCTCCGTTGCACAGCAGCACCAGCCGCTGACTTCCCGCCAGATTCCATGTTGTCATATGATAATCGTATCGCAATATCGTATATTTGGGTAGAGCCGCTCGCACTTTTAACCGAGGCAACGGAACCGTTCATGCTACCGCTTTCTCTTCGTAGGTCATCCCGTGCCCTTTCCCGAGGCACCATCAGATGCCGCAGCTAGTCTCCGAAGGGAGTGTGGCGTGGATCAAGGAGCACCTTGCGATCATTGTGGGCGTGGTGCTCTTCGTCTCGATCGTCGTAATAGCGGGGAACGTCTTACCGCGCCTGCTCGACGCGCCGGCGCGGGGGCGGGAGGCGGCGTCCTCATCGGTGAGGGCGGCGGCTCCTCCGTCGCCCGTCGCGGCACCGGACGACGACCGGAGTGTCCGACGTGCCGCGCCATAGCGAAGCCGCAGGCGCGCCATCGCCCCGTACCGGCGCCCTTCCGGTGACGATCCGCTCTGGCATTCACGCACGGCCACCACTGCGCTGTTGGTGGCGGGTGTGAGCAAGCTGCACCCTTGCGAGATTTCCTTCACCAGATACTATTGATAAGCAATTATCAGATAAACACCCTTCTGCGTGATGGAGCTCCGTGTTTCGTTCAACGCTCGTGTCATTCGTGCTCCTCGCCGCGCCCGTAATCACCTCGGCGGCGCAGTCCGCGCCGACGAGCATGGCCGCGCCGAAGCCGATAGTGTGGTCGCGTGATCCCAAAGCCGATTCGGCTTTTATCGCCGATTATTCGGCGCCCGGCGTGCCCGCGGGCTATCGCCTGCGCATCGATCCTCAAGCCGCGTACAAATCGGCACTGCGCTACTCCCGAGCCGAGGGCTCGTTCGCCATCAGGGCCGGTCCTGGACACATTGCCTATACGCCCGGTGATACGGCGTCCGGCAGCTACACGGTGACGGCGACCGTGACGCAGCGCGCCCGCTCGAAGCTCAAAGATGCGTACGGCGTCTTTGTCGGCGGTCAGTCGTTGACGACAGCCAAACAGGCCTACGGCTACTTCCTCATTCGTGAGAGTGGACAGTATCTGATCAAGGTTCGCGACGCGGATTCGATGCGCGTCATTGTCGATTGGACGCGTCATCCGGCTATTCCCTTCGACACACTCAAGGGAGCGATTCGCGCGACACTCGCAGTGCGTGTGGCCCCGGATTCCACCCGATTCATGGTGAACGGGCAGCAGGTCGCGTCGCTGCCAGCCGGTGTCTTACCGACTGCCGGCATTGCGGGGCTGCGAGTGAACAAGGATCTGGCTGTGCGTATCACGCCGGTCCGCATTTCCCGCTAGCGGCCGGCCGTCATGTCGAGCGTTCCCGCTTCTTATTTATTGCGCTCCCAGCGCACGCTGGCCGCGGTCCTCACGCTGCTGTCGCTGTTTACCGCCACGGGTACGGCACAGGCGCAAACCGTACCCGCTCCCGTTGCCGTGGGTAGCAGTGCGCCCGATGCCATGCTCCGCACGCTGGATGGCACTGCCGTGTCGCTGAAGCAGGTAATCGGCGGTCGTCCGGCTCTGCTCGAGTTCTGGGCCACGTGGTGCGGTACCTGTACCGAATTGGCACCGACGATCGCGTCCGTCGCCGAGCAGTATCGCGGCCAGCTTGTCGTAGTGGGCGTGGCCGTGGCGGCCAACCAAACGCCGACGCGCGTACAGCGCTACGTCAAGAAACACGGCCTGCCTGGTGTCCATCTGTTCGACACCGACGGCGCGGCGCGCGATGCGTTCGGTGTACCCGGCACCAGCTACGTGGTGGTACTCAATCGCGCGGGAACCGTGGTCTACATCGGCATTGGCGGCACCCAGAATCTGGACCGTGCCGTGCGCGACGCCCTGCTGCCGTGAGTATGAATCGACGTTCCTTCCCTTACCTCACCAGCGCTTCGCTCATGCTGTGTGTGGCTCGCCGGCGGTGGCATGCCACCCACGCCGGTTTCGGTCTGCTGGGAGCTGGCGACCGATGCCTCCATGCGCCGCATCGTCACATCGGGTATCGCCACGGCCACTCCGGAGCCCGGCCACTCGGTGCACGTCGAGGTCGCAGGGCTGGCGCCGCAGCGTGAGTACTTCCCGGCGGCCTTTCTCCCTCGTCGTGCGGCAGCGTTCCAGCCCTTCGATGAGAACATGCCGCTTCGGCACACGTCCGTCCTAAGGGGGCCGACATGCAGAGCTTCCGTACCGTCGCGTACGGCCAACGCGCTCACGACGTCGACTGCGCAATGGAACATCGTGGCCAAATATTCCGCACAGACTGACCGCCGCACCGCCGGCGTCAAAGTCGATCCTGCTGCTTCAACGGCCGCATCGCGTTCCGGCTTCCGCCAATGTGTTAATAAGACTCTCGCCGATCACGCGAAAGTTTGCGCAACTCGTCTCTCCTTTCCATTCTGCAGCCGGCTCATGTTGCTCCATCGTCTTCGCCTGCAGCTTGGCATTCTCGGCGTCGTGCTCCACTGCGTCACGTCGTCTTTGGCCGCACAGGCGCTGCAGGTTCCCGAACCCACCGACCTCACCCGCCGGCACCTGGTCGCCCGCCGAGCCGCCACGCAAATTGTCGTCGATGGCCGCCTGGACGACGCCGCGTGGCGTACCGCGCAGGTG
>Ga0105045_10000819_pt1 | contig 24144 bp, 16 predicted proteins | sample MAT02_FD_78089 | JGI IMG/M metagenome (GOLD analysis project Ga0105045, IMG submission 78089) | Freshwater microbial communities from Lake Fryxell liftoff mats and glacier meltwater in Antarctica - MAT-02 (megahit assembly) | ecosystem: Environmental > Aquatic > Freshwater > Ice > Liftoff... | reverse complement strand
CGATTTAAAGGTCATTGATATTAACCTGCCGGATTTACCTTTATTGGAAGCTAAAGCTGCTGAGATCACTGTCACCTTATCCAAAATGAACACAGACCAGCAAGATATCTTATCCAAAGTGAACCTGAAAGAATTTAGAGCTTTATTGGATAGTCCTTCCTCATACATTCCAAGTCAAGACAACACCCTGCAAGAAGTCGCGCTTAAGTTGTCCATTCCAGATCCAGGAAAAACGGATATCTCGTTTACCTTCAATACGATTGGTGATTTCAGGCAACTTTCGGAAGAAGGACAAAGCCTTACACTCGGAACAATGCATCCAATAAAATTCATTGTTAAAGACTTAGCGATTTCGAATAATTTTGTCAGCAGCACGGGCGATCTGTTATTTGCGATCGAGTCGATTGTGAATAAAACGCGAAATATCCATCTAGAGATTAACTCAACGAGTCAGACAACGACCGATCAAAATAAAAATCTGCAAGAGCAGTGGGATCGTTTCTTAGAGGGTCTTCCTGTTTGCGGAAGCGATGTCGCCTTTGGGGATCAAAATTCCCTGGATGACGTTTGTCGTTCGATGAAGAGTGTTATTCCTGATCTATCCAAGCAAGGTAAAGTTGTGCATACCGTCGATATGAACGCGACTGTTAAGGATTTGGATAGTCCTTCTAAAGACTTTTCAGTCGACATCAAAAACTTTGATTTGTATTCGCAGCTTTATGGTTTTAAAACCCATGGTGATGTGCAAGTTCAAAGTGTTGCTCCTTCATTTAAAATGGATTACGTCATCAATTTATTGAACTACCGCGAATTGTTTAAAGACGTCTGGCGGTATAAAGACAGAATTTCCCAATTGTTACCTTACGTTAATCCTAATCTGGAAAATTTGGGTCCTCGTTTCTCGGAAGAAAATTTGAATGAGCTGATTTCGACCATTAAAGTGACTGCAGATGATCCGAAAAGCGATGCTAGAGATACAACAATCAGCATTCATGTTGTGAACGATAAGGACGGTAGTGAGACCGTACAAATTGGAACTCTTAAGGGTACTGAAGCGTTGGGAAAATGGCAGCAATTGCATGAGAAGTTATTTCCTGCTCCTGCGCAAGAAGTTCCGAAGCCAAAAGTAGAGGAACTTAAGCTTCCTGAAGTGCCTGTAAACGGGCATATCCAAACAAAAGAATAAGGCATAAAAAGTAAAAACTTAGATGGCACAGCTTATGATTAAGCTGTGCCATTTTTTTATTTATTTCTAACAGAGAAGGGATGATCATCGACAATATAGATGTCATTGTCTCCTGCAGACAAGGGCACAGCGGCTGTTAGCAGAGAGCAGACAAACACAAGTTTCAATAGCATATTCACAATAACACTCCTAAGTTAAGCAAGTTAAAGTAAGTAATTTAGTATATATGTAATTAGAAAGCAATAAAAATAGGATATAAAGGATCGGGCAGGATACGCGGGATAAGTTTGACTACCCATCTTAAATAGTGCACAGGGCTGATTTTCCACCACAGAGATCACAGTTCCTCTGCAATCTCTGCGGTAATAAAATCAGCCACAGAGTTCTCTGCGCTTACAACTCTTCTAGCGCTTTGCCTATAATTAAAAAGCCCTTCTCCATCCTGTCTAAACCAAAATGCTCGTTTGGTGCATGAATGTTGTCATCCGCTAACCCCAAGCCCAATAACACCACTTCACTTCGACTCGTTTCCGCAAGTTCTGTCACGATCGGTATCGACGCTCCCTCAAAAATAAACTGACAAGGCTTATGAAAAACCTCTTCGTAAGCTCTGGCAAAGGCTTGTACCACCTTAGAGTCTGGATTGGATCGGATAGCTTTTCCTCCATGATGGATATTCACTTTTACTGTAATTCCTTCCGGCACATTTTTCTCAAGGTACTCTTTCACAAGACGCGCGATTTTGTCTGGACTTTGGTTCGGCACCAAGCGACAGGAGATCTTAGCGCTAGCTTTGGATGGAATCACTGTCTTGAATCCGGCACCGCTATAACCTCCTGTAAGGCCATTAATCTCAAGCGTTGGTCTTACCCAGTTGCGCTCTAGATGGGAATAATCTTTCTCTCCACCTGTGGGTAACACTCCAAACATCGCTTTGTACTCTTCCGGTTTAAAGTCCCACGAGACTTGTTCTTTCTCACCCTCTTCAAGAGAAACCACGTCATCGTAAAATCCTGGAATAGTGATCTTCCCGCTTCTATCACGCATTTTTGCCAATAATTCCACCAACGCATGATTCGGGTTGTAAAGCAGTCCACCATTGGACCCCGAATGCATATCGCTCTTTGCTCCGGACAACTCGATATCCATCGTGATAATGCCGCGAAGTCCTAAGGTAATCGACGGCTTATCAAGAGAGGGAATTCCTAGATCGACAATCGCTAAATAATCTGCTTGGAGCTCTTTAAACTTCGTTTTAAGAATAGAGGACAAGCTTCTACTTCCGCACTCCTCTTCTCCTTCAATACACAGTTTGACATTCACTGGCAGAGTTCCAGAGATCTTCAAAAGCGCTTTTAGTGCCTGAATCGTGTAAAAACACTGTCCCTTATTGTCTTGCGCACCTCTCGCATAGATCTGTCCGCCACGAATTGCTGGTTCAAAAGGAGGGGATTCCCACAGTTCGATAGGATCCACAGGCTGCACATCGTAATGGTTGTAAATCAGTAAGGTTGGCTTATCAGGTCCGGCCTTCAAATAAGAGGCAAAAATAACAGGGTACCCGGCAGTAGGCCAGAGCTGAGTGTCGAAGCCGATTTTTTTGAGGTAAGCCGCAAGCCATTCTGCACAGTTGAGGACTTCTTGTTTGGAATCCGATTCCGAGCTAATGCTCTGGAATTCAAGAAAGGTAAAAAACTCTTCTAGAAGTTCTTTCTCATGTTCTTTGTAGTACCCTTTGAGAGAATCGATTGTACGTGGCATCTGAATCCTATGCTGGAATTAAAAATATCAATATGAATAAAGGGATGAAAAAGAGCAAATAAATCCACAGGCATTTTTTTACAAAACGGTCATGTTCAACGGTCACTTCAGGGTTATGCTCTGCTTGTTTTAGAAAATCGATGCGCTCTTGAATACTATAGTGATGCCAGCTCGGAACACGATGAGTGTTTCCTGAGGCGACAGCCACTTCATGCAAAGCGTTGATCATATGCTGCGCTGGAATATCGAGTTTGCATACATACACATCTGCTTGCCTTTCAAAATGGCGTGAGAAAAATCCAAAAACAAGCCGAAAATAGATCCAGATCGTTCCCGCATAAAGAATGAAAAAAATGATGGAAGGCAAGACAGGTTCAAAGACAACAATAACCAAACTCAAGCAGGCGACCATTCCCAGCATAATAAAAGGGTAGAAGAGCAGATGTCGATGATAAGCATGACCCATTTCGTGAACGAGTACAGCCTCAATGGAGTCAGGTGACAGGGCGCCGAGAAGACGTTTAGTGAACATAATGTAGCGAAAGCGTGGAATGATCCCCATAATAGCTGCTGTGATGGAATCGTTCATCAACGTCCAGATTTTGAGCCCCGCATGCCTGAATTTGGCCTTTTGACAACACAGCTCCAAACGCTCGGCTAAAAGAGGGTCGAGATCGCTCAGTGGAGTACACTGCCAGATACGTTGAATAAGGGCAGGAAAAAAAATCGTGACAGCGCTCATGAAAAACAGCGCCACGACAATCATTAATAAAGGATTGAAAGTTGCGAGGAGGTCCATAAGAAAGAGGAAGAGCAGAAAAGGAAGAGCAAAAGGGAGCAGGAAAAGGATGTGGTTGATCGCATAGTGGTAGGCAGCTTTTCGATGGAGGTGGGTCGAAGTGTAGTGAAAAAGTGCGATCCCCGTAAAATAAAAGAGAACGGAAAAAAGGGTGACAGTGAATTCGTAGAAGTGGAATTGCTCTAAAAGACGTTGTGGACCGAACGTGAAAAAAATGAGTACCAGACATGTGATGAGTTCACCATTAGCTAGGAAATGCATTTGGTTTTTTGGGAGTTTGATGATGCGATTCTGGAAAGCGATGAGGAGGAGCGTGGAAATAGCTGTGAGCAGGGTGAAAATGAGCGGGATTGAGGTTATTGGTTCCGGGGCGGTGTTGGGGATAAGAAACACTAAAAGTAAAAAAAGAAAGCTAGAGTACACGAATCATTTCCTGTAAAATTGCTGAGATGAGAACTCAAGGGCGAAGAGACTGTCCATTTTTTGAGACTGTCCATTTTTTTGTGTAAATGATTTCAATCATTTACACAAAAAAATGGACAGTCTGTTCGCCCTTGAGTTCTTATCTATCATGATTGCCATATTAACAGATTCTGCTTATTATATGCAGTTATGAACAGGCCCATCGCTGATTTACACTGTGACCTTCTCTGCTACCTCATCGGTGGTGAAGGCTCCCCACGCACAGCGTTCGACGCCCAAGTGCGCTGCTCCATCCCCCAACTAAAAGCGGGAAATGTCCAAACACAAGTCATGGCCATTTTCACTGAAACAGGTCCTGATTCCACCAGATCCGGTTGGGCACAAGCTGAAATGTTTCAACAACTCCCCAAACAATATCCTGATGCATTCCCCCATCTCATTAAGCCCTTATTGGCTATTGAAAATGCCTCCTCTTTTTGCGATGAAACAGAACCTTTAGAATGCGGGCTGAAACGTTTAACGATTCTCGATCAAGATGTGAGTAAAATCATTTACCTGAGTATGACTTGGAATACTGAAAATCGCTTTGGGGGTGGCGCCCATACAAGTATCGGATTGAAAGAAGATGGGAGAAGACTGCTAGACTTCATGAACAAAAAGCGAATAGCAATCGATCTAAGCCATACCTCCGATGCGCTAGCCTACGGGATTCTTAACACCATTGATCAGTATAGTCTAGAAATTCCTGTCATCGCGAGCCACTCCAATTGCCGAAGCATTGTCAGTGTAGCAAGGAACTTACCTGATGAACTCATTAGGGAAATTTTTAGGCGAAATGGGGTGATTGGACTCAATTTTATCCGTGATTTTGTCGGCAAGGAAGACCCGTTGAACTTCGCCCGTCACTTAGAACATTTTCTAAAGTTAGGCGGAGAACATCACCTCTGTTTTGGTGCAGACTTTCATTATGGCAACGATGTCTCTCCTGAATTCCGTAAGGCTCCGGAGAATCTTTTCTTTCCGGATTATGATCATTCGGGAACATATGAGAGGCTTTTTGCTTTATGGCGGAAGGAACTTCAGCTGGATGCTATGACAGCCAGCCGAATTGCGCATGAAAATTTGAGTCATTTCTTAGAATAAGCCTTAAGCGTTACCAGAAATTAACGACAACACTATCTTAGCTTTTTATAAATGCTTGAATGTACTTATTCAGATCATTTTCTATGTCTTCAGAAAGATCTTCATTATGATCAATCTTTGAAGATTCTAAAAAACCTTATAGATAAGCTTAGCTTGATGCAACTCATAAGCTAAAGAGGTTCTATCCGGAATGACATCATCACTTCCTTCTCCCTCTAGAGAACTATTTTGAATCACAATTTGCTGAATTCTTAAATCACTTAGTTTGCGCGCTGCCCCCACTCCATCCAATTCTGAACCTGTTAGATAAAAAAGCGATTTGATTTTTTCACCTGCGATTACGCCAGCAATTGATGATAAGCAGCTAAATGAACGATCAGAAATAGCTAAATAACGAATGTCTTTTTCAGCCATTGAGTAAAATCATGGTTCAGAATAGCTTCTCCCATCATTCCCGCACCGAGCGAGAAGCCTCGCATAATGATATGTGTGGCTTTAACTTCTTGCTCTAAAAAACATATCCCCGCTTCAAACGCAGCTCCCATTTGATAGCGAGTAGGCCATCCTCCGCTCTGGCAAACTGATGGACCATTCACAAGCAAAGTGTTACATGTATTAGCAAAATTTTCTTTCGCAAGCCTTGCTATAGAATCTTCCACGCACATGCCATTTCCAAGTGCGTTAATCGTCCAATCACTATTGTCAATAGTGTTTGGATCAGTAATACGGACTGAATCAAATCTTATACTAAATTTATATAATAAAATTTTTCTTAGGATAAAACCTTCTGCTTCAAGTTGACTAATTTGACTTTTTTCTGTTTCTTTAACAGTCTCCGAAGTCATCGATGCAGCAGGATAAACTCTATATCCAATAATTGTTGTCACTATTTTGCGAACAACTAGTGCAACCGCCAAATAGGAAGCGCAAGCTACCAACCCTGTAGGGCCTGTTATAAGAGCGTAAGGACTATATAAGGCTGTGACAAACACCAAGTTATTGAAAATGCGATTAACTTTATCCCTAGATTAACTTTGTCTCTAATAGGTGTCTTAGCTTCAAATATTGGTAAAGATAACCACTTTCGGTCTATTCTGCCTTGATTTACACTTATTTGTCCTGAACTCATAAAACCCCTTATTTTATAACATTGATTACTAGCCACTTAAATCAAATTAAAATAGCATAATCTATACATGCATACAACCATCAATTATTTTAAGGCACCTAGGCTCTTTAATGGCAGCAGGAAAAAGAAGGGTGTTCAGGCCGTTTGACCTGAGCACCCTTCTTAGCTACGAATGACACTTCGCATTGGCGCCGTTTAGTGCTTTACCATTGATCTCACCCAAAACATCTGGGCTGATTTTACCCAAATATTGAGGGAGCTCCAATCCAGCTAAAGAAGCGATGTCATGCAGAGCAGGCAGTGATTTTGTAAATTGACTAATGAAGTTTGAGGTCGACGACCCTTTTCCATCAGCACTTCCACTATCCCAAACGGTGATTTTGTCGATCTTAATGTTTTTGATCGCTTCAACCTGCAACTTCACAATCTCTTCCAGTTTTTCTATCAACAACATTGTGGCTGCGCTCTTAGCATCTTCTCCACATGCTTCAAAGAGCTGTTTATATCCTGTAGCCTTAGCGTCTAACAGCTTCTGGATCCCCTCTGCTTCCGCCTGTTTGATGGAAAGGATGGCTTCCGCTTCACCCCGCGCTATGATGGCTTTGCTTTGAGCTTCTGCCTCGGCTTCAATTTGCATTTTCCGTTTCCTAATCTCTTGTGGAACGATTTGCTCAGCTTCTAAAAGTTGCGTCTGCGCTAAAGCTCGTGCTTTTTGAATCATGGCCTCAGCATTTTGCTTAGCGACTTGACTACGCTGAGCAGCTTCCGCTTCTTTTTCAGCCAATACAGCATTTGTAAGAGCCATTTGCGCCTTCGAATCATTCTCTCCCTTAACTGCTTCAGCATTATAAGACGCGACAGATACTCTACGATCTCTTTCTGCTAAAGATTTTCCGATATCCCCTTGCTTTTCTTGCTCGGCTACATCGACCTTGGCTTGATTCACGGCCATCGATGAAGCTTTCATTCCAATACTTTCAATGTAATTGGATTCGTCGGTGATATCGGTAATGTTAACATTCAGCAAAGTTAAGCCGATCTTATGCAGTTCAGGCTCAATATTTTTCTTAATGGATTCTAAAAACCGCTCTCTATCTTGGTTGATCTCCTCGATCCGCAACGAAGCGACTGTTAGGCGAAGCTGTCCAATAATAATTTCTGTCGCCATCGACTCGATTTCTTTATGACCGAGGTCCAACATCCTAACCGCTGCGTTGTTCATCACGTCCGGAGTGATCCCTACAGCAACTGTAAACGTACTAGGTACGTTCACACGGATGTTTTGATGCGAAAGAGCGCCCTTTAGTGGAATGTGTATCGTGCGCGGCGTTAAGTCCAAGAAAGCATACCCTTGGATCAATGGCCAGATGAATGTACCTCCCCCATGGTAACATTGAACAGTCTTACTGCCTGCTACCCGTCCATAGACAACTAAAACTTTATTGGAAGGGCATCGACGATACAACTTCGCCAGAAAATACATGGTTGAGAACAGGAATAAAAGAAATCCCGCCACAGTAATGTTTAAATATGAAATGTTTAAAGATGAAGTCTCGAACATGAATACCTCCTATAGGGGTTTAACGACAACAGTGTTGTCGTCGCTTTTCTCAATAATTTTTACACGCGTAAAGGAAGGCAGTTCTTCCGGATGGTTGGAGATGGCATCAATTTCATGGGTGAAATGCTGCAGCGTCATTGAAATTTTGCCCACGCCTCCTTTTGGAATACGTTGATAAACGTAGGCCTCTTGACCAATCGCCTCTTCAATTTTATAGATGCTTCCTGTGCTCCCCAGTCTTTTTGCCAGCTTCAAAAGAGAGCGGATAATAAAGGCTGCGAATAAGCCCGCAGCAAAGGCTATTCCCATCGTCGTCTTATTTTGAAGCATGAATTGCTCTTGACAGGTGATTGCTGTCCATCCAAACATCATCAAAAAGCCTGTTATACTTTGCATCGATAGCCATTTAAGCTTTCTCATATCTGCAGAGTCATGGCCTTCACTCGTGTCAAAATCATCATGATCACCCATGCCGAAAATATTAATTAGAAATTGAATAAGAAACATTCCCGATCCGGCAAGCGCACAAAACCAAAAGAGGGAGCCCGATCTAATCAGCTCATTAAAATAATTAATATAATAAAACATCACTCTCTCAACTATTTCTTATTTAATGATCTTCCAAATTCCGATTAAACGCAATATTAATAAATGTTCTAGAAAACTGAAAAACAAAAAGATGAGCAAGATAGGTAGAAACAAAGGGCTTGGCTGTTTTTTATCCTGCCTATCCCGCCCGGCGCTGCCCATCCTGTTTTTCTGTTTTGTTACTTACAACTCTCCATCGCCTTCTCTTTTCCCATCTTCGGAATTGCTCAAAATTCAATTCTACTGTAAAATAACTCTTTATAAAGGTGTGGTTTACATGAAAAATAATCTTTTATTAAAAGTTTTTGGCGCTATTTTATTAGCTTTTATTGCGGGCATGCTCTCGAGTCCTGATGGCATCGCTTTCAAAATTTACGATCTTATCGGCCAATTATTTCTCAACGCCTTAACTCTCGTCGTCGTCCCTCTTGTCGCAGCCTCCATCATTACCGGAACTGCCCGCATGGGTGCTGAACAAGCGTTCGAAAAACTCGGCTTAAAAACATTTGGTTACTTTGTTCTCAACAGTATGCTAGCAGCCGTTTTAGGATTAATCCTTGTGACGGTAATGACTCCTGGAGCCGCCCCTCAAGCTCCTTACTCCCTATCTCCCGTAATGGAAGGAAAACTCGAACAGATCGAAGCACGCGCAGAAGCCAGTACTTTCGATCAATTTGGCGCCATTCTTCTAAAAATCGTCCCGTCCAATATTTTAGCCGTCGCCTCTCAAGGACAAATGCTCGGGCTCATTTTCTTCAGCTTGCTTTTCGGATTTTTTATTTCCAAAATCTCACCGCATGCCTCTTCCGTCATGATGAGCTTCTGGCAGGGAATTTTTGAGATCATGATGAAGATCACTCATCTTGTCATGAAGGCCCTGCCAATTGGCGTTTTTGGACTCGTGGCAAAGATTGTCGCAACCACCGGTATTGACTCTATTCAGTCTGTCTTATGGTTCTTTTTAGTGGTCATGCTCGGACTTCTCCTGCATACCGTCGTTGTCTTGCCTATCTTGCTCAAATGCCTCGCAGGCGTGAATCCGGTCGCTCACTTTAAAGCGATGGGGCCGGCACTGCTGACAGCCCTTTCCACAAGCTCTTCTGCAGCAACATTGCCGATCACCATCGATTGTATTGAAAAAAGAGCGGGCGTTTCTAACCGCATTTGCAGCTTTGTTGTTCCACTAGGAACATCCTTGAATATGGCAGGAACGTCATTATACTCTTGTATTACGGTCAGTTATATTGCGCAAGCGTATGGAATTGAGCTGAGCCTTTCAAATAAATTCACTGTTCTCATTATGTCGTTTTTAACCTCGTTTGGAATGGCGGGAATCCCTTCTGCGAGCCTTGTGGCGATTGTGGTGATTCTTCATACACTGGGATTACCTCCGGAAGGACTAGGTCTTGTTTTGGCTGTTGAAAGGATTGTCGACATGTTCCGCACTGTTGTCAATGTTTTCGGCAATTCCTGCTGCGCTGTTTTGGTTGCGCGCTCAGAAGGGGAAAAAACACGTCTTATTGATACTCCTTCAGCTGAGGCCTTATGACCAAAACTGTTGTTGTAGGAATGTCAGGAGGCGTTGATTCCTCTGTTACAGCACTGCTTTTGAAGCAGCAGGGCTATCACGTGATCGGCATCTTCATGAAAAACTGGGAAGAATTCGATGAGAATGGTGTCTGCAATTCTGCCAAAGAATATGAAGATGTCGTCCGTGTTTGTGAGCAACTGGAGATCCCTTATTACTCCGTGAATTTTGTGAAAGAGTACCGCGATAACGTGTTTGCGCATTTCTTGAAAGAATTCAAGGACGGCCATACTCCGAATCCTGATATCCTTTGCAATCGCGAAATTAAATTTAAAGTTTTTCTAGAAAAAGCGATGGAACTCGGAGCCGACTATTTGGCAACAGGACACTACTGTCAAACCCGAATAAGCGATGGAAAAGTGCAGCTCTGTAAAGGCGTGGATGCCCATAAGGACCAAAGTTATTTCCTGTATGCGGTGACGGAAAAAGCGTTACAAAAAGTGCTATTTCCCGTCGGGTCATTACCAAAATCTGAAGTACGACGCATTGCTAAAGAGCACAATCTGGCGACTTTTGAGAAAAAAGATAGCACCGGTGTTTGTTTTATCGGGGAGCGCAACTTTAAAGAGTTCTTGAATCAGTACATCGAGACACACCCTGGGAACTTTGAGATGTTGAACGGTAAAGTGGTTGGACGTCACGATGGAGTCGCTTGTTACACCATTGGACAGCGGCGAGGAATGGGAATTGGCGGAGCGGGCGATGCCTGGTTTGTGGTGGGGAAAGATATTCCACGCAATGTTGTGTATGTGGAGCAAGGTGGGGCGCATCCCGCTCTTTATTGTGATGAGCTAACTGCCACAGAATTAGCGTGGATATCGCCGGAAGGGGCTCCGGATCTGCCTTTGTTGTGCACATCCAAGATCAGGTACCGCCAGCCCGATCAGCACTGTGTGATCAGAAAAATTGAGAACGGTCGGTGCTGGGTGGAGTTTATGGTACCACAGAGAGCGGTAACGCCAAGACAGTCGATTGTGTTTTATGCGGGAGATGTGTGTTTGGGTGGTGGTATTATTGAAGCTGCGGGTAAATCGTACGATGAGCGCGGGGTAGAATTGCCCGGCGTTGTAGGCACGTAAGAATTGGCGTTGTCGGTGAAATTCAACACAAAGACACAAAGAAGAAAAAGAAGAGCTTCAAAAGTTGTAAGTAGCGAGTCAAAAAACAGGGGATGAGGACCGGGCAAGATACGCAGGACTTTGCGCTAAAATTTGGTTTCTGTGGCATATGTTATTGTGATTAAGCATTTAACGATTAATACGTTAAATCCGAGTTTTCCTGGTTAGGTTGATGCGTATGCCTGCGTATCCTGCCTGATCCTTCATCTCCTGTTTCTTGGCTTGTTACTTACAACTTTTGAAGCCCTTCTTTTTTTTCTTCTTTGTGTCTTGGTGTCTTTGTGTTGAATCTCCCCCGTAAATCCCCTACGGCACAGGATCCCACTTCATACGGCATCCCTGATCATTCACCGTCTCACGATAAACCCAAGGATCGGGATTCTCCCTCATTAAACGATCACACCCCATCGAAAAGCCCTTGAAAAATCCGTACTTCCGGATCGCATCCAACATGTATTGCGAACTGCTAGGAATGAAATTACTTCGAGGCCCATCCGCAGGCGAAATTGTCGTCTGATGAAAACGGATTAAGCCCTCTCCTAAATGTCCGAAAAGAGGCGTTTTGCATTTCGTCACTTCCACAACAGCACATTTTTTATGCACCAAGTCGACATCTTTTCCCCAAGGCTCTCCACAAAGGATCGCTGATAGAAAAATAAAAACACAAGAAAGGGATTTTAATTTTGACATAACCTAGAACGATGTTTCGAACATTAAAATAGGGAACAAGCCTTGCTTCATCATAAACGCTTTGCCTTTGTCTTCGTAAAGACGCATATTATACTCATTTGCTTCTATTCCTGCGCCATTAATCCCACCTAAGTACCACCCAAGCTCAAGACTGGTCGTAATCACCCCTGCGGCAATGTAGCCTCTATTGTAGAACTGATAAGCGGCGGCTGTAAAAAGTGCGTTGATCAGAAAGGATGTAACAGCAGAATTTGTTTGCCCTACATAATAATAGCCGGCCCCCGGCAAAACAGCATTCAGCATTTGTGCTTTATAAACCGACTTCTTCTCTAATTCATAGTCTGCTAAAAAATCAAGGGTCGCGGGGTTTTGCTGAATCTCGCAAAAATCAGCATCAGTGATCGCGACAAACAATCGAAGCTTTTCCCCGATCTCTTCATTGCCTTTATTGATCAATTCTTGAATACGTCGTGATTTTTCTTCCAAACCTAATTGACGATAGGAATCATAAAGAATGATAAGCAGCTGTCCAAAAACAGGAAAATCAGGCGACGCGTAAGCAAGATCCCCTTTCTCAAATTCGTCAATCGCTTGTTGAAACTTTTGGCCGTGGTAATAGCTTTCGACAATGTTATATTGGATCTGAAGAAGACGTTCACTATTGTTACGAGGAACAAGAGCAAGAGCTCTTTTAAAACTGGTGATGGCACGGTAGAGGTCGAATTCACGAGCAAAGATCTGTCCAATATGGAGCTCTTTTCCCCAGTCGTCTTTCATCTCGCTTGGTGACAACCTAGGAAAGGCGGTCGGTAAGCAATCGATGTTTCTTTGCTGAGATACCGTGGTAATCGTAGGATTAAAATCCGGAGTAGTGGGACAACAGCCCCACAAAGTGAGGCTGAGGATCCCAATTAAAAGACTATTGCTTGACATGCTCTTACTCACATTCACAATCACCAGTATCATATTTCGGGTAGAACTCATCTTTAAGATTAAGAAAGTCAAGCGCCTCGTGAGCTTCATACTTCCAACTCTTTCTAAGACGGTTTTTCTGTTTCCATATGTCTTGCTGATGCTTAGTCAAGTCTTGCATCTGCTCGTAGGTGTCAACGATACGCGGTTGAATAAACAGCATGAGGTTAGTTTTAGTAACCGAACGTCTTCTCTCGCCAAAAGCTGCTCCAATAATGGGGATACCTCCAATGCAAGGAATCTGATTTCTTGTCCATGTCACCACATCTTCGATCTGTCCGCTCAAAATCAGAAAATACCCATCAGGCATATGGACACGAGTGGTTGTCCTACTCTTACTCACAGAAGGTCCAAGAACAATATTTTGCTGCTGCGTTGTGATGTTCGGATTCGGATTAGGAATAATCGCTGTTTTTTCCTCTTCAATATCCAGGGTGATCATGTCACCTGCGCCAATTAATGGTGTGACTTTAAAGCGTGTTCCAACGTCCCGATATTCAAAATTTTGCGTTAAAATGTTACCATTGTTGTTCGCAATCGCCTGAGTTGGGAACTGTGTATTCAAACCCACGAAGATTTCTGCCGGAGAATTATCTTCAGTTAAGATTTTTGGATTCAAAACGACATTCTGCCTGCTATTATTATGGATAGCTGAAACAAGCGCTCCGATAGAATTAAAAAGCACTCCACCACGTGTCAAATGCTGTCCCAAGACACCTAGGCTAAATCCAGGTGATGCGGCAAGTCCGCTAGCGACAGGTCGATTCGGAGCAATAGTAGTCCCCATAGCGGCTGCCAAAGGAGAACCAGCGGACAGGAACGCTTGAGCTCCTGCTGAACTCCCCCCACCAAACCCAGAGGCCCAGTTAACGGCAAATGTCATGGAATCAGCTAGTGACACCTCAAGAATCAACAATTCCAGAAAGACTTGACGTAAGGGTCTGTCAACCTCTTCGATTAATTCTTTCATTTTTTCGATAGAGCTATAAGTTCCTGTAAAGATCAGGGAGTTTGTAGCATCGATAGACTGAATACTATCGATCGCTGCAACTAAATCGGCATTTGTATTCGTGAGTTTCAAGCTAATCCCGATTTTTCTTATCGCTTGTTCAATCAAAGACGCTTGTCTGTAATTTAACTTATAGATGAAAAACTTTGTTCTTTCAATATGTCCAACGGGCAGATCATTGTTTTCAAGGTTTGGTCTTGTGACTTTGGCTGGGTTAATTTGTTTTCCGGGTGCTAACTCAAACATCCAATTGCCATCCGCGTCTTTAGCCCACTCCCCTTCGGGTGTTTGTCTATTGGCAGCTCCTCCAGCAGGACCACCTGCCTCACTATTGGCTCCATCACCACTAGCAGGTGTGAAAATCCAATCTCCACTGCCGTCTAATGCCCAACTTCCGTTAGGAGAATTATCCCCTTTAATCTTTGTTGCGTAACGCCAGTTGCTAGTAGGATCAAGAGCCCATTTGCCATTTTGGCCCTGTTGATATTTCATATCTTTGAAATTCAGAATTTGCGTACTGCCTTGCGTCTGGTCCAAATATTGCATGATGGACATCGTGCGCTCAACTAAGTAGGGAGTCGCTATAATGAAAATACTATTGGATATGGGATGCGAAATCAGGGTAATTTGCTGCTCGCCTGCGATAGGCTGCATAATCTTTTGTGTGAGATCAATTAAAGCATCAGGAATGCCCTGCTTGATCGCGTATTGGCCAATCACCAAACCGCTTTTTGGCGAATCAATACTCCTTAAAAGATTTCCAATTTGTTGGAGGTTTGCCGCCAAATCTGTAATAATGAGGTGATTGGTATCTTTTAGAACTTCAATTAGCGCAGCTGCTGAAGTTAAGGGTTTCACCACCGCGGCAGCTTTCTCTGCATCGACAGTATTTAAACGGAAAACCTGGGTAATGATTTGGGCACGGCTTGGCTTCGAGAAGTCAGTATCGTCATCAACAATTGTGGAAATATTGTTCACTTTAGGATTGCGATGGATGATAAGGTTGTTGCCTTCTTCAAGGATCGACAAATCGCGAATACGCAATTCTTGCAAAAGAGCTGTCATAATATTCTCAAGAGAGGTGGGCTCCTCTGAAACAATTGTGACATTAAACTGGAGCTCATTCTCGTCAAACACAAAGTTTTTACCGGAAATTCTGCTAATAAACCGAATGTATTCAATGATGTCGATATTATTGAAATTGATCAAAATTGTTTTCTTAAGATCAGCCTCTGGCGCAACCGCACTTTTTATAAACTGAACATCCGACGCTGGTGGATTTAAGGGGGGCAAATTAGGTGCTGGCGCACTTGCAGGGGCATTAGTTGCAGGAGCCCCAGGATTTATTCCTTGTAGCGTAGGAGAGACCGGAAGCTGTGTTGCTCCTGCTTGTGGAAGCGGTTCAGCGCCTGGAGTAATCGTTTGTGGAGAAGCGTTTTGCTCAGGATCCGGTGCTGCTAAATTTGGAGATGCTGCAGGCGCATCGGGGGTCGAAGCTGCGGGGGTTGTAGATGGATCCGAAATAGAATTTGCGGGGGTTATAGCAGTGCTCGGAGCAGAGTTTGCTGAATTAAGAGTTGGCGATGTCTCTTTAGTTTGGTTGACGGGGGGATTTGAAACTGGTAACGTACTAGGTGTTTTTGGTTGTTCCCCGTCAATGGGATAAAAGAAGTAATTGTCGCCGTCTATCTTAAGCGGATCGATGGATATCCCTGCGCAAGGGACACATATTGAGAGGCCCAGAGATAAGTTAATCAGAAGCTGAAAGCAGAATTTTTTATTCATTGGATGTTCTTTTGTCTTGTGTAGTTTCGTTAAATGATCAATTTGCTCCACAAACTTCTGCCTAAACAACTGAAGCGAAAGAGCGAAGCCTAACGTAAATGAACAGTTATTTCAAAAACGAAGAATTAATTCCATAAAAAAATTACGACGGCTGAAAATTTTAATGCCAAATTCGACTGCATTTTTCCAGTTGGCACGTATAAGAAAAATGACAGAAGGGGTTATTTTGTACGGAGAAGATATCTTAGCGATGTTCTGTTTCAAAAAATTATTTCGGCACGGGTGTGAATCGTCCATGAATAAATAAAATAATTAATTTACGTTCTCGCGGGGGATGACAGCTGTTTCTGGGGCTGTTTGGGTATTTCGCGCTGGGGTTTTAGTCAACGAATTTGCTGTTTGGGGTTGAGATGAGAATGCAGTTATTGTTTCAGAAGATGGCGCGGCAGGTTGGGCGGTCTCTTGCGATGGCGCGGCAGGTTGGACGGTCTCTTGCGATGGCGCGGCACCAGTAATAGAGGAAGGAGCGCTTAGACTATTGCTTGAAGGGGCCAAGAAGCCATCTCCTGGAAGGAGCGGCCGTGCTGGATCTGCCGCAAAATCAACTGCGGGATTTCTTTGTGCTGCGGGCTTGACCTCTCCTTTTTCCTTGTCTTCTGCTTGCTCTTTCTGCGCGATAGTTTGGAAATATTGAGTCGCCAGCTGATTCATTTTTATTATTCCCTCTCCTAACCCACTATGATCATTCGTTTTCAACGCGTAATCATTTGAACCAAAGCTAATGCTAACTTCATCTGCGTTGAATTTGAGAGTGATTTTTTTATGGCCGGAAAACACATTCTCATCTTTTTTCAGCATTTCGTTCATCACTTTAGCAACGTTTTCTGCGGTTTGTCGCAGAAGCTTTTGCTCAGAACCAAGTCCCGCTTCTTTTATATCGGAAGGATTATTTTCTAGTTTTAATGAGGTAATTTTAAATACTCTCCCATCAGGTAATTGAATATTACCATCTTTTATCGTCACTTCCTTTTTGCCGGTTGACGGGCTTAAGTCAAGCTGAACATGGGTGGGGGCACTTGAAGAAGAAGGGCCGGAGGCCAGGGGAGATGACATAAAAACCACCTTGTTATTATTTCGTAAGAACAGCAATAGCATACTGGTTATACACACTATTATAAACAATATACAATTCTTATTTCAACTATTTTAATAGCTATGACACAGATATTATTTAGATCTAACGAGATCAATGATTTGACTTTAAAGGGTAAGTGGCGCCTCTTCGCGGATTCCTCCGCAATTTTGAGCAGCAAGTTCCCAGCTCTCCTCGTTATTGAGATTCTCTTGCCACCAAGGGTAAGTTTGGCACTGAGGAGGGCGAGCCTAATGCACTTGACATTGATTATCTTTTAGGAGGACAAAGGCGTTATTAGACGATTTTTGTTTAACGGGGGGGGCACACCGGTTGTCACGATTGCGGATATAGCGACGCTTAAGCATGGAGATAGAGAGCTTTAAAGCCCCTGCCATTGCAGCGATTTCTTCCTCAGCAACCCAGGATAAACCCCGGAGATCCCGTGCAGCATTTGCCGCATCCTATGCATTTGAAACGCCATCCTTTGTGATACCAAGGAAGCTTTGCTGTGTCATCTTTATTATCCATAAGCAGCGGTAGTAAATGAGAAATGGAAAGGAATTAAATAAAATACCCCTTCTCGTCAACTTATCATTACTCAAATCCTAACTGAGACAGCGGCGGCGGCATGTAGCCACAAGTTTAAGCCCAACGAAAATAAAGGTTGCTTAAGGCATTGTTCCCACCACGTCCCTCTCAGCACCGTTGAGTTTATGCCGGTTGCAGGCCTTTTTTGGGCGTCTGAACTTTAGTTCCGCTTTGCGTTCGGTCGCTTTAGCACCGACTGCCCACGAAGTCAAAATGCCTTTTCCTGAGCTTTTAAGATGAACGTGGTAACAGAACAACGCCTTTAATAGCAGCGTAGGGTAAGGTGTTTTAACTCTGTAGGCCGTCGGTGCTAAAGTAACCGGACGGAAAGCGGACCTAAAGCTCAGACCTCCTGAGTAACTACGTTACTTCCAGGCATTTTGATAAAAAACTTGATAGAAAAGGTCGCGCAGCCTGAATGGGCTGGAATGCGATAGCCTAGGGCAACGCCCTAGGTATGATCGGTTTATGTATCAGGCCGAAGGCCTAAAATATAATTTCAGCCCCACAAGCTTATCCTATAAGACCCAAACATCCTCAATGAGTTTGTGTTTTAAAATACACGCGCTCACACAAAAAGGCTGGTGCTATATCTCGGGTCTTCAGCCTGCCGCATAAACTATTCATCCCTAGGACGTTGCCCTAGGCTGTCGTATTCCAGCCCATTTAAGCGGGCGACCTTCTCTGTCAAGCTTTTCCCATCGAAACGATAATTGTTACTTTCTGATAGGAGGGCTGAAGTTTCTTGAGGCCTCCAAAGGCTTTCGGCCGGCATAAACTCAATGTTAATGAGAGGAACGTGGCGAGAACAATGCGCTAAGTAACCCCTATTTTGATGACACTGGGCTGTGTTAAGCTAAAAGGGACCGTCAGCTCAGCGGTAAAATGAGCGAAAAAGCCGTCCCACCACCCTCTTGATTTTGCACTTCAATCTTCCCTTGGTGAATCTCCACCACCGCTTTCACGATCGCAAGACCCAGCCCCATCTCTTTTGGCGATTCAACCTCACTCGGACGCCTATAAAACTTTTCGAAAATAAAAGGAAGAATCTCTTCCGGAATCCCCGATCCTTGATCCACAATGCAGATTCTACACTCACCTTTGAGAACTTCCGCCGAGATTGTGATGGGTTTACCCTGTTCTGAGTACTCGCAAGCATTTACAAGAAGATTAATCATCGCCAGTTGCAGCAAATTAAAGTCAAAAGGAAGGAACACAGACGGAACATTTATTGTGATAGGATGGCCATTCATAAAAGGATGCGTTTCTGAAACCGCTGAATCAATCAACTTCAATAAATTGTTGCTTTTCTTCTCAAAATGCAGAAAGCCGGAATCGATTTCAGAAATGGCAATAATATTGCTGACAACCAACTCTAGATGCAAATGGAAGCCCTCGATTTTCTTCAGCTGCAGTTTCAAAGAAGCATCTTCGTTCGTTTTTTGAATTTGATGAGCCAGTTGCAAAATTTCTTCTAAAGGCGTGAAGAAACTGCGTTTAAATGAGTGAAAGATAGCCTTGTGGATCTTTTCTGTTTGTTTTTTGTATTCCTGTTTCTGAACTTTCTCCTCAAAAATGAAGCGTTCAAGAAATCCGCTAAGCTGTTGAGCCACCGTCTGGAGAAAATTAATGTCATCTAAGGGCAATTGTTTCGCTTGTTTAGGGTGGTAAACAAAAACGCCTAAGGCGGCTTTTGCTGTACGAATAGGAAAATAAAGCGCTTCCGCAGAAGGAAGCGTATCGGTAAATAGTCCGCTGAGCTGACCATTCTGGAAGGTCCAGATCGCTGCCGATTTCTCCTTTTCCTGATTTAAAAATTCAAGTCGGCTTTCAACGACTAGCCGATTCTCTTCATTGTGTACAAGGATATCGTATTCCCCGGCGAAAATGTTTTTTAAGTAGGCATCCAAACCAAAACGCAGAGAGGGAAGATCTTTCGCGTTCGTGATTTCCTTTTCAATCTGATAGAGACGTTCAATTTTCTGCTCACGCTTCCGCAAGAACTCTGCTTTTCTCCTCAAGCGGTTATTTAAATATCCCATGGTAATGACGGTAAGAAAAAATAAAATGAAAACAGCAAATTCCTGAGAATTCTTTACACGCAAGTGAAAATAAGGAGGAAAAAAGAGAGCGTTCCACGCAATAGCACTCAAAGTCGCTGCAAAGAAAATGGGGCTCATCTCCAGAAAGTAGCTTAAGATCGTAATATTAAATAAATAGATGTATCCTAAAGAAAGAGGTCCAGCCAAGGGGTAAAGCACATAACAAAAAAGTGTTGCTAAAACTACTCCTAAAGTGGCTAAAAGATAAGAGGGATAGCGAGACGTCGTGATTTTGATGGCAGGCATAATCTTCTGGTAGATCGACGTCAAAGCGTCTTGTTTAAGGATAATAATATCGATCTGTTTATTTTCATGTGCCAGTTTTTCCGCAAGAGAGGTTTGGAAAAGCGAAAATCGGTTTTTTCGGTTTTGAGAACGGCTGATCAGCATGCTCGTGATGTTTTTCTGCTTAATAATCCGTAAGATCGCAGCGCTCTCATCATCATCCTTGGTGACAATCACTTCTGCTCCTAGGTGACGTGCCAGAGTTAAATATTTGGTCAGTTGCGCCTGCTCCCCAATCCTGTGAGAGGATTCATTATCCACGTACACCACAACCCAAGGAGTATCGAGTTCAAAAGCCAGCTTTCTTGCCGCTCTGATGAGGGCTTGTGAGGAAGGATCCGCCGAAATCGCGACCATTAAACGATCACGTGTTTTCCATTCTCCGGTTTTTGAGAGAATGCGATGCAAATCATACTCCACTTTTTCCGCTGCAAAGCGCAGGGTGATTTCCCTTAAAGCAGTCAATTTGTCGACAATGAAGAAGTTCTGAGCAGCAATATGCGACTGGTCTTGTACACACACTTTACCTTCTTTAAGCCTTTGTAAAAGCTCCGATGGAGGCAGATCGATCAGTTCTATTGTCACAGCGCGTTCAAAGATGATGTCAGGTATTGTTTCTCGGATTTGAATTTTGGTGATACTTTCAACAAGATCTTTACGGCTTTCAATGTGCTGCACGTTTAAGGTGGTGTACACATCGATTCCAGCGTCCAATATTTCAATAACATCTTGCCAACGCTTGGAATGTTTGGAGCCCGGAACGTTGGTATGGGCGAATTCATCGATCAAAACAAGCGCGGGTTTGAGTTTTAAAATTGTCTCAAGGTCAAACTCTTCAAAAACAGTATCTTTATAGGTTACCCACTTTTCAGGAATAAGAGTTAATCCCTTCAGGAGTTCTTCTGTTTCTTTTCTTCCGTGGGTGTTAATGGTTCCGACAACAACGTTAACGCCTTCTTTTAAGCGTTGATGGGCCTCCTCGAGCATAGAATAGGTTTTACCAACACCTGCAGACATTCCAAAAAATATTTTGAGTTTTCCTGCATGGAGAAGTGTTTCTTCCTGATGAAGCGCTTCTAAAAGCTCATCTGGATTGGGCTTGTCATCTTCATTCACTTGTTGATTCCCTTAAGCTTCTCGTCAAGCTTCAAATTTAGTTGTAAAACATTAATGTAGGAAGAGTCGAATAATCCTTCTGCGTGTGCTTCAATCATTTTTTTTAAGTCTTCTGGTTTCATCGAACGCGCTTTTGCGATACGACCGACCTGGTACAAAGCAGCCTCAACTGTGATGTGAGGATCTAAGCCACTTCCAGAGGCATAAATTAAATCAGCCGGCGCATGCGCTCCAGTTTTTTTCAATCTTTCCTGTACGAGTGTTTGCAACTGTTTACTTGTTGGGCTAAGGGTGCTTCCGCCCGAAGGAATGGGCTTATAATCAACCGCGGAGGGTCTTGGCATGAAATAAAGATCTGAAGAGAAATTCTGTCCAATTAAAGAAGATCCGATGATCGTCTCTCCTTGTTTGATCAAGCTCCCGTTCGCTTGGTGGTTCATGGTGACTTGCGCAATGAGGGTAATGAAAAGAGGATACAAAACGCCTGTCAGAACTGTGATCGAAAGAAACATTTTCAACGCTTTATAAAACATGTAAAACTCCCAGCTTATTGATCACGAGATCAAGCAATTTGATGCCAATAAAGGGCGCAACAAACCCTCCTAAACCATAAATAAATAAATGACGCCTGAGCAATTGCTCGGTGGGCTTTGGATGATAAGTCACGCCTTTAAGAGAAAGAGGGATCAGGGCAATAATGATCAGAGCATTGAAAATTACCGCGCTTAGAATGGCGCTTTGAGGTGAATTAAGATTCATGATATTCAGATAATTTAAGGGACCAGGTTCTCCTGTTTGGGCATAAAGAGAACCAAAAATTGCGGGAATGATCGCAAAGTATTTGGCGACATCATTGGCAATACTAAAAGTCGTTAAGGCTCCACGTGTGATAAGGAGCTGCTTGCCAATTTCCACAATATCAAGCAATTTGGTCGGGTCGCTATCGAGATCAACCATATCCCCCGCATCTCGACATGCTTGAGTTCCTGTATTCATTGCCACTCCCACATCGGCCTGAGCAAGGGCCGGGGCATCGTTCGTGCCATCACCCGTCATGGCAACGAGGTGACCTTTCTTCTGCTCATCTCGAATGCGTTGGAGCTTTGCCTCTGGTAGCGCCTGGGCAACAAAGTCGTCCACTCCGGCCTCTGCGGCGATGGCTCCTGCCGTTAAAGGATTATCCCCTGTCATCATGAGCGTCCGAATCCCTGCTTTGCGCAGCTCAGCGAACCGCCCTTTAATGCCTGCTTTGATAATATCCTTAAGGTGAATAAGGCCAACAACCTTGTTGCCTTCGGCAACCAAAAGAGGAGTTCCTCCGTTATTAGCGATAGAGACAATGGCATCATCGAGATAATCTGGATACGTTCCCCCAAGTTTGACAACATACGCTTGAATAGCCTCAACGGCGCCTTTCTGAATCATCCGTACCACTTGCTGCTGATCATTCATAAAATTAACTCCGCTCATTTTTGTTTGAGCGCTGAAAGGAATAAATACCGATTGCATCTGATCTGTCGAAGAAGAGAAACCAAACTTAGCTTTTGCGAGAAACACAATCGACCGTCCTTCGGGGGTTTCGTCAGACAATGAAGCGTCATGGGCCATTTCAGCAAAGCTCTTTTCACTTAATCCTTTAACTGGAATAAATTCCGAAGCCGTGCGATTGCCAATTGTGATGGTCCCGGTTTTATCAAGGATCAGGAGGTCGATATCACCGGCGGCTTCTACAGCTCTGCCGCTTTTAGCGAGCACATTTTTCTGAACGAGTCGATCCATACCGGCGATGCCGACCGCACTTAACAGCGCACTGATGGTGGTGGGAATCAAACAGACAAGTAAAGCAATAAGAACGGTGCATGTGACAATATGTGAAAGGTCTTGACGGGCTGCGGCAGCACTGTAATCAGCAAAAAATTTTAATGAAAGCGTCGTCAGAATAAAAATGATGGTCAATGCAGACAGCACGATATTTAGGGCGATTTCATTAGGCGTTTTCTGTCTTTTTGCTCCTTCGATCAAGGAGATCATCCGGTCTAAAAAGGTTTGTCCTTTGTGAGAAGTAATGCGTATCATAATGCGGTCATTCACCACTCGTGTACCTCCTGTAACAGCACTGCGATCGCCGCCGCTTTCTCGAATCACCGAAGTGGATTCTCCGGTAATGGCCGACTCATCAACGGTGGCAATGCCTTCCACAACCTCGCCATCAGCAGGAATCATATCGCCCGCTTCGCAAACGACAAAGTCTCCACACTCGAGCTCTGTTGCGGACACACGCTTTTCCGTTTTTCCAAAGAGTTTTCTCGCAAAGTTTTCGGTGTGAACGCGTTTTAAGCTTTCCGCTTGCGCCTTACCACGACTTTCGGCAATTGACCCTGCAAAATTGGCAAAAAGTACCGTAAACCAGAGCCAGAGACTAATTTGTATATCAAATGCGGGATTCGCCTTGTGGTGCCATCCTATAAAAAGGAAAAGCGTTGCGAGGATTGCTCCGACATAGGTGACAAACATCACAGGGTTTCTGAATTGCACTTGAGGCGTTAACTTCATAAAAGAATCTTTAAAGGCTTCCCAAATGGTGTTTGCTGTGAGGATTCCTTTTTTACTACGTTTCATGTTTACCTTGAGTTAGTAGGATTGCCCCTGAAACATTAAAATCTGTTCTACAATAGGCCCAAGAGAAAGGGCAGGAAAAAAGGTGAGAGCTCCCACAATTAAAATAATTCCTGTTAGTAAAGCCCCGAAGAGTAGTTTGTCGGTTCTAAATGTCCCAAAAGAGGGGGCTACGGTCTTTTTCTGAACCATCGAACCGGCAATCCCAAGACTTGAAATAAGGATGGTCAACCGTTTAAGGATCATGACAACACCTAAGATAATGTTATAAAAGTTGGTGTCGGCATTTAATCCGCCAAACGCACTTCCATTATTTCCGGCGGCGGAAGAGAAAGCATAAAGAATTTCCGATAGCCCGTGCGGGCCTGTGTAAGATAAACTTTTCAATGCCACAGGCAGAGCGCTTGCGAGGCCTGATCCTATTAGGATTAATCCGCAAGGCGCCAAAATTGCCAGCATCGCCCATTGGATTTCCGATTTTTCGATTTTTTTGCCTAAGTACTCGGGGTTACGTCCTACCATGAGACCGGCTAGAAAAACGGTGAGAATG
>Ga0105045_10000817_pt1 | contig 24159 bp, 22 predicted proteins | sample MAT02_FD_78089 | JGI IMG/M metagenome (GOLD analysis project Ga0105045, IMG submission 78089) | Freshwater microbial communities from Lake Fryxell liftoff mats and glacier meltwater in Antarctica - MAT-02 (megahit assembly) | ecosystem: Environmental > Aquatic > Freshwater > Ice > Liftoff... | reverse complement strand
TGCGGGCTTTTCGGCGGGAGCCATTGGTCGGTTTTGTGAATCCACAAGTATATGAATAAGCAAACAGCCCATTCCGTGGGGAAATGGGCTGTTTGCTGTTCACTCTGTGCTTGTGCAAAATTAGTTGATGGTAAATTAACCTTCATTGGCAGTTTTTGGCACCCGCGCGTGACCATGGTAGGGTTTGTACAACAAAAAACCCCGCTTTCGGCGGGGCTTTTTGTTGTTTGAAAGATTAACTATTTCGTGATTTCGGTCACTTGACCAGCACCTACGGTACGGCCACCTTCACGGATAGCGAAACGCAAACCTTTTTCCATCGCGATTTCTTTTTGCAAAGTCACGGTAATGGTAATGTTGTCGCCGGGCATAACCATTTCTACTCCTTCTGGCAAAGTGATTTCACCAGTCACGTCAGTGGTACGGAAATAGAACTGTGGGTTATAACCTTTGAAGAATGGGGTGTGACGACCACCTTCTGCTTTTGACAGTACATAAATCTCGGCTTTGAAATCAGTGTGGGGGGTTACCGAGCCAGCCTTGCAAATAACCATTCCACGACGGATAGATTCTTTGTCAACACCACGGAGCAACAAACCAACGTTGTCACCAGCTTCGCCACGATCCAGCAACTTGCGGAACATTTCTACGCCAGTTACAGTCGATTTCAAACCAACGGCACCCATTCCGATAATGTCAACCCCGTCACCAACATTGACAATGCCGCGCTCGATCCGACCAGTGGCTACCGTGCCACGACCTGTGATAGAGAATACGTCTTCAACTGGCATCAAGAAAGGAAGCTCGGTCAAACGCTTGGGGATGGGGATATAATTATCAACCGCATCCATCAACTCGTCAATGGTTTTAACCCACTCAGGTTCGCCATTCAAGCCACCCAAGGCAGAACCCCGGATAACGGGAATATCTTCGCCAGGGAAACCATAAAAAGACAACAATTCGCGGATTTCCATTTCTACCAATTCCAACAACTCGGGATCGTCCACCATGTCCACCTTGTTCATGAATACCACCAACGCTGGTACACCAACTTGGCGGGCCAACAGGATGTGTTCACGGGTTTGGGGCATTGGACCGTCCGTTGCAGCCACTACGATAATAGCACCGTCCATTTGGGCAGCACCAGTTACCATGTTCTTCACATAATCGGCGTGACCTGGACAGTCAACGTGCGCATAGTGACGGCTCAATGTTTGGTATTCTACGTGTGCAGTATTGATAGTAATACCGCGCTCTCTTTCCTCAGGCGCATTGTCGATAGAAGAGAAGTCCCTTTTCTCGGCCAACCCTTTATCCGAAAGAACTTTGGTGATGGCCGCAGTCAAAGTAGTTTTGCCGTGGTCAACGTGTCCGATGGTTCCAACGTTTACGTGCGGCTTGGAACGGTCAAACTTTTCTTTTGCCATTTTTGATACTTAGTTAATCGTGTTTTGAATAATTTTTTGAACTTGATTGAAACAACTTAGCAAAGTTCAAGAGCTGATGATGAGAATTGAACTCACGACCTCTTCATTACCAATGAAGTGCTCTACCCCTGAGCTACATCAGCTTGAGAATTGCTTACTAATTAAATTGGACTTTGCCGAGCGGGAGACGAGGTTCGAACTCGCGACCTGCAGCTTGGAAGGCTGCCGCTCTACCAACTGAGCTACTCCCGCCTGTGTACATATTGCACAAATAAAGTAACTGAAACATTCAACTACTTGATTGGCACTACTATATTCAATGGTGGGGAGAGAAGGATTCGAACCTTCGAAGTCATAAGACAGCAGATTTACAGTCTGCCCCAGTTGGCCGCTTTGGTATCTCCCCTTGTCCTTCAATGAACTTTTTAACCCCATTCTTTAAATGAGTGTGCAAAATTATAAGGTTTTTTATTATCCACCAAGCTTTCAAAGAAAATTTAGTTTGTAGAATCTTTGGGTTTGCCTCCCCAATGGATTTTTAGATTGGTCAGGCTGTATTTGATGCCCAACGCTAATAATTTAAATTGCTGATTTACGGGCAGCCAATGGGTAATTGGTGAGCGCAATAAAATCTGGCAAGCTGGCCAACCATACCGACAATAAAAAGTGGCGGCATGGAACCAAAGATGACCGAATGCGCCCGACAAGGCGGCTGGTTCATATACCTTGGCAGTCTGGTTGGCCACTGCCAGTTGCTGAAGCCAGTTGGCAGTGGCTTGCCAAGCGGCCAAGTTATCGGCCAATTGCAGTTTACCTATATTAATGTGATCGGTCAGTGCTGCCTCAGTGGCCGCCACTCCCAGCGCAGCCAATTGGTTGCGCACAATGAGCCGCGTGGATTGCCGCATCTGGCTGGTCTTGCCATAGCTCAGGCTGTGCGGGTGGATCCGGTATTGTACCAGTTTTTCGGGCAGAATGGCGCAGGCCGTCAACTGGGCCAGCCTGACCCACAGATCGTAGTCCTCGGCCAAGTGGAGTGTTGGATCAAAACCTTGGGCCGTGGCCAATTCGGCCCGGAGCATGACCGATGACCCGATGAAACGGTTGTGGAAGAGCAGGTTCACGGGCAAATGCGCGCTTGGCTCGGGGCTGAACGCCCACTGGTCTGCTGCGAGCTGTCCTTGTTCGCCAATGATTTCGGCCCAAGTGCCCAACAGGCCGACGTTGGGGTGTTGGATCAAAAAAGCTACTTGCTTCTCAAGGCGCAGGGGCAGGGCCACGTCGTCGGCATCGAGGAAAGCGATGAACTGACCTCGGGCGTGGCGTATTCCCCAGTTGCGCGCCCCGCTCGGCCCTCCCTGCTGGGGCGTGCGCAAACAACGGATTTTGGCTGAGCCGAGCTGGGCGATCATGGCCATTGACTGGTCCGGGGATCCGTCATCGACCACGATCAACTCGAAGTCTTGGTACGTTTGCCGCAGTATACTTTCCACTGCCTGCACAAGGAAACGTTCGGCATTGTAAACTGGTATAATGACACTAACGGTGGGCATGAGGATCACGGCTTGGGCTTCCAGCCGGGCCCGCGCACCACGCGCCCTGGCAATGCCCCAGTCGGCTCGCTGTTCTTGAGCACTTGCTGGCCATTGACCCATACATGGGCCACGCCGGTCGAGTATTGGTGGGGGCGGTCAAAAGTGGCGTGGTCTTGCACTTTTTCTGGGTCAAACACCACCACATCAGCAAAGTAGCCAGGTTTTAGCCAGCCCCGTTTGGCTATTTTCAGGTTGGTGGCGGGCAGCGAGGTGAGCCGGCGGACTGCTTCTTGTACGGTCATCACTTGTGCTTCGCGCACGTACTTGGCCAGCAAGCGGGCGACGTTCCCATAGGCACGGGGGTGGGTACTGTTTTGGAGGAAAGTGCCCTCGGCCGACATTGAGGCGGCATCGGAGCCCACACTGACCCACGGATAGGCCAGTTGCTTGCGGATATTTTCTTCGGACATCATAAAATAGACCGTGCCCACTTCTCCTTGGTTCGCGATCAATAAATCCACAATGGTTTGCTCGGGCGAGGTGTGGCGAAGTTGGGCCACTTGGGCCAAGGTCTTGCCGGTCAGGTACTTCATTGAGTCGGCGGCAAAATCGACCAACTGAACCCGGTCGGGCGATCCGGCGGCCAAGTAGAGGTTCTCCCAGGCATCGGTGGGGGTGGTGATGGCCTTGAGGATCTCGTCCCGGCGTTTGGGGTCGCGCAGCCGGGCCAAGAACGCCTCGTCCCCCCCTTCCTGAAGGTCGGGTGGCAAGGCTGCCGCCAATCCGGTGGCCCCGGCCGGGTACAGGTACATATTGGCTGTGATGGCCAGGCCTGCCCCCCGGGCCGACTCGATCAGCGCCAGGGCCGAGTCCATCTTGGGCCAGTTGGCGCGGCCCGCGGCCTTGAGGTGGTAGATTTCGGCCCGGATCTTGGCCGTTTTGGCAATGTCGATCAGTTCTTGCACCGCGGGCAAAAAGCGGTTGCCCTCGCTCCGCAAATGTGAAATATAGAGGCCATCATACTCAGCAGCCACTTGGCACAGCTCGATCAGTTCTTGGGTGCTGGCGTAGAACGCGGGCGGATAGATGAGCGAACTGCCCACCCCCATTGCCCCTTCTTCCATGGCAGTGCGGACCAGTTGTTTCATCTGGACCAGTTCAGGGGCGGTGGGTGGGCGGTTGTCGTAGCCCAGCACGTGGATGCGCACGGTGGTGGCCCCCACAAATGAAGCGACATTGCAGGCTACGCCCTTGTTGGTCAAAAAATCCAAGTATTCGCCCAAGGTGGTCCATTCAATGCGGTGGTTGGCCCCGCCCTGCAGCTTGGCCTGGAGGATTTTCATCTGTTGACTGAGCGGCCCCGGCGACCAGCCTTCGCCCATCACCTCGAGCGTGACCCCCTGCCGGATGTCGCTTTGGGAGCGGCCATCGGCAATGAGTGATTCATTGGCCCAACTGAGCATATTAATAAAGCCTGGGGCCACGGCCATTCCTTGGGCATCGGTCTCGGTTTTGCCCCGGGCTTTGCCCAAATTGCCAATGGCCACAATAGTATCGGCATTGATGGCCACATCACCGCGAGTGGGGGCATTACCGCTGCCGTCGTAAATCGTGGCATTTCGGATCAGGTGGTCGTAGGTGGCGGGTTGTGCGCAGGCCGCCAAGCTCAAGCACACACACAGGTAACGAAGAAACATGCGCATTGGATTTTGAGTCAGCAAGTAAACCAAAAAATGGGATTTGGCCAAAGAAAGTCTGGGCAGTCGGTGGGCGATGCCCCAATGGAACAGTTGGAGGTGTAAGACCTCTTCCTTAAACAACACCAGCAAACGGTTACATTTATTGCTTGAATTTAGGTTTTTACCTCAGGTTTTTTGTAATTTATCCGCTCAATAATTCCTATTGCATTATGAAAAAATATTACTTCCTCATTTGCAGCCTGTTGGCTGGCTTAGCGGTGATCCACATGGTTTCGGCCCAAGACAAGATCATCGCTCCCAAGGGAACCCAGCCCGATCCGGTCCCGGTAGTGACCCAGCACCGGATCACGGTCAATGGTCAAGTGATCAATTACACGGCCACCACCGGCTATCTCACCCTGCGCGAAGAAAACGGAAAGGAACGGGCCAATATTTTCTTTATCGCTTACACCAAAGACGGGGTAACGGATCCGGCCACCCGGCCCATCACTTTTTCGTTCAATGGTGGCCCCGGCTCTTCGTCGGTATGGCTGCACATGGGCGCACTCGGCCCCCGCCGGATCTTGATGACCGACAAAGGCGAAGCCACCAAGCCGCCCTACAAGGTGGTGGACAATGAATATACTTGGCTGGACAATACCGATCTGGTGTTCATCGACCCGGTGATGACCGGTTACAGCCGCCCTGCCGATGGGGTTGACAAAAAAGAATTTCACGGTTATGTGGAGGATGTGGCTTCGGTGGGCGATTTTATCCGCCTTTGGACCAGTCGGTACAAGCGTTGGGCTTCCCCCAAATTTCTGGCGGGCGAGAGCTACGGCACTACCCGGGCCGCCGGCTTGTCTGGTTACCTCCAAGACCGCCACGGGATGTACATCAACGGGCTGGTGTTGATTTCCAGTATTTTGAATTTCCAAACAGCCCGGTTTGAGCGGGGAAACGACCTGCCCTTTGCCCTGTTCCTGCCCACTTATGCCGCCATTGCATGGTACCACAAGCAACTGCCTGCTTATCCCGAACTAAAAACGCTGTTGGCCGAAGTGGAGCGTTTTGCCCAAAATGACTATACGTTGGCGTTGATGAAGGGCGATAAGTTGACCGATCAAGAAAAGCAATACCTCATTGGGCAGCTCCAGAAGTTCACTGGGTTGTCGGCTGAATATTTGGATCAGACCCACCTGCGCATCAATATCCAGCGGTTTTGCAAAGAACTCCTGCGCAAGGAGCGCAAGACCGTGGGCCGGTTGGATGGGCGGCTTACCGGTCATGACTATGATTACGCCGGAGAAAATAGCGAGTTTGACCCGAGCTACAATGGGGCGATCTATGGTCCCTACACCACGGCGATCAATGATTACGTGCGGCGTGAGCTCAACTATGAGAACGACCTGCCCTACGAAATATTGACGGGCCGGGTACAACCATGGAACTACAACAACGTCCAGAACCAGTACCTCAATGTGGCCGAAACGCTCCGGCAAGCTATGACCAAGAACCCCAGTTTGCGAGTGCTCGTCTGCAATGGCTATTATGATCTGGCCACGCCCTATTTTGCCACCGATTATACGATGAACCATTTAGGTTTGGACAAGAGTTTGCGTAACAACATCCAAATGACCTACTATGAAAGTGGGCACATGATGTATATTCACCAGCCTTCGCTCGTCCAATTTCGCTTCGATGTGGCCAACTTTATGCGAGAGGCATTAAAATAAACTGGGAAATCTTGCGACATATCAACTTTAAGTGGAAGAGGCTGGGTTTGGGGCATTGGTTGGGTTGGCTGGGGTGCTTGGCATCGGTAAATGCAAGTGCCCAGTCAGTTTTATTTACCAATGAATTTGACAGCTCCGGGCGCGTTGGCCGCGCGGCCAATACTTGGAAAATCGATCCAGCCAAGGGCAGTTTTATCCATCTGTTCTACCAATCGGCCGCCGGGCTACCATTGCCCAAGATGTACGTGTTCATCGATCGGGCCAACGATAAAGGTGTGTACGAAGAGTATGACACCAAGAAAATCGCCGTTGCCAAGTTCAAGACTTGGAGCGCTTCGCGGTATTTGTTTTCAGATGAGGGCACTTTCACCGTTTCATTCACTGGGCCGGATCGCCGGATCTTGGCCACGGATACCATCCGCACCCAATTTCGCACCAACCTGATTTTTTGCGAAAATATTGACAAACTGGACAAGCCAATTGGGATCAACCTCCGGTTTAAATTGACCAAAATGGGACAAGCGACCATTTTCACCTATTTGCGGCGCGGGAGCCCCTTCAATTGTCAAGTGTTGGTTTGTGAAATATATTATTACGATGGTCAAGGATATAATGTAAAATATTTTGCTGATCGTCACTCGGTCAAGCCACATTGGAAGCACACGTATTTTAAGCACCTTTTTGATAAGCCGGGCAAATATTTGGTGGTGGTGCTGGATGAGCAGCGCAAGACCATCGGACGCGAGTATTTGACCGTAGATTTGCCATGAAACCAGCTATGCGCATCCTGATCGTAGGCCCGGCCCACCCATTGCGTGGGGGCATTGCCGCCCTCAATGAACGGTTGGCCACGGCTTTGGGGGCCGCCGGTCACTCAGCTAAAATTTTGAGCTTTCGCCTGCAATACCCCGCTTTTTTGTTCCCGGGCACCAGCCAATACACCACCGATCCGCCGCCCGTGGGTGTGGAGATTGCCCCACTGCTCAATTCGGTCAACCCGCTCAACTGGCTGTGGTACGGTCTCAAATACCGCAGGCAAGAGTTCGATCTGGTTATTTTTCGATTTTGGCTCCCGTTTATGGGCCCTTGTTTGGGCACGGTGGCCCGTTTACTGGCTCTGGGCCGCCCCATCAAGGTGCTGGCCATTACCGACAACCTAGTGCCGCACGAGGCCAGGCCGGGCGATCGCTGGTTCACACGGTATTTTCTGGCGGGCTGCACTGGCTTTTTGGCCATGTCCAGGGCTGTGCTGGCTGATTTGGCCCAACTGGCCCCAACGAAGCCCCGGGTTTTTTCGCCCCACCCGGTCTATGATATTTACGGTGCTGCCCTTCCCAAAGCAGCGGCCCGGGCCAAGCTCGGGTTAGATCCACAAGGCCGCTATTTGCTGTTCTTTGGCCTCATCCGGGCCTATAAAGGGTTGGATCTGCTCCTGCAAGCCTTTGCCGATGGAGTTTTGCGGGCTCGGGGGATCCGGCTAATCATTGCCGGCGAATTTTACGAAAGCCCCGAAAAATACGAAAGCCTGATCCAATCATTGGGTTTGGAGGATAGTATCGTCAGGGCCACCCGCTTTATCCCCAACGAAGAAGTGGCCAATTATTTTTGCGCGGCCGATCTGGTGGTACAACCTTACAAAACCGCCACTCAAAGCGGTGTGACCCAGATTGCCTACCATTTTCACAAACCAATGATTGTTACCGATGTTGGGGGTTTGGCCGAAACCGTCCCCCACGGGCGGGCGGGTTACGTAGTGCCGGTGGATCCGGGCCAGATCGCGGCAGCCATCATAGATTTTTATGACCATCACCGCGAGGAAACATTGATCAACGGAATGCGGGCCGAGGCTGATCAATACGCTTGGGCCACTTTTGTCCAACAACTTTTGTCACTTGCTTAAATAATAGCCATTATCTATGCCAAATCAAATTGTGATAGCCTCGCACAACCCCGTCAAGATCAGGGCGTGCCAAGTGGGGTTCCAGTTGTTGTTTCCAGATCAAAACTGGGAAATGGTACCGATGAGTGTGTCCTCTGGCGTGGCCGATCAGCCCATGAGCGATCGCGAAACGCTCACCGGTGCCCACAACCGGGCCCGCAATGCCCAAGCGGCCCGGCCCGGCATGGCTTATTATGTTGGCATCGAGGGAGGAGTGGAATGGCTGGGGGCCGATCTGTTTGCGTTTGCGTGGGTAGTGGCAGTGAGTGCCGATGGCCGCAAGGGACAGGCCCGCACTGCCGCGTTTCAGTTGCCCCCCCGCGTGGCTCAGTTGGTAAGCGAAGGCCATGAACTGGGGGCAGCGGACGATCTGGTGTTCGGGGTGGTCAATTCAAAACAAGAAGGTGGGGCCATTGGCCTGCTTACTGGGCAGGCCATCGACCGGGCGGGCCTCTACACACCAGCGGTGGCAATGGCCTTGGTGAAGTTTAAAAATTCGGAGCTGTATGGGATTAATCCGTGAGCTTTGCTTAGTTTTGTTGAAAATCATCCCTAAAGCCGATGTCGGATTATCAAAAGCCAAACTTTCCCATTACCGAGTGGTCTGAGGAGGATCGGCCCCGGGAAAAACTATTGCTCAAGGGCAAAGCGGCCCTGTCCGATGCCGAATTGATCGGGATCTTGCTCGGCTCAGGCACGGTTTCGGTCAGTGCGGTCGATCTGGCCAAACAGATTTTGGCTTCGGTGGGCAACAATCTCAACGATTTGGCCAAGTTAACGGTCAAAGAGCTGGAAAAATTCCGGGGCATTGGGGAGGCCAAGGCCGTTACCATCGTGAGTGCGCTGGAACTGGGCCGGCGGCGCAAAGCCACCGAACCAGTGAAGCGGGATCGGATCACCGGTTCGGCGATGGTGTATGCAATGATGCAGCCCCATCTATTGGACTTGCCCCACGAAGAGTTTTGGGTGGTGCTCCTCAACCGGGCCAATGAGGTGATCCGAAAATTGCCGGTGAGCGCGGGCGGGGTGTCGGGCACCGTGGCCGATCCCAAGATGGTTTTCAAATTGGCCATCGATCATTTGGCCAGCGGGCTCATATTGGTCCATAACCATCCCTCGGGCAATTTAAAACCCAGCCAAGCCGACAGCCAATTGACCAAGAAAATGAAAGAGGCCGGCCATTTTTTGGATTTGCCCATCTTGGATCACCTCATTTTTGCCGAACAAGGTTACTTTAGCTTTGCCGACGAAGGACTTTTGTGAGCCGGGCTAAGGGATAAATCGGGCGGTAACCTATTTTACTATATTTTTTCTGGGTCAATTTTTGGGGAAAGTGGTTTAGAAAACGAATGTGTGTTACATTTGTGGCAAAATTAGGACTTCAAAACAATGCCAGACGTAATTAAGCTCAAACAAGGTTTTGACATCAACTTGGCCGGCAAAGCAGCCCTGAAGCTGACCGAAGGCATCGTGCCAGATACAGTGGCTATCAAGTTTGATGAATTTTTGGGAATGCACCGCCCCAAAATACTCGTCAATGAGGGAGATGTGGTCAAATCGGGCACTCCCCTTTTCTTTGACAAAAAAATGGAGAAAGTGATTTACACCTCTCCACTGAGTGGCGAAGTAGTGCAAGTAAAACGCGGAGAAAAGCGTAAGCCAATCGAAATTGTAATTTTGGCCGATAGAACGCCGGATTACGTCGATTTTAAAAAATATACCGCTTCCCAATTGGCGGGCCTGCCCCGCGAAGCTGCGCTGGATCAAATGCTGAGCAGCGGTGTTTGGCCCAATATTGTGCAGCGGCCATTTGGCATTGTGGCTGATCCCAGTGTCGCCCCAAAGTCGGTCTTTATTTCGGGTTTTGATACCCACCCCCTCGCCCCCGATTTTGACTTCATTTTCAAAGGCCAAGAGAGCTATTTTCAAGCAGGTATAGATGTATTGAAAAAGGTGGCCAATACGGAGGTTTATCTGGGGTTGAATGCTTCGGCCGAAGTCTCCAAAGTGTTTAGCGGGGTCAAAAACGCCAGTATTCACAAGTTCGACGGGCCACACCCGGCCGGCAATGTGGGGGTACAGATCCACCACATCAAACCGGTCAACAAAGGAGACGTGGTCTGGACGCTGCATCCATACGGCGTGATCCAAATCGGTAAATTGTTCTTGGAAGGCAAATACGACGGATCCAAGATCATAGCGGTGGTAGGCTCCGAAATACAAGCCCCGCAGTATTACAAAACGTATTTGGGCACCCAGATTTCCAAGTACGTCAAAAACAACTTGAAGCAGTCGCACGTGCGCTTTGTGTCGGGCAATGTACTGACCGGTACCAAATTGACTGATGAGAACGATTATTTGGGATATTATGATCACATGCTCACCGTGCTGCCCGAAGGCGATAAGCCCCGGTTTTTCTTGACCGATGGTTGGTTGGGGCCAGTTGCCAGCCGGTTGAGCTTCCACCGTGCGTTTGGCCTGCTCTCGTTTTTGAACGGGAAGAAGAAAGAGTATGTGCTTGATACCAATATCAATGGGGAAGAGCGGGCATTTGTGGCCACGGGCAACTTTGAGCAAGTGGTGCCGATGGACATCCTGCCCCTGCATCTGGTCAAAGCAGTTTTGGCCAACGATTATGATGGCATGGAGTCATTGGGGATTTACGAAGTGGTGGAAGAGGACGTGGCCTTGTGCGAATTTATTGACGTTTCCAAACAGCCCATCCAGCAGATCATCCGTGAAGGGATCAATCTGGTGCGAGAATCTTAAAACAAAGTTTTTGCACGCCGAGTATCAGCTATTAGATAGATCATTTAAAAGCCTAAACATATTATTATGCTGTTTTTACATCACCTCATTGAAAAACAACGCCCAGCATTCGAGAAAGGGGGAAAACTAGAACGTTTCTACTACCTCTTCGAAGCCCTGGAAACGTTTACCTTTACGCCCCCGACCACTGCGGGCCTGAAGGGCAGCCAAGTGCGCGATGCCATTGACCTCAAACGGATGATGATGACCGTGGTGATCGCGATGTTGCCTCCCTTGTTGTTCGGGATGTGGAACATTGGCCACCAACACTTTTTGGCCATTGGTCAGCCCGAAGCCGCGTTTATGGATAAATTCCTGATTGGTTTGATTCAATCATTGCCGATCATCATCGTTTCATATACCGCCGGTGGACTTGTCGAGGTGCTTTTTGCCATCACCCGCAAGCACCCGATCAACGAAGGCTTCTTAGTAACCGGGATGCTCATTCCACTGGTCATGCCGCCCGATATCCCCCTTTGGCAAGTGGCGCTGGCCACTGTGTTTGCAGTATTGGTGGCCAAGGAAGTATTCGGTGGGACTGGGATGAACATACTCAACGTAGCACTTACTGCCCGAGCCTTCCTATATTTCGCCTACCCAACCGATATTTCAGGTTCCAAGGTTTGGACTTATCTTGCCAGTGGGGACAAAGTTGTGGACGGTTACTCGGGAGCGACCGCTCTGGGTGTTGTGGCCGAACAATCCACCCTCTTATCCGAACAAAAAGCTGATTTTGCGGGCAAAGCCATGGAAGCTTTGGGGAATACTCCATGGGCACCCGGCTTGTTCTCGTTTGAGAATATGTTTTGGGGCGCAATTCCCGGGTCCATTGGCGAAACTTCCACTTTGATGTGCCTCATCGGGGCATTGATTTTGGTGGCAAGCGGGGTAGGTAGTTGGAAAGTCATCGTGAGCGTGTTTGTGGGGGCTTATGCCACTGCGTTACTCATGAATGGTTTAGCAGTCAATGCTTACATGAGCGTGCCCGCTCACTACCACTTGGTAATGGGCGGTTTGGCTTTTGGGGCGGTCTATATGGCCACCGATCCGGTATCGGCTTCTCATACCGAAATTGGCAAATGGATCTATGGCTTATTGATCGGGGTAATGACGATCATCATCCGGGTGTTCAACCCCGCTTATCCCGAAGGTATAATGCTGGCCATTTTGTTGATGAACGTATTTGCGCCACTCATTGATTATTATGTCGTACAAGCTAACAAAAATAGGAGGTTGAATCGTGCAACAGTCTAACGGTTACATTTTGAGGTACACGGCGGGCCTGACGGTCGGGTGTGCCCTTATTTTGGCCCTTTTATCTTTGGGGCTGAAATCCAAACAGGAAGAAAACGTCCTGTTGCAGATCAAGAAAAACATCTTGGCCACGGTAATGACCTTGGATGAAAAATCCAATGTGACGGACATCTACGGCAAGCGGGTCAAGTCATATATTGTGGATGCCAATGGCGACGTGGTAAAAGGCATGAAACCGGAGGGGCAATCCTCTTCATTTGTGGCCGATCAGTATAAAAAACCGGTCAATGAGCGGCAGTTGCCCGTTTACGAAATCATGAACGAGGCTGACTCCACCAAATCTGATTATTTTGTATTGCCGGTATATGGGTACGGCCTCTGGAACAATATCTCGGGCTACGTGGCCATTGAGGGGGATCTGAATACCATTAAAGGCGTGAAATTTTCTCACGTGGGCGAAACCCCTGGCTTGGGAGCGCGCATTGCCGATGATGAGATCCAATCCCGCTATGTGGGCAAGCAGATTTTCGACGGCCAAGAGGTTGCTTCGGTGGTCATGCAAAAAGGGGAAAATGGTGGTGGCAATGCCAGCATCGCTGCCTATAAAGACAATGCGCACGCGGTGGATGGCATGTCAGGGGCAACAATCACTGGCAAGGGCGTCAACAATATGTTGCAAGAATACTTCAAGGGCTGCTACAAGAATTTTTTCTTGGCCCGCCGCACTGGTAACAAACAAGCAAGCATCAATTAAAACCTAATTTCAATATGAGTAGCCAAACTGAAACACTGGTAAAGGTCGAACCGTCCGAGCCGCTATTTTCCAAAAAGAACCGTAAGTTGTTGGTTGACCCATTGGATGGAAACAATCCAGTAACGGTGCAAGTATTGGGGATTTGCTCCGCGTTGGCGGTTACTGTCCAATTGGTTCCCGCACTGTACATGGCCGCAGGTCTGATCTTCGTAAGCACATTCTCCAACTTGTTCATTTCGCTGATTCGCAATAGTATCCCTTCCCGTATTAGGATTATCGTCCAATTGGCCATTGTATCCCTCTGGGTGATTGTGGTAGATCAAGTGATGAAAGCCTATGCCTTTGAGGCATCCCAAAAATTGTCCGTTTTTGTGGGCCTAATCATCACCAACTGTATCGTGATGGGCCGATTAGAAGCCTTTGCTATGGCCAATAAGCCCTGGCCAGCAATTCTGGACGGTATTGGCAACGGACTTGGTTATGGGGTGATCTTGATCTCGGTGGCCTTCTTTCGTGAACTCTTGGGTTCTGGCTCATTGTTTGGCATCAAAATCCTCGGTTCTGATAGCTTGACCGGACTGGCTTATCAAGGCAATGGCTTGATGATGCTCCCCGCTGGAGCTTGTATTATTGTCGGCTTGTTGATTTGGGCGCAGCGAGCGCGCAATGGTTACGCCGAAGATCATTAATGACTCTTTTCCTTTTTCATTCATTCTTTATCTAAAAAGAAAATGGACTTAATCAGTCTTGCCATACGTTCTATATTTGTTGAGAACATGATTTTTGCTTACTTTTTGGGAATGTGCTCCTATTTGGCCGTTTCTAGAAAAGTGGTGACAGCGGTTGGCCTTGGGGCAGCGGTCATATTTGTGTTAACTATCACTGTTCCGTTGAACTGGTTGATCAACGAATACATCTTAAAGCCAGATGCCATTATGGCTGGCGTGGATTTGAGCTTTTTGCAGTTTATCGTCTTTATTTCCATTATATCCGGTTTTGTGCAATTGACCGAGATGGCGGTTGAGAAATTTGCGCCGGCCCTTTACGGTGCTTTGGGGATCTTTCTGCCCCTTATCGCGGTGAACTGCTCGATTTTGGGGGCGGCCCTGTTTATGTTGGGCAAACCATTTGGTCTTGCGGAGGCCGCTGTCTATGGAGTTTCATCGGGAATTGGGTGGTTTATTGCCATTGTAGCTTTGGCGGCCATCCGCGAGAAGTTGAAGTATTCAAATGTTCCTGCTCCATTGAAAGGACTGGGCATCACCTTCATTTTGGTTGGGCTGATGTCCCTTGGTTTCTTGAGCTTTATGGGCATTTCATTATAAATTCCATTGTTCAAAAAAAAGTCCACTCGGTTATCCGAGCGGGCTTTTTTCGTTTTGACGGCTGGTGGCTCAGCTCATTTTGCCGCGTTTGATCAGATAGGGCAAAAGGATCTGATCAATACTTTTACCAATGTCGGCCTCCACAAAATCGATCTTGTATTGCCCACAACGGAGCTTGAGATCTTGGTACAATTGTTTGATGTTTTCCCGATAATACTGGCGGATCTGGCCGGGGGAGAGTTTGACACTCTCACCGCTTTCTAGGTCAATGAATTCGTATGGACGGTCGGCAAACTCAAATTCGGCCTCCGTTTTGCGGTCAATGGTATGGAAAACCAACACTTCGTGGTGGTTATGGCGCAGGTGCTGTAAGGCCGCAAAAACTTCATCCTGTTGCTGAACATTTTCCATCATATCACTAAAGATAATGACCAGCGAGCGGCGGTTGATCTTATCCGCAATTTGGTGGATCACATTGGCCGCTGAAGTTTTCTTTTTGTCCGGTACGTCAGTCAGCATATTTTGCAGCTTGATGAACAACTGGTGAACATGCGAAGGGGTGGATTTTACGGGACTGGCCCACTCGATCTGTTCGGCAAAAGTGGTAATCCCCACTGCGTCCCGCTGTTTTTGGAGCATATAAGCCAAACAGGCGGCTGCGATGATACTGAACCGGATCTTGCCATAATCCGGGGCCGGGTAATACATGGACGATGAATTATCGATGATCAACTGGCAGCGCAAATTGGTCTCTTCTTCGTATCGTTTGGTATAGAGCCGCTCTGATTTGGCATATACTTTCCAATCGATATGGCGAGTGCTCTCCCCGGTATTATAGAGGCGGTGCTCAGCAAACTCTACCGAAAAGCCGTGGTAAGGCGATTTGTGCAGTCCAGTAATAAACCCTTCAACCATTTGCCGGGCGAGCAGCTCCAGATTACCATATTGCCGGACTTTGCTTAAATCAATGGGCATGAGGTGTAATAGTTTTGGGGAAAAGACGCAGCCGGTATAGCTATGCCCATTGTACCAAAGTAAGGCAATAATGCGCAAAAAACATAACAAAGTGGGGCAATTTTGCCGGTTGCCCCGCTAATCAATGGGCTACCCTACAAAAGGACAGAGTGGGCACTGCCAAAACCGACCTACCTCACGATTGCATTTGCCAAATGACCAGTAAGCTTATTTCACCATTAATGGTGTTTCCTCTCCACAGCCTCAACTTCACTCAGTAAATTGATCAATCGGTCATCAAACACAATGTATTTGGTCGGCGAAAAAGATTTGCGGCCCGAATCGGAAATGCGCGATGCAATGGCCTTGATCTTGACGATTTTGTCACGCTTGACATCGCTCATGGCAATTTTGAGGATTTTCAGGAAACTGGTGATGTGTGAACAATCCTCTTTGGTCAACATACGGACTTGGCGCTGAATGCTGTTGACCAACTGACTGAACAATTCAACATCTTGCATCAAGCAGTATTGCAGCGCAAGAATGGATTTAATCTCGATGGTAGCAAGTTGGTATCGCTTCAAACTTAACTCATTGAGCAAATTATTGAGCCATTTGGCCGCTTCGTCAAAGTGGTTGGCATAATAGCATGATAAAGTTCGATAAAGTACGTAGTTAACGTACTGCGGTACATTTTCCCGGTCATACTCAAAATCTTCAAACAAGGCATCATTTTCAACATACAGGGATGCTTCCGAACCGTTGCGAAGGCAGCGCTCCACTTTGGTCATCAAAAATTGGGCAGGGTAAGTGTAGAGCGAATAGTTGGACAGTAAAAGGGCAATTGATTCGTTTACTTCCTCATAATATTTTTCTGCTTTTTTATACACTTTGTAGTGGTTATAGTACTCTAGGCGCAGATATTCAAACACGATTTCCAAGTGGTGGTAAATAGTGTCCAAATCAAATTCTTTGAAGTATTTCTCTACCCGATCCAAAATATCCTCGATGGGCTCGCCATCATCCTCGGGCCGATCCTCCTCCACAAACAATCGATGGAACACGTTCATACACGCTTGATACACATACAAGCGGTGGGAGTTGTACATATTGCACACATTGATCATCTCGCGGTTGAGCAAAGTGAGGCCAAGCTTGTCAATCTCATCACCCGTGAGGCAAAAGACCCCAAATTTCTTGAAATATTCTGATAGCATATCCTCTGCCTTGTCCACCGCCAGCATATAAGCCACGTGTTTATTATAGCTTTGGGAATAGCTAAAGAAATCGGGGGAATTAATATGTAGTTTTTTTAGGTGCTTGTAAACAACAGTGAGTTCGTTGGATAGATCATAATCAATCAGCTCCTTTTCTAAACGTTTTAGCGTAGCGATGGTGATGGCTGGCTTTCTGGTGAAAATAGTTTCGCTAATATTGGAAACTCTTTTTAGCAGGTCGGTCCGGGGGCTTTCCATTTGGGTAAGCAAATACTCTTCAATTTTTTGATAGAGTCGTGAACGCAAAGTGTAGTATGCATTTGTGTTCACTCCCAGTTCTTCCATTATTTTGGTGTCCGAGTGGCTTTTTTCCCGCATAGATTTGAGCAGATAAGCGGATTTTTCAGCATTGCTTTCTAGCAGCGAATGATGAATGGCCTCGTAATCGTGGTTGGATAGCTGTTTGATTATGTTTTTTAGCTTTGCCATGGAGCAATCTTGGTTTGGTATTTTATTGAAAAAAATTACTTTCGCTAAGGTAAGGAGTTAGCATAAGAAAACAAAAGATTCTGTGATTTTTTATTGATGCCCGCAAGAGGTTATTTGAATAATCAAAGAAAAAATTTGATTATTCAAATAAATTAGAAAAGAATTGCCCCAAATAGAAAAAAAAGGTAAATACCTTACATGTTTCAATAAGGTGGGGCAAGTGTACTTTTTACGTCATTTTGTTGCACATCGCCCAGCTGTTGGGGGTAAACGGTTAAGTCTCCACCACTTTGGTGGCAATGCAAATCCAGTCATTGTTCACCTTACCCATTATCTGCACGGCTTTGAGCGGGGCACCATCTGATTTGAGCAAGAAGCGTTCTTGTAATTTTTCTTTGATCGCACTAGCCAACTGTCGAAATCGCTCCGCCACCTGTTGTTCAGATTCGTTGTGCCATGATTGGACAGTGGCTACCGGAGTGAAAAAATCATCAATGCTTGGCCCATCAAGCGATCGGTCAAGACTGGGCTCAGCAATAATTTCTACGGTAAACGGGTATTCGGATTCGCTGATGTACAACAATCCGCCCGCCAATCGGTTGAGTTCTGCTACGATTTCAGTGGTGGGGACGATGGGAGAACCCACCGGTGGCTGTTCATCCCCGACCAAAAAGCCCGATGCAAAAGTAGTATTGGCTTGGTTGGGTTTTGCGTAGGTAAGGCGGGCCAAACGCTGGGTGGTGTGGTAGGAATCGAGTCCAGAACACGTAATGCTCTGTGCTTTTTCCAGATCTATATACCCATCCGTAGCGATACAGTCGGCCTGGATGATGGTTTCCACCACTTGGCCAATAATGAGCACGGTGCCGTTGATGGCCAAATCGTGCCGCTCAATGAATTTTAGCCCGATTTTTACCTGCGCCTCAGCCACATAAGGTGCTGGGTGCAGCGGGCTGATTTCTGGGCTCAACCCGGTAGCGACAAATTCGGAACTGGTATAGCGTCCACTGGTCTGGTGGGCGGCTTGATAAAATTCCGGCGTGATGTGGTTGAGCGTAAAATAGCCAGTAGCCAGCAGATTGGTCAAAGTGTCGCGGGGAACTGTGTCGGGGCGCACCAGCAGCCCCATGAGGGCGGGTGACGCCCCAAGGTGGAAAACTTGGCTAAAGATGGCTAGGTTTGTCACTCCGACGGGGCTGACTGTGCCCACCAAGTTGACGCTCTTGAACCCACTGAGCGAATTGATGAAATTGGCACGGAACGACTTCTCCATGCCTGCCAGATCGGCGGCTTGATATACGGTAAATTGCATGGTGGTCTTGCTGGTGTAAGGAATATATTGATAAAATTATTGATTCTTTGATAATAAAGAAGGAACTGTGCAACTTGAATATGCCCAATCCAATCCATTCCATTCTTGCCAAATCTACTACATTTCAACGAGATGACCTTGGGTTCGTGGTGACGGACGGCCAGACGTTCAGTCTTCCCGGGGGAATAATTTGTATGGTTAGGTCGGACAAGTATATCAAGAAAAAGCAATTGCCGGTATTGACCGGCAATTGCAAAAAAAATTGGGTTCAGGATGAAGGTTAAAGCACCTCGCTTACCGGCGTATAAGGCAAGTTCCAGTCGGTGGCCACATTTTGATAGACCACTTTGCCTTGCACTATGTTCAAGCCCAGCAGTAATTCCTTGTTTTCTTTACATGCGCGCTGCCAACCTTTATCGGCCAATTGCAACACATAAGGTAGGGTGGCATTGGTCAGGGCCAAAGTGGAAGTGTAGGGGACTGCGCCCGGCATATTGGCCACGCAATAGTGCACCACATCGTCCACAATGTACGTGGGGTTTTCGTGGGTGGTCGCTTTGGTGGTCTCGAAGCAGCCGCCCTGATCTACGGCCACGTCCACCATCACTGTGCCAGGGCGCATCAACTTGAGCATGTCACGGGTGATGAGCCGGGGGGCTTTGGCACCGGGGATCAATACTGCCCCGATGATCAAATCGGTGTGTGGCAATTCCTGTTGGATGTTGTAACGGCTTGACATCATGGTGTTTACGTTGGCTGCCATGATGTCGTCCAATACCCGTAAGCGGGGCAGGCTCACATCCATTATGGTGACGCTGGCACCAAGACCGGCGGCCATTTTGGCGGCTTGTGTGCCCACAATGCCACCGCCAAGGATGAGTACATTGGCCGGCTTAACTCCCGGTACGCCACCCATGAGGATGCCGCGGCCTTTGATTGGTTTCTCCAAATATTTGGCACCCTGTTGGATAGACATCCGGCCGGCTACTTCGGACATGGGAACGAGCAATGGCAGGCTGCGGTCAGGTTTTTCTACTGTTTCATAAGCCAGGCAAACCGCTTCAACCTTGATCATGGCGTGGGTCAGTTCTTCGGACGAAGCAAAATGGAAATAGGTGAAAAGCAGTTGGTTAGGTTTGATCAGGCTATACTCCAGCTCAATCGGCTCTTTTACCTTTACTATCATTTCGGCGATGCCATATATTTCCTCGATCGTGCGCAGAATCTGTGCCCCAGCGCTCATATACTCTGCATCTTCAAAACCACTGCCTCCGCCGGCGGAGCTTTGGATATAAATCTTATGCCCACGATCTTTCAGCTCAGCCACGCCCGAAGGGGTGAGCGCAACGCGGTTCTCATTGTTTTTGATTTCTTTTGGAACGCCAATAATCATAATAACAGAGGGTTAATTACTGTAAAAGTACAATAGTTAAATAATATTTTCGTGGTAAAGAAATTGAATAGGAAAAAATTCATTGTTAAACCCCTTTTTATCATTTTTTTTTCGGGTAAAAGCTTTTTTGAACTAGGTTTGGCGCAAAATATTCTGAACCAACTCACTACACCAGATATGGACGAGACCGACTTGAAAATTCTCCGCCTGTTGCAGCAGAATGCCCAATTGACGATCAAAGAAATTGCGGCCCAGATCAACCTATCGCTCACCCCAGTCCATGACCGCATCAAAAAGCTGGAAGAGAGCGGGGTGATCGAGAAATATGTGGCCATCCTCCACAAAAAAAAGTTGGGCAAACCGCTCATGGTGTATTGCAATGTCACCCTTGATCGGCAAGTGCAAGAACATTTTGTGGCATTCAATGAAGCCATTGGCCAGATGCCGGAGGTGGTGGAATGCAATGTAGTTTCTGGTAATTTTGACTACTTACTTAAAATTATCATCAAGGATATGGAAGCATACCAAACATTCTACACTTCCAAGCTATCGGTGATCAAAAGTATAGATAAAATCAGTAGTTTTTTTGTCATGGCGGAGGTCAAAAACACTACCCAAATCCCTATTTAGGTCGCCAGTATCTTGACCCGGGCGAAAGTATCCCACAGTTTGTCCGGGGGAAGATCTGCCCTGAGCACTAATTGCTCCTGCTTGATCGGGTGAACAAATGCCAAGCTCCGGGCATGGAGGTGGATTGCGCCCCGCACCAAGGCCGGGCTGCCACCGTACTTCTCGTCCCCGCAAATGGGGCTGCCCAGTGAGGCCAGTTGCACCCGGATCTGGTGCGGGCGGCCCGTCAACGGCTTGACTTCCAGTAAATAGTAGTTTTTGACTGACGCAACCAATGTATAACTTAACTCAGCGTATTGGCTGTTGGGCACTTGGGTCGGGTACGCTTTGGTGACGTTGCGCTGGCCATCTTTGATCAGCCAATGGATCAATTTGCCCGTTCGGGGCGTGGGGGCGCGGGAGCTGATCGCCCAATAGGTCTTGTCGATTTGCCGATTTTTGAACAGTTCATTCATGCGTTCCAATGCCTTGGAGGTTTTGGCCAGCACTACCAGCCCGCTCACCGGCCGATCCAACCGATGGACCACCCCGCAAAAAACATTGCCGGGCTTGGCATATTTTTCTTTCAAGTACAGTTTGACATAGTCGGGCAGGGACAAGTCGCCCGTTTCGTCGCCTTGGGTCAAGACTCCGCTGGCTTTATTGACCACCAACAAGTGGTTGTCTTCGTAAATGACTGAAAAGGGATATTTTTCCAATGGATTTGAGGGCTTTGGCGTTTACTAATTTATGATCAATTTATTTATAATTTAGTTTATCAGTTTTTTCAATTTTTGCCAATAAATCAGAGATTACCCGCAAAGAATTGTCATGCCACAGTTCCCCAACAGAAGTGATTCGCAGAAATTGACTAATTTGGACTATAATTCGGTACATTGAAAAATCGCAAGGTGTAAATTTAAGAAAAACAGGCCAGATTTGGGCAGCAAAGTTGTGATTGGCTGTTTTGCTATGGGGCCTGTCCAAGGTAAGGCCAATTACAAACGCTGGTGGGTTGCCATCAAATTATGAATTTTGGTATATTTTACCTTGCTCTTCACCCACTCATGCTTAGGTGAATTGACCAGCGGCCAATCGCGGGATGGGTGTTCCAAGATTGATCAAGTAAATCAGTTTAATCGCTCAATTATATCCACCCTAACTTACATAAATCTTCTAAACAATGGCCCAGATACTTATGCTTTCGCACACGCTCAATGGCACCATTGGCCAGGTTTATGATTGTTTATTGGACTTTCAGAAATTTGGGAAATGTCATCCTTTTATGCGTGACACAACAGTGATAAAAGTGAATCCCCCAAATTGGATTGAATACGCAGTAAAAGAAGAAATTTTATTATTGGGTTTTTTGAAAATAAGGCCCGAATATAGGGCTGAAGTGACGGCTGTGGCACAAGATAAGCAGATCAAATATTTTAGTAAGGCAAAAGGGGGCATTGTATTGACCATTCATTTCTTGCTGCTGGATCAGGGCAATGGCGTTGTCCAAGTTAACGAAAACATCGAAGTAAAGGGGAATCCATTGCTCAATAAATATTTTTTGAATATTTTGCGAAAGGCACATTTAAAAACTTTTGAAAATATTCAAACAATGTTGTTAGTCAATAGAAAAGCAGACGTAAAATAATTAGTTTTTTAGGATCAATGATGGACATTTGTCCCTGCTTTTTTGCTGGTTGTTGTGCATCAAATTCACCCAGTTTATTGATAATTGGCCGTGGCTAAAGATTGAACCAATAAATGAGTTTCACTGCCAACTCGCGGTATTTGACCCGGAAATCGCCCGGAAAATAATTGTCTTGGTAGGTCAAGAAAAAATCGGACACTGGCTTAAAGCGCCACTGAAACCGGATGTAGGCATTGACATTGTCCAGTTGCTGATTGTACTGAAAGAAAGTGGTGAGAAATAGCTTGCGGGTGAAAGTGATATCCACCCGGGGGGCGATCAGCCAGAAAGTCGTGCTGCTGTAGGGTTCGGGAAACCGCAACTGGTTATACTCCACCCTTAAACCCACTGACCCAAACGGCTGGAAACGGTAATTGATTTCGGGGATCAGGTTGAGGTTGTGGCCATTGTAGTATTGTCCGCCATAACCTTCAAAACCATAGGTGAAAAGTTTGCGACGGTCGGAGGTGTAGCCCGCGAACCAGCCATTGTAAGTAAATGAACTGCCCGCTGGGATTTTTGCCCCGCCCGAATTGGTCGGATCGAATGGGAAGAAAAAATACGTATAATTATTGAAAACCCCAACAAATAACTGGCTTGTGTTGGCAAAATTGACTTGATAAGCAAGATCAAGTTCCCGGTCGGTCAATTGGCGGTTTAAATTGGCAAAGGCATTGAACTCAACGAACGGCCCATGCGAAATAATAAAATCGGGATTTTTGGCAAAAAAGGTAAAATTCAATTGCGGATTGACGCGCCAGTGGGCTCCCCGGGTCACGTAGCCCACGTCATTGGGCTGGTAGTTTGCGCCCACATGCTCATGTGCCCACGTGGCGGTCAAATTGCGGACTTGGTACTGTAGTTGGGTGCCATGCACAAAATTGCCGGGTTTGTTGTCCGGTTGAAAAGCTCTATGATAAAAAATCTTGCCGCTCCATTTATTGTCCTCCGTTTGGAGGTTATAGTCCGCACCCACCAAACGGGTGTAGCGATCGGCCGACGATTGGTTGCTTTGCCGGTTGACCGCGATCACCGCAAGGTTGGAACGGGAGAACAATTGCCGCTGGATTGCGGCCACCGTGTAATTCTCGAGGGGCGCGTCGGTGCCCCGCTGCCGGCCAGTCTGGATATTGAGCAGGCCCACCCGCCAGTTATTGTCCAATTTGCCGCTCAACCGGGCCCCAAACAGGATGGGGGTCTGCCGGATGAGGCCCGTGGTCTGGTCGCGGCCGATCCCAATCCGGCGAGAAAAGAAAGGTTTCAAGTTTTCAAAACCAAAACTATCGAACAAATCATTGTTTTCAATAAAAAATTGTCGCCTTTCAGGAAAAAATAATTCAAAACGATCAAGATTGGTGACTTGTTGATCTACTTCTACTTGGGAAAAATCGGGGTTGATGGTCAAGTCCAAGTTGAGCGCGGGAGTAATGGCCACTTTGGCATCAAAACCCACGCCCGGAAAGCTGGTAGTGGGCTGGTTTCCCTCAAAATTTCGCTCCACCCGGTTGGCTGCATAGGGGATGAGCGAGATATTGGCCCCAGGATTTGGCAGTTGCTCTTGGAACAGCAACTCGCCCGAATAGGCCAAAGAAGAGACCCAATAGGCGATGGGTACTGGCCGCCAAGAAGATATTTGGTTGTTTTTTAGGTCATTGCGGGCAAAATTGGCCCGCCATTCAGTGGCTCCATGTTTGTAGCGGAGCGACTTAAAGGGGATTTTCAGTTCGCCCACCCAGCGGTCAGCGTAGGTTTTGACTGCCGAATACCATTTGTTGTCCCAGATTTCGGCCACTTCTTGCCCGTTGAACAATTGCCCCTCGCGCTCGACCCCAAATGGAGTGAGGGCGAAGGCAAACCCGTTGAGCAGATCGTTGGATGGATTGAGATAAACAGTAAAATTGTCGTTTTCATCCCAAGCAAAATCGCGGCGGAGCGAACTGGCCAACGTCCGTTTTTTCATGTCCTCATAACAAATGACGGCCACGTAAAGGTTTTGCTGGTCAAAAGTCAAGCGCACCTCGGTTTGGTTGCGGGCATAAGC
>Ga0105045_10000816_pt1 | contig 24171 bp, 25 predicted proteins | sample MAT02_FD_78089 | JGI IMG/M metagenome (GOLD analysis project Ga0105045, IMG submission 78089) | Freshwater microbial communities from Lake Fryxell liftoff mats and glacier meltwater in Antarctica - MAT-02 (megahit assembly) | ecosystem: Environmental > Aquatic > Freshwater > Ice > Liftoff... | reverse complement strand
GCCGTTGATTTGCACGCCCTTCACGCGAAAGACGAAATCGCCCGCCGCTGTGGGTGGGGCCATCTCGACCAAAAGCGGGGTACCGGCGGGCACTCGGGCGCCGTCCGGGCCGGTGACATCGCTGGTGAGGGTGGCCACCAGGCGGTCGCCGGGGCGATTGGCTAGCGAGCAGATGGCCGCATTGGTGGTGCCGGTGAGGCTCGTCCCCACGCCGAGCGACCGGCCGGCGTTGCCCGCGCCTGCGTTGGCGGGTTCGGCACCCGTGGCGGCAGCGAGCGGCGCTGGAGCGGGTAGCGGTGCAGGAAGAACGGCAATCGGCGGCGCGGGAACGGGCGCAGGAGCTGGCGTTGGTGCGGGTACCGGCCGCGGGCGTGGCCGCGGTGCCGGTGTCGGCGCGGTCGGGCGCATCGGCGGCGCGACCGGCGGAGCCACGGCGGTGTCGCCGAGTGTCGCCACATTCGGCACGAGGGCGGGTGCGGCAGCCGCAGCGAGTGTCAGGTCACGCGCAAGCAGCGAATCGGTCGTGGCGACCGACTCGGCGCGCTGATCACACGCCGTGAGTAGGCCGCCGGCCAGTAGGAGGCTCAGCCGACCGAAAAACGTGGGACGGCGCATTCTGCGATCAAGTTGCCACATGGTGGAGACGATAGTCGCTGAAGGGAGTGTTGCGCTATGCTGGAACCCAACCAGGGTCATGCAACGGGGGCTGCGCCCCATGGCCTCACTACGCCACAGGCCGTCCGTCCGTTCCGTCCAGCTTCCCGCTTTCCACGTCGTGCTCGCGACTCCATGAGCCCACTCGAAATTGATGTCACGCCGCCACCCACGGCGCAACACGTGTTCATTGCACGGCAGCCCATCTTCGATGGGCAGAATCGGCGCGTGGCGTACGAACTGCTGTATCGGGCCGATCGCTACGCCACGTCGGCGAGCGGGCCGTCCGCAACGGTTATGTGTAGTGACACCGCGCTCCACGCGCTGCTTTCAATCGGTCTGGATCGACTGACCGCTGGTGCGACTGCCTTCGTCAATATCACGCGCGAGCATCTGCTGGGCGAGCTGTACAAGATTTTCGAGCCAAAGGCGGTGGTCCTCGAGTTGCTCGAATCGGTGGATGGGGATCCATCGGTAGTGGATGCGTGCACACGGGCCGTGGCCGAGGGCTACACGCTGGCGCTCGATGACTACGATGGGCGCGCCTCGCTCGATCCGCTGTTGCCGCTTGTGCGGATCATCAAGCTCGATGTGCTAGGCCGCACGGAGGCGGAGTTGGCGCCAGAGGTTTCGCGCCTCACGGCGCGTGGTTTGACCGTGCTGGCGGAGCGTGTGGAGACGGCCGAGATGCGTACGCTCTGCGCACGCCTCGGCTGCTCGCTGTTTCAGGGCTACGTGTTCAGTCGGCCCGAAACGCTCGACGGTCGGACGGTGAGCGTGCAGCACGCCACGATGTTCAACATCATGTCGCTGCTCAACCAGCCCGATATCAGTGATCACACGCTCGAAGACGCGTTCCGCAGTCATCCGTCGCTCTCGTTCTCGTTGCTGCGGATCGTCAATTCGGCGTCGTTCGGCGGGCGGGGCGTGGAGTCAATCCCACACGCGATCCGGCTCATCGGCCGCGACGCGCTGTCGCGTTGGATGCTGGTGATGCTCGTGGCCACGGTGGGAGCGCAGAGTCCCGTCGCGCACGAGGCGGTGATCCAGTCGCTGCTTCGGGCGCGTTTCTGTGAAACGCTCACGGCGCATCTCGGGGATGGTGACCCGGCGTCGCGATTCCTGGTGGGCCTGCTTTCACGGATGGATACGTTGCTCGGCCTGCCGATGGCGTCGATTCTCGAACGGCTCCCGGTGAGCGACGATATCCGGGCGGCGCTGCTGACGCAGGAGGGGCCACACGCCCAGGTCCTCGCCTTGGCCGACGCTTACGAGCAGGGTGAATGGGCCGAGGTGGATGCCTGGGATGATGTGGCGCAGGCGTCGGCGTCGACGCTATCCCAGTTATATGTGGATGCGGCGCAGTGGGCCACGCAGCGCCTCAACGTGGTCCGAGGCTGAGCCGCGGACCGTACGCGGACCGTACGCGGACTCAGCGGACGGAGGGACGCCCGATGTTGGCCACGAGCGAATCCTGTTTGGCCACGGCCATCGCGTCCGCCGTGCTTTCGCCTGACGGCGGATTGCTGAAGGGCAGGAGAATCGAGATCCGGCGATTGGACGCGGACATCGGATTGTCGATTTCCCGCGGTTTGGTGTCCGCATAGCCGCGGACTTCCACAATGCGGCCATCGGCGAGTCCCACCGTTTCCAGCACACGGCGCGCGGCGTTGGCGCGATCGGAGGAAAGCTCCCAATTGCCGTAGCTCCCGGCGCTCCCGAACTTCGCGCCATCGGTGTGTCCTTCGAGGACCACCGGATGCTGCAGCAGGGCCAGTTCGCCGCCAATGAGCTGAAGCGCCAGCACTGTGGCCGACTTCATCTTCGTGGAGCCGGTGGGGAAGAACGTATCGCCGGGCCCTGTTTCCACGAGCTCGATGCGCAGTCCTTCATTGGTGATCTGTACATCCACCAGGGCGTTGAGTGCCTTGAGCGAGTCGCTCGCGGCCAGCTTCTGCACGATCGCCGACTTGATGTTCTCGAAGGTCCGCTGTTCGGTGGACCGCACCAGAATGCGCAGCGGGGTGCGCTGCACGTTGGTGGGGGCGGTGCCGGTGGAGAGTGGGCTCGAGCCTGCGCCGTACCCCTTTTTGTACCCAACGGGATTGGCGAAGTAGCCCTCGACGGCCTGCTTGGTTTTGTCGTCCATGCCGAGGATCCACATCACCATGAAAAACGCCATCATGGCCGTGACGAAGTCGGCATACGCCACCTTCCAGGAGCCGCCGTGATGGCCCCCGCCGCCCATGATTTTCTTCTTGACGATGACGATCTTCTTGCCGCCCCGCGGTGCCATACCTTACGCCGCCTTCTTGCGGGTGAGCTCTTCGAGCTCGGTGAAACTGGGCCGCTCGTGGGGTTCCACATTGCGGCGGGCGAACTCCACGGCGGTCATGGGCGCATCGCCTCGCGCGAACGACAACAGCGCGGTGCGCACGCAGAGCATATAGTCATGCTCGGCGTGAATGCGGTTTTGCATGGCCGTGGCGATGGGGCCGAAGATGCCGTACGCGAGCAGAATGCCGAGGAACGTTCCCACGAGCGCTGCGGCCACTTTCTCACCGATTTCGGAGGCGGCGCCGCCGATCGAGCCCATCGTGATGATGACGCCAAGTACGGCGGCCACGATGCCGAAGCCGGGCATCGCGTCACCCACGGCGGTTACGGCGTGCGGTACCTGCATGGCTTCGTGGTGATGCTTTTCGAGGTCCACGTCGAGGATATCCGCGAGGTTGTGGTCTTCCACGGTTCCCGTGAGCAACACCTTGAGCGTGTCACAGAGCAACGACATCGCGTGATGGTTGTTGGCAAACGACGGGTACTTCTGGAAGATGTCGCTGGATTCCGGGTTTTCGATGTGTGACTCGAGGCCCACCAGGCCGTCCTTGCGGGCCTTCTGGAAGATCTCGTACAGTACCTGCAGCAGCTCCGCGTAGGCTTTCGCGCCGAACGGATTGGGCTTGAGTAAGCCGATGAGTTGCGTGACTACCCCTTTGAGAACGGCCGGCGGGTTGGCGATAATCATGCTGCCCAACCCCGCGCCCCCCAGAATGAGGTACTCGTTGGGCTGGTACAAGACAGAAAGTTGGCCGTGGTGCATCACGTAACCACCGATGACCGAGCCCATCACGATGACCAAGCCGATGATTACGAACACGCAGGGAATCCCGGAGAGCGAGTGGAGAGGTCAGTCATGAGCAACGACGACGGTGCGGCGCGCTGGTTGCTGGTACATGACGATCTGCTGCGTGGCTTGGTACATGATGTGAGCAATTGCGTGGCGACGATTTCGGCCGTGGCGTTCATGCTGGACGGTTCGCAACCTCCGGACGAGCGGGTGCTGCAGGGTCTGCGCACCGACGCCGAGCGATTGGAAGGACTGTTGCGCGCGCTGCGGCAGTTGCCACAGGGCGGTGATGCCGGGCTCGAGCCGCTGCTGGTGGGAGACGTGATCGCTCAGGCCTGCCAGTTGCATGCCCATCATCCCGACTTTCGAATGCGGGCGGTACGCGTAGAAGTACCGGACGGTGTCGTGCCCGTATTGGCTGATTCGACCGCCCTGCTGCATGCCGTGTGTCTGGCGCTGGTTGCGGCGATGCGCACCGGCGATCGGCTGGCGGGTGACACGCTGGACGTTGTGGTGGGCGCCGAAACCGTCGGAGACGTTGTGCGGCTGCGGATAGCTGCCGACGCCCCGAGTGGGCGCGCGGTCGCGGTCGAGTGGGTCGACGAACTCGATCGCGATCGCGCGGCCATCACGTGGTTGCTGGCCACTAGTCACGGGACGACACGTCCTCATCCGTTCGGGTGTGAACTACTGCTGCCAACGTTGCAGGCCGCGCGGCGCCGGGCGTAGCCGACCCCGTCACGCTGGCGCTGGGCGCGCCGCCGAGTGCCGCGAGCCAGTCGGCGCCTTGTGGAACCGTCCCGGCGCGCTGGTTCTCTGATGCGATCTGTTCGGCGAGTTCCCCGCGGAGGATCTTTACGTCGCTCGGCGCCTCAATACCCAGGCGCACGCCACCGCGGTCGCAGGAGACCACGACAATGCGGATGCCGCCATCGATCAGGATCGCGTCGCCTTCGCGACGTCCGAGAATAAGCATCGCGGGCTAGATGATCGAGAGGAGAGTCTGCAGCATTTCGTCGGCGCTCTGAATCAATTTGGCGGCCGCCTGATAGGACTTCTGGATGTTCATCATGCTGATCAGTTCTTCGTCGGTGCTCACACCGCTGATCGACTGGCGTCGCGTCTCGGCCTGCTCCGCGAGGGTGCGGTAGGCGGTGGATTCGTCGGTGGCGGAGGCGGTCTCGATACCGATGCGCGTGACCATGCCGCGGAAGAAGCCGAGGAATGAGCCCGTTTCGGTGGTCCCCAGAGGTGAAGTCCACGAAACGGCGCCCTCGGCGATCCGCAGGGCGGCCATCGCTTGGGCGGTGCCATTGGCTGTCGGGCCATTGAGGTCGTTGCTCGCGGCAATCCGTGACGGGTCGGCAACGACGGCCGCATCCAACTGCATGTTGGCAGCCCGCACGGGATTGGCCATGCTGCCGGCATCGAAGAAGTTGCCGGCGGCCGTGCCGGGCAGCGTCGTGCCGGAGAAGACGTAGCCGGTGGTGTGCACGTCGTTTACGGCAGTCACCAACTGCGCGGCCATGGCGTCGAGACGTCCGCGTGCTTCCGGGATATCGACGTTGATGACCGTCACCAGCGATCTGAGTTCGCCCGCCAACGGCGCGAGACGATCAGGCGAATCTCCGAGCTGAATGCGGACGTTCACATCGGTGATCGGTGTGGTCGGCAGTGGGTTGGGCAATTCAAGCCTGAGCGAGAGCGGGCGTGCCGTGCTGCCCTCCACGAGCGTCGAGTTGCCGATCAGTACCGATACGCTGCCATTCGCCTGATTGATCACCCGCGTGCCGCCAACTTGCGAGAGTTGGTCGAGCTTGAGGTCGCGCAGGTCGCGCAGGTCGTTATTGGTGTTCCCGTTGCTCTCCGACGTGACGATGCGATTGTTGAGCTCCGCAACCTGCGTGGCCAACGAGTTGATGCCGCTCACCGTGTTGTTGAGGCGCTCAAGATGCGAAGTCCGCTGCTGGGACAGCTGCGTGTCGTATTCGTTGAACAGCTGCCCCACTTGGCGGCCGCGTTGCTGCACCACGGAACGGGCGGCCAGGCTGCTTGGCGAAGCGGAGAGATCGCTCCATGCGCCCCAGAACTGATCGAGGGCGTTGGACATGCCTTCGTCGCTCGGCTCACCGAAAATTCCCTCGACCTGTCGCAGCAGGTCGCGGCGCATTTCGGTGCCGCTGGCGAGCGTGCTGGCGGAGCGGAAGCTCTCGTCGAGCAGGATGTCGCGTTTGCGAATGATGGTGGCGATGGACACGCCGGTCCCCACACTACCATAGGACATCCGCACCGGCGTGTTCGCCACGCGCACCACTTCCTGACGCGAATAGCCCGGCGTCTCCGCGTTCGCGATATTCTGCGAAACCGTCTGGAGCGCGGTCTGGTGCGTGAGCAGTGCCGAGCGCGCGATGCTGAACAGGCCGGAGGACATGTCAGGCGGTCCGGTTGACGAGCACGCCGCGAGGGGCGCCGACGTTTGGCGGTGGCGCACCCTCGGTGGCATACGTGGTGGCGCTGCTTGGCCCGCCAACGAGCGTGCGCACGTGCTGGTCGGTATTGGTGAGCGCTTCGCGCAGGAGTTTGCGGTTCATGCCGACTTCACGCGTGAGCAGGTCGGCGGCTTGCTGGAGGCGCAGGCGGGCGTCCTTGAGACGGTTGTCGGTCTGCGGGCCGAGATGGTCCTCCAGTTCACGCAGGGTGCAGTCTTCGGTGCCGCCGAGCAGCACGTTGAGTTGCCGGCGCCGGGTGCGCGCTTGTCCGAGCGTGGCGAGGATGCGGTGGGTCGCGAAGGTGCTGTCATCCACCCCGTCGATGTCATCGGATCCCACGGCGGCGCGCTGCCGCCGCATCTGCGCAATGAGATCGTCGAGCAGCTTGCGCTCGCCGACCAATGCGTCGTGCAACGCATTGAGCAGGGTGGCCGTGGGTGGGCCGAAGCGCGGGGCGGTCTCAGATCCGAACAACGTCATCGTCGACATCAGCGAATGGAAGGAGCAGGGGTTGGCCCGGGGGCCGCGGACAGGCCAGCGCTAGGCAGGCGATGGCTGAGTTGACGATAGAGCGCTTCGGCGATGCCGCTTCCGCTCTCTTTGGGAGTTTCGGCAGCGAGGTGCTGATCCAGGAGTCCGGTGAACATGTCCTCACCCGCCCCCCCGGAAACGATCCCTTCCTCCTTGGGAACGGTCTCGCGCATGGCTTTGAAGAGCTGCTGGACAAACAGGCCTTCCAGATCGCCAGCCGCCTTGCGCAGCTTCCTTTGTTGTTCGTCGGGCGCGGTCGGCGGCATAGCGCTGCGGGCGGCAAGGTGTCCGATCATCGGATCAGGACCTCCGCTGTGATAGCGCCGACTTCGCGAAGCGCCGCGAAGATGGCGGCGATCTCGTTGGGCGGTGTCCGGACGGCGTGGAGGGCGGTGGCCACGCGCTGCACCGAAACGCCAGCGGGTAGTCGCACGCTTCCGGGAATTCCCGTGGTATCGCTGGCCACATCGTTTCCGATGGCGAGCGTAATGGCGCCATGACTCACCATGGCCGCGCCAACCACCATGTCGCCGCCACCAACGATGGTGCCATCCTTGCCGTCGATGACCAATCGTGGGCGGGACTCCGGCCTGACCGCCAGATCACGGATGCGGGCCAGCGCGGTGGGCTTGGCGACCGAATCGGGGAGCGTGACCATGACCGATCCTTCGTCTTCCACGGTGGCGGTGCTGTCGCCGAAGGCGCCGTTGATGGCGGTGGCGATGCGGGTCGCGATCTGGAGGTCGGGTTCGCGCAGCAACAGCCGTGACGTCGCCACGATGGCCGGGCGGGGCAGGTCGGCTTCGAGCACGCCGCCGGTGGGAATGCGGGCCGTGGTTTCGTGTGTCGGGGCGTAGCGCGTGGTCGCGCCACCGTCGCTGACCAGAAGCGACCCCTGCGCTGACGCGAGCGCCGGGCCACTGGCATCGGCCACGAGAGGGGTCATGTAGAGTACGCCACCGCGCAGCGAGCGAGCGTCACCCATGGACGACACGTGAATTTCGAAGCGGCCACCGGCGCGCAGGTACGGGGACACTTCGGCGGTGACGAGCACCGCCGCCACGTTGCGCATGCGAATGAGATCGGCGGGCACCTCCACGTTGAACCGGCGCAGCATGTTGATCACGCTCTGCACCGTGGGGCCGGCGGTCTGACCGCCAACGGCCCGGTCGCCGGTGCCATCAAGGCCGACCGCAAGACCGTAGCCCACGAGGCGCACGGGCAGGGCGCCTTCGGGATTGGTCAGATCGCGGATCTTGACGTCGTTCTGGGCCTGGGCGAGTGCCGGGACCAGCACGAGCGCGGCCACGAGGGCGGTGGTGCGCACGAGGCGCACGCCGAACGCGGAAAGACTCATGGCCACACCACTCCGAGGATCTTGCTCATGATGCCTTGCTTGGGTTTGCCGAGCGGACCCGGCGAGGCGTAGCCGATCTGCGCGTCCGCCACGCGGCTGGATTCGACCATGTTTGACGTGGAGATATCCTGTGCGCGAACCCACCCGGTGAACTGGATATCCTGCTTGGCTTGGTCGACGTCGATCATCTTGGTGCCCTTTACTTGCAGCAGACCATTCGCCCCCACCGCGACCACGCGCACACTCATCTCGTTTTGAAAGCGATTTTCGCGGCGCGCTTGTCCGCGCTGTTGCTGATCGGCGGTGTTGCGAGCGTCGATGCCGACGTTCTTCGAGGTGGTGGGGAGTCGTGCGTTCACCGAGAGGCCGCGAATGCGGTTATCGGTGGCGATGTTCTCCTTCACGGCCGTGGAGATGGTGTAGTCGTCGATGAGCACCGTGATGATGTCGCCCACGATGAAGTTGCGGCGATCGGACATCCACGAGTCCCGTGGCTTGATCGTCGGTGGTGTGGCGGTCGCGGTGTCAGCGGTCGCGGCTGTTGCGCCGACTGCGGGCGGTGTACTGCCGGCCGCCTGCGCGCGGAGTGTGCGCCCACTGAGGGCCACGACGCTCATGGCGAGCATGAGGCCGACGATCCAGGAGCGAAACAGGAGGGTCATGGGAGAGGCTTTCAACGGAGGCGAACCATGTTGGGCGCAACGGCGATACCGTCGAGCCGTCGGGTGCGATCGATGCGTACGCCCACCGGAGCGCCGATCGTGGCGGTGTTGGTGGCGACGCCAGTGAGGACAAGGCGCAGCGCACCATCCTGATAGACCGCTGTGACCGTGGCGCCACTGTACACGGCGGGCGGCGGCATCACGGCTGGTGCCCGCAGCACTTCGCCGAGCGCGATGGGCCGACGCGCGATCCAGCCAGGCAGTGCGCGCAGGGTGTCCGGCGAGACGGCGTTCCAGCGCCACACGATGGTGGTATCCACGGCCGCGATATCACTCGCGGTGAGCGTGTCCCCGCGGGCGAGTGCCCGCGTGGACACACTGAGCGTAATCTGCGCGGTGCCCCGCGGGCTGGCGCTCGCCGTTTCGGCCCGCGCCATCGTTTGGGCGCGCAAAACCGCCGCCGCTCCTGTGAGCAGCACCAAGACGGACAGCGATCGCAGGAGCACCAGGCGCATGGTGATTACTGTGTCAGATTGTTGGCGATCTGACCCATCTCGTCGGACTGCTTGATGGCCTTCGAGTTGATTTCGTATGCACGCATCGAGGCGATCATCTCGACCATCTCCTGCACGATTTCGACGTTGCTGCCCTCGAGACTGAACTGCTGCAGGCGTCCCATCCCTTCGTCGGTGGGGAAACCAACCACCGGCTGTCCCGAAGCGGCGGTGGGGGCGAGCAGATTCTGCCCCATCGAGAAGAGTCCCGACGGATTGGCGAAGCGTGCGAGTTCGAGGCGGCCGATTTCCGTGGGCAGGATGTCCTGACCACGGCGTACGCTGACGATGCCGGTGCTCGAGATCACCAGTTCCGAGGCATCGACGGGCACCCGAACCGGCGGCTGGACGGCATAGCCGCTGCTGGTCACGAGGACGCCTTGATCGGAGATCTGGAAACTGCCGTCGCGCGTGTACGCGGTGGAGCCGTCAGGGAGCTGGATCTGATAGAATCCTTCGCCTTCGATCGCGATGTCGAGGTTACGCCCGGTTTGTTCGAGTGGCCCCTGCTCATGCAGGCGCTGCACGCCGGCCAGCCGCGTGCCGCGTCCGATCTGAATGGCGGGGGCGGTCTGCGTGTCGGGGTCGCCTTGTACCTGCTGGCCCTGCACGGTCTGATAGAGCAGGTCCTCGAAGTGCGCGCGGCTCCGCTTGAAGCCGGGCGTATTTACGTTGGCGAGGTTGTTGGCGATGACTTCGGTGCGTCGCTGTTGCGCCATCATGCCGGTAGCGGCGGCGCGGAGTGCCGGATCCATGGTGCGTGTGCTCCTTAAACGGGACGGGCGAGTTCGGTCACGGCGATGCCGCGCGCGGAGTCGATGGCGGAGAGGGTCTTCTGTGCGGCGCCGAAGCGGTGCAGGACTTCGATCATTTCGGTCATCGCGCGCATCGGGTTCACGTTGGACTCTTCGAGAAAGCCCTGACGCACGGTGCGCTCGCCGGGAGGCACCGCTTGGCGCGAGGCGTCGGGCACGAATTGTGTGCCGCCCTCGTGTTGCAGTTGCGTGCCCGCGGCTACGCGCTCAAGGCGCAACCGCTGCTGCGGCTTGCCGTTCACGCTGATCATGCCGGTGGCATCCACTTCCACGGTGCCGCTGGGCAGGATGATCGGGCCGTCGTCGCCAAGCACCGCGTTGCCGCGTTCGTCGGTGAGGCGCCGATCAGGATCGAGGCGGAAGCTGCCGTTGCGCACGAAGCGCTCGCCGCCTGGAGTCTGCGTCACGAAAAAGCCGTCCGATTCGACCGCGACGTCGAGCGCGTTGTGCGTTTCCGTGAGGGTGCCGGCGGTGAGGTCGAGCGCGGTGTCAGTGACGGCCAGCGCATTCCCCATCAACCGGGCAAACGCCGTCTCGGCTTTGAACCCCTTGGTGGAGGCGTTGGCGAGGTTGTTGGCGAGCACCTGCTGCCGCCGCTCCAACATCTGGAGGGCGGAGGCGGCGCTGGTCGTTCCGTTCGTGGTGACAGGATCTGGCATGTCGTGGTCTGGATGGGGGACACGATCTCACCATAGGGAAAAGCAATGGTCGGGCCACCGCGGCCCGACCAGAGAAGAAAATCGCAAGTTGTTGTATTACATTTAGTTACTAGGCACATTCGGGGGTGCCCCGCGCGCAGAACCGGGCGCCGCTGGCGGCAAATCGTGCCGTCGTCAGGCGAGTGGCGGCGGGACTTGCCGTGCGCCCGACAGATTGAGCAGCATCGCAACGGCGTCGACGGGCAAGCCGGTCTTCCAGGCAATCTCTGCCGGTGCATCCCCTGCGGCCGCCAACGCCTGCACGTGGCGTGGCGTCTTCGACACGCGGCCGCCTCGCTGCGTCATGGTGGGCGTCGCCGCGCCGCGACCCGCACGACCGGGCCCACGGCGGCGCAGCATCCGTATGCCCAGCGCCAGCACGGCCACCGTGGCGAGGAGTCCGCCAACCATCAGCAGCTGTTCACGCGGCATCCGGGCGAGCTGCTCGGACAACTGGTCGCGTGGCATCGCCGGCGCCACGAGCATCGCGCCGCCGAGGATGCCGAGCATAGTCACACCCACGCCGAGTGCGATGGCCTGGAGCACGTTGCCGACGGTGTGGCGAATGGCGGCGGCGCTCATGCGACCGGATCCCGGAGTGGCTTGAGGTCCACGCGCAGTCGGCTCAACGCTTTGGAGCGGATCTGCGAGACGCGTGATTCGGTGAGCTCGAGGACCTTGGCGATTTCGTGCAATTTGAGCTCTTCGAAATAATACAGCGAGAGCACCACCCGCTCCTGGTCCTTGAGCCGGAGAATGGCGTTCTTGAGGTGCGAGACCTCCTGCTCGAGCGTGAGGCTGTCTTCGACGTCGCTGTAGTGATGACTGGTGAGCGTATCGGCCGGCACGGCCGACGCCTGTTCCCGCTCGCCGGGGGCGCGGTCGAGGGGAATGTGGTGTGCACCCTCCACGTCGGCCTGCCAGCGCCAGAGCGTATCCATATCCACGCCCAACTGTTCAGCGAGCTCCCGGTCTTCCGGCATCCGGCCGTTCAAGCGCTGGTAGGATTCACGAGCGGCGGACATCTCGCGCGTTTTCCGACGGATCGAACGTGGTACATGATCCTGCTTGCGCAGCTCGTCGAGAATTGCACCGCGGATTCGTGGAGCGGCGAAGGTGCTGAACGCCAATCCGCGGGAGGCATCGAAGCCTTCGAGGGCCGTCATCAGGCCAATCGTCCCGGCGCTCACGAGTTCGTCGAAGTCGGTGCGGACGGCCAGCGTGCGGGACACCTGCCGCGCCACATGGTGGACGAGTCCGAGATGATCTTCGAGCAGGCGATCACGCGCGGTCTGGTTGCCGGCCTGGTACGACTGCCAGAGCGAGGTGTTCATGGCGGTGGATCCTTGGAGATTTACAGAAGTCACGGTCAGGCCCCGGGGCGGGAAAGTGAAGCTCCGGCCAGCGCGCGCATCACGACATCGTGAGCAGCAATCGCCGCCGGTGAACCAGCAGCCGCGTCGGGGAATGGCATCCCCGCGCGAAGCGCCGCATCAAGTGTTGGATCAGCAGGAATTGCACCGGCCAGACGCAAGGTCAGCCCCAGGAATTGCTGAGCCCCTGCATGGATCGCCGCGAAGCAACGCGCGGCTTCGCTCCCTTCATGGCGATTGACGAGTACGTCGGTCGGAAGGGCACCGTGTCGGGCATGGACGGCTTTGCAGAGTGCGAAGGTGGACGCGAGTCCTACCGGATCACTGCCGGCCGACACGGCCATGAGTCGCTCGGCGGCATGCGGCGTCAGTGCGGCGAGCACCGTGTCGACGCGGGCTCCGGCGTCGATCACCACGAGGTCCATGTGGGCGGAGAGCACGCTGAGTCGACGCATGCAGGCGCGACGCTCGGCGAGTGTAACCGGTGGCAGCCCGTCGGTGGTGCGCGACGGGCCGCCCGCCACGAGAGTCAGCGTGGTGCTCACCGGTGTGGCGGTCTCTCTTGGTGTGACGCGGCCGCCGCGCAGATCCTGCCAGCTCGCGACCGGCGCCACGCCCAGCAACAGCGAGAGCGGTCCTACGAAGTCGTCGGCATCTATGAGCAGCACGCGATAGCCATCACCGGCGGCGGCCACGGCCAGCAGCGCCGACACCAGTGACGTGCCGCTCCCGCCGCGTCCACTGGCGCAGAGGATGGTGGGGACCCCATGTGCGCCGTTGTTGTCGACCGACTGTCCGGGGGCGATGTCACGCAGCATCGACGCACCGAGCTGTGATGACGGCGAGATCCCGCGTGGAGGTGTCATGAGCATCGGCGTGCTCACGCGGGCATCCAGTCCGGCTCGGCGTCTGCCGAGAGGCCCATGGCGCGCATCAACCGCGGTACGCCGGGCTTGAGATCGGCCGGAACATCCTGCCCGTCGGTCAGCCAGCGAGTGGGCATCTCCAACGAGAGCGCGAGATCCGCCACGCCAGACTCGCGCGGCACTTCGTCAATTTTGGTGAGCAGCAGGTGCGTGGCGCCGCAGTGCGCGCGTGATGCGCGATACGCACGTCCGATGTCCACCGCGAGATCGGCACGGAGCGTGGCCGGCAACACGAGATGCACTTCGTCGGGTGCGAGCGCATCGAGCAGCGTGCGCCAGCGCTCGGTGAGCTCCGACGACGCGGGGCTCCGGCCGGGCGTGTCGATGATGATGACGTCGCAGATCGCGAGCCGCTTCATCGCCGCGTCCACTTCGCGGGCATCGTACACCACTTCAAACGGCACGTCGGCGAGTTCCGCGTACGTGGCCAACTGCTCCATCCCGCCCACGCGATAGGTATCGATGGTGAGCAGACCGGGGCGTGCGGCGCCGAACATGCCACGACGCACCGCCAGCTTGGCCGCGGTGGTGGTTTTGCCGGCGCCCGTGGGGCCCACGAGCGCGATGACGTAGGGACGACCGTCGGCGCGCCGCATGGTGGTGGGAAGTGGCATCGGCTCGAGGCGGGCACGGACGCGGTCCACGGCCAGCGAGGGCGCCGCCAGTACCTCCACCATCGGCAGTCCGCCGTCACGCACGGTCCGTGTGTGGAGGATCATGACATCATCGCCCATCGTACGGCGGGCGCGCTCCGCGACGCGGGATAGATCGGCCCCACGAAAACGTTCAGCCTGCATGGTTCATCTCCCAGGTGGCCACACTGCTCAGGGTGATCTGCGCGGGGAGCTCGGCGAGCGAGACCACGGGCAGGCCAGGCAATACCGGCTCGATCAGACGGCGCACCCCAATGCGCAGCGACGGCGGCGTGATGAGCGGCAGCGGACGGCCATCCACGGCATAGGTGGTGGCCAGGTGGTTCAGGTCGCGAAGCAATCCCGCGAGTGATTCGGGGGTCAGCATGGGGCCGTTCGGCTGCGCACCGCGCGGCGAGAAAAGTCCCATGAGGGCCGACTCCAGGCGCCCGCCGATCGTGATGCCGCGCACCGTGCCCGTCTGGTCGGCGAAGAGGCGCGCGATGACGTTGGTGAGCGAACGACGCACCGTTTCGGTGAGCGCTTCCGGATCTTTGGTGGTCTCGGCGCCGTCGCCGAGCGCTTCGAGAATGGTGACGAGGTCGCGAATGGGGATCCGCTCGCGCAGGAGGCGCTGCAGCACGCGGTGCAGCGTGCTGAGTGACACTTTGCCCGGAATGATTTCTTCCACGAGCGCGGGATGCGACTTCTTGAGCGTCTCGATCATCTCCTGCACTTCCTGACGGCCCAGCAGATCGGCCGCGCTGCTCTTGAGCGTTTCGAGGAGGTGTGTGGCGACCACGGTCGTAGGTTCGACGACCACATAGCCGAGTGCTTCCGCTTCGGTCCGACGCGCGGATGCGACCCACCGTGCTGGCATCCCGAATGACGGATCCACGGTTTCCATACCGTCGATTTCCGCGACCACGCCGCCGGTGTTGAGTGCCATCATGAATCGCGGCAGGACTTCGGCGCGTGCGACTTCGGAGCCGCGCAGTTTGATCACGTACTCGTTGGCCGGCAGCCGGATGTCGTCGCGGATACGAATGGGCGGTACGAGGATGCCAAGCTCTACGGCCGCCTGCTTGCGCAGGAGCGAGATGCGCTCGAGGAGATCACCGCCTTGTGATTCGTCCACCAGCGGAATGAGCGCGTAGCCCACTTCGAGTTCGATGGGATCGATCTGCAGCAAGTCGCGCATCGGATCCGGTGCTTCCGGTGCTTCGATTTCTTCGAGCGGCGTGGAGACCAGCGCCAATTCTGCGCGACGATCTTCTTCTTTGCCCGAGAGCCGGGCGAGGGCTGCCGTGCCGATCGCGAGGACGAGAAACGGGACCCATGGGAGCCCCGGCACGAGCCCGAATGCTCCGAGCACACCAGCCGCGATCCACATCGCGCGCGGATGGGCGCCGAGCTGGCGACCGAGCACCACGCCGATCCGATCGGTGCCCACGGCACTGGTGACCATCAGACCCGCGGCGGTGCTGATGATCAGCGCCGGTACCTGCGAGACGATGCCGTCGCCGACAGTGAGAATGGTGTACGTGGTGGCGGCCTTCGCGAGATCCATATCGCGCTGGACGACGCCGATAAAAATGCCGCCCAGGATGTTGACGATGACGACCATGATGCCGAGGATCGCGTCGCCTTTGACGTACTTGGACGCACCGTCCATCGCGCCGTAGAAATCGGCGGTGCGCGAGATTTCTTCGCGGCGCGTGCGGGCTTCTTTTTCGTCGATCAGGCCCGCCGAGAGGTCGGCGTCGATGGCCATCTGTTTGCCGGGCATGGCATCGAGCGCGAAGCGTGCGCCGACCTCGGCGATGCGACCAGCACCCTTCGTGATGACGATGAAATTGATGCCGATCAGCAGCAGGAAGATGACCACACCCACGGCGTAGTTGCCGCCGATCACGAACTGGCCGAACGCCTCGATCACATTCCCCGCCTTCCCCTCAGTGAGAATAAGCCGGGTGCTGGAGACATTGAGACCGATGCGGAACAGCGTGAGCAGCAGGAGGAGCGTGGGGAAGCTGCTGAAATCCAGCGGATTCGTGGTGTACAGTGCGACGAGCAGCACAACGAGCGCGATGCCGATGCTGGCCGCGAGGCAAAGGTCGAGCAGGAACGGAGGTAGCGGGACAACAATGAGCGCGAGGACGAAGACCACAACGAGCGCGACCGCCAGTTCGGCGATCCGGCTGGACTTGGCGCTATCGAGCATGGGCAGGGCAGCACTGGTCATGCGGCCGCCGTACCGCGCCACTTGGCGCCGTAGCGTTCACGCTGCTTGAGCACGAAGGCCAGCACTTCCGCGACGGCGAGATACATCTCGACGGGAATCACGGTGCCGACCTTGGCGACCACGATGAGCGCGCGGGCCAGTGGAATATTCTCGATCACGGGGACACCATGGGCGAACGCGAGCTCCTTGATGCGCAGTGCGATTTTGCGCTGCCCCAAGGCCACGATGTACGGGGCCGGCGCCACGTTGGGGTCGTACTTGATGGCGATGGCGATGTGCACCGGGTTGACGATGACGACATCGGCCTTGGGTACCTGCGCGAACATCTGTCGGCGAATCCGCTCGCGGCCGATGGCGCGACGGCGACTCTTCACATCCTGATTGCCTTCCTGTGACTTGCTCTCGTCCTTGACTTCCTGCTTGGTCATTTTGAGTTGCTCGGCCGTGCTGTAGCGCTGCCACGCGTAATCGAGTGCCGCCAGCACGATGAACATGAGACCGGCGTTCTTGAGGAGCGCGATGCCGTATTGGGACACCACTTCCATGAGCGCCGTCGGCGACGGCTGCAGCGCGAGGTTCTGGATGTCGGGCCACGCATTCTTGATGGTGGCGTACACGGCCCATCCCACAATGCCCATCTTGGCCAGGGACTTCGTCAGCTGCGCGATGGCCTGCTTGCCGAACATGCGTTTGGCGTTCGCGAGTGGGTTGAGCCGACTCCACTTGGGCTCCAGCGTCTTCGTGGTGAAGAGGGCGCCTGTCTGTGCGACGATGCTCGCCATGGCAATGGCGGCCATGGCGGCGGAGAAGCCGACCACCGGGACGATGGTGCGGAAGCTGACCGTCTGCAGCCACGAGATTGCGCCGACTCCACCGACTTCGGCGTCGCCGGCTGTGGCCAGCGACTCGCCCATGGTATCGAGCAGCATCCGCCACATGAACGGACCGATGATGGACATGGTCAGGGTGGCACCCAGCAGAAAAGCGGCGGTGGTGAGCTCGGGGCTTTTGGCGATCTGCCCTTCGTTGCGCGCGTCCTCCAGCTTTTTACTGGTCGCGTCTTCAGTTTTTTCGCCGGAATCGGAATCCGCCATGGGTCAGCGCCCCGCCGCCGGCACGGGGGGCACCTGTACCGCCCGCGCAAAATTTTCGAGGCTCGTGGCATAGCGCGGCGTCCAGTCACTCATGGCATGGACCATGAGCCCGATGGAGCCGGCCAGCGTGATGAGTCCCACGCCGATCTGGAGCGGAAACGCAAGGCTGATGACCTGCAACTGCGGCGCGGCCCGACCGAGGACGGCCAATGCCATGTTGGTGATCAGCACGGCTGCGATGACGGGCGAGGCGAACTGCAGCGCGACGGCAAACATGGTGGCCATCATCCGCACGAGCGCGAGCAGGCCGTTGGTGACGGCGAGTGGTGCACCGAGCGGCATGGCGACGAAGCTCTGCGCCACCGCTTCGAGCATCAGAATATGGCCGCCGCCGATGAGCAGGATCGTCAGCGAGAGCAACTGCATGAGGGAGCTGAGGACCGCGCCCTGCGTGTTGTTGATGGGATCGAAGATGGCCGCGCCGGAGAGGCCGATGGACGTGGTCATGATCTCGCCGGCGAATTCTGCGGCGGCGATGATGAGCGCCGCCGCGAGGCCGAGGGCGAAGCCGATGGCCGTCTCGCCGAGAAAGCTGGCGGGGGTGATGGCGATGGAGTCGAGGTCGGCTGTGGCGGTCGCACTGGGCAGCAGCAGTGTGGCAAAGACGACGAGCATGGCCGTGCGGAGCTTCATCGGGACGGTCTTGGCCGACCACACCGGGGCGATCAGCAGGAGCCCGCCCACGCGCAGCGCCGTCAGCACAAAGGCCGCGGCGACGCCGGGCGCGAAGAAGTCGGGAAGGCCGAAGCTGTTCACGAGGATCGCAGGCTCAGGCGATCATCGCGGGAATCCCGCGAATCAGTCGGGTGGTGTAGCTGATGAGGATCTGCATGAGCCACGGCATGCCGACGATCACCGCGCCGCCCACGAAGATGAGCTTGGGCACGAAGGTGAGCGTCTGTTCCTGGATCTGGGTCACCGACTGGAAGATCGAGACGATCAACCCGACGCCGAGCGCGATGAGCAGCATCGGGGCGGCGAGCATGAGCGCGGTCATGATCGCGTCGCGGGTGAGGTCGATTACAAGTTGATGAGACATCCGATGCGGGCTCGAGAGAGGGGACAGGTGACACCGACTCGTAAAGCAGGGGTCGTACCACGGTGTCGGAGATCACGGAAATTCTCTAAGTCGTTGTCGTGCAGAGCTTTGAAAAGTTCGCTCGAGACGCGGTGTCAGGCGAACGCCGCGCTGGGTCGGCAAGATCTGCCGGTCGCTGGCTATTTGAAGCTTTGCACCAGGCTCGTAATCGTCAGGCTCCAGCCATCGACGAGAACGAACAGCAGCAGCTTGAAGGGCAGCGAGATCATGGCGGGCGGAAGCATCATCATGCCCATGCTCATGAGCACGGAGGCCACGACGGTATCGATGATGATGAACGGCAGGTAGATCGCGAAGCCGATCTGAAAGGCTGTTCGGAGTTCACTGGCGACGAACGCTGACATGAGCACGTGCAGCGGGACGTCATCGATGGTGGCGGGGCGCGGCATGCGGCTCATCTCAACGAACGCGGCGATGTCCGACTCGCGGGTCTGGCGCACCATGAAAGCTCGCATCGGGACGATGCCGGTTTTCATCATTTCTACCTGCGTGATCTCCCCGTCAAGCCATGGGGTGATGGCTTCGCGGTTCATCTGGCTCAGCGTCGGGGTCATCACGAACCCGGTCAGGAGCAGGGCGAGGCCGGCCAGCAGATGACCTGGGGGAGCGCTCTGCGTGCCCATGGCCTGCTTGAGGAAATGGAGCACGATCAAGATGCGGGTGAAGCCCGTCATCATGAGCAGCAGGGTGGGGAGCAGCGTGAGCAGCCCCATCATCACGACAATGCCGACCGTGCCGTTGAGGCGGAGGCCGCCGGTCTCGCCGTCGCCACCCATCTTGACGTCCATCTGCGGCATCATGCGCATGATCGCGTCGTCGGCGGCAATCGGTGCCGGGGCGGCGGCTGCGGCCTTGCCATCCGCCGGTGGACGCGCCGAGTCGACGACCATCTGCATCATCGGCCGCGTGGAGGCGGTGCCCTGTGGGGCGGTCGCGGCGCCGTTGCCAGTTTGCGGTGTGGCGGCGGTGGCGGCCGTGGCGGGACGCGCCGTCCTCGCCGCGCCGTTCGGTGCCGAACCAGGGCGTGCAGTCGGCCGCGGGGCGACCGGCGGCTGGGCGTTGAGTGAGGGCGACAGGGGCCCGGTGTTCCGCGGTGCCGCGGGCAGAATCGCGGTCGGAGCGGCGGGTGGTACGACGACGGGCTGCGAAGCGGCGGGCTGCGGAACCGCTGGCGAAGCCGGCGGCGGAGCGACCTGAGCGCTCAGCGATGAGGTTCCGAGCAGCACTAAGGCGCCCACAAGGGCAGCGAGCCGGGGTGCGGCGGTGCGCGTCAGGCCCAAAAGGCTTCGGTACTCGGGCGACGCAACGGGCGGCCGCATCGGCATTGGCGCGGGGATCGGGGCGGTGGCGGTTCGCGCGTACGTGATCGCCGCACCGCGGCTGGTGGTGAGCGGTGCGGTCAGGAAGGACGGGATCTCTGATCGTTCGGTGAGCGTGAACGGCGCGACCACCGTTGTCCTACTACTTGTTACTCCAAATAGTGCGCTGTTATGCTCTAAAAGTGGCTCGTTACTGGCAGGTAAAATTTGCGACGTCGCGCGGCGCGATGGCGACAAGGCTCGCCCCAGTATCGCGCCAAACGCGCCCGGAAGAATGGCAGCCTGTGGGGCGTCCACCGGAAAACTCGCGGCGGCGGTAGCGCTTGAGCGCAGCGGCACGGCGATCTGGCTGGTTGCCAGCACCCGCTGGCGATCCGCTTCGTCGAGCTCAAAGAGCGTCCGGATGCCACCGTCACCGATCGACACCGCTACCACTTTCTCGCCGATCCGCACCACCGCCAGCCCCATTTTCGGGCCGAGCGCCACGCGCTGCACCACTTCCATGGCCACTCGCGAGCGGGGCGAAAAGGCGCCCGCTCCCCAGCGTGTGAGCGCCCAGAGACAGAGGGCGCCGAGGCCTAGCACGAAGGTGAGGGCGGCGAGAATTCCGAGGACAGCGGTGAGCATAGAAGGGGCGCGCTCAGGTGGTGGGCGGAACGGTATCCGGGCGTACGGCGGGGGCGGCGGAACGCGCGGTCATGCGGCGTTGGCCGTGCCGGCCGCGCTCGGGTTGGCCAGCACGCGCGTGATGCGCACCCCGAAATGTTCGCCGAGCACCACCACTTCTCCTTCGGCGAAGCGACGATCCCCCACGTAGATATCGATCGGTTCGCCGGCGAGCCGATCCAGCTGGATGACGGAGCCACGACCCAAGCGCAGGATTTCCTGCACCGTCATGCTGGTGCGACCGAGTTCGATCGAGATCGGCAGCGTCAGGTCGAGGAGCATGCCGATCGGCACTTCGGTCGAGCCGAGCATCGCTTGCTCGAAGTCGGTGAACTGTGGGGCGCGCGGCGCGGACGACGGCGCGTGCGCTGCGGAGTCGGCGCCGCTTTCGCTCATCAGCGACGAGATCGGCTGGCCCGCGGCTTTCGCGGCCTGTGCGCTGGCAACCAGCGCGTCAATTTCGGCGGGATCCATACTCAGGCGGTCCGGGAGTCGGGGGTCGACGTGCTGGGTACGGCATCGAGGATGCGTACCGCGAGATTACCGTTCACTCGGCCTGGGTGGCCGACGAAGCGTTCCTGCGTACCGGCGCGCACGATGATGCGTGCGTCCTTCGGAATGCCTGTGGGAATGATCGAGCCTTCCGTGACGTGGGCGAGATCACGCATAGAGAGCTGGAAGTCTGGCAGGCGGGCCGTGAGTGGCACCCGCGTGGCGCGCAGAGCGGACTCACTGCGCTGCCGTGTGGCGTCGCGCTCCTGCTCGTTGGTGGCCAGCATCGCCATGCGCTGCTGGCCCGTGGACGTGAAGAACTTGTCGAGCACGGAGAAGGGGAGGCAGATGAGCAGGAGACTGCTCACGTTGCCGGTGCTGAACTCCACGTTGGCCACGAGCACCGGGTCTTCCCGGTTCACGACCTGCAGAATTTCGGGAGATGATTCGAAGCCCGAAATGTTGATGTCCATCGCCACCTGGTCCTGCCAGACTTCCTGCAGCAGGCTGGCGACCTTATCGCTGACCGAGCGGACGGCCATGCGCTCGATTGGCGTGAGCGCGCGCAGGAGTGTGCTGCCAGTCCCTTCGCCACCGAACAGTCGGTCGATGATATACGTGGAGAACTCGGGACCGACGTCGATGACACCCTTCTGGCCCGTCCCCACGATGTCGAAGATGTACGACGAGCAGGGCATCGGGAGCGAGAGCGTGAACTCACCGAACGAGAATTGCTCGACGCTCTGCAGCCGCACTTCGATTTGGCCGCGCACGCGGGAAATCAGCCAAGCTTCCAGTGCCTTGACCAAGCGCTCGTACATGGCTTCCAGCGTGCGCAATCGCTCCTTGGAGACGCGGTGCGGTCGACGGAAGTCGTAGACCTGGACGTCGACCCCGGCCGCTATGGCGGCCGCTGCGCGTGAACCGCCACCACCACCGCCGCCAAGCAGGCGGTCGATGTCGTGTTGACTGAGGGTTTCCGAGCTCATCGCGACAGGCCCGGGTTACTGGACGACAAACTGCGGAAAGTACAGCCGCTTGACGGACTTCTTGCCGAAGCGCTCGTCGACGGCCTGCTGAATTTCACTTTTGAACTGTTCGCGGGCCGAGATGTCGGTGAGCTGGTCGGCGGTCTTCGTGCCAAGCGAGGTGAGCACGATGTCGCGCAGCTCGGCGTCGCGGGCCTTGAAGCTTTCGGCGGCGGTCGAGTTGCCAACCTCGATCGCTACGGTCAGAAGCAGAAAACGCGCACCGCCGCTTCCCGCTGGGTTGAGCACCAGATTGTCGAGGACGTGGACCTCGGCAATCGCGGCCCCGCCCTCCTTGCCAGCCTCACCCTCGGCCGCGTGGTCCCCCTCAGCGGGGGCGGCCCCTTCGCCATGGTCGCCGGCATCCTTGGCCGACACGGCTGGCGCGGACACCTTGCCCATTTTCTTGGCGACCATTGGGCCGATGACGGCGGCGCCAGTGCCGCCCCCAACCGCCAGGCCGACGGCGACCATCCCGATGAGCATGGGAAGTTTGGCTTTGGATGGCGCCGCAGGGGCGCCCTCTGGTGCTGCGGCTGCTGGTGCGTTGGACATGGCAGAGACGGACGAGGGTGAGGGATTCGTCTCTGGTAAAAGCACGGACGATGCCAGTGGCGCTGTCTGGTGATGGGAGTCACGTAAGACGCGTAATCACAACATTTTACACGACGCCTTGCATTATCCGGTCGCGGCGGAGTTGCTCGGTCGTTACTATTGCGCGCGGCATTTTTCGTTAAACCCGGCACATTGTGCCGGGTCAGGAGCGCCGAAGACGGCGGATGCGGGCCATGGCGGCCCGCACCCTCCGTCTCCTCCCAACCCGCGAGCGGGTCGGAATCAGGCTGCCTGCGTCATGCGGTTAGCGCTTGACCGACATCAGTTCCTGAAGCATTTCGTCAGACGTGGAGACCACCTTGCCGTTGGCTTGGAAGCCGCGCTGAGCGACGATCATGTTGGTGAATTCCTGCGCCAGGTCGACGTTGGACATTTCGAGCGCGCCGCTGGTAAGCTGTGACTGCGAGCCTTCCAGCGCGAAGCCAAGCACGGCGCCGCCGGAGTTGGCCGATTCCTGGAGCATGTTGTCTCCCACGCGGAGCAGACCGCTCGGGTTGTTGAAGTCGGCCAGTACGATGCGCGCGAGCGACGCGGTGGTGCCGTTGGTGAAGAAGCCGGTGATCAGCCCGAAGCGGTCGATGCTGAAGTTCTGCAGCGAACCGGCCGTATAGCCGTTCTGGTCGCGAAGAACCGCCGTGGACGCGGTGGAAGCGAACTGGGTAAGGCCGTTTACGCCGCCGTTGAGCTTGAGATCAAGCAGCACCGCGTTGGCACCCGGCACCGCGAAGTCGATCGCCGCCGTGATGTTCGTATTCATGATACCGGCACTATCGAACGTGAACGTGCCGCTGTTCACGTTCGGCGTGGCCGTGGTGGGGCTCATGAAATACGCGATGTTGATCTCGGAGTTCGTGGGCATATTGGCCGTGAACTGCACTGCGGGGGGCGGACCGGCCGAGAACGAGTAGTCGAGTGGGGTGGTGTACGGCGTACCGGACGAGCTCGTCACGCGTACGTTGGCCGGCAGAATCTCGTAGCCAGTCGGTGGGGTGGGCAGTGCAATATCCGACGGTGGCGACCCCGCAGCAACGAAATCGGTCTGCGTAGCGAAGCGCTGCGCCGAGGCGAGCGGATCGATGCGCCAATCCCACGTGTTGGCCCCGGTCTTCCACATCTGGATCTTGATATCGTGCTTCGAGCCCTGGGAGTCGAAGACGGCGATCTGTGATTCCGTCCACGCCCGTTCGTTCACCGGCAACGCGCGGTCGAGCGGATCGGTGAACGAGCCCTGGAAGATCGGCGCCGATGCGTTGAGGTTACCGGCGAGAACGGCTTCCGTGGTTGGATTGGCGGAGACCTTCTGGCCGAAGGGAAGGCGCACGTCCTGAATGCCGTCCTGGATCTGGCCGTTTTCGTACATGCGGCCCTGAACAATGAAGCCGTTGGCGGGCGAGACGAGCTGGCCGAGCGCGTCCACCTGGAAGTTCCCGGCGCGCGTGTAGAAGCTCTGATTACCCTTGCGGACCACGAAGAAGGAGTCGCCGGTGATCGCGACGTCGGTGTTCAGGCCGGTGGTTTCGAGATTGCCTTGGTTGAAGATCTGGTCGATGGAGCCGATCTGCATGCCGAGGCCGATCTGAATCGGGTTGATACCACCCTGGTCGCCGGGCGGACGGCTGGCGCCCTGCAGCAACTGGGCGAAGCCTTCCTTGAACGTGACGCGACCCGACTTGAAGGCCACGGTGTTGACGTTGGCGATGTTGTTACCGATGACGTCCATGCGCACTTGATTGTT
>Ga0105045_10000815_pt1 | contig 24178 bp, 20 predicted proteins | sample MAT02_FD_78089 | JGI IMG/M metagenome (GOLD analysis project Ga0105045, IMG submission 78089) | Freshwater microbial communities from Lake Fryxell liftoff mats and glacier meltwater in Antarctica - MAT-02 (megahit assembly) | ecosystem: Environmental > Aquatic > Freshwater > Ice > Liftoff... | reverse complement strand
ATCAGATTATTTATATTGACATAATAAATCGCCATCTTTTTATTAGTTCGAATGTCAACATAATTTCACTCATATAAAATTTTGCACTATTTATAAAAGAAGCATTTTTCGTTATGGTTTAAATGGGTTAGAGGTACCGATGATAGCATTAAGGAAGTGATTTTGATAGCGTATATAAATCTACTTCAAACCTGTTGAGTTATCTTGTTATAAGAAGATGTAAAAAGTAAACAGAAATAAATTGAGGTAAAGTAAAGGTGAATTATCTAAAACATATTTCAAAATTAATAAAAATAAAAAGACGCATTCAAACGAACAATCTTTCGAGGCAAGATTTAAGTAACCAGGAAGCTGTTGCAAAATTGAAAGAACTGGCAGAGAAATCAGGCACCTGTATGTTTTGTACCAACTTGTCTCAGTTTCCACACACTTCGAGACCGATGGCTTTACAAGCGGTGGATGAAACAGAAAAATGTTGGTTTATCAGTTCTACTTAAAGTGATAAAAACAACGAAATCGAAAACAATAACAGGGTGACTTTGAATTTTCAAAATAGCGGCACGTATCATTTTTTAGCAGTGAGCGGCTATTCACAAATTTGTACTGATAAGCCAACGATTGAAAAATACTGGACAGTTTTGCCAATGCTTGGTTCGATGGTAAACAATATCCCACTGTTTCGGTTATTTCGATAGATCCGATGACAGTGATTACCGGGATACAAAAGATAGGGAAATTATCAGTTTTATTAAAATGAGTTTTATGGCCATTAATGGTTTGAAAAGTGATGACAATGTAATTGAAGGAAAGCTTACGGTATAAGATCTGTTTTTATAAAATCATTTAACAAAATCATTTTTCATCAAGTTTATTTATCATTTTTTCTATCATTCATAATAATTAAAAAAGCAAGTTTATGACAAACAACGAATCAACAATCGAAGCATTAAACGATTTAATTCAGATTAACAATGACCGTATTGAAGGTTACGACAAGGCCATTGAGAATTTGGAAACGGGTGACCATGACTTAAAGACATTATTCGCCACGTTGAAAGAAAACAGTACAGAAAACATTCATGAATTGAATGCTGCTGTAAACAAACATGGTGGAGAGCCCGTTACAGACACAACTTTACTCGGTAAAGTGTACCGTGGGTGGATGGATGTGAAATCAACATTTACGGGCCATGACAGGGATGGGATAATTACAGATTGTAAAGGCGGAGAAAAGGCTGCACAGGTATCCTACGATAATGCGTTGAGTGATACGGAGGAGTTAACTGGTGAAGCGGAAGCAATGATCAGAAAACAACAAACTGTTTTACTTTCTGATAAGCATCTTGTAGATCGCCTTAATTAAAATCAGCAGTGTGTCATGAAAAGTAATTCACTTAAACAGATTGCAGCAAAAAAGAGGTAATCTTATTTTTGCATAATGTTCGCTGTAGATGGCCGTGGTACCCAATTTAGCAGACCAATGAGTAACAACGGAGAAGTGGCAGACGATGGCAACTCCTGGTTTTTTTCTTATTAAAATCTGACAAAGTAAAACGAATTTAGACCAATCCTTCTGTAAGTCTTAATTTTCAAACGGAATAGATGCTCTTTATCCATCTGTATGGTACTGCGAAAATTGTAAAACAAAAGAGTATTGCTGCAGCGCATAGGCAGGAAAATTTAAAGAGGTGGTTTCTTGGGGGTATTGTTACACCTGGCATAGTAATATTGAAATTAGAAGCTAGAAAGATTCAATATTGGCTCAAACAAGATGAAGGAGAATGGAGTTTATAACCTAATTTGAATGCCCTGCATATTGCAGGGTTTTTTTTACATTGCATAAAAATTTGATGGCTTCATTAATTCAATTTACCGATAAAGGATTGTATTGCCCGGTTGGCAATTTTTATATTGATCCATGGAAACCCGTTGAGAAAGCGGTTATTACACACGGCCATAGCGATCATGCTCGTGCAGGCAGTACTAAATATCTTTGCCATACGCTTACAAAACCCATTCTTCAATTGCGGCTCGGCGAAGGTGAATATGAAACAACAGAATGGAATCAGACGCATTTCATCAACGGCGTAAAAGTTTCGCTTCACCCTGCTGGTCATATAATTGGCAGTGCGCAGGTAAGAGTAGAATATCATGGCGATGTATGGGTTTTTAGCGGCGACTATAAAACAGAAGATGATGGTATTAGCGGCGCTTATGAGTCTGTTAAGTGTAACACTTTTATCACAGAATCAACTTTCGGCTTGCCTATTTACAAATGGAAACCACAACAACAAATTTATACCGACATACAAAATTGGGTACTGCAAAACAGGGAGCAGGAAAAGACTTCTGTATTAATTGCTTATAGCTTAGGCAAAGCCCAAAGAGTATTGGATGCGTTGAAAGACATCGCTGATACGGTGTACGCTCATGGCGCCATCTATAACATGCAGCAAGTACTGAAAACTCCCGGCTACAAATTTGTACATGTAAAGCGGGTAACACCTGAAACCACCAGGCAGGAATTAAAAAACGCCATTGTTATTGCACCGCCTTCGGCTGAAGGCACACCCTGGATGAAAAAATTGAATCCTTACCGTGTTGGTATGTGCAGCGGTTGGATGCAGGTTAGGGGCAATCAGCGCAGGAGAAATGCCGATATGGGCTTTGCGCTTAGCGACCATTGCGATTGGGATGGGCTCGTAAGTTCAGTAAAGGCAACCGGGGCCGAAAAAGTTTTTGTTACACATGGCTTTCAGGCGGTTTTTAGTAAATACCTGAATGAAAATGGAATAGCCGCAGACGAAGTAAAAACACAATATGGTACTGATGAAGAAGAAAATAACAGGGAAGATAAAATTGAATTGCTATGAAAGCATTTGCACTATTGGTAGATGCTTTAAGTGCCACTACCAAAACCAATGAAAAGATTGCGGCATTGGAACATTATTTTTCTGTGGCTGATGCTAAAGATAAAGTGTGGGTGATTGCATTATTCAGCGGCCGCAGACCTAAACGCACCATATCGTCTACCTTATTAAAAAACTGGTGCAGTGAATTTTGCAATGTCCCTTTTTGGCTGCTCAATGAGTGTTATCACACAGTTGGAGACTTATCTGAAACCATCGCTTTGTTGGTAGAAGCAAGTAACACAAGTATAGAAACGCCACAGGAACATCCGCTGCATTATTACATTGAGCAATTTGTTTCGTTGGAAAAAGCAACAGAAGATGATAAAAAGAATTTTATGTTACAAGGCTGGGCACAACTGGAAAGTACGACTGAAAAGTTTGTGTTCAATAAATTATTAAGCGGCTCTTTTCGTATTGGCGTTTCGCAACAATTGATGGTAAACGCCCTTGCCAAAGTTACTGGTGCAGCTCCTGCTGTAATTGCCCATCGCATCAGCGGCAAATGGAACCCTGCCACTATCACTTTCGAAGAATTGCTAAGCGATGAAAACAATGTGGCCGACAGTTCAAAGCCTTATCCGTTCTATCTTGCTTACCCACTTGAAGATTCCGTGGAAACGTTGGGCAGTATCAATGATTGGCAAGTGGAATGGAAATGGGATGGTATTCGTGGACAGGTTATCAAACGAAACAATAATTTGTTTGTGTGGAGCCGGGGCGAAGAATTGATAACAGATAAATTTCCTGAATATAGTTTGTTTCAGCATTCGCTACCCAACGGGACAGTACTGGACGGAGAAATTATCGTAGCAAATGGTGCCACACCATTACCCTTTGCCTTAATGCAAACCCGCATTGGTCGAAAAAATATCACTAAAAAAATAATGGAAGATGCTCCGGTAAGTTTTTTTGTGTATGATATTTTAGAGTGTGATGGCATAGATTATAGAAATATGCCATTACTACAAAGACGACAAAAGTTAACGCAGATTGTTGCTTTAGCAGCTACAGATAAAATGCAAATTTCACCAATAATTGAATGTACCAGTTGGAATGAGCTTTTCGAATTGCGGCAGCAAAGCAGGGAGCATTATGCAGAAGGCTTTATGCTTAAAAGAAAAAATAGTGTCTATCAAACAGGAAGAAAAAGAGGCGATTGGTGGAAGTGGAAAATAGAACCTTTAGTGATTGATGCTGTTATGATTTATGCCCAAAAAGGCAGCGGGCGAAGAAGTAATTTATATACGGATTACACTTTTGCAGTGAGAGATGGTGATCAATTGGTGCCATTTACCAAAGCTTACAGTGGTCTTACCGATAAAGAATTTGCCCAGGTTGATGCCTTTGTAAAACGCAATGCGATTGAAAAATTTGGACCTGTACGCACCGTTAAACCCGAACTTGTTTTTGAAATTGCTTTTGAAGGTATTGCCGTGAGCAACCGGCACAAAAGCGGCGTGGCGCTGCGGTTTCCAAGGATGAGCCGCTGGAGGCACGATAAAAATGCCACCGAAATAAATACGCTGGATGACTTGAAAAAAATGCTGGAAGTATATGGTAAATAAAATAAATACGGGTGCTGTCAGCAGGAAGGTAAAATTGAATTCCGGGTTATCAGAGTCAAAGCACACCTCTCCTTCGGACTGTGCTATAAGTGCATTGATGTTTTGCGGAATAGAACTGGAAAATGCAAAGCTGGTTCCAAATAAGCCTATAAGAAAAATGAGACTATTAATCGAATATGAAAAGAGCGTTGAGGTATCAGAGTCAAGCAGCTCCCCTCTGCCCTTATCGAGATCCCGATTATTTCGGGAGAGAGGGGCTTGAGCTGAGGTCAGGCGGGCTTTATTTATAATTTATCAAAACACAACTTCAATTTAAAATACTCAATCACATCCAATGCGTTTAAGAACATTTGAATCATTCTGGTTGCTAAAGAATGGACTGCTGTACACTTACCCTATGCTACAGAAAAATATCGTTACCGAAATTGCGGTGGTTGGTGGTGGAATAACGGGCGCATTAATCAGTCACGCACTAATGGAACATGGATATCAGGTTACGTTGATTGACAAGAGAGATATTGGGCAGGGAAGTACCAGTGCCACTACCAGCATGCTGCAATATGAAATTGATGAGAAGTTAATAGACCTGTCAGAAAAAATTGGTGAAGAAGGAGCTGCCCATTGTTACAAAGCTGGCATTGCTGCAATTAAGAATCTACAGAAGCTGGTGAAAGAAACCGGAATAGATTGCGGCTTTAAAATGAAAAAGAGTTTATATACAGCGCATAATGGAAAGGCCGCAATAAAATTGAAAAAAGAATTTGAGCTCCGCAATAAATACAAACTGGGGGTTTCGTGGCTAACTGCTGCCCAGGTAAAAAAGGAGTACGGGATAATAAGCCATGGGGCCATACTCAGTAATACTGCCGGAAGTGTAGATGCTTACAAACTGGCTCACGAACTGATAGCGCTGAATGTAAAAAAAGGAATGCAGGTGTATGACCAAACAGAAATTAAATCCTTTAATACAAAAGGCTCCAATCCCCGAATTATTACTGAAAGCGGTTGTACAGTCAATTGTAACAAAATTATATTTTGCAACGGTTTTGAAAGTACCTTACTGTTAAAAGAAAAAATAGCAAATCTCATTTATACTTATGCCACAGTAAGCGAGCAGCAGGTAACGATACCCAAAAAACTAGATAGTATTTTAATATGGGATACCAATGACCCTTATTTATATGCCCGGACTACTGACGATGGCAGAATATTGGTTGGTGGAGAAGATGATGATTATAAGGATACCATCCTGCAACAAAACATTAAAGAAAAAAAATCTTTATTGCTACAGAAAAAATTAAAAAAATTAATGCCCCAATTAAATTTTATTGAAGACATCAGTTGGGGTGGTGTGTTTGGCACTACCAAAGATGGTTTACCCTATATTGGCCCTTCACCGGAATTTAAAAACTGTCTGTTTGTATTGGGCTTTGGTGGCAATGGCATCACCTTTTCTGCCCAGGGCATGAAAATAATTCCTGATCTGTTGGATGCAAAAGAAAATCGGCTTCAATTTTATTACCGTTTTGGCAGATAGTGTATCCTGCACCATTGAGCGACTCTCTACAATTTCTCCTTTTATCGTACTCAATACCGGTATTCAATGCTGAGGTGAATCAACAAAATTTCTTACTGATTCACCTCAAAAAAAGTTCTATTAAATCGTTTTTCCTGTTTAAGGAATTTATTTTATTGCTGGTGCAATGGTAAAGATTCATTTACTTTGAAATGATCTAATGTAGGATTAAGGCTAACAGATTTTACATTACTCAGCACCTGCAAGGATTATAAGATCCGGATGCTTTTTGGAATGCGGGAGAATAGAATAGATTCAAGAATGCCTTACTATTTTGTTACGGATGATGCGAAATTTAATACTACTAAAATTAAGTGTAGAGTATTTTACTCATAATATTTAGAATTGCGTTTGGCCGTTCGATTTATAAAATTGGCATGTATTTAGTAAAATTTTAATTAAAGTTATTTTTAATTAAAAATTTATTTTATGTTACAACAAACTAATAATGATCCGCAGCATAAGGATGACGTCCTATTGTCTGACGGGAATCCGGACACCGTTTTAAATTCTCAGTACGAAAACACAGTCGTGAATGGTGAGAATGAAACGATTGTGTATGATGAAGAAATGAACACTGACGAAGAGCTACTTCCTATCTCTTCAGATGAGCTGTCAGGCGAAGAGAATTCATTTGAAAAAAATGATTTGGTATCCGCTGATGATGCTGAAATTGATGATGAGGAAGATGATTTAGCTGATGAAGACATTGAAGAAATGGACGAAGTTGGAGACGGAGAGGAAGATGTAACTGAAGAAAGTTCAGAATTGGGCGATGAGCAGAAAAATGATGGAACAGGGTTTTAAATAATCCGATTATTTAATTTTAAAAAACCGGTTGATTTATTAACCGGCTTTTTTAATTTTAAGGTGCTGTATATTCTTTGAGCAATACTGGTGACCTAAAGTTCGAATTAGCTGATAATTTTACAACCACCTGGAAGAAGCCGAAGCAAACGTAAGAAGCCAGCATGGAGTAACAAGTTGAGTATAAATAACCTGCCCTGATAAAAATCCTGAACTAAAATTGCTCAGTAAACTACCTTATCGGATATGAAAAAAGGCATTCTAATTCATCTGGTGATGCAGCCAAATTAAATAGGAACTATTGCCGTTATTTAAATATTGCAATAAGGATAGCGGTACAATTTCAGGAGTTTGATTTTAATCGTTATGAGAAAAAAGAAGGGTATTAAAGTGAAAGGGCTGATTTAGTGCGACTGCGGATAAACCAAAGCTGCATAATTATTTTTTGTAACTAAGAGTAGAGACTGTAAGTGTTTAATCTGTTTTTCCAGATACAGCAGCAGATTTTTATCTTAAAAATGATTTTTTTAATAGCTTGTCTCATTTATTCTATTCGTAGGTGTAGTGTTTTATTTAAAGTGAAGAGGAACTACCCTCCTCACCTTAAATTTTTTCTTTTTTTAATTGTACTAATTTCTTACTCTTTTTCCAAAGAATAATGAACCGACAAATAAAACGAGAAAAATATAGAAGAAAATTTTTGCTATGGATGCTGCTCCTGCGGCGATTCCCCCAAAGCCTAAAATTGCAGCAATTAATGCAATTATTAAAAATGTAATCGTGAAACGTAACATAATATTGATTTTAAAAATGAATTATAAACTTTTATATTCAAAGGATGCGATTTATTTATTTTAAAGAATAAATGCCTACTAAGAGTTCGAATCGTTTGATAATTTGGATGATTGTTAACCTGTTATTGAAGTTTACTTATTACTAAATATGTGCCATAACGTAACTTAATACAATACTTTTTTCTGATTACGTAATTGTGTATTTAATGCAACAATAAAATGAAAAGGCTGAATTTTTTACTCATAAATTTCGAATGAAAATACTTGCTCCAGATTAAAACGGGGAACACAAGTTTATTGGGTGATAACCTCAAATTTATTTGAAGGGTAAATTCCATTTAGCTCCTGCAATGTTCTGGCATTTATAAAGGCATCGCCTGCTGTATTATTGAAATAGGCGTACACTTCTTTTCCCTTTTTCCTCCAATCTTTAATTAATTCCGTTTTTTCCTTTAAAAATCCAAGGCTGTAACTACCCCTGTAGTCACCTTTCGGGCCATGGAACCGCAGGTAGACCACATGGACCGTTTTATTGAGTACTTCACTTTTCGCTTTTGGATTATCATGCAACACCATCGACGCTTTATATTCGTCTAACATTTCAAATACCTCACCGGTATGCCACGAAGGATGGCGGAATTCAACCACTTTCTGCCATCCAAATGCGACTGCAGAATGGCTTATGAAGCTCAATATTTCTTCAACTTTATTAAAATAATCAAGTGTTATTTTTCCGGGAAACTGCACCAGCAGGCAGCCTTTTCTATTTTCAAAGGATGCTATCCTTTCTAAAAAAAAGTCAATATCCCTTGCATTAAACAAGAGTTGTTTTACATGTGTGATTTTTTTCCACAGCTTAACCGTAAACCTGAAATCAAGACCTACATCACCAACCCATTTTTCACCGGTTGAATACATTGGAACGCTGTAAAAACTACTGTTTATTTCCACCGAATTAAATAAGCTACTATAATAATGAAGTCTGCTTTTAACTCTAAACGCTTCCGGAAAAGTGGATTTATTACCAGGTAACACAACATTGCTGGTGCCGATGTATAAAGCTCCCTGGGATTTGTCTGGCATTAGAAACTTGTTGATGATCTTTAATTTACTTTTATCAGCCTTTGTCATTCTTTTCCTACAACTCAGTTACGTAAAATCTGTGCCATATTTAGCGTGTATAAATTTGAAATATGGCCTGGTACTTGTTCTCTCTCTCATATTCAAAAACACTAAAAAAACAATTATGAAAATTTATTTCCCGGTTACTGTAATTGCGCTTTTCATTATAAGTTGCAATAATGATGGCGAAACCAACGCAACAGTAAGAGATGCTAACAATGTTACAGCAGATACAACCTTCAACCTGACAATGACCTATCCGCCGGGCCCAGCTAATTTAGGTCAGGATACATCGTTATCATCACAAATCGTTGCCTCGTCTAACGAGTTCGTAAATGCAGCAGGATCGGGAGGAATGATGGAAGTTGAAATGGGAAAACTTGCGCAAACCAATGGTGGAAGCAATGATGTAAAAACTTACGGCAAAATGCTTGAGAAAGATCACACAGATGCTAATAATAAACTTAAAGAAATTGCTGAAGGAGAGCATATCCAACTACCTGCAGCAATGTTACCAGAACACCAGCAACACATTGATCAATTACAGATGTTGAAAGGAAAGGAGTTCGACAAAACGTTTATGCCTATGATGATTGACGATCACGTAAAAGATATTGCTGAATTTGAAAAAGCGGCTGCTGAAAATAAGAATGATAAGATAAAAGCTTTTGCGGCTGGCATTTTGCCGGTATTGAAAAAACACCTGGCAAAAGCAAAATCAATAAGTTCAAAAATGTAGTATAAAAAATAGAAAGGCTGTATTTACAACCTTTCTATTCCAAAAAAGTATTAAAATATTTACTTTCTGTTGCTTATAAAATAATTTTTAAGTTATAAAAATTGCCTTAAACTATGCAGGCACTTTTCTGCTTTTTTCCCTATCCCAAAATCTATGCTGGGCAATTGCAGCGATAAAGCCAGTCGTCACCTTTTCAATATTCCCAATAATTATCCCCTCCATTTGAATGGTTTCATCTGTATTATCCTCCGGAAGTTTTCTACCAAAGTAGGTAGCTTTTAAAACCTGAAGAGCGTCTGTATCAGAGGCTATCGCTTTACAATGTTTGAATGCTTCGTTCAAAAAATGCAGCGCATCAGGATCTGCCTCAAGCGTGGCAACACTGCTTATTCCGCCGGGCACATATACGGCGTCGTATAGTACAGAGGCTACGTGCAAAAAGGATTTAGGCGCTGGTATTGCTGTGTCATTCATGCCGGTAACAAAGCCCAGCCGAGGTGCAATAACGTCGCACATAGCACCGGCTGCTTCCAGTGCATTTTTCACTGCCATCAAACTTTCTTCATTAACACCATCTGCGGCAAGAATGGCAATCTTTCGTGTTTTGATAGAATCCTTAACTGTATTGGCCATGCTTAATGCGGCTGATTTATCAAGCGATCCTTCTTTTACCACAGATCGGTATTTCTCCGGATCTGTATCTGCGGGTACTACCTGGTTCAACGGTGTTTCCAAACCTTTCGGTACATGTACGCCAATGTTATATGCTACGGCAGAAGCTAGTCCTTCATCGATCTGCGACAAAAAATAAAGCATTCGTTCCCGGATAAAAATCGTTTCAACTTTACCCAATTCAAAACTCAACGCATCGATAATATGATTTTTTTCAGGTTCCGACTGGCTGTTTAAAAATAATTTTGCCTGGCTGAAATGGTCAAAGAAACTTGCACTTCTCTCCCTGATTTTATGTGCATCAATTTTCTCCGGGAAACTTGTAAAACCTCCCTGCATACTGCCTGCCTGAAATGGACATCCTGCTGACATCATGTTAGGATTGTACGACGTTTTACCCTTATTAATTTGTTGACGGCTATGACCATCACGCTGGTTGTTATGAACTGGTACTATAGGACGGTTAATTGGTATTTCATGAAAGTTAGGCCCACCCAACCGGATCAGCTGCGTATCTGTATAGGAAAATAAACGGCCTTGTAATAATGGGTCATTGGTAAAATCAATGCCTGGTACAACATGCCCGGTGTGGAATGCAACCTGCTCCGTTTCTGCGAAAAAATTATCCGGGTTACGGTTCAGCGTTAGTGTGCCGATACGCCGCACTGGCACCAACTCTTCCGGTATCAGTTTAGTAGGATCCAGCAGGTCGAATTCAAATTTGTGCTCATCTTCTTCCGGAACGATTTGTACACCAAACTCCCACTGCGGAAAATCGCCATTGTCTATCGCTTCCCAAAGATCCCTGCGGTGAAAATCAGGATCCTTTCCTGAAATATTCTGCGCTTCATCCCATGCAACCGAGTGTACGCCCAATAAAGGTTTCCAGTGAAACTTTACAAAGCAGGATTTATTTTCCGCATTTACAAACCGGAAAGTATGTACGCCAAATCCTTCCATCATACGCAAGCTTCTTGGTAATGACCGGTCACTCATAACCCACATCACCATGTGGGCCGATTCGGGTGCATTCGAAATAAAATCCCAGAACGTATCATGAGCGGAAGCGGCCTGTGGAATTTCATTGTGAGGTTCCGGCTTTACGGCATGGATAAGATCGGGGAATTTAATTGCATCCTGTATAAAGAAGACAGGCATATTATTACCAACCAAATCAAAATTCCCTTCTTCCGTATAAAACTTTACAGCGAAGCCTCGTACATCACGTGACAGGTCGGAAGATCCCCGTGATCCGGCTACGGTTGAAAATCTTACAAACACCGGGGTCTCTCTTTGGGTATCACATAAAAAGCCTGCTTTTGTGTACTCGCTCATATCTTCATGTACCTTAAAAATGCCGTGGGCTGCCGAACCACGGGCATGCACTACTCTTTCGGGAATGCGTTCATGATCAAAATGCGTAATCTTTTCCCGTAAAAGAAAATCTTCCAAAAGGCTGGGACCACGTTCACCTGCTTTTAAACTATTTTGATCATCATTTATTTTGAGACCCTGGTTAGTGGTGAGAAACTCACCAGTGGAATCTTCTGTATGTTCTTGCAAACTGCTGACTTTTTTATTTTCGCCAGCATTATTGTTGGGAGTATTGTCTGCCATCTTATTTATTTTAATTGTAATAAAAGAACGTTTTAAATTAGACTATGCTTCTTCTTCAATTGTAACATGCTTGTCAGCAATTGTAGAAAGTAAAGCATCTGATTCCTGCTCTTCTGTAAGTGTGGTTGAAAGAATAGCAGCAATGTCTGGTAAGCCCAGTTTGTTGCTTAATTTAATCAAACCTGTATAGGCCGAAATTTCATAGTGCTCCACTTTTTGCGAAGCCATAATAATACCAAGGTCACGGGCAGGTGTACCCTGATCGGTATCTTCAATAACTCCTTCACCTTCCTTGGTTAAACCTTCCATGGCATCGCACTTTTTGGCTTGCGGCTTTTTTCCTAACAGCTCAAAAACTTGTTCTAACCTTTCCACATGTGTACGGGTTTGCTCAAGATGATTGCTGATAGCGTCAACTAATTCCGGTGTAGAAGCTGATTTGACCATTTTAGGCAATGCTTTAACCAGGTGATTCTCTGCCCAATAGAGGTCCTTGATAGAATCGGTCAACAACTTTAATAATCCGTCACCCGGATCAAGCGATTGTACATCCATTTGTGCCTCGCTTGTTGGACTGTATTTGGACGCATTAATTTTGGATTGGCTGGCTGACTCACCTGTTGGTGCATAGGCAGCTTTACTTTTTGTTCCATTGTCGGAAACTTTCTTTTTACCTGATGTTTTTTCCATGATATAAAATTTAAAAATTAAAAAAATTATTTGAATTGAAAAACGGAAGTATGAGCAGCCTTCGTCTCTTTTAAATCATACCCTTTTCCTTTTAATATTGTGAACGTATTTTAAATGACCAACATTGAAAAAAAAGACAACACCCGGCTATACGCAGAATCATTTTTGTACTCCTTTTTTCTAAGTCACCAACATATATTCCAGCACTCGTTTTGATTTCAATAGTGCAGAACCAATAACCTGGTGCATATCATAATATTTATATTCTGCCAGGCGTCCTCCAAAAATTACATTTGGTTCCATCATTGAAAGTTGCTGATACTTACTAAAACGATTGTTATTTTCTTCATCATTCACAGGATAGTACTGCTCCATACCTGGTTTCCATTCTGCCGGATATTCCCTGGTAATGATGGTAGTTGACTGGGTGCCAAATTCAAAATGTTTATGCTCCAAAATACGGGTATAGGGCACGTCAGCGGCTGTATAATTTATTACCGCATTGCCCTGATAGTTCGGTATATCAAGGTGTTCGTGTTCAAAACGCAGGCTCCTGTACGCAAGGGCATCAAAACGATAATCGAAATATTCATCAATGGCACCCGTATAAACAACGGTATGTGCCAATGATTTAAAATATTCCCTGTCGGCGAAAAAATCGGTATTCAACTTAACTTCAATGCCTTCAAGCATTCCTTTAGAAATATTATTATAACCTCCTACCGGAATGCCCTGGTATTTATCATTAAAATAATTGTTATCGAACGTAAATCTTACGGGTAATCGCTTAATGATAAACGCTGGTAAATCCACCGCTTTTCTTCCCCATTGTTTTTCGGTGTACCCTTTAATCAGCTTTTCGTAAATATCGGTGCCTACCAGTTTAAGCGCTTGCTCTTCCAAATTGGAAGGCTCCTTTATATTCAATGAATTTATTTGATCCTGTATTTTCTGCTGTGCTTCCCGGGGTGTTTTAACCTTCCATAATTTATAAAAGGTATTCATATTAAAGGGTAGGTTGTACAATTCACCCTGGTAGTTTGCCACCGGTGAATTGGTGTACCGGTTAAATTCAACAAAACCGTTTACATAATCCCAGATAGCTTTGTCGTTCGTATGAAAAATATGTGCTCCATACCAATGTAAATTAATTCCATGTTCATTCTTGCAATAAATATTTCCTCCGGCATGATGGCGACGGTCAATTACCAGGCAGCGCAAACCTTTTTGTGCAGCCTGGTGGGCAAAGGTTGCACCAAATAAACCGGCTCCTACAATTAAAAAATCATATTCTTTCATTGTTTGCGTTTTAAACTGTGATAGTTTCTCTTTTAATTTGAACTGTTGAAAAGTAATGATCTAATGCTGTATCAAGGGATGGCATCAGGTTATATTTACTACTGCCTAAAGCTGAAAATGCAGGGCGTTTTGCATGAACTTGCATATTGTAACCAGGCAGCAACAATGCTTCGTTCAGAGTTGTATAAGCAACTATTTTTTTTGCAAATTCATACCAGGTAACACAACCTTTATTTGCCAGGTGCCATATACCAGCGGCATTATCAATCAATAAATCAAGACTTGCATGCACAAGGTGTGGTACATAAGTTGGTGAGATCACAACATCATCCGGCACGATGAAATTATTGCCGGCTTGTAATGTGACAAGCAGGTGATGCACAAAATTGTATTCATCCCAGGGACTAAAAAATGCTGCTGTTCTTATCAATAATGCTTCCGGATGATTTTTGGACAAAGACATCTCAGCCAGTTGTTTACTTTGCCCATAAGTATTTAGTGGGTTGCAAAGATCAGTCTCAACATAAGGTTGAGTTGCGTTACCATCAAAAACAAGATCAGAAGAGTAAGACAACAGCTTGATATTATGTTGAAGGCATAATTTAGCCAGAATATCGATGCCTACGTAATTGGCTTTGTAACAGGCATCTTTATCGTTTTCTGCTTCATCTACCTTAACATATCCGGCAGCATTTATAATTGCCCACGGATGATATTTCTCGACCATAGCAATTAAAAGATTTTCGTTGCAGATATCTGCCTCGTCTCTTCCCAATAAAAAATGAGGAATGTTTCTTTCTCTACATATTTTAGCAAATGCTTTACCCAACCTTCCCGACTTTCCAAATATAATAACCGGCTGATAAGCGTTGCAATTAAGCAGTTCGGTACTGCTGCTTTTTTTTGAATAATACCGGGTGTCAAGCTGCCACCAACCGGGTAGCGTTAGTAAATTTTTATGGAGATTTTTCTGTTTATTGAGATTTTTAATCAATGATGCCAAAGCAGTTGGGCGGGCATAACCGGCACTAATATCGAATGCACCTGCCTCATATTCACAAGAGTCATCAGTCAGCAATTTGTTCCACCCAAACGACCCGAATAAAGCCCAGGAAGTAACCGCAACCAGCACAACGCCATCATTCATCAACTGGCTTGTAATTTCGTACACATGTTTAAACCACCTTAACTGCTCTTCCCGTGTACAATTTAAATGAGCCTCCGTTATAGCGATAGGGATTTTATAACGTTGCCACATTTCGTTCAATAAATGCTTTAAGCCATGTTCTTCATTAAAGTGAACCCTGATGGCTTCCACATCAGCGTATTGGTGCAAGCCATTGCCTCCCCTGCATACAGACGGGTAATGGTCAATATTTTCATCTAAAAACCTTTCAGATGTGATGTAATGATTTACGCCGATGATATCCGGTGGACAAGGATTGTCTATAAAAAATTGTAATTTTTCTTTTTCTATTCCCAGGCGGATTGCATAATTCCACAAAGCATGATCTGGAGTAAATTTGCCACAAAGAAAATCGTAGGTTAACCAACGTCGGTTGTTCTCAAAATTTGCCTGGTACGAAAGTAAGGGTGTACTATAAGTTTTTCCAAGGTCTTCCGTTTGAACAAATTTTGCAGAAGAGTTAATCTTGCGAATTTCCTGCATAGCCAGCACCGAAGCCTTTAATTCATTTAACAAGATTTTAAAAAAGCTTACATCATTTTTTTTATGGGGATACCAAAACCCATACAAACCGGAAAATCTTGCTGTAGTCAACGGCTCATTAACCGGCGTATAATAGTCAATCCAGGGAAACTTAACTGCGACTTTACGGGCATACGCTGCAAAAAGTTCCGGGAAATCATCCTCCAACAAATTAGTAAAAGATGGGCCGCTGCCATGATGCAGCAGCCCTGCAATTGGCGTAATATTATTTGATCGTAGTTCAGCTAACCTTGCTTCCGTCCACGACCAATCAATTTTTGTGGATCGGGTTGGCTGGTGTTTTTCCCACAGAATTGGGAAACGAATTTTTTTTATTCCCAGATCGTGGACAGCATTTAATAAGGCAGGATCATTGTACAAACCTGCTAAGTCAAGCTGATCCAAATATCCATCGGCAACCCGGTTAATAGTACATTCAATGCCACCCCAAATTTCAGGCGAAGTATTTTTGACTGTATGCATGCTGCAATTTTTTTAGTTATGCTACAGATTTGAACTTTCTTGATTGCGCTACTGTTGTATTTGCCAGCAATACCTCTTCTATTTTGTCCATCATCTGCTGGTTGGTGTTATCCCATGAAACATTTTCTAAAAACGAATCCACTTTTGCAAGCCAGCGTTTTATTCCAGCAGGGGTTTTAGAAAGTTCCTTTTCTGCCGCTGCAATAAACTCATCTGCACTATCGGCTATGTACACCAGATTTTTATCTCCATAGGGAGAAACGACATCTGTTATAGATGTTGAAATTACCGGCTTGCCTGCTGCCAGGTATTCCGGAGTTTTGGTGGGACTGATATATTTAGTTGATTCATTTTTTTCAAAAGGTATCATTGCAACGTCCCATCCGGAAAGATAAAGAGGTAATTCATTGTAAGACTTGCAGCCGAGGTAATGAATATTATTGTGTCTTGGAAGATCATCCGGATTAATTTTTACAACAGGCCCAATCAGCACCAGTTGCCAATCTGGTCTTTTTTCGGCAACTTCTTTTATCATTTGAATATTAAACCTTTCATCAATAACACCATAAAAGCCGAACCGAAGCTGTGGAATGTCCTTTTGATCAGGCGGCTCAACGAGATTTTTACGAGCCTGAGAAAAATGTGTTTTATCAATGCTGCTTGGAAAAGGAAAAATATTGTGATGACCATTTTTTTTAGCTTCAAACAAACTCTGCCCTCCTGTAAACACTACCTGCGCTCTGCTGAATAAGTCTGCCTCCATTATTTTAAGTTCTGCAGGAGCAAATTTGAAAGCGGATAGTTCATCCATACAATCGTAAATTACCATCTTTGGTTTTAAATCACTACTGATTTTTAAGGCCATCGGGGTATAATACCAGGTAATGTATTCGGTAATATTTTTTTGTAAAAACAACAAATTGAGCAAATGCCTTTGCCGGTTACGGATAGATAAGCTGTCTTGTGCAGCTTCATTTAACAGCGGTGTTACTACCCATACATTTTCATCGGTTAACTTTATCTTATAAGTATCTCCAGCATTATGAAAAACAGGCTCTTCAATAAAAAAAGTTCTGAATTGTTTTGCAAATCTGCTCATTAAATGCTGGGGACGCTGGTACACAAAATCCCACCTAAGGTGTGAAAAACATACGAGATCGGTGCCGGTGACTTTATTCATCTCTAATAAAGGTTGCTTGTTTACCATTCTTTTAATTTTTGATTGTAAGGAATACTTGATTAAATACATTGGTTGAATCATTCTGGTATTGGCGCTAGTTCTTCTTTAAAAAATTTCGTTTACACTTTAGCTTTTTCCAGTATCCGGCATGATGCTAAAACCTGCAGTAAAGTGTAAAAAGAGAAATTTATTTTATTGTAAAACTTTCTAAGCAATATAAAAATTTGACACGAATTGCGATTCACTCACACACCTAATTACTAAGTGCGAACACTTTTATAAAAAAAATATGCCAATATTTTTAACGATGAGAAATTGGAGAGGAATGAGGAAGGTATTGGGCTATGGCTTGTGTCTTGTAGAAAAACTTCCTCAAACAAAGTGAGTGAATTTAATTCCTTCAAAATATTTAACAACATTTCTATAATAGTTTTTAAGCACCTGCGTTAAAAGAAAGTCTAATATTTATTGAAAAAATTTACACAATGATGAAGTCTAATAATAGTACCCCGCAGCTTGAAGAAGATTTACAATTGAAAATGCGATGGTCAGAAGAAAAAGTAAATGAATGGTACAGCAAAAACCCATGGCCGGTAGGGTGTAACTACATTCCTCAATATGCAATTAATCAATTGGAAATGTGGCAGGCAGAGAGTTTTGATCCTGCTATCATTGACAGAGAATTAGGCTGGGCCGGTAAGCTTGGTTTTAATACCGTAAGGGTTTTTTTACATCATCTATTATGGGAACAGGACAGTAAAGGATTTTTAGACCGCATGGATAATTTTTTGACCATAGCATCCAACTATAACATTAAAACGATGTTTGTTTTATTTGATGCAGTTTGGGATCCTTTTCCAAAAGCAGGCAAACAACCCGAGCCAAAGAATTATGTACACAACTCAGGTTGGGTGCAGTGCCCTGGCTATGATGTACTAAATGATCCGGGTAAATACGATGGTCTATATGATTATGTTTATGAGGTGATAAATTATTTTAAAAATGATAGCAGGGTTTTAATATGGGATCTTTTCAATGAACCTGATAACATGAACCTGGCGAGCTATAAAGATGATAATTATGCGTTGCATAAAGCAGAGCTATCGATGAATTTATTGAAAAAAGCTATTATGTGGGTACGGTCTATAAACCCTATACAGCCCATCACCATGGCCCCGTGGCAATTTGACTGGAGCGATCCGGCCAAATTAACTGCATTGGATAATTACATGTTCACTCATTCAGATGTTATTTCTTTTCATTGCTATGAAGATAATATTGGAATGGAAAGAAGAATTAAAGATCTCAAGCGATACAACAGGCCTGTATTATGCACTGAGTACATGGCACGACCTTTCAATAGTACGTTTCAAAAGATACTTCCGGTATTAAAAAAACACAATGTGGGCGCTTATAACTGGGGCTTTGTAGCAGGTAAATCGCAAACCCATTGTCCCTGGGATTCGTGGCAGCAGCCTTATACGGTGGAACCACCTGTTTGGTTTCATGATGTATTTAGACCAGACGGTGAACCCTATGATAAAAAGGAAGTGGCTTACCTGATAAAGTTTAATAAGCATAATATACAAAAGGCTGCTACTGGTAAAAGGGCGTAACACAGCCTTTGACATTTGTGAAGGTTTAAGCCTGTCAAGGTAAGCATGAACGAATGAGAAAAGTATAAAGAACATCATTTTAAGAAGTTGGTAGGCAATCCTATCAACTTTTTAGTTTTAAATAATAAATAACCAATTGTTGAGATATTGATTAGGCTTCTTCCAATAAGTATCTGATGGCTATGCAACCGATAACTATCGGCTCTTTTACTGTGTAGTATTAACGAATTATGCCCAAAAGATTTAGTGTAACTGAAATCTATTTTTTTGTGAACATAAAGAGGAATCAAGCACCATTATCCGTGTGGGACCTTCCGGTAGAAATTAACGTGAATAAGAATCAGGTTTACACTTTTCTTTATTTAATCAAATGCAACAAGACAATTAATCTATCATTGAAAGAATTAGCGCTACTATTTTTTTAAAAATCTGGCATGTTTATTACAAACAGATAATACGAAGAAGAGGACTTATTAAATTCCATCTCTTTTAAATTTTTATGATCGTATCGTCACATCAAAAAGGGTGGAAAATTATAACCCAGCGTTCGCATGGATTGCTTTCTGCGATGATAGGCTATCAATATGACATTGATTTACCGGTAGAAATTATGGTGCCTGCACTCCTTGCCATTGCAGAGCATGATGATGGCGTAACTGAAACGCTTGCCCAACAAAACCTTACGGAGGCTGGTGCACCACGAAATTTTACTGTTCAGGACAATAATACTAAAACTTATTTAACGCCAATGCTCAGCCTGATGGAAATTGGAAGCTCCAAAAGCCAACTGAACGGTTTGCTCACTTCTCTTCATATAAAATTTCTATACGATGGCGATAAACGCAAAACCGATAAAGGACTGGATAATTTTTTAATGGATCAGGAAAAATACCGCACATCTGTTTTAAAAAACTTAAATATTAATAAAATTTTTGCTGATCGTTTATATAGGTTTTTAGAATGGTGTGATGCGTTCTCGCTATTAATTTGTTTGGATAAAATACAACCTCAGGGAAGAAAAATGGAAATTTCCAAAAGCCCCGATGGCAATATGAACACGGTACACTATAAACAAAATAAAGAAATTTGTGTAGAACCGTGGCCTTTTAGAAGCAGTTCTTTTAAGGTATTTTATGAATACAGAATTTTAGAGCAATTACAGTTTAAATCCATAGAAAACTTTAATGAAGTTTGTAAAGCGGCAAAAGTAAAACAAGAGATATTTACCTTTTCCAAATAGTTATCAGTGGCAACTGGTTACTTAACCTGTAATTACCAATACCTGTTAATTAACCTGCTAATCAAATATCTTTTTCGTAAGTAAAACTGTCTCAAACCCTGCTGTTTGGAAAGCCAGGTAAAAGCAAACCCTTTTATAAACTTAGTTGGCAAAATAACTTGTTCATGTGGCGAAAAAGACTCCATTTTCAGAGCAGGTAAAAAAAGCGACTTGCCCAATTTTTTGATAATTAATCTTTTGGTTTTGATGCCTTTTGTTTACGACTATTTAATTTATTTTTCGCAATGTGCTATTTTTTGGAAGCACATCTTTCCCTGATTTACCAACGTGGATTTTTCTTTGTGGTTTTGATTGGTTTCGTCTACTGAACGGGTTGGAAAATAATTCTTTTTCTTCTTCCGCCAGATCAGATAATTTTTATAAAAACCTTTCAATTACATCAGTTCAGGTTCCGACAGATCTTCAATATTTACAACCCCGTTACTTACATTTTTATTGGCTGCCAGTAATTCGTTTAGTTTTATTTGCATTGCTGTAGTATTCTTATTCTGAAAATGCTATATTAAAAAAACCTTTAAAAAGGTAATGATGGTCTATTGGTATTCATGACCAATTACCAATCTTCTGAAAAATGTAGGAGCGGACCCGTTGCACCACATATAATAACACTTAAAAATGCCAGTACTGGCGGCTGCTTTAATAGTGTAGAAAATATTTTATAAACGATCACCATTTTTGAGTAAAAAAATCTACAAATCATTTAATTGAGTAAACGTTTAAAAGCAAATTCTGCCTTACAGCACTGGTTTTTATCAATTTTTATTCTATTTGTTTGATTGGCTCAAATTTGGTAAAAAACATCTTAAACAATCAATTTCTTTTAAAAAAACAAAAATTAGTCAAAATGAAAAATGAAAAAAAAGTACCTCAAAAAACAAATGGTAAAATGGCCGTTTCAACTGGTGGAAATGCACCAGAAGGATTGCATAAATTTTTTGTTGATGGGCTGAAAGACATTTACTGGGCAGAGAAAGCCTTGACAAAAGCAATCCCCAAAATGATAAAAAACGCCACTTCTGCAGAACTGCGGGACGCTTTAACTAATCATCTGGAAGAAACAAAAGGACAGGTAACAAGATTGGAAGAAGTATTCACCAATTTGGAGGAAAGAGCTGTTGCAAAAAAGTGTGATGCGATGGAAGGATTGATCAAAGAGGCAGAAGGCATTATGTCAGAAACAGACAAGGGCAGCATGAGAGATGCAGGAATTATTGCAGCAGGTCAAAAAGTGGAGCATTATGAAATTGCTACTTATGGTACGCTAGCAGCATACGCAGGTTTGTTAGGTTTACAGGAAGTGCAATCATTGCTGCACGAGTCATTGGCTGAAGAAAAAGCTGCCGATGAAAAATTAACTGAGGTAACAGAACGTGCGGTTATGGCGTCATCGGAAACTGAAGAACAGGAAGCATAATATCAATGTGCATTTTGCTTTGCCCCACTGGTTTAATTTTTTTTATTTTAAACGAGTGGGGTTTCTATTGACTATTAAAAGGATGAAAACTAACAGCCATTGAACATTTTACCGGATTGATTCTCCTCGCTCTACTCTACTGTTCTAATAATTCGTATTCTGACAATTCGTTTACCAATCACTCGTTCCCCACAAATCCCTCGCTGCTGCACTGACCAATTTATTTACTTTAAATGTCGTCAAAATTTATTCATTAATTTAGCTGTGATAGCTACGGAAAAATAACCAGGCGTATTGTTTCCCTCATTTTAAATTCCGAACGTTATCATCAATACAAATGAAATACTCCAAAGCAGTCCCAATTCAAACAGCAATCATTTCAATAGCCCTATTTATTACCGGGAAATTAGCGTTTTAAAAGATTTTCAATTTCTTTGAGCCAAAAGTAGCCGGTATACTATTTCATGTAACGGAAGTTGATCAAAAGTTTGATACTTCTCTGCTATTTGCATGTACACTGGCGCTGGTGCATGCTTTCATACTGCTTTTGTGGCGTGTAACTCCAATTGTTCCTTCAAATAAAAAATGAATGTCTATTCCGGTGGTATTGGTTTTAATGGTGGTTGCCATCTGTATCCGGCAAAATTCGGTGCAGTCGTATTACAAGAACTTGAGAAAAAATCCAATGTTAAATTTTAGTAACGGTAATCTATACCCGACTGATCCTGTAAACTTTGTCTACTATATGTTTTAGGACTCTGCATTGGCCGTATGCTGTCTTACTTATTATTTAGACCGAAGAGAGCCAAACGTTGATTTCAAGATAGCACTGTTCGTAACATAGCAATCAGTCCGGTAAGTCTGAAAGTATAATACATTAAAACCGGTGCAACAAAAATCTTATTTAATTCGAATTTAATTTGAAAGGTGTTGTAAGCAACGGCGTAGATCCTGTCAAACATCTAAATCAATTTCGAATATCCGGTAACAGAAATATCAACTTTCAAGGATTCGAACAAAGAGATCAACAGGGCAAGCTTTATTGAAAGAAAATGGGAGGCGTTCCTGTTCAAATCGGGTGTGGGTGAATGGCATAGGTAAAATAAATGCTAAGGCAAAAATAATTGCCGGGGATAGCTAAGGATTCTTTTTTGAAAGGCAGTTGAAAATATCAGCGTGGAATGAAGCCCACTCCACGCTGGATAAACACCTATAATTTTTTAATCCTGATATTCCTGAAACGCACCACATCACCATGGCCAAGAAAACCAATATGACCAGACTTTCTTTGTAGGCCCGGATGATTGTTATGATCCGCTGTGCCATTTTTAGTTGCCTCTTTGATATCGGCATCGAGTATAACGGTGCCGTTTAAAATTACTTTTACTTTAGAGTCTTTCACGATTACATCCTGCTGGTTCCATTCGCCAGTTGGCAACAGGTAACCTCTTTTTGAAGGGATGACACCGTAAACGGAGCCATGGTATTGATACGGCTTCAGGTCTTTATACTTTGTAGCTTCGTTATCAAGTATCTGCAATTCCATACCTGCATAGGCCGCATCCCCTTCAAGCGGGGCACGGATACCAAGGCCGTTATTTGCGCCGGGTGTAAGTTGAAATTCAAACCGGTATTCAAAGTCAGCAAACTCTTCCTTCGTGTACAGGTTGCCGGCACCATGGCCTTCCGGATGCACTACAATATTGCCATCTTCCATCCGGTAGCCGGATGTATCTCCTACCCACTGTTCAAGACTACTACCATCAAAAAGCATGGTGAACCCTTGCTTTTTCTCTGCATCGCTTAAGGTGGAAATGGTTTCAGTATTCAATTCTTTCAGGTAAATATTGCGGTATGCTACGTAGGTACCATGCGCCTGCAATTCAATCTGCTCCCTGGGAAAAATAGGCAATGTTTTATCCCAATAATTTTCAAGTATGGTATTGTCCGTCACCAGCAATCCGTTGAGGTACACCGTAACTTTTTCTCCCTTCATGATGATGTAAAAAGTGTTCCATTCACCAATTGCATTATCTGCTACTACCAGTGGTTTACTGGCATTTTTCTGGTTGTTGTATAAACCACCGGAACCCACCTGTGCACCTGCATCCCTTCTGCTGGTATCCCATATTTGCACCTGCGGTGTGCCTCTCAGGTAAATCCCTGCATCTCCTTGTGCGGTAATCTTCCAGTCAACAAACAATTCAAAATCGCTGTATTGTTTAGTAGTGGCCAGGTTGTCACCATGTCCGGTAAAAGCCAGCAGACCATCTTTTACGATCCAGTCAGCTTTTGTTTTTTCATTGGCGATTAATTGCTGCTGCTGCAATTCAGTTACTGTTATTTTTGCCCGGCTGATTGGATTACCTACCAATGCCTTCCATCCGGCAAGATCACGGCCATTGAAGAGCGAAACAAATCCATGATCATAAGGCATTGCTGCGAGGGAATTGCGCAGACTTTTTACTAGCATCGCACTGTCTTCTCCTTTAATAAGTGGCAATGCTTTTTCCAACACTTCCCTTGCTGCCTTTCCGCTAATCGTTTTATCCTGCAATGCCAACCGGACGGCAACCAATGCCGCATCATTTTTTACAATGGGATCATCCAACGAGCGACCGACGAACATCAGTGTATTGAAACCGGGTAGATGAGCAGCGGCTGAAAGTATTTGTCGCTTTTGT
>Ga0105045_10000814_pt1 | contig 24181 bp, 21 predicted proteins | sample MAT02_FD_78089 | JGI IMG/M metagenome (GOLD analysis project Ga0105045, IMG submission 78089) | Freshwater microbial communities from Lake Fryxell liftoff mats and glacier meltwater in Antarctica - MAT-02 (megahit assembly) | ecosystem: Environmental > Aquatic > Freshwater > Ice > Liftoff... | reverse complement strand
TTCCACCATTGCCACGTAGCATTGGTAATCTTCGCGGTCGTGCAATTCCTTTACGTCGCGGTTTATAATCTTATTGCGTACGTCGATGCTGGAAAGTGCCTTCGACGTTTGAGCGCAGAGCTCTACGCGGTGCGTAAGGATAAGTACTTTCTGTTTGCGCCGCTCGATAAACTGCCGCGTAATCTCCGAAAATATGATGGTTTTGCCTCCGCCGGTAGGTAATTGAAATAGCAGGTTTACTTTGCCTTTGGCTTGGTCGAGCACTTCAAAAATTTGGCCTATGGCTTCCTCTTGATAAGGATAGAGTTCCTTAAAATGATCGCTTACAATTACCTTGGCTTTAACTTCCATAAAAACGGCACAAATTTAGGCCATTTCAAGGTGCGAATGGAAACCTTTTTTCGACAAGTTCCTGATTGACTCATAATGAGCTTGTTAGTAGATAGTTTTAAGGGTTCACCGCAAACTGAAAAAAAGCACCGCCACAGTACAAACATTTCATCAAAGTTGGTCAGTTAGAATGTTGGTTGGCTATGTAGGGTACTTATTGTGATTGATGAGCAATCCTTCTTCGCGAACAATCAATTTTACAGCGGAAACCCTACCTTTGCAGCCCCGAAAATTGATTACCCATGCTCGAAGCCCAAAATATCAGCCTGCAATACGGAAAACGCGTTCTCTTTGACGAAGTGAACATCAAATTTAGCGGTGATAACTGCTATGGGGTAATCGGTGCAAATGGTGCAGGTAAGTCAACTTTCTTGAAAATTCTTTCAGGGGAAATCGATCCCAACAAGGGTCAAATCCACTTGGAAAATGGCAAACGGATGGCGGTATTGCGCCAGAGCCACTCTGAGTTCGACAAGGAAACGGTGCTCCATACCGTGCTAATGGGCCACAAAAAACTTTGGAATATCATCCGCGAGAAGGAGCTTATCTATGCTAAGGAAGACTTCAGCGACGCCGACGGAATAAAAGCTTCTGAGCTTGAAGCCGAATTTGGCGAAATGGATGGTTGGAACGCCGAAGCCGATGCCGCTACCCTGCTCTCCGGCCTTGGAATCGAAGAGAGCTACCACTACATGGCGCTGCAAAATTTGAGCGGTCCCCAAAAGGTACGTGTGCTTTTGGCTCAGGCACTTTTCGGAAATCCGGATGTGTTGATTCTCGATGAGCCCACCAACGACCTGGACAGCAAGACCATTGTTTGGCTCGAAGATTTTCTCCTTGACTTTAAAAATACGGTGCTTGTAGTATCCCACGACCGCCATTTCCTCGATACCGTTTGTACGCATATAGCGGATATCGACTTTGGGAAGATCAGCCTTTACTCGGGGAATTACAGCTTTTGGTATGAGAGCAGCCAGCTAGCCCTGCGCCAGCGAAGCACGGCCAATAAGAAAGCAGAAGACAAGAAAAAAGAGCTCCAGGCTTTTATACAGCGCTTTAGTGCGAATGCATCGAAATCAAAGCAAGCCACGAGCAGAAAAAAATTGCTTGAAAAGATTGACGTTGAGAGCATTCAGCCGAGCAATCGAAAATACCCAGCTATCATATTCCAGCCCGCTCGCGAAGTGGGCGATCAGATACTGCACGTGCGCGGCCTCACCAAATACCACGAAGGAAAACCGCTATTCGAAAATTTCGACTTGAACATTCAGAAGGGCGAAAAAATCTGGCTCGATAGCGAAAGTAGCCTTGCGACCACGGCGTTTTACGAAATCATAAGCGGCGATATGAAAGCCGACGCCGGCACCTACGAATGGGGGCTTACCATTACGCCCGCGTATCTGCCGGCTCACAACGAAGCATTTTTCAAAAGCGATGATTCCCTGATCGATTGGCTTCGGGAGTATTCCGAAGATAAAGACGAGCTCTATATTCGAGGGTTTCTGGGTAAAATGCTCTTTTCGGGATAAGAAACATTGAAGAAATGCAGTGTGCTAAGCGGAGGTGAAAAAGTGCGCTGCATGATGAGCCGGGCTATGCTTGCTTCCCCAAATATGGTTTTGATGGACGAGCCTACCAATCACCTGGATCTGGAAAGCATCACGGCGCTCAACAACGGCTTAATCGATTATCCGGGAGCAATAATCCTCACCACCTACGACCAGCAATTGAGGGATACCGTGACCAATAAGCGGGTGATACTGGCATAGAGATGCGCGTGGCTCCGTGATAGCCATGTTTCCTATTAAGCCACAACGGATTAAGTGCATTCTCTCATCATATCAGCTTAAATCTTCAAATGCCGTTTTATTTACTTTTCTGTACCGAAATATCACATCAACGAAAAGGCTCCAACGCACTCCTGTCGTAAAAAAAATGCATTCCACAGAATATCTCCCTTTGGGGCAGGAATAAAGGTCTTAGTCAACTAATTTCACCTTTTTAACCTTGAATCAAAATGAAAGTCCACGTGTTCTATGACTTTCACTTTATCCCTATAGTTTGGGTGTGCGCAATTCAATATATAATTGCTTGCAGAGCGTATTATACAACCTGGCACTCTGAGTGCGATGCTATTACCTGTTTTAATCCAACCTTCCGATATCTCAGCGAGAATCGATGGCGCTGGATATTCTAACCAATTGGGCGGTAAATCTTCAGCTAAAATTTCAGTTATCGAATCATCAGGAATTTGAATTGTCAACAAGACTAAATCGGGTAGAAGCATTGGTGGAGTATGCACGCTATTTTCGAGAAGCGCTATTTCTCTGGACCCGCCTGTATAGACTACAACAGTTCCTTTTTGGTTCCATCTACCCCCCGTTAACGCTGCTCCAATGCCGCTAATATCAGCAGCATATTTCTTTCCAGTTATTGTATAAACCAGCATTGCTAACTATACACTCCATGTTCGATACGTCCAATTACATCTCTCACCTTAGTTACGCCATCCGAATAAACTACCAAATCCTGAGGTTTCATTCCTCCGATTGCCGTATTGGGAAGGTTCATCCACATAAAGAAATTTTCTTCACTACCGAATACATCAGAACCGTACAGAAAAAGGTCGGCGATTTCAAACAGTTTAACTAAAAAAATTGAATCCAGACGCTTGCCTGATCGTACTCAGCGATAGACCGTTGGTTCAGAAGTGTTCAGCATCGTTGCAGCGCTTTCCGCAGGTATGTTAAAGTGATTTCTAAAATTCACAATAATTTATGGATTCAAGCCTTTAACAGCAATCTGGATGAAATCAAAAGGACTTTTAATCTCCGCTTTAATATAACCCTTCCCCAGAATCTGAACCAACTTCTTATAATGAGTCGTTGATTTCTCTTTTGTAAGAATCATATAAGAATACCATTTATCATTTGAACGACGATAATAAAAAGTCTGATCTCGCAGATGAGTTAGAAGAACGTAGGCTTCAAAAAAGCAATTCTCGCAACTTCTCATACGCGTTTTCGCAACTAATCGCCATTTTTTCCTTTCGTGCAAAGACTTGCATTTTCTCAGGGATTTCAATTTTTGTTGTCAACGTTTCTTCTACTACTTCGATGAATTTTACCGGATGCGCTGTTTCCAAGAGGACACCCGTAAACTTCCCGGTTTTCAATTCTTCGCGCAAACCCAGATAACCAACAGCTCCGTGCGGATCCAGGGTGTAGCCGGTTCGATCGAATACTTCGCGCATAGCCGTTTTAGTTTCGCTATCGCTAAAAGCGTAGCCTTTAATGGCTTTCGACATCAAGTTGTGATCATTCTCAAAGAAATTCAAAAGGCGCTCAAAATTGCTGGGATTACCCACATCCATGGCATTGGAGATGGTTGCCACCGATGGTCGCGGGTTGAAATGAGCTGTTGCCAGGTATTCAGGCACAATATCATTTGCATTCGTCGCTGCTACAAAATGAGAAATTGGGAGACCCAAACGCTGGGCGATAAGGCCACCTGTGAGATTGCCAAAATTTCCGCTTGGAATACTCACTGCTAATGGCTTTCCGGTATGTTTTAGCATTCGATACGCATGGAAATAATACAGCGATTGAGGAATCAGTCGGGCAATATTGATGCTATTGGCCGATGTGAAAGTTCTTTGCTCCTGAAGAGTCGTATCACTCAAAGCCTGCTTCGCCATTCGCTGGCAATCGTCGAAGGTACCATCTACTTCTATGGCAGTAATATTGCCGCCCCAGGTGGTGAGCTGTTTCTCCTGCAAAGGACTCACCTTTCCTTTTGGGTAGAGAATATATACACGGATGCCTGGCACATTAAAAAAACCAGCGGCTACGGCACTTCCGGTATCGCCCGACGTAGCCACAATCACATTCAACTCCTTTCCGCTGCCTTCGGCAAACTTTGCCATTAGACGCGCCATAAATCGAGCTCCAACGTCTTTAAAGGCCATCGTGGGTCCGTGGAAAAGCTCTTGAACATAAAGATCATCGTGAAGATGAACGATGGGAAGCGCAAAATTCAACGCTTCAACCACCAATGAATCCCGCTGAGCGGCCACTAAATCATCGCCCACAAGTTGTTTAACCACAGTTGTGTTAATCTCATCGAAGGTCAACGACTCTATCGCTTCGAAGAAGCCCTGCGGCAGGGGTTCGATTCGTTCGGGTAGGTAAAGTCCGCCATCGGGAGCCAATCCTTGGAGCACCGCATCGCGCAGGGATGTAGATTTTAATTTTTTGGTATCGCGGGTGGAATAGTACTGCATTATTCAGGTATTAATTGAGCGCCTTTGGCGTTAATGGTAGCCGTAAAGCCTTGTGATGCGATTTGGTATGTGTTAAGAATAGATTGAAGATTCTGAACCACTTTTTCAGCGGTGTGGCGCGAAGCGGAGAGTGCAAAAACCGAAGGGCCGGAGCCGGAAATTCCCATACCCAAAGCTCCCAGTTCAAGTGCCTTGTTTTTCATTTCGTAAAAAGCGGGAATCAGCATAGCTCTTACGGGCTCGAAGATCACATCTTCCATGCTCCTGCCTATCAAAGCGAGATCGCCAGTGCAAAAACCCGCCACCAGGCCGGCCACGTTGCCCCATTGCCGCACAGCGTCCTGCACGGGTACGCGATCCTTAAGTATCCGCCGCGATTCGCGCGTGGGCACATCTACTTCGGGGTGCACCAACGATACAAATAATCCGTCGGGAACGGGAAGCTTTACGGCATCAATCGGGCTATTCGACCGCACCAAGGTAAGGCCGCCGAGCAAAGCCGGCGCCACATTATCAGCATGGGCATTCCCGCAAGCCAATCGTTCGCCTTCCATAGCCAATGGCAAAAGTTGCATTCGGGTCAATGGCTCGCCCATTAGCGCGTTTATAGCCACAAGAGCAGCCACAGAACTCGCTGAGCTGCTACCCATACCGCTGTTGAGCGGCATATTTTTAAAAAGCTCAACTTCCACGCCTTGCTTCACCCCTATTTGATCGAGGAAATATTTTACCACCGCCGATGCTACATTTTTATCGGCGTCGAGTGGCAGCAAGCCCCCATCGCCGTAAATGGCTTTGAGCGTAACTTCACCCGAATCATTGCGAACAACCTTCACGCGATCGCCCGGGGCGTTGAGCGCAAAACCAAGCACATCATATCCGCAGACCACATTGGCTACGGTAGCCGGGGCAAAAGCGGTGACAGATATTGGGGCGCTCATTTTCTAGAATATCAAGCTTTCGCGATGCGCACAATATCGGCAAAAACTCCAGCCGCTGTAACTTGTATTCCCGCTCCGGGCCCTTTTACCACCAATGGGTCGGTGTGGTATCGTTCGGTGGTGAAAGCGATGATATTATCGCTTCCCGTGAGGGAATAGAACGCATGGTTACTATCGACATACTGCAGCGATATCCGCATTTTACCTTGCTCTAAAATCCCGATGTAGCGCAGTGCTTTATTCTGAGCCGTAGCCGAATGCTTGAGACCTTCAAAGTGGGCATCACTGGCTTCGAGCTCGGCGTAAAATGCTTCGATGGTAGGAGCGGCAAGACAGGTTTGCGGAAGGATCGGTTCAATTTGCACATCGCTTATTTCCAATTTTAGACCCATTTCGCGTGCCAGAATGAGCATTTTTCGCGAGAAATCGAGGCCATTTAAATCGTCGCGGGGGTCGGGTTCGGTATAACCTTCTGCTTGCGCTTGGCGCACCACGTCCACAAACTTTCGCTCGCCTTTGAAATTATTGAATATAAACGAGATCGTTCCAGAAAGTATGGCTTCGATTTGGAGAATTCTATCACCGCTCACCAAGAGATCGTTCAGCGTTCGGATAATGGGTAGCGCCGCTCCCACGGTGGTTTCGTAATGATAGACCACGGTGTTGCGAAGTGCTAAGTCGCGAAAAAGCTGGTATTGCTCGTAGCGCTCACTATTTCCAATTTTATTGCAAGTTATTACTGATACATTCTCTTTGAAAAGCGATTCATAGTGCGGAATAAATGCCCTCGTGCTGGTATTGTCTACCAAAGCCGTATTGGGAAGATTAAGTGCGATGGCAGCATCGAGATAGGTTTGGGTATCCGCCTTTTGGCCATCGTTTTCAAGTTGCATTCTCCAGTTCGACAGATCGAGTCCATCTTCCGAGAGGAGCATTTTGCGGCTATTGGAAATACCGCGAACTTTTATGGATAAGTGGTGATCGGCAGCCAATTTAGCGGAAGCGCGATGTATTTGATCGAGTAATTCGGCGCCAATTTTTCCCGTACCAACGCAGAAAACGTTGATGGTGTTAACAGGTGAAAGAAATAACGAGTCGTGCACCGCAACTAAGGCTTTGGGCAAATCGGCCTTGCTCATTACCACCGAAATATTAAGCTCCGAAGAGCCTTGGGCAATAGCCACCACATTGATTCCGCTTCGGCCGAGTGTACTGAAAAGTTTGCCGCTCAGGCCGCGGGTGTGGCGCATGTTTTCTCCTACTACCGCCAAAATACCCAGATCCGTCATTATCTGTGGTTCGTGCAATCTACCTTGCGAAATTTGATATTCGAATGCAGCTTCAATAGCTTCTTTCGCTTTGGCGGCCTCCTGCGGAGATACCGCAAAACTGATACTATGCTCGCTGCTCGCCTGGGTTATAAGCATAATGTTCACCCCAGCATTGGCCAAAGCGGTAAAAAGCCGACCGCTAAATCCTTTCACGCCGATGATCCCCGAACCCTGCACATTGATTAAATGGATGTCGCTCACCGAAGCGATGCCCTTAATCAGGGATGCTGTTTCGCTTGGGCGATTGCCAATCAGGGTGCCATTATGATTGGGGTTGAAGGTATTTTTTATCCGAATGGGTATCTGACGGCCGATAGCGGGCAACATGGTTGGCGGGTAAATCACTTTCGCTCCGAAATAGCTCAATTCCATGGCTTCTTCATACGTAAGCTGATCGAGCGAATAAGCATTTTTTACTACGCGCGGGTCGGCAGTCATAAAGCCATCCACGTCCGTCCAAATTTGTACCTCTTCCGCTTGAAGTGCTGCACCCAGTATTGCTGCCGTATAATCGCTGCCACCGCGGCCGAGTGTAGTGGTGCGACCCTGTTGATCGGCACCAATGAAGCCTGTAACCACCCCAATAGAATCTCCCAGATTGGCATGCCAATGCCTAATTCTTTCGTAGGTTTCTGCTTCTACCAGGTTTGCCTTCCCAAACTGACTATCCGTAAGTACTAGTTTTCGGGCATCGCCAAAAGTTGCCTTTCCAACTTCCTGGTGCAATAAAAAAGCCACGAGTTGGTTGGAGAGTAATTCGCCAAAAGCCACGAGCTTATCGCTTACACTCGCCGATAATTCTCCTAAGGCTTTTACACCGTAAAGCATTTCTTCCAGCTCGTTTACATGCACTTTGATAGCAATCAGCGCAGCGTTCTGTTGAGCAGTGTGAAGCAATGCTCGGACTACTTCCTGATGCCGGCCTTCGATGTTTCGTAATTCGTCGATGAAGGATTCGCCGCGAAGAGCAACTTCTCCAAGTACCAAAAGTTGATTGGTCACCCCACCCATTGCCGAACAAACGACCAGCGGATGCTGACCATCCGACTCGGCTGTTTTTACAATATCGACAAGAGTTTTGATCGCTTGGACACTCCCTACCGAAGTGCCACCAAATTTTAATACATACATAAAGGGGGAAGCTTAAAGAGAGTAAATGGGTTAACTTAACCGTTTTGGAGTTCTTTGTTCGTACTCAAAATTTCCGAAAAAGTTTACCGCAAGTAAAGGTAAATCGACCTTTTCATCGAGTTTTCGTTTTAGGCCGCGAAGATATGCTTTGATGTGGTGCAAAAGAAAGATTTAGCTTCAAATCAAGGTCTTGGAACACGCTTCGCAGCATTGCAAATGCTGCGGAGCATTATCAAATTTTTGAAAATCACTTGGTTTATCCGCGTTCCGCAGCATTTGCAATGCTGCGGCCATTATTCCTTTACGCGCTCCGCAGCATTACAAATGCAGCGGTATACTTCGACTAAAAGTCAAGTTCACGATTTACCCGATCCATTGTTTCGCGCTCCCTCACCAAGGCAGCCAAAACCCGCGCTTTACCTTGCTCATAATTAGCCTTTCCATAAGCTGTCCAATAGTGGTGCCTGGTTAAAAAATTAATCTGGAGTTCGAGCCATGCCTTATCGCCGAGGTCTCTGCCCAAATTGATCAATTCCTGACGAAACGTCTGGGCTATTTGGGTGTAATCCGGTCCGCCGAGGTAGGAGAGATCGGCGTCGCAAAGTATGCGCTCCAGCTTACTCTCCGCCGATTGTGGCAACTCGGTACGCGCTATCATACGGGCTATGACTGCAATATCAGCTGTCGAAAATCCAAAAAAAGGAAGGTCTTTTTCAACCTTTTCGATACCAGCTTTTTCATGGTGGACGGTAGAAAACAGAAAACCACAATCATGGTAAGCTGCTGCGGTAATAAGCAATTCAAGCTCCCTGCCTTCCACGCCACTATCAAATGCAATATGCTTTGCTTCCGCCAAAACATGCCGCGTATGATCTAATGTATGATAGGTGAGCAAGGGATTTGACACTAGGTCGAGTTGGCTCAGAATAAAATCAATGGCTGCTGAACTGTTCATGGACGGGGCAAATTAAATTAAAAAACGAACAGCGCGGAAATTTAGTTGCAAAGTTGGCCAAATCATCGGATGTGCTGACGAACCAATTCTCAATCCTGCTTTGAGAATTTTCATTTATTTTTCTTCTTCTCCTTCTCAATCTTTTTTTGCAGGCGCTTATTACTCGCCGCGAGTGCATCTTTGGCTGCGGTGGTTTTCGCTTCTCTTCGCTCCACGGCTATTTCGCCCGATTCGATGAGCTGAACGATTTCTTCAATCATCGCATCTTGATCGTCGGCGGTAGGATCGTACTGCGATTTAAGATCAGAGCCAAAGAGTTTGGCCATCCCTTGCCACATAAATGCAGTGAAACCACTCCGCAGCTCACGGATGAGTTCGTAGCTGGTTTTTCCGGTCTCTCGATCGATAAGTTTGATTAGAATCCGGCCTTGGCTCATCGATAATTTTTTGAGCTCGCCTTCAAATTCAGCTTTCAGATCGGCTTCGGCTTGATCCAGGTAAACTTCTTTTTCGACGGTTGTTTCGAGCAGCGCCATTTCTTCTTCGTATGCCTTGAGCAAATCTCCCGCCACCCGGGCGTAAGGATAGGTCTTGATCACCCGCCTGTAGAGCTTGGAATACTCGCGTTGGTAGCGCTTGCTGCGCGATCGGCGAATACTCGAGACGTCGGCTGGAGCGAGGGTAACTACAGGAATGGTATCGCCATCTACTACGATACTTTCTACCACATAACTACCCGTGTAGCCCGGGGTTTGCATAGGCGTTTGCGCCAAAGCAAGCATCGGAAAAAATGTGCAGAAAAGTAAAAGGAAACGCATATCGATAGAAACGCAGCTAGCGAAGCAATTGTTATACCAATACTGTAAAAGCGAAGGCTGCGGCTTAGGCCAAAACCTGCTTTACCTTATCAGCAGCTTCCTGGAGCAATACGGCCGAGTGAACCTTCAATCCCGAATCGTCGATAAGTTTTTTGGCTTCTTCGGCATTGGTGCCTTGCAGACGCACAATAATCGGCACTTTAATGTCTCCAATATTCTTGTAAGCATCTACAATGCCTTGCGCTACTCGATCGCAACGCACAATACCTCCGAAAATATTGACCAAAATAGCTTTCACTTTCGGGTCTTTCAAGATGATTCGGAATGCGGTTTCTACTCGCTTGGCATCGGCTGTACCACCTACATCAAGGAAATTGGCTGGTTCTCCACCCGAAAGCTTGATAATATCCATCGTGGCCATGGCTAGACCTGCACCGTTGACCATGCAGCCCACGTTGCCATCGAGCTGCACGTAGTTCAGTCCTGCTTCCCCGGCTTCCACTTCCGTTGGATCTTCTTCCGAAAGATCGCGCAGAGCGGCGTAATCGGGGTGACGGAAAAGAGCGTTTCCATCCAAGCTCACCTTCGCATCTACAGCTATAATGCGGTCGTCAGAAGTTTTGAGTACAGGGTTAATCTCAAATAAACTGGCGTCGCAACCTATGTACGCGGCATAAAGCGCTTTCACAAATGCCACCATTTCTTTGTTGGCTTTTCCCGACAGGCCGAGATTAAAAGCAATCTTACGGCATTGGAAATCGCGGATGCCAATAACCGGATCAATCTCTTCCTTGAAAATTAAGTGGGGCGTTTTTTCAGCAACCGACTCAATATCCATACCACCTTCGGTAGAATACATAATAGCAACGCGGCTTATGGCTCGATCAAGCAGCACCGACATGTAAAATTCTTTTGGTTCAGACGCGCCCGGGTAGTAAACATCTTCGGTGATGAGCACCTTACTAACCTTCTTGCCTTCGGGCGGGGTCTGTGGGGTAATAAGCTGCATGCCGATGATACCACCAGCCACTTCTTCCACCTTATCCATGCCTTTAGCCAGCTTAACTCCACCGCCTTTGCCACGGCCACCTGCGTGAATTTGAGCCTTCACTACAAACCACTCCGAACCTGTCGATTCATTCACTTTCTTGGCTGCGGCCAATGCTCCGGCAGCCGTATCGGCAACTAAGCCGCGCTGGATAGCAACACCAAAAGATTCGAGAATTGATTTACCTTGATATTCGTGGAGGTTCATAGGGGTAACTTTTTTATTCGCCGCCAAAGGTAAGCACCCAAGCCAATATCTGAAACCAAGCCATTCACTTTGCTGAAATTCGGCATAGAATTGGTAATTGCCCAGTCCAATCGAAATTTTGCAAAACACCTTGTAACTTTTTTAGATGTATTTTCGACCCGCTATTTATGACCCTGAGACTATACTTTTTGCTCGCCTTTATGGCAGCGTTTTTCGCAACAAATTTGAGCGCCCAAGGTCTCCGCGGGGTAGTTATAGATCAAGAAGGAAAGCCCCTCCCCTTTTCGACTATTTACGTAAGTGAGACCGGTTCGGGCGGAATCAGTAATGAAAAAGGGCAGTATGAACTTCGGCTCCTACCCGGCAAATACAATATCGCTTTCCAATTTTTAGGCTATAAAACCGAGCAGATTTCGGTTACCATTGGCGACGAGTTTCTCACGCGCGACATCATCCTTCAGCAGCAAGCCTACTTGCTCAATGCTGCGGAAATTGAAGGAGGTAATGAAGATCCAGCCTATAAAATAATGCGCAAGGCTATTGCGAAAAGTAGCTACCACCGCCAACAAATAGACAGTTATACCTGCGAAGTATATCTCAAAGGAGGTGGCCGCCTGGTGAAAGCTCCCTGGTTTGCCCGCAAGATGCTCGAAAAGGAAGGAATTGATACTTCCGCCACATTTGTAACGGAGTCGGTATCTAAAATCAAGTACACCAGACCGGGGCAATATGAGGAAGAGGTGATCAGCATCCGCTCCACAGGCAACGACCGAGATAGTAACCCTATGAACTACATCAACTCTTCGCTCTACGAGCCAAAAGTAGCAGGTATTATCTCTCCTTTTTCGCCCAAAGCATTTGCCTATTATAGGTTTCGCTACCAGCGCACCTTTGCTGATCGGGGTTATCAAATCAATGAGATACAAGTAATACCACGCAGCCGGGGTGAAGACGTTTTCGAAGGGACCATATTCGTAGTAGAAGATTTATGGTGCATTCACAGTGCGGCGTTGATTATTAATGTGCAGAGCATCGTTATAGACGTTCACCAAGTATTTGCCCCCGTTTCGGAAAAGGTATGGATGCCGGTTTCGCATAATTACGAAGGCCACGGAAAAATCTTGGGCTTCGAATTCGAGTTTCAATACCTGGCTGTCATTCGCGATTACGCCATAGTAATCAATCCCGATCTCGCGCTGGAATTTACCGTAATCGACGAAAAAGCGGAACCAGACCTTGCCGCCGATATCTCAAAGAATTCCGCAGACACAGTTAGAGCCGGAAAATTAATGCGCGGCGAAGACCTTACAGCAAAAGACCTCCGAAAGCTGATGAAGGAATACGAAAAAGAAGAGCGCAAAGACGTCAATGCCCCGCAGTTGGAAGAAACCCGGGATATAAAGATAGACTCGATGGCCAGTAAAGTCGATTCGGCCTACTGGGCCTTGTTGCGGCCTGTGCCGCTCACCGACCGCGAAATAAAAGGCTATGCTGTTTTGGACAGCATCTCGATCGAAGAGCGTAAAGAACGGGAAGGCGATACTTTGAATACAGGGAAGGGAAAGTTTAAAATTTACGACATCGTGATGGGCAACACCTACAATTTGGGGAATGATAATTACCTCGAACTGGTGAGCCCTCTAACATCGATATATTTCAATACGGTAGATGGATGGAATTTGGAATACAAAATGCGCTACTTCAAGCGTTTCGATGCCAATCGACGGCTGGAAATTTCGCCAAAAGGGCGCTATGCGGTTGCTCGAAATAAATTGATGGGCACTTTATCGACCGAGTACATCTACGGATCTGGTCTCCAGAAAAACGTAATAAAACTCAATGGGGGTTATTATTACAGCCAATTCAATCCCGAAGAGCCCATTAGCCAGTTTACCAACAACATTTCGAGCCTCTTTGTGGAGCGTAATTTCATGAAAGTGTACGACCGTAATTTTGTGGAAGCTTATTGGCGATTTAAACCATATCACAATGTTTACATTACCACCAAGGTAGATTACAGTCAGCGGGTTCAGACATTTAACAATACCAATTTCGTATGGTTGGAAAACGAAAAACGAGATTACACACCGAATACTCCCGTCAGTGCCGAACTTTCAAATACGGCTTTTGGCCAATCCGCGGCCTTCAAAACGTTTTTAGAAGTAAACTATAGGCCAGGAGCGCGCTACGGCCGCCGGGGGGAATCCTATTACCGCACCAATCGTCCGCCAAGCCTAAGTTTCCGGTTCGAAAGCGCCATTCCCAATGTGCTTGCTAGCGATATTGAGTACCAATTGATCAATTTCGAGTTTAAGCACTTCGTCGATTTAAACCTGTTTGGGAAAATTGAGTATCGCGCCGAAATAGGGACCTTTATTAATGGCGAAAACATGGAGTTTCCCGATTTCCGGCATTTCATGGGCAATGAAACCGCCTTCACGCGATTTGCTCAAATGAGCGGCTATTCCATTGCGCCTTATTACCTTTATTCCACCCGCGATAGCTACCTTTCGGGGTATTTCAACTATGAGTTAAGGCAGTTTCTTTTTACCAATATCCGCGCTTTGCGGCTAACCGGTACTAAGGAGAACATCAATGTGAATTACCTTTGGACTCCAGAAGCCAATCACTACACCGAAGTGGGCTATAGCCTCGATAATCTATTTCGATTTTTTCGGATAGATGCCACCGTGGCCTTTGAAGACGGCAAGTACAGCGATTTCCGAATTCAGCTTGGAATCACTTCCGATATCGTGAGCTTTGATTAAAGGCTTGGGCTTGATTGTACTTCAGGTTTCTGAACTCAGATTAATTCGAAATTGTTACATTGCTTTCCATTAATCAAAATTTGTTTACAATGGGACTAGTAGGAGCATTAGCCATGGTAGTAGGTTTTATCCTTGCAATTGGCCTTTTCGCAAAGTTTATGGGAAACAAATCGAAGCGCAAGCGCAGATAAAGGCTAAGTGAGTTCTCTCAAAATTTTAAAAAGTCTCATTGAGAAGCTCCTCTTATCTTTGCCTCCGCAATGATTAAAGCCCAAGGCCTCACAAAATCGTACGGACCGCTGCAGGTGCTCAAAGGAGTGAATCTCGAAGTAGCCGAAGGGGAGATTATTTCTATCGTGGGCGATTCGGGTGCGGGAAAAACAACCCTGCTACAAATACTGGGAACCCTCGACAAGGCCGATGCCGGAAGGCTGGAAATTGGCAATCAAAATATTAGCCAACTCAGCGGGAGCAGCCTCTCTGCTTTTCGCAATAAACATATCGGGTTCGTATTTCAATTTCACCACCTACTCAGCGAGTTTACGGCGCTCGAAAATGTGTGTATTCCAGCATTTATTGCCGGTATCGGCAAACGGGAAGGGGGTCTAAAAGCCACCGAATTATTAGAGCGCTTGGGTCTTGGCGACCGCATTAACCACAAACCCGGCGCACTGTCGGGCGGTGAGCAACAGCGTGTGGCCATTGCACGAGCCTTGATCAATAAGCCATCCGTAATTTTTGCTGATGAGCCTTCTGGCAACTTGGACTCCAAAAACGCCGGCTTCCTTCATGATTTGCTCTTCGAATTGCGCGATGCCTATCGGCAAACCTTCGTAATAGTAACCCACAATCCAGAGTTAGCACGCATGGCCGATCGCACCCTTACGATGGTCGACGGTAAATTTGCTGCACCCATAGCCCGAAACATTGCCTAAATCGATCGATGTTGGCGAACTGCTGCGCAAAAAAGCCGATCAGTACAATGATCTGAGTTTTATTGGAACCGATCCCATTCAAATACCTCATCGGTTTTCACGGCGCGAAGACATCGAAATCGCTGGATTTTTAGCCGCTGTAATTGCCTGGGGACAGCGCATCACCATTATCAACAATGCCAATAAAATGCTCGCCTGCATGGACGAAGCACCTCACGATTTCATTACCAATTTCTCCGATGCCGATCTCAAACCGCTCAGCCGGTTTGTGCATCGCACCTTCAACGGCGACGATTGTCTCAGCTTCATTCACGGGCTGCGGCGGGTTTACCAAACCCACGGTGGGCTTGAAACTTTACTGCGAAAATCATTTGCCGAAGAGCCGCAATATCCCGGCCGTGGATGGACGGTTTTTAAAGAAGCCTTTTTCGATGGACCCCACCTCCCGCGAAGTCAGAAACACCTACCCAACCCCGCTACAGGGTCGGCCGCTAAGCGCATGAATATGTACCTGCGCTGGATGGTGCGGAGCGACAGCCGAAACGTGGATTTTGGAATCTGGAAATCCTTTTCGCCCGCCGAGCTCTACATTCCACTCGACGTGCACACTGCCCGGGTAGCAAGGAAACTCGGCATTTTGCAGCGCAAGCAAGACGACTGGAAGGCCGTAATTGAGTTGACCGACCGTCTGCGCGAAATCGAGCCAACAGATCCTGTAAAACTCGACTTCGCTTTATTCGGATTGGGAGCGTTTGAGAAGTTTTAGAAAACTGCTAATTGATCCCAATTCGCCTTGTTAATCCAAAACGAGCTACCTTCTTAATTAATAGAAACCAGCTCTATTTCAAACGTGAGCGCCTTGCCGGCTAAAGGGTGATTGGCATCGATCGTAATGGAATCTTCGTCGCTTGCAGTAACGGTTACCACCATTTCATGCCCATCGGGCGACTGAGAAACCAACTGTTGTCCCACTGCGGGTTTTAAATCTTCGGGTAGCTGCTTGCGGTCGATCTTTTGAATCATATCTTCATTTACTTCGCCGTAAGCTTGCGATGCCTCCATCCGCACTTTTTTGACTTCGTTTAATTTCATTCCTTCTACGGCCTCATCAAAACCGGCTATCATTTGTCCGGCGCCCACCACGAAGGCAAGCGGTTCGCGGCCTTTCGAAGAATCAAAAACTTCCCCATTGTCGAGCGTGCCAGTGTAATGCACACTTACTTGATCATTTTCCTTAACTATCTCCATAATGCTCGTAAATTTGGGGCAAAAGTATAAATACTTCGATTTTCAGCATCCTTTTGGGATGTTTCACTTAAATCCTTTCTTATGGAACCTCGTCAACGCAATCTTATTTTAACGGTCATTTTTAGTTTTGTTTTTCTCGTAATCCTCTGGCAAACCGGCACCGTCACTATACAATCGGGAGAAGGCGGAGTGTTATATCGCCAGTTCGATGACGGTACGGTCACCGATCAATATTACAACGAAGGGTTTCATCTGCTCGCGCCATGGAACCGCATGTATGTGTACAATGTGCGCACCCAGGAAGAAAAGGAGACCATGGAAGCCCTTTCGAAAAATGGTTTGACTATTCAAATGGAAATGTCAGTGCGCTATCGACCCGAGCAGCAGGCCTTGGGAAAGTTGCATCAAACTATCGGACTTGATTACCGCAATATAGTGGTGATGCCGGAGGTTCGTTCGTCGGCGCGAAATGTTATTGGCCGCTACGATCCAGAAGAATTGTATTCCACAAAGCGCGATGTAATACAGGAAGAAATCTTCACCGATGTGCAAACCCGATTAGCCACTAAGAATATATTTTTAGATGCCATTCTGATTCGTGGCATTGAGCTACCGGTGAATATTAAGGAAGCCATTGAGAAAAAATTGCGACAAGAACAGGAGAGCAAGGAATACGAATTCCGAATCCAAAAAGAAGAAAAAGAAGCCCAGCGCAAACGTATTGAAGCTACAGGTATCAAGGATTTTCAAGATATCGTATCGGATGGAATTTCCGATAAATTGCTGCGTTGGAAAGGTATTGAAGCCACACTCGAATTGTCAAAATCGACCAATGCAAAAGTGGTCATAATTGGTCAAGGCGATGATGGTCTGCCACTTATCCTTGGCGATAGCAAATAAGCATGGATTACTTTGCTATTTATAAGCCTTACGGAATGATCAGCCAATTTAGCCCGGAAGGCGAGCATCGCATCTTGGCCGAATTGGGCAGGTTCAAGAAAGACATTTATCCAGTGGGGCGACTCGACACCGATAGCGAAGGGCTGTTGTTACTCACCAATGATACCCGATTAAATGCCCGGTTGCTGGAGCCACGATATGGGCACCTGCGCTGCTATCACCTGCAGGTGGAAGGGGAGTCGAGCCAAAAAGCAGTGGACGAATTGAAGAAGGGCGTGAGCATTACCATCAACGGAAAGCCTTTTCGCACCAGGCAGGCTGAAGCCAAAATACTCGATCCGTCGCCGGGCCACCCCGATAGGGACCCACCGATTAGGGAGCGGAAAACAATCCCGACCCATTGGTTGGAACTCAAACTTTCGGAAGGAAAAAACCGCCAGGTGCGCAAGATGACCGCCAGCGTAGGTTTGCCGACGCTTCGCCTCATTCGTGTTGGAATAGAAGATTTAAAACTTGAGGGCATGGAACCCGGCGAAGTGAAGCGCTACAGCTCCGCCGATATGTATAAGCTGCTTCGGATTTCTTGATTAGCGGGGTATTCGTTTATTTTACAGCCCCATGATAGGAAGATTTATTCGCTCCGCAGGCATTGTGATAATGTGCTTCATCTCTGCTTTTTTGGTGCTGCTCTTCTCGTGGATGCCCAAAGGGGGCGTTTATCCTTGGGTGGCGCATAAGTTTTGGGGGCCAGGGATGCTGTGGCTTGCTGGCGCAAAGCTGCATGTGAGAGGCGCTGAAAACCTCGATCAATCGGCAGATGCCGTTTTCATCTCCAATCATCAATCGCATTTCGATATACCGTCCATTACTTCAGCCGTACCAATTCCACTGTATTTTATTGCAAAAAAAGAGCTACAGCACATTCCGATTTTTGGCTGGGGCATGTGGGCTATCGGTATGGTTTTCGTCGATCGCAACAACCGCGAGAAGGCTTTAGCTTCGATGCAAAAAGCTATCAGAGCGATCAAGAAAGGCAAGTCGATACTCAGTTTTCCGGAAGGAACGCGCTCGAAAGATGGAGAAGTGAAAGCTTTCAAAAAAGGGAGTTTTCATTTGGCCAAGTCCGGCTTGCTCGAAATGGTTCCCATTGCTGTAAGTGGCACCCGCGATGTGCTTGCACCTGGCGGGAAACTCAATCGGGGGGTGGTGGTGGTACAAGTGGGTCGGCGCATAACCCGAGCCGAAGTGGAGAGCCGCAGCATAGCAGAATTGGCCACCTACGCCAACGCGCGAATTGGCGAACTTAAATTCATGGCCGATGCCGAGTTGCTTAGGATAAAGAAGGAAACAAAGTAATATTGCAGTCTAAATAGTACCGGAATGGGTAGAGCATTTGAATTTCGAAAAGAGCGCAAAATGAAGCGCTGGTCCAAGATGAGTAAGACCTTTACGCGCTTGGGCAAGGACATTGTGATGGCCGTGAAAGAAGGTGGACCCGACCCCGATTCCAACTCAAAACTGCGCGCGGTAATTCAAAACTGCAAGGCCGAAAATATGCCCAAAGACACCGTGGAGCGCGCTATCAAAAAAGCCAGCGGCAAGGATCAGGAAGATTATAAAGAAGTGGTATTCGAAGGCTATGCGCCGCATGGAATAGCTATTCTGGTGGAAACCGCCACCGACAACAATACCCGAACGGTGGCCAATGTGCGCAGTCATTTCAATAAATGCAACGGAAGCATGGGCACTTCGGGTTCGGTAGAATTTATGTTCGAGCGCAAGTGTTTCTTTAAACTCGCCGCTACGGGCAGGGATTTAGAAGAACTCGAATTGGAATTGATTGATTTCGGAGCCGACGAAATTTTTGAAGACGAAGACGGCATCATGGTTTACGCCCAATTTGGCGATTATGGTAATCTTCAGAAAGCCATTGAAAGCCTGGGCACGGAAGTAATTAACTCCGGCTTCGAGCGCATACCCATGGATACCAAGAAACTCTCCGCCGAGCAGGAAGCCGATGTGGATAAACTCCTGGAGCGCTTGGAAGAAGATGATGATGTGCAGCATGTGTTTCATAATATGGCGTAAAAACAGGCATCACGACCCAGCGAAGCCGTTAACACAGCAAAGTGGATAAAATTACGTCCGTCCAGGCAACTTCCTGATTTTTGATCGTTCATCGTTTGAATACTTTCTTTCAGCGTAGAATTTTGTACATTCATAGCGAAGTAAACGAAATCGACTTTTCTTCGCGCTGCGTTGATTTTCACACCTTTAGTTTATGTCTGTTTTTAACACATTGCATCGTCCTACTTTGATTTTTCTATCGAATCGCAAATTTGCACTAATTCTTACGCCCATTATGGTGGTTGCGCTTTGCAACAGCGCACATGTTATGGCGCAGCGTGGGCCGGGAGGGGTGAGTACCGAAACACCATCTTTTCCTCTTGCTCCGACCCAAAGCACCTGTCGCTTATGGTTGGATGCGAGCTCTCTAACCAGCTTGGCCGATGGCGACGATTTGACTTCTTGGACGGATATGAGTGCATCCGCATTGACCGAAAATGCTTTCCCTGGGGCCTTAGCACCATTCTTCCGCGATGATCCTGCTTTTTCGATAAACGGATATCCCGTAGTTACTTTCGAAGATGGTCGTTTCCTGCAGCTTGCTACCAGTACAGATCTAAATATTGGGGGTATCGCGAGTACCAAAACTGTAATATTTGCCTTTCGAACTTCGGATGACGTAACGACCAAACAGATTATCTATGAAGAGGGAGGAACGCAGAGAGGATATAACATCAGCATTCATAATGGTAATATTTACTTAGGCGCTTACGATTTCAACCACAATGATAACGACGGTAGTCCGCCGAGCACCAACGACACTCCAGCTTGGGGCTACTCATACGTTTTTGAGCCCATCGCTGCAAATACAACGTACATACTCTCCACGCAATTTTTTGCTCAGAGTTGGGGGCCGCCTCAGAATAATTCCAATTACTTTCTGCGAGGCACCCTAAATGGCTCCATCTTCGATATACTTACTTTGGGTTCCACTTTTAACGCTTACACGAGCACAACCCCAAATGTGAATTTAGGTATAGGCACCTTGGCACCTCACCCTGACCCAATCGGAATAGGAGCCATCAATAATGGTATAGTGGATAAGGATGCAATAAGTACCGGGAGCGGTAATTTTCCGTTCAAAGGAAGACTCGCCGAAATCTGTTATTGGAATGATTTCCTTACGGAAACCGAGCGCATCATTGTTGAGAATTATCTGGGAGCGAAATATTTTGCCAATTTCACAGTAAACGATAAGTATCAGCATGAAGTGAACTATGGCCGCGATGTAATAGGTATCGGACAAGAGACAAACGACCCCTTGAATCGCCATAATTTAAGCAAGGGGAGAAATCCGTTTGCGATTGAGCTTGCAAATGTTAATTTATTCACAGCCAACGATCAATACTTTTTAACAGGTCATAACGGAGGAAATCTATTATATTCTGACGCCAGTGTTCCATTCGGATCACCAAATATTCGAAGATTGGAGCGAATATGGAGAGTTGACAGACGAAATTTGAATACTCCTGCAGCCAATATTCCAATAGTTAAATTTAGGGTCAACACAGCCGACTTGCCTCCAGCACCAGCCGGCTTCAGCAAATTAGTACTTCTGGTGGATATCACAAATCCCAACTTTCCAAATTTTTCTTTAGCAAATACAGAAGTCAGAGAACTGCAGAATGTTGGGGGAGGATTTTATGAAATCTCAAATTACGGCATTGCGGACAATCGATTTTATACTTTTGGTTGGGCTCGCCCAGAAGTGAACTTTGTAAGATTCAATTCAACTACTATTGAAAACAATGACGCTATCCCTACAAACCTTTCTGGACCTAATACAGCCGTTCGACTTAATTATCGACCTCATCCTACTTCTCCGATAACTAGAGTGGACTATTCCTTTCAACCCGCAACCGCTCTAAGGTATGACGACTTCAACTATATTGACGCCACTCAAGCTAGTGGATTAACTTTTCCCGCAGCTTCACAATTTGCAAATATTCCCTGTACCAGAATTAACGATACTCTCGAAGAAATACCGGCAGTTGAATTCTTTCAAATTGTTCTGCTTAGCGGCTTGAATACAACAACAAACCTTATAATCGGTGAGCGCGATACTCTTAACTTCTTCATTTTTGATAATGATGCAACTCCTCAAGTATCATTTGACCAGTTCGAGAGTGTAGTAAATGAGCCTGCAGTCGGTTTCGTGAACTTTCCAGTGGCTGTGCGAAAATTTGGTCCAGATTCAGCGGTAAGTATGCAAATTTCATTGGAATTAGTAGGTACCACAGCCGTTGATATTGCAGTCCTGCCGAATGAAGTCGATTACAGTTTTATCGGACCTATTACAATTAATTTTGGAGCGACAGAATCAATCAAAACTTTCACAATTCAAATACGAAGTGATCTTATTGATGAGAATGATGAATTTATTGTTCTCAAAATTACGAATGCCGTTGGAGCTAGTTTTGACAATTCAATACTAGAACATAAGATCACTATTACTGATGAAGATCCAGAGCCAGTAGCGTCCTTCTTTCTAGCAAATCAGGATGGCCTGGAAACACAGGGTTCACCCTTACTTGTGTTGACCTTAGATCGTTATTCTTCGAAAGATGTAGAAGTAACTTTTGATATCAACGTCGGCAATGGAACCCCTCCGGCAACGCTCGGAGCCGACTATGATGGAGCTACTTCTGGGGTAGTACAATTCCAACCTTTTGATGTGGAAGGTTTTCTGGGTCCGTTTACCGTTTACAGCGACGGGAATGCTGAAGCCAATGAGCAAATCGAATTTCAACTTACGGGCGCTACAAATGCCACTATCGGTTCTGCTCCTATTCCGATTACGACTTACACCATTATTGATTACTCTCCCTTTGAAAACAGGGGTGCTGCTGGAGTTGGAAAAAACGTGGACAATATTGTTTGGATAGATCCAAATAGGATGACCGGATTAGGAGTTAAAACCAGTTTAACGAATTTTTCCCCGCAGCCAATCTCCATCAATAGATACACAGCCGATGCAAATCGAGCTAGTTTGGTATCTTCAACACAGCTAAACTCTAAGCAATCAATTGATTTTAATGGCAGTTCAACCGTAGGCTCAGCGCACTGCTATCAAATTGCTAACAGCTCCAGAATTAATGCCGCGGGCTTTACCGATACCCTTGCGTATTTTTTTGTATTCAGGCCAGATGTGGTACCCACGGCACTTGCTACAAACACGCAAAGTCCGACCACAGCTTTTACGCGCTTGATTTACGAGCAAGGGGGAACAACGAGAGGCACTTCCATATATCTTTATAACGGATTTCTTTATTTCCATGCTTGGAACGACAACGCCGATGGTGCTGAATCTCCTTGGGGTTATGACCAAGGCCTAGCCAATAATGCCGATAGAGTCGCATCATCCACTTGGGCTCGCTCTGCACAGGCAATTGTTGCAAACGTAGAATATGTGGTATCATGCCATTACGCCAATGGTTCAAATGAGCCTTTGATGGTGTATGTAAACGGTAGAAAAGGCATTATGAGCAGCAACATCACGGGGCCCAACAGCGTTGGCAGATTGTATGGTCACACAGGCAATATTGGGCTCGGTGCAGTTGCCGACAATACGCGCTTTCACTTCACCACAAACGGCGGAAGCACCCGAATTGCTGCTTTTGACGGCAAGTTGGGAGATTTCATCATCTTCCACGAACATGAATTGAATGAATCGCGCAGAGTAATTGTCGAAAATTACCTTTCTGCTAAGTATAATATCCCGCTCGACAATGCCGATACCCCGCAGGTTTTTGATCTGGCTTTTGCGGATAACAACACAACTTCGAATCCCGATTTCAACATAGAAGTGGCCGGACTCGGAAGGCTATCGCCAGCTGATGCCCACGGCGACGCACAAGGGCCTACATCAGTACTCCGCGTAAAGAATTTAATCGCTACCACACCTGAAGCCTACATGGTTTGGGGTACGAACGGGCGAGCGCTAACTAATACGTATCCCTGGAGCTATCACAATGGGCAGCTACCACCTGGTATCGAAGAGCGCTCCGGCCAGCTTTGGAAGGTTTTTGAAAGCCCGATAAACGGCGTCACGAGCGCAGATTTCTATATCCGGTTCAATACTTCTGCGAATGCCAACAATATTGATAATAATACCAACTTATTAAAGCTGCTTACACATACAAATACAGACCCCGATAACTTTTCGAATGCCACTGTTTATAATCTAAGCGCTTACGGATCAGGCGCTGTGGCGCAATTCAATAACATCTCCGTGACCAACGGCATGTACGTCGCCCTCGGAAATACGAACCCTATAACCAACCAAAATACGGTTCTGCCCATCGAGCTACTCTTCTTCCGCGCTCAACTAGCCGATGCATCTGTTCAACTCAACTGGGCTACTTCGACAGAAATAAACAATGAGCGATTTATCGTGGAGCGCGCAGGGGGCGATCTGCTTTGGAAACCAATCCTGGAACAAGCCGGAGCAGGACACAGTACAACGCGCTTAGATTACAACGATGCCGACCGTCAACCGTTGACGGGTATCTCTTACTACCGGCTGAAGCAAATTGATTACGATGGAGCTTTTGCATACTCCGATGTGGTTTCTATCATTAATCAAAATGGGATTAAGGATGAATCATTCTTATACCCGAATCCTACTAACATCGGAAAAGTTTTTGTTCATGTTTCTAAAGCCCTGGCAGAAACGGACGTGATCTTGGAAGTTTATGATCTTGCTGGTAAACTCTTAAATCAAGAATATTTCGCCGAATGCCCTTCCGTTATTGAAGCATCTTTGGAAGGATTAGGACTTGGGGTTTATATAATCAGACTCCGCTCTGTTAAAGGAACCGAGAGCTTGAAAATAGTGGTTCAGTAAGGAATCGTTTAAAGCGATTGTCAGCTCGGGTGATTTCACGACGATAGGAGTGAAATTGTATCGATCGGCGTTCCGAACAGTCACGAGCAGGTCAGCTCGTGTGATTTCACGACGATAGGAGCGAAATTGTATCGACGGGCGTTCCGAACAGTCACGAGCCGGTCAGCTCGAGTGATTTCACGACGGGATGAGTGAAATTGTATCGAGAGCCGATTTTTATTGTTCGCGCGTCTCGATACAATTTAAAGGCCATT
>Ga0105045_10000812_pt1 | contig 24192 bp, 23 predicted proteins | sample MAT02_FD_78089 | JGI IMG/M metagenome (GOLD analysis project Ga0105045, IMG submission 78089) | Freshwater microbial communities from Lake Fryxell liftoff mats and glacier meltwater in Antarctica - MAT-02 (megahit assembly) | ecosystem: Environmental > Aquatic > Freshwater > Ice > Liftoff... | reverse complement strand
TAGACACATCCGGAAACTAGTGGATCGGAAATGAAGTCCGGGTGGCACCCAGACGGGCGGGGCGCCCGCGTGGCCAGGCGGAAATTGCTGCAATACCAGCCGTCCTGCGAGGATTCACACCGCCGCCCGACGGGATGACCCACCGGGCGACTGCACTGCGAATTTCCTTTTCAGTCCACGAGTCACTTCGACGCGAGGACGATCTGCATGTGAACGGGGAGGCAGCGCCGAAGCACTCCCTCCCCGTTCACCACGTCGTTCTGCCGACTGCTACGGCCGAGTCGAATCGCGGCGCATCGTGTCGAGACGGGTGCTGTCCATGCGACGCATCGACGTGTCCATCGCCATGCCCGGAGCCATGACGGCGGTATCGGTGCGCATGGCGCTATCCAGCGGGCTGGTGACAGCGGGCGACGCGCCCGCCGGCATTGCCGAGTCTGCGCTGGTCTGATCGGAGGGCCTGGAACAGGCGGCGACGATGACGGCCGTCAACGCCGCAGCGGCGAATCGAAGTCTGTTCCCGTTCATGTATGGTCTCTCCCAGATGATGAAAATCGGTGTGAACTGCGGGGGTCAGGGACGGCGCTGCGGTGTGGCCGGATTCCCACCAGTGCCAGGCGCGCCGCTCGGGCGGACCACGCTACCGGAATCCGTGCTCATGCTCATGCCTGACGCCGTATCCATGCGCAATGCAGCGTCGCCCGGCTGCGCATTCGGCACCACGACGGAATCGCCCGTCCCGGCCGTGCGCATCTCCGCGTCGGGGTTGGGGCCGCAGGCTGACAACAGCACGAGCGAGAGTGCAGCAGCGCCGAGGCGCAAGGTCCTGTCTGTGTGCATGATGTCCTCTGGTAATGGAATGGTTCGCGCACGAAACGAAAAAGAGGAGTGCAGACTGGCTCGCCACGAATCCGTGACAGGAGCGCCTCTGCATGCGAGCCTCGGCTTCACTGCAACCACGCGACCACGCGACCACGCGATCACGCGATCACGCGACCATGTGCCACGCGTGCCGCGCTCGCCTGGTGCATTGCGCAGTGCGCTGCGCCATCACACTCCATGCAGACTGCGGGCCAGCCGCACGATGCATACTCAGCCGTACAGGTATGTCAGCCTCGGTACGCCGCGCGAACGGCTTTTCGCGAACGCGCGACGCGGACCAGCAACAGGGCCGCGAAGATCGCGAAATACACGAGCGGCCAGAACGTGTCTTTCTTGACGGCCCACAGGTAGTGCGTCGTGGCTGTGACCGCCACGACGTAGGTGAGCTGGTGCAGACGCTTCCATTGCGCACCGCCAAGGCGACGCGCTACGCCAGTCGGCGACGTGACCGCGAGCGGCACGAGGATCAGCCAGCTCAGCATGCCGATCGTGATGTACGGTCGCTTCACGATGCTGGTCCAGATCTCACCGAAGCGCAGTTCGAGATCGAGGCCGACGTACACCAGCATGTGCACCGTCGCATAAAAGAACACGAAGAGGCCCAGCATGCGACGATACATCGCAAGCCAGGCCCAGCCGGTCAGCTGTCGCAGCGGGGTGAGCAGCAGCGTGAGTGCGAGACAACGCAGCGCGTATGTGCCGGTCTCGATCTCGAGGATCTTCACGATGTCACCGTCGAGCTGGTCGGTGATCACCGCGTAGGTCAGCCACAGCGCCGGCGCGAGCAGCAGCGTGAAGGCCAGCGGCTTGAGTGCACGCGCGATCCGCGGGCCACGCGCCTTCGTGCGCGCGGGAGTGCCGACGGCAGCGGTCACGAGCGCAGCCTGCTCAATAGTTTCGGCGCAGGTCCATCCCGCTGTACAGCGATGCCACCTGACCGTACCCGTTGAACAGCAGCGTCGGCTTGCGGAGGATGTCGCCAAGGCGCCGTTCGCGCGCCTGCGTCCAGCGCGGGTGATCGACCGTGGGATTCACGTTGGCGTAGAAGCCGTACTCGTCCGCCGCGGCGAGCATCCACGTGCTGGTCGGCTGCCGGTCGGTGAACCTGAGCTTCACGATCGCCTTGATGTTCTTGAAGCCGTACTTCCACGGTACCACGAGGCGCAGCGGGGCGCCGTTCTGGTTGGGCAGCGTCTTGCCGTACATGCCCGTGGCGAGAAAGGCGAGCGGGTGCAGCGCCTCGTCGAGGCGCAGCCCCTCGGTGTAGGGCCAGTTGATGGTGGCGCTGCGCTGCCCAGGCATCTGCGCGGGATCGAAGAGCGTGGTCATCTCGACGTAGCGGGCCGACGGCAGCGGTTCGGCGCGCCGGATCACATCGGCGAGTGGGATGCCGCGCCACGGGATCACCGCGCTCCACGCCTCGACGCAGCGGAAGCGGTAGGTGCGATCCTCGACGCGGCTTGGCCGGAGGAGATCATCGAGCGGCATGTCGCCGGTCTTCTTCGCCATGCCCTCGATCTTCACCGTCCAGGGACGCGTGCGGAAGCGTTGCGAGTTGGCCTTGGGATCTTCCTTGTCGGTGCCGAACTCGTAGTAGTTGTTGTAGCTGGTGACCTTTTCCTCGTCGGTCACCTCGTCGGCCTGCTGCGCGCCCACCGGTTGCGCGCCGCCGCCGATCACCGCTTCGGCCAGCGCCCCAGTGGCCGTGATCGCGCCGATGCTGCCGACCATGCCGAGGAACTCGCGCCGGTTCAGGTACTCGGCCTCTGGCGTGATCTCGGAAGATGGCGGCTCGATGCGGTTGCGGCGGATCAGCATGGCGACGGGAGCGGGAGGCGGGACGATGGCGACAGGCGGCGCGGCGGCGCACGCCAGTACAGACTACAACACCCGGCGCGTCCGGACGAGCCGCTGGCTGCCGTCGACCGCGGCCGTGGCAGGCACGGGTCAGCAACGCCGGCGCGGTGCTGATCGCGAAGCTGTCGGCCGGCCTGTTTGCGCAGAATGACCAGCGGTTCCGGGGGCGCACCAACAACCCATGGAATCCCGTGCAGGGCTCGAGTGGATCGTCGGCGGGAACGGCATCCGCGACGGCCGCGGGATGCGTGGCATTCGGCACCGGCACCGAAACGCAGGGGTCGATCGTCTCGCTGGCGTTGCGCTGCGGAGTGAGCGCGTCGCGCCCGACGTTCGGCCGCGTGAGCCGGCAGGGCGGCATGGTGCTCGCCTGGTCGCAGGATCGCGTCGGCCCGGTCTGCCGCACGGTCGAGGATTGCGCGATGGTCTTCGATGTGATCCATGGGGCCGACGAGAAGGATCCGTCCATCATCACCACGCCGTCCCGCTTGGCACGGCCAGCCAGCATGTCGCTACAACACCCGCCGCGCCCAGACGAGTCGCTGGACGACGTTGATCGCCACCATCGAAGTCATCAGTGCGAAGAGCAGGACGAGACGGTCCGGCACGATGAAGAACAGCGCAAAGAACACCACGGTCTCGAAACCCGCCACCAGCGCTGGCGGCATGGTCACGGTGGTGAGCTCACCGGAGGCTGCCGCGCCGGATGCGCGCTTCTCGAGCACGGCCGAGAGATACATCCAGCTGCACGCATTTACGAAGAACGCCCCCTCCAGCACCGCCGCTGCCAGCAGCACGTCACGCCCCCCCGCGCCGATCGCAAGGCCCACCGGGATCGCAGCGTACACGATGAAATCGAGGAGGATGTCGAGGTATCCGCCGAAGTCGGTCTGCCGGTCCGCGAGCCGTGCGACGCTGCCATCGAGGCCATCGGTGATGCGGTTGGCGAGCCAGAGCGCGAGTCCCGCGCCGTACGCCGCCCGCGCCGCGGCCGCCGCCGCTGCGAGCCCGAGCAGCAGGGCCAGAACCGAGAGCAGATTCGGCGAGACCCATCGCAGCAGCCGCGCCAGCGGCGCAAGCCAGCGATCCTTGAGGCCGCGGAGCAGGTGATCGAACATCGGCGCCGGTCAGCCGGGTGCAAAGCACCGGGCGTGCGTGATGCACACCTGGATCGCATCGCCCGTTACCGCCGTCACGCCGCTGCCCACACGCACCACCGCCGTTTCACCACCGGCGCGGCGCACCGTGAGCACCACCTCGTGCGCCGCATCCTGCCGGTCGAGCACCGTGAGCTCCGGCCCGTGCAGGCGGCCACCACAGTGGACATGCACCTCGTGTGAGCGCACACAGGCGATGGCCGGCCCCGGCCGCACGCCCGGCACCGGGACCGCTCCACCCAGCCAGTGGAACGCCGCCGTGTCACCGTCGCCGAGCACCACGCCCTCCACTTCGGCGTACACGCCCAGCAGTCGCGCACTCTCCAGCGAGGGCGGCGACTGCAGCAATGCCGCTGGTGGCATCGGGATGGAGTGCCCTGCGGCACCGAGCGTCATCACCTGCGTCGCGATGGTGAGCGCGTCGTCCAGATCGTGCGTCACCAGCAACATCGCCGCCGCGCTGGTGGCGCGCACCACCTGCAGCGCCGTGCGCACGTCGCGCCGCACCGCCGGATCGAGCGACGCGAGCGGCTCATCGAGCAGCAGGACGGCGGGATCGGCGCAGAGCGCGCGAGCCAGCGCCACACGATGCCGCTGGCCACCGCTGAGCGCTGCCGGCCTGCGACCGGCCAGCTCCTGCACCTGCATGCGCTCGAGCCAGGTCGCGGCACGGGTAGCGCTGTGACGCGCCGACTCGCCGCGCACCTGCAACGGAAAGGCGACGTTGTCCAGCACCGTCAGGTGCGGAAAGAGCACGGGCTCCTGATGCAGGTACACGATGCTGCGTTGCTCCGGTGGCGCGGTCGTGACGTTGAGGCCCTTCACCAGCACGCGCCCGGCGCCCGCAGGCTGCAGCCCCGCGATGGTGCGCAGCAGCGACGACTTGCCCACCCCCGACGCCCCGAGCACCGCGAGACACTCGCCAGCATTCACGGCCACGTTGACGTCGCGCAGACCGATGCGCGCACCGAAGACGACATCCAGCGTGTGCACCTCGAGCATCGGCGTCACGGGACGACCGCCGCGGTGTTGCGCGCCGCGACGCGTGCGGCACTGAGCACCACCAGCGCCGGAATCGCGAGCGCCAGTGCGCCGGCCGCCGCACGCTGGTCCTGCCCCGCCTGCAGCATCGCGAGCACGTCCAGCGGCAACGTGCGCACGGCGCCACCGCCGACCAGCAGCGTCAGCGCCACCTGCGCCCAGCTCACCAGAAACCCGAGCGCAAGTGCCTCTGCGATGGGGCGGCGCAACAGTGGCAGGAGCACGCGCCGCCAGCGCTCGCGTCGCGCCGCACCGAGCGTGGCCGCGACCTCGTCGAGTCGGTGATCCCAGCGCGTGAACACGCCGAGGAACATGAGCGTGAGATAGCCGATCGCAGGGACGAGGTGCGCGAGGAGCACGCCGACGAGCGTGCCGCCCAGCCCGAGCGTCAGCACCGTCAGCTGCAGCCCCGTCCCCAGTGCGACCGGCGGCAGCGCGACCGCCGAGAAGGCCAGCAGCGCCACCGAGCGACGGATGGCGCGGGTGCTCAGCGCCGCCGAACGGCCGAGCGGCAGCGCCAGCGACGTCGCGATGACCGAGGTCGCGATGCCGAGGATGATGCTGTTGCGCAACGCGAGTCGGTGCGAGGCGTCGGTGACGAGGTCGGTCCACGCGCTGACATCGAGCGACGGTGGCAGCAGCGCCGGGTGGAACCACCCGCGCGCCAGCGACGTGAGCACGAGCACCGCGAGCGGCGTGACGACGAACAGCGTCAGCGCCGTGACGACGGCAGCGCGGATGAGCCGGCCGAACGGCATCAGGCGTCGTCCCGCAGCCACTCGTGCACCACGGCCGCCAGCAGCGCCATGCCGGTCGCGATCAGCGCGATGACGTACGCCTCGCCGTGCGATGCGGCATCCAGCGCCTGCCGCCGCTCCTGAATGAGCAGCGGCAGTGGCAGCGGCGAGCTGGGCGCGAGCACGAGCGGCAACTCCAGCGACCCGAGCACGAAGACGAACACCGCCACGATACTGGGCGCCATGCCACGCAGCAGCAGCGGCAGCGTGATGCGCGAGGTGGCCTGCCAGCGCGTGGCACCGAGGGTGCGGGCGGCGGCGGTGAGGGACGAGCCGCGCAACGACTGCAGCGAGAGCGCGACGAGCACGAGAAACGGCAGCTCCTTCCAGATCACCGCGACGATGATGCCGACGCCGATCGGATCGTAGACGAGCGCCGGAAATTGCGACGGCGACGCGATGAGGTGCACCTGCACGGCGAGGCGCGAGAGCCAGCCGCTCTGCGTGAGCAGCAGAAGGATCGCCACCGCGGCGGCGACGTTGGGCACCGGCAGCGGCAGCGAGCCGATGGTGCGGGCGAGGCGATCGAGCCGGGCGTTCCCGTCGAAGAGCACCGCGAGCAGAAGCGCACCTGCCGTGGCACCGGCCGTGCCCATCGTCGCGATCCAGAGTGACAGCACCACGGCACGCAGCACGTGCACGTCGGCGAGCACACGCTGCAGTCCGCCGGGCGCGGCCGTGCCGACCCATCCCATGGCGCCCGCAACGCTGTACCCCACGCCCGCCACGATCGGGAGGCCGAGCAGGATGCCGGCGAGCAGCAGCGGGACGGCGCGGGAACGCGCAGCGGTGGCGGTGGCGGTGGCGGAAGCGGTGGCGGTGGCCGGGATCACGAGCTCGGGATGGTGGGCAGGGAGTCGCCGCGTCGCGACGTCAGCGCACGAGCCTGCGCCAGTCGTCCTGCAGGCGCTCATGATAACGCGGCGACACCTCGGGGCGCGCGAAGGCCCGCAGCGTATCGGCGGGCACGAGGCGCGGATCGTTCACCACCGAGTCGAACCGGGCGCGCCACTCCGGGGGCAGCGCATCGAGGCGCAACACCGTCCCGTCGGCCCACACGCCGGGACGCTGCTTCTCGAGCTGCGCCTCGGGTGTGAGCAGAAAGTTCGCGACCACCATCGCACCGGCGGCGTTGGGCGCGTTGAACGGGATGCCGACGTAATGCGCATTGGCGATCGTGCCGTCGCGGAGCACCAGGGCTCGGCTGGTGGCGGGAATCACGCCCTGCATCGCCTTCGTGACGGCCTCATTCTGGTTGTTGGACATGCTGAAATCGATCTCGCCGTTGGCGAACAGCCGGTGCATCGCGGCGACGTCGGACGGGTACTGCGTGCCCTGTCGCCAGAGCGACGGCTCGAGTGAGTCGAGCAGTGCGAACAGGCGGGTGCGACCGGTGACGTACGCCGTGGAGTCGAAGCCGCCGGCGAAGGTGCCGACGCCGCCGTTCAGCGCATACAGCCACGACTTGAGCAGCGTGATGCCGGTGAAGCCCTGATCGTGGGTGAAGCGACCGGGGTGCGCGCGGATCCAGACAGCGAGATCTTCCAGCGTGCGCGGCGGATTGGGCGTGCGCGCCGCATCGTAGATCAGCGCGAGCTGGACCGTGCCCCACGGCGATTCGTAGCCGGCGGGATCCTGCTCGAAGTCGCGGCTGACGATTGGTGACTCGCGGTCCACCAGTTCGGCGGCAGGCAGCACCTGGCTCCACGGTCCGCCGAGCAGGGACCGGGCACGCAGCGCGCCGAACGTCTCCCCGTTGATCCAGAGCAGGCTGGCGGTGCCGGTGGTGGCGCCGGCCTCCCGCTCGACGGTGAGCTGGTCGACGAGCTCATTCCCCTGCCCGTTCACGGCCTGCAAGGTGATGCCGTACTGCGCCAGCAGGCGGGGCGCGACCCAGCGGTCGATGAAGGCATTCACCGAGGGATCGCCGCGCCACATGCGCCAGACTACCGTCGTGCCGCGGGCGCGCGCGACGACGGAGTCCCACGGCATTCCCGCGATCGTCGCAGCAGCGGGCGGCGGCGGCGGCTTCGCACACGACGCGAGCAGTGGCGCCACCAGCGGCGCCACCAGCAGCGCCACCATCGCACCGATGCGTGTCCCACCACGTCGCCACGATGCAGTGCGCATGGTCAGAAGGTGTAGTGCGCGGAGAACTGCAGCTGGCGCGCCGGTGCGGCGCTGGGGTAGACGACCGGATCACCAGGACGTCCGACCTGCGTCCGGGCACCACCACCGGGCAGGCCGTTGGCGTAGCCGCTGACGTTGCGTGTGTTCAGTGCGTTGAAGACGTCGGCCCGCAGCTCGATGCCACGCACCGTGTATCCGGCACCGAGGTTGAGCAGCGTGGCCGCCGGCAGGCGCTCGCCGTTGCGCGGCACGCCGAAGAAGCGGTCCTGATTACCGAGGAAGCCGTTGCCGAACGTGTCACCCGAGCCGTCGAGATCGCAGAACGCCGCACCGCACGACCCGGCGATACGATTGATCGGCGTGCCCGACTGCACATCGAAGACCGTGCTCAGCGACAGATGCTCGACGCCGGTGTACACGGCCCGTACCGACAGCTTGTGGCGCCGGTCGTTCACGGCATCGGCCCATTCGGCATCGAAATCGTTGCCTTGCGTGGCGTTGAAGTTGATGTCCTCGGTGTTGTTGCGCGACCGGCTGAGTGTGTACGTGCCGTCGAGCAGGATCGTGCGCTCCGGCTGCCACCGCAGCGCACTGGTCACGCCGAGGTAGTTCGCCTCGCCGAGCGATGCCGATGTGCTGAGCCGGCGATAGCTGCCTGTGACCGGGGTGACCGGGCGGAAGGTATCGCCCGCGCTGACGGGTACCGTCGTCACGTCACCGGCGCGGATGCCACGCGTGTTCGCGTTCAGGTCGTAGGAGAGTGGCAGGTTGCGCGAACGCGTGCCGACGACGTCGAAGGTCACGCCAAGTGCGGTCGTCAGTTGGTACTGCGCGCCGATGCTGACCTGATCGCTGAACGGCTGCTCGAGCCCGAGGGCGAAGAGGCGACGGATCTCGCGCGGGGGGAAGGTGTTCACCTGCGACGCGAGCGACGGGCCGCTGGGACCCTGCAGGAAGGCCGGCGCCTGTGCGCCGTCGAGCGTGACGGTCGCGTTGCCTTCAGCGCCGAACTGCACGGCATCGGAGTAGATGGCGTACGGAAAGCGGCCAGTGTAGCGCCCAGCACCGGCGCGGAGCACCGAGCGGTCGGTGGGTGTCCAGTTCACGCTCAGGCGCGGCTGCACGTTGTTCAGATCCGGGCTGCTTTCGCCGCGCGAGGTGAGATCGTCGTAGTCCCAGCGCAGACCGGCGGTGATGGTGACCGACGACACCGGCGTAAACCGATCTTCCAGCCAGGCGCTGGTGAGCAGCTGGGTCAGGTTCACCTGCTTCTGCCGCGCGTCGACGCTGTAGCGCAGCACCTGCACGTTCGACGGCACATCACTGAAGGCGAAGAACGACCCGGCCGGTGCGATGTTGCCGGTGTTGACCACTGTGTACGCACCGATGGGATTCGTGTTGGAGGCCGTGAGCCGGAACGCACTGCGGGCCGCATCCACGCCGGCGCTCAGCACCTGGCGCGTGCCCAGTTCGCGGCGGTGCTCGGTGCGGAACTGGAGCTGCCGCTCCGACTCGTCGAACACGAAGTTGCTGGACCCGACGATGGCCTGCGTGACGGTGTTGCCGGGCCGCGCGGGATCGTTGGCAACGATCGTCACCTGTGGCAGGGCAACGCTCGAGCGCGTCGGCGGGAAGTTCCAGCGGAAGGTGCCGAACTGCAGTGACGTGACCTGACTGGCGCGACCGTTGGCGAGTGGCGTGCGGTGCGTGACCGACGTGAGCGACCCGATGCGCTGCGTGCGCGTGTCGGCCTCGGGCGCGAGCACGCCGCTGCCCTGTCCGGCGCGGTCGGTGCTGGTCAGCGCGACCTTGGCGGTGAGGCTGCCGGCGGCGCCGAGCCCCTGGTCGATGCGGGCGAAGCCTTTCCAGATCTGCCGCAGCTCGCGGCCGACGAAGGGCACGCTGACCGTGCTCGCGATGCGGTCCTCGTTCTCGTTGGTGTACTCCAGGGCGCCGAAGACGAAGGTGCGGTCGGCCACCAGCGGGCCGCCGCCGGCCACGCCGGCCTGGGTGCGCCGGAAGCCGTCCTGCGCGCGGTCGAACGCGGTGGCGTCACCACCGGGAACGATCTTGGCGCGGGCATCGAACGGCACGCCGGGCCGGTTGTAGACGAAGGCCTCACCGCTCCACGCCGTCTTGCCCGCACGCGTCTCGAACTGCACCACGCCGTTGCTGCTGCGGCCGATGTCGCTGCCATAGGTGTTGGCGGCGACGCTCAGCCGCTCGAGTGCCGAGAGCGGGAGCTCGACGCGGGCGCCCCCGAGGAAGCCCTCGTTGTTCTCGAGGCCATCGATGGTGTAGGAGGTGTAGAGCGCGTTGCTGCCGTTGATGGTCAACCGCGGGGCGTCGCCGAAGAATCCGGTGGCCTGGGCCACGTTCGGCAGCGTGAAGGCGAGGGCGATGGGGTCGCGGGCGTCGGTGGGGAGCGCGATCAGCTCGCGCCGTTCGACGGTGCCGCCGACGGTGGCGGTGCGGCGGTCGAGCAGCTTGCGCGGCTGATCGGCGACGATGCTGATGACCGACAGCCGAGCCGCCACCGAGTCGCGCCCGGGCCGGCACCCCGCCGTGGCGGGACGCTGCACGCAGGTGAGGCTGTCGGGCCGGGCGGCGGGACGATCCTGCGCGACGAGGGTGGGCGCGAGGGCGCAGCAGGCGGTGGCGAGGAGGCGGATGCGCATTCGAGACGAGATAAGTTTCCGGGTTCACCCCAACGCACGGTTAGTCGTGATCCGGGTGGATCGTTCCCGACCACTCACGACCGCGCCCTGCGATCCGGATGCAGATGAACACGCTTGCCGACACGACCTTTCTGGGAATCCCCGCCCTTCGCTGGGCGGTCGGACTCCTGTACGGGGCCGTCACCGTGGCGCTGCTCTGGGGTGTGCGTGAGGTGCTGATCTCACGCCTGCGAAACGCGGCCACGACCGAGACATGGGTCGACGACCTGCTGCTGGCGCTCGCCCGCCGCACGTCGCGCCTGTACATGGTGGCGATGGGCATCGCGGTGGCGGGGCTGCACGACAGCGCCAACGGCACGCTGCCGCTGTGGCTGCGCGTCATCACCATCGCAGTGTTCTGCCTGCAGCTGCTGCGCTGGGCGAACACGGGCGTGGACTTCTGGCTGACGCGGATGTCGCGCGGGGGCAGCGACGGTCAGTCACCACAGCGGGGGTCGCTGGCGGTGGTTGGCATCCTCGTCCGGGCCGCGATCTTCCTCGTCGTTGCCGTGCTCGCGCTCGACAACGTCGGCGTCAACGTGACGGCGCTGGTGACGGGCCTCGGAATCACCGGCATCGCCGTGGCGCTGGCGGTGCAGAACATTCTCGGCGACCTGCTGGCCGCCCTCGCGATCGCGTTCGACAAGCCGTTTCGCGTCGGCGACGAGATCACGGTCGGTGACACGACGGGCCGCGTCGAGACGGTGGGTCTCAAGACGACACGCCTCCGGCTCGGCACCGGTGAAGAGGTGAGCATTGCGAACGCGGAGGTCATGCGCAACCGCCTCACGAACGTCTCACGCACCGAGGTCCGGATGGTACCGCTCACCGTCGGCGTCGCGGTCAACGGCCAGAGCGGCGCCTCGCTGCTGGCGCTGGCCGCCGCGTGCGAGGCCGCACTCAGCGCAGTGCCGAAGGTGACATCGGCACGCGCCCGGCTGGAGGGCATCGTGGACGGTCGCGCGCGCATCATGGTCGAGAGCGTGCTCGCGGCTCCATCTGACCTCGCTGCCACGCGTCCCCTGCTGATTTCGGCGCTGACCGATGCGGTGAGCGCAGGCGGGTTCAACGTACTCGGAATTGCGTGAGCTTCGGGGCGACGCTGCAACAACGACCGCTGAAGCAACGGCAGAACGCGAAGGTGCCACGGGACAGAAAGGAACGGAAAGATGCTGTCGCGCTCCGGGAGTCATCGGCGCGGGCGGACATTGCGCCTGTTGTCAACTGCAACGGCGAACTGCTGTTACCGTTGCTGTTGCTGTTGACAAGAAGTCCGATGCCCACGAAGCACGAATGACTGCCGAAGCGCCAAAACACCTTTCCGATCCTTTCTGTCCCTTGGCGCTTTTGCGTTCTGCAGTGAACGACGCCGATCTACACCGAGCTCTCGAGATGCGCCTCGATCCGTGCGAGCGCGACACCGGTCCCGTCTTCCGCCGCGATCACCGCCCCGAGCGACGCCGCACGATCACGCATGGCGGCGTCGGTGCGCGCCGCACGGATCGCCGCGGCGAGTGCTGCGACCGTGAGATCGCGCCGGCGGATCGGTGCCGGTGCGATGCCGAGGGATTCGAGCCGGGTACCCCAGAACTGCTGGTCGAAACCGAGGGGGATGACGATGGACGGCACGCCGCTGCGGACGGCGGCGCCCGTGGTGCCGGCGCCGCCGTGGTGCACGATCGCGCTGCTGCGCGCGTACAGCCAGCTGTGCGGCACCTCCGGTTCGACGTGCGCCCACGACGGGAGCGCTGTGCCGCCGAGCGTCCCCCACCCTTGCAGCAACACCGCGCGGCACTCGGCGCGATCGCAGGCCTCCAGCACCATCGATGACAGCCACGCCCCATCCTGCGGCGTCATGCTGCCGAACCCGATCGTGACCGGGGCGTCGCCAGCCGCGAGAAAGGCACGCAGCGGCTCTGGCGGCTGGTAGCCGGGCTCGTCGAGGAACCACCACCCCGTGGGCGCGATCCAGGGCGGCCAGTCGTCGGGGCGCGGGAGCACGGCGGGGCTGTAGCCGTAGCACACCGGGTAGGCGGCCGAGCGCTGCGCGCGGAACGGGCCGACGAAGGTGACGGGCGGGGCGTTCAGCTCGGTCCTGCGCCACCGGTTCACCGCGCGGCGCGACGGCTGCCAGAGCAGCTGTTCGCCCACCTGATGCGACAACCGGTTCCGGCGGCGATCCCAGATGGTTTCCGGCTCGCGGTAGCGCAGGCCCGCGGCGGGAAAGGCCTCCGTCGGCGTGAGCGGTTGCAGCCAGCCGGCCATCACCGGCGTGCCGCGACGCTCGTGCAGCTGGGCTGCGGCCATGCAGACGGCGCTGTACAGCACCACGTCGGCATCGTGCGTGGCGGCGGCGAGATCGTGCAGCAGTCCCTCGAACAGCCCCGGGAAGTCGCGGCCGAACTCGCGTGCGAAGCGCCAGAGTCCGTGCAGCGACCCATCGGCGAGCCAGGCGCGCGCACCGGGCGTGCGCAGCATGGCGACCGGGTCGCCGTGCAGGGCCCGAAACCCGATCCCGTGCGATTCCACCCACGGGCGGAAATTGTCATGGGTCGCCAGCGTGACCCGGTGACCCGCCGCCTTCGCGCGCTTCGCCAGTGCGAGAAACGGCTGGATGTCACCGCGCGAGCCCGACGTCACCATCACCAGATGCATATGCAGGGAATATGTCCCGGCCCCGCTATCTTCAGGGCATGACGCAGACGGAGACCGTTCCCCCCGCACTCGAGCGCGTGTTGTCCCGCTTCCGGGCGATGGGTCGGGAAGAGAAGATGGCCAGCCTCGTGTCATACGCCCGCAAGCTCGAGACGGTGCCCGCACACCTGGCCGAACTCGATCGCGGCGCCTTCACCGTGGCGGAATGCCAGACGCGCGTGGATCTTTTTCCCGAGCACCGCGATGGCCGGCTGCACTTCTATGCCGATGTGAACGTCCGCGAATCACCCACCGTCGCGGCGGTGCTCGCGATCCTGTTCCAGGCCGTGAACGATCAGTCACCGACCGTGACCCTCGCCATCCCGAACGACATCGTGCGGCAGCTCATGCATGACATCGGACTGGCCGGCCGCGAAGTCGGGCTGAACGCGATGGTCCAGCGCCTCAAGCGCCACGCCGCCCTCGCCTCGAGCTGAGCTGCCGGCCGCGCTCACGACTCCCGCGGCGAGGCATTATTCTCCTCGTCAGAGCCGGCATCGCCGCTTCTCTTCTCACGACACTGCACCGCCAATGCCGATCACGATCAAGGTGAACACCAACGGCTCGCTGATGATCAGCGCCGCCGACGCCCCGTCCGTCCAGCTCACGGATGCCGATGGGACGGTCATCCCGCTTCCCGAGGGAAAAAACGTGTTCCTGTGCCGCTGCGGCGCCAGCTCGCGAAAGCCCTTCTGCGACGGTGCGCACAAGACAGCCGGGTTCGACGGCACCTGCGCCCGACAGACCGTCGCCAGCTGAGCCGTGCTGCAGAAAGTCCTGAACGCATGGGCATGGGTGGTGCTGATCTCCATGGTCATCATCGGCTTCTTCCTCGTGCTGGCGGTATTCATCGTGACGGTGCCGTTCGACCGCAGCCGCTATGCGGCCGGGCGTACCTTCCGTCTGGTCGGCTGCTCCACGGTCTGGATGAACCCGCTGTGGAAGTTCAGCACCGATGGATTGCGCATCCGTGACCCGCGCCGCCCGTACGTGGCGGTGTCCAATCACGAGAGTTACGCCGACATCTTCCTCATCTCGCACCTCCCGTGGGAGATGAAGTGGCTGGGCAAGGAACAGCTCTTCAGGATCCCGTTCCTGGGCTGGATGATGTGGCTGGCCGGTGACATCCCGGTCAAGCGCGGCCGCAAGGAGAGCATCGTCTCGGCCATGAACGGGTGCAAGGCGCGGCTGCAGCAGAAGCTGAGCGTGATGATCTTCCCCGAGGGCACCCGCACGCCGGATGGTGAGCTCCTGCCCTTCCGGGATGGCGCGTTCCGCCTCGCGATCGAAAATGGCGCGCCGATCCTGCCGATCGTCATCGCGGGCACGCGCCGTGCGATGGCCAAGCACACGTTCCAGTTCCAGAAGACGCGGGCGATCTGCCGCGTGCTGGAACCAATCGAGACGGTGGGGCTAACTCTGGCAGACCTCGCGACGCTCAAGGAGCGGACGCGCGATGCGATCGCCACCGCCAAGGCCCGCCTGCACGAGGAACTCGGGCTGGGCGACAGCGGCGAGCCGCTGGGCCTACACGCCTGACCGGGCCGAGGGCGCCCGGTCTCTGAGCGAACTGAACCTTCCGACCCGGCGTATCGCAGGACATGCCCCAGATCACTCCGCCATCATCACGTCCTTCGGCCACGTCTGCTGCCGCGTCGGGTGGCGGGCGCGGGCGCATCATGCTGGCGCTGGCGGTGGTCGTCGCGCTGGTGCTCGGCGGACGGCAACTGGCCGGTGAGCTGCCGCGCCTGACGGCGTGGGTGGAGTCGCTGGGGGCGTGGGGACCGGTGGTATTCGTGGCGGTGTACGTCGTCGCCTGCGTGGCATTCGTCCCGGCCTCGTTGCTGACGCTGGGCGCGGGGGCGCTGTTCGGCGTCGTGACCGGCGTCATCGTGGTCTTCGTCGGCGCCACACTCGGTGCGTTCGGCGCCTTCCTCATCGCGCGTCATGTCGCCCGCGACTGGGTGTCTCAGCGTGTGGCGCGCGATCCTCGCTTCACGGCGATCGACCGCGCCATCGCCGCTGATGGGCGGCGGGTGGTGTTCCTGCTGCGCCTTTCGCCGGTGATCCCGTTCGCGCTGCTCAACTACGCGCTCGGATTGACGAAGGTGCGGGTGGCAGACTTCCTGATCGCGTCGGCCGGCATGCTGCCGGGAACGCTGCTGTACGTCTACACCGGCTCGCTGGCCGGCACCGTCCTCGGCGCCACGAGCGGTGCCGCACCGGCGCGCGGCGCGGGCTTCTACGTGGTGCTCGCGCTCGGTCTCGCGGCGACGGCCGCGGTGACGATTCTCGTGACCCGGCTTGCTCGACGCGCGCTGGCCGAGGCGACCGCCGCTGCATGAAGCATCCCGTCTCGTTCGCTCGAGTGGCGGCGCGCGGCATCATTGACGGCACGCTGCGGCCGGCGCCGAGCCCCGCGATTCACCCCAGACCTCGACTCGCATGCTCGACACGAACCCGTGGGATCGCGCGCTCGTCGCGCAGGTGCAGCCCACCGACTGGACGAATCCCGTGCCGTCAGGACGGTACGATCTCGTCGTGATCGGCGCCGGGACGGGCGGGCTGGTGTCTGCCGCCGGAGCCGCCGGGCTCGGGGGGAAGGTGGCGCTGATCGAACGGCACCTGATGGGTGGTGACTGCCTCACCGTCGGCTGCGTGCCATCCAAGGGCCTGCTCAGCGCGGCGCGGGTGTGGCACACGGCCCGACGTGCCGCCAAAGACTTTGCCGGTCCCGCGATCGCGGCAGGCGATACCGGCGATTTCGCGGCGATGATGGACCGCATGCGGCGCATTCGCAGTGATCTGAGCCCGATCGACAGTGCGGCGCGGTTCCGCAGCCTTGGCGTCGACGTGTTCCTCGGCCAGGGCGCCTTCACCGACGCGGACACGATCAGCGTCGGCGGTGCCACGCTGACGTTCCGGCGGGCCGTGATCGCCACCGGCGCGCGGGCGGCCGCCCCGCCGATCCCCGGACTCGATGCCGTGCAGCATCGCACCAACGAGACCATCTTCGATCTCACGGAGTTGCCCGAACGACTGCTGATCATCGGCGCCGGCCCGATCGGCAGCGAGATGGCGCAGGCGTTCGCGCGGTTCGGTTCGCAGGTGACACTCATCGACAAGAGTGCACGGATGCTGCCGCGCGACGATGCCGATGCGGCGCAGGTCGTCCAGGCGGCGCTGCAGCGCGACGGGGTGCAGTTCGCCGGCGGCGTCGAGATCACCGGCGTGTCGCGGGAGGCGGGCGGCATTCACGTGCGCGCCACGCGCGATGGTACGCCAGCCGACTACGTGGGCGATGTCCTGCTCGTCGCCAGTGGTCGCGCACCGAACGTCGAGGGGCTGCAGCTCGAGCGCGCCGGGATCACCTTCGACCGGAAGGGTGTGACCGTCGACGACCGCCTGCGCACGACGAACAGCAACGTCTACGCGGTCGGCGATGTCTGCTCGCCGCTGCAGTTCACCCACGCGGCCGATTTTCAGGCCCGCATGGTGCTCCAGAACGCCCTCTTCTTCGGACGCGGCAAGGCGAGCGATCTGATCACCCCGTGGGTGACGTATACCTCACCGGAGCTGGCGCAGGTCGGGCACACCGCGGCGAGTGCAGCGGAGGCGGGCGTGGCGATCCAGAGCTTCACCGTCCCGCTGCACGACGTGGACCGCGCGCGGCTGGAGGGCGAGACGGAGGGATTCTGTCGCGTGCACGTGCGCGCAGGGTCCGACACGATCGTCGGTGCCACCATCGTGGCACCGAACGCCGGCGACATGATCAGCGAGATCACGCTGGCAATGACGAACGACCTTGGACTCGGTGCCATCGGCCGGACGATGCATCCCTACCCGACGCAGGGTGAGGTGCTGCGGAAGGTGGGAGACGCCTACAACCGCACCAGGCTCACGCCTTTCGTCCGAAAGGTGTTTGGCCGCTACTTCAGGCTGTTCAGATGACGATCGGAACCCGATACCGCCGCACCCTGGCGATTCTCCTCGCGCTCCCCCTCATGCAACTCCCGGCACAGACCGTCGATCACGGCGCCTACGACCGGCTGCTCAAGGCCCACGTGGTGAACGGACTCGTGGACTACGACGCCTTCAGGGACGATGCGGCCTTTACCGGCTACCTTCGCCTCCTCGCCGCGACCACCCCGTCCACGCTCCCGCGCAACGAGCAGCTCGCCTTCTGGATCAACGCCTACAACGCGTACACGATCGACCTGATCAACCGGAAGAACGAGCGCCAATCCATCCGCAACATCAACAAGTCGCTCGGTCTGCTGCGCCTCAAGGGGCCATGGTCCGAAGCGTTTGCCGTGGTAGGCGGCAAGACATACACGCTCGACGACATCGAGCAGCGCACCATCCGGCCCACGTTCCGCGAGCCGCGGATTCACTTTGCGCTGGTGTGTGCGGCGATCGGCTGTCCACCGCTGCGCAGTGAGGCGTACACGGGCGCGCGGCTCGAGGCGCAGCTCGAGGATCAGGCGGCGCTTTTTCTGGTGCGGTCGCCGCAGAAGAATCGTGTGGATGTCGCACGTCGCACGCTGTATCGCAGCCAGGTGTTTTCGTTCAGCGACTACATGAAGGACTTCGGCGGGAGCGAGGCTGCGGTGGGGCGATTCATAGCACGCTACTATCCGGCTGGGCCGGCGCGGACGATGCTGGAGAGCGGAGACTTCACGGTGGTGAAGACCGACTATGACTGGTCGCTGAACATCAGGCGTCGGTAGCGCGGGGCTGGCATCGTCACCTCCGTGCCTCCGTTGCCTCCGTGTGAACAGCGTTGACGGACTCCGTCAGCGACCTATTCGCTGCCGCTCAGATGAATCTGCGGTGGTGCCACGCGATAGACTTGGCGCATGACCGCCCCCGACTCGCCCGCCGCCCTCGATGACGCACTGAGCACGCCATCGCCGGCCGTGGTGCGCACGCTGCAGCAGCTGGACGGTGACCTGATCGTGCTGGGAGCGGGCGGCAAGATGGGACCATCGCTGACGCGCATGGCACGCCGCGCGATGGATGCCGCCGATGGCGGGCGGCGGCGCGAGGTGATCGCGGTGTCGCGATGGACTGATCCAGCCGCTGCCGCTTCACTGGCGGCCGACGGTGTGCGCGTGCTGACCGCCGACCTGCTGGATCGCCCTGCCGTCGATGCGCTGCCGTGGGCGCCGAACGTGGTGTTCATGGCCGGGCAGAAGTTCGGCAGCGGCGGCGATCCCGCGCAGACCTGGGCGATGAACGCCATCGTGCCGGCGTGGTGCGGCGAGCGATTCGCGGGTGCTCGGCAGGTGGTCTTCTCGACGGGCAACGTCTATCCGTTCACCCGGATGGCGGGGCCGGGTGCGAACGAGCAGATGGCTCCGGCGCCCGTCGGCGAATATGCAATGAGCTGCCTGGGTCGCGAGCGGGTGATGAGCGCGCTCGGTGCGCGACATCGGTCGCCGGTGGTGCTCTACCGCCTGAACTACGCCTGCGCCTTGACCTACGGCGTGCTCACCGATCTTGCGTTACAGATCCGTGACGGCGTGCCGGTATCCGTGACGATGGGCGCCGTGAACGTGATCTGGCAGGGAGACGCGAATGCGATCGCACTGCAGCTGCTGGCCCACGGCAGCGTCCCCGCGGTGCCGGTCAACGTGACGGGTGCCGAAACGCATACCGTCCGTGCCCTTGCCACGGCACTTGGCCAACGACTGGGGCACACACCGGTGTTCCACGGGGAAGAGGCGGCCGATGCGCTGCTCTCCGACGCGCGCGCGCTGCCGGTGCGCCTTGGCACGGACCTCGACCCCATGCCGATCGACAGGCTGCTCGACTGGACCGCCGCCTGGGTCTCGGACGGCCTTCCGCTGCTGGCCAAGGCGACGAAGTTCGAGGTCCGCGACGGCCGGTTCTGAGCTGCGACGCCGGCGCGGCGGTCAGATGCCGAGAAGCGCGACATATTGCGCGGCCATGTAACAGGTCCGGTCGCTGTGGTTGCTGCGCTGGGCGAATCACGTCGCGACGATCATGACGACGTGCGAGCCGCCGATGCGCAGGATGAATCGCAGGATGAATCGCAGAACGAATCGCAGGATGAACCGCAGGATGAACCGCAGCCGTTGCAACATGGTATGAGCGGACGTCGAGACAGCGTCACGATTCGATGCGTGACGCCAGGCGGCGTTATCGTACTGCACACTTGCGGCGCGTACCCGCAGGTCTCTTCCCACTGCCGGAGCCAGATCCGTGAACGTTCGCCAGCACCTTCTCGCGGGCCAGGTGATCCCGGCACATCCGTTGGCACTGACGCCGGCCCGCACGATGGATGAGCGGGCGCAACGGGCCCTGACGCGATACTATCTCGCGGCGGGTGCGGGCGGCATCGCGGTCGGGGTCCACACGACGCAGTTCGCGATCCGTCGCGTGGGACTGTTCCACCCGGTGCTGCAGCTGGCGAAGGAGACGGCCGATGCCGCACTGGCAGCGAACCCACGCCCGTTCGCGACCATCGCCGGCGTGATCGGCGACACGTCGCAGGCCGTGAGCGAGGCCGCCATCGCCAGCAGCATCGGCTACGATGCGGCGCTGGTCTCGCTGGGCGGGCTGGACACGATCGACGAGCGCGCACTCGTGTCCCACTGTCGTGCGGTGGCCGAGGTGATGCCGATCATCGGCTTCTACCTGCAGCCGGCCGTCGGGGGCCGCGTGCTCTCGTACCGCTTCTGGCGTGAGCTGGCCGAGCTGCCGCAGCTGATCGCGGTGAAGATCGCGCCGTTCGACCGGTACCGCACGGTGGATGTGGTGCGGGCAATCGTGGCCGCCGGACGGGACGACGTGGCGCTCTACACGGGCAACGACGACGCGATCGTCGCGGACCTGACGACACCGTTCCCGGTGCGCCGCCACGGCCGTACGGACACGGCTCGCATGGTCGGGGGGCTGCTGGGACAGTGGGCGGTCTGGACCCGTCGCGCGGTGGAGTTGCTGGCGCGCATCAAGGCGCTGCGCGACTCCCCGCTCGCGCCAAGCCTGCTCACGGAAGGGGCGGAGCTGACGGATGCGAACGGCGCGATCTTCGACTCGCAACACCGCTTCGCCGGCTGCATCCCGGGCATCCACGAGGTGCTCCGGCGTCAGGGGCTGCTGCGCGGCACCTGGACGCTCGACCCGCGCGAAACACTCTCGCCGCGGCAGACGGACGAACTGGATCGGGTGATGTCATCGTACCCGTGGCTCACCGATGACGTCTTCGTGGCCGAGCATCGGGATGCGTGGCTGACGCCGTAGCTCGACTCGTGCGCAGTCTCGGGTCTGGGTGCTGCGGCTGGCATCGTCAACGCTGTCCACACGGAGTTGACGGAGATTCGTGTGACCACGACCACCGGGTGCCGGGCGAGAAGTACCGCAGCGCCTGTTCCCGCTGCTACTCCGTGCCGCTGCGTGAACAGCGTCGACGATGCCTCTCGTCCTGAGGAGCCCGGCGTGCCGAGCCAAGGGTCGGCGCGGAAGATCAGGTCGGCAGCGACCGGTCGCGGAGGGCGCGCCACTCGCGCAGCGCACTCCAGGCGTCGTCCATCGAGAGCTGCCGCGTTTCGACCAGCGCCTCGAGCACGGCCACGCGCAGCGCCGCATCGTCGGGATCGTCCAGCAGTGACGGCTCCTCCAGCATGGACATCGGATCGGGCGGCACCAGCAGCCCCGTGCGAATCAGCTCACGGAGGGCGAGCGGGGCTGCATCGTCCAGCCACGGCGCGACGACGTAGCGCGTGTCGTCGGTGCGGAGGAGCACCACCTCGAGGAACTGCCGGTCGCGTGCCACCCAGATCCGCCCACCGTGCCGGGACGGACGTGCGGTGAACAGTCGGGCACCGATGTAGACCGAGGTACCGGTGGGCACCGAGTCCGGGACCGTCGCAGGTTGGAGCGGCATCATGTCCCACAGTGTCGACGCAGCGGCGCGGGAGATTACTCCGCCATCCGTGTACGCCATCGGGATACGCCAGCCGAGTACGTCAGCCGGGTACGCCAGCCGGGTACGCCGTCCCTCTGTGCCGTCGAGCGCCCCCGCGCCTCACGGCGGCCGGCGGCGCGATATTCTGCACGCAACGGGTGCCGAGCCAGGAGCGTACTCCGGCGGGTACCGTCACCACTCCCCACGATCCGCCATGACACGCCTCCTGCGCGCGCTGCTCGCCTCGTCGTTCCTCGCCACCGTGCCGTTCGCCACCGTGCCGTTCGCCAGCGTGCGGCTCGGCGCCCAGACGCCGACCCCGGCGGCACCGGCCGGCCCCGGCGCAGGCGTCGCCAGCATTACCAGCCGCACCGCCGGCATGGTCAGGCGCGACGGCTTCCTTCCCCTCTACTGGGACGAGCGCACGGGCAAGCTCTACCTCGAAATCCCGAGGATGGATCAGGAGTTCATCTACTTCACCTCGCTCCCATGGGGTGTGGGATCCAACGACATCGGGCTCGATCGGAACCAGCTCGGGCGCGAGCGGCTGGTCACCTTCACGCGCAGCGGTCCGCGCGTGCTGCTGATCGAGAAGAACATGAACTTCCGTGGGGTGACCCGCGATGCAAACGAGGCACGCGGTGTGGAGGAGAGCTTCGCGCGGAGTGCGATCTTCGGCTTCACCGTCGAGGCGCAGGAGGGGGGACGCGTGCTGGTGGACGCCACCGACTTCGCGCTGCGCGACGCCCACGACGCGACCGGGACGCTCCGGCGCACGCAACAGGGCACCTACGCCGTGGATCGCACGCGCAGTGCCGTGTACATGCCGCAGACGAAGGCGTTTCCGCGCAACACCGAGATCGAGGTCACGCTGACGCTCGCCGGGACCAACCCCGGTCGCTACGTCCGCGACGTCACGCCGAACCCCGAGGCGATCACGATTCGCGAGCGCCACAGCCTCGTCGCGCTGCCGGAGCCGGGCTTCCGCATGCGTGCCTCCGACCCACGCTCCGCGTTCAACGGCATCGACTACCAGGATTACTCGCAGCCTCTCGGCGGGCAGTTGGTACAGCGATTCGCCGCGCGCCATCGCCTGGAGAAGAAGGTCCCGGGCAGTGCGCCCAGCGAGGCCGTGACGCCCATCGTCTACTATGTGGACAACACCGCCCCCGAGCCGATCCGCACGGCGCTGGTGGAAGGGACGCGCTGGTGGAATCAGGCGTTCGAGGCCGCCGGCTTCATCAACGGCTTCCGCGTCGAGGTGCTGCCCGACAGCATCGACCCGCTCGACATCCGCTACAACGTGATCGAGTACGCCCACCGCGCCACCCGCGGCTGGAGCTATGGCGGCTCGGTCACCGACCCACGCACCGGCGAGATCATGAAGGGTCACGTGATCCTCGGCTCGCTGCGCGCGCGGCAGGACTATCTGCTCGGCGAAGGGCTCGACATGCCGTACCTGACCGGCGCCGAGAAGGCCGACCGCGTGGAGCGGATGGTGCTCTCGCGCATCCGCCAGCTCGCTGCGCACGAGGTGGGGCACACCCTCGGCATCGCACACAACTACATCGCCAGTGCGCAGAAGAACGCCAGCGTGATGGACTATCCGCACCCGATGATCGGCCTGACGCCGGCCGGTGACATCGACATCACGCGTGCATACGAAGTCGGCATCGGCGAGTGGGACGAGATCTCGGTGACGTGGGGCTATGGGCAGTTCACCGGCGACGAGCGCAAGTCCCTCGACTCGGTGCTGGTGGCAGGACGGCTGCGCGGCTACACCTTCCTCACCGATCAGGACGCACGCCCGGTGAGCAGCGCCCACCCCAATACGCACCTGTGGGATAATGGTGCCGACGCGGTGACGGAGCTCAAGCGGATGTTGACGGTGCGCGCGAAGGCGCTGGCGAAGTTCGGTGAGACGGTGATCAGGCGCGGTGCCCCGATGGCGACGATGGAGGATGTGCTGGTGCCGGTGTACCTGCACCACCGCTACCAGCTCGAGGCCGCGATCAAGGTCGTGGGTGGTGTGACGTACAGCTACACGATGCGCGGCGACGGGCTTCCGGGCCCGGTTGCCGTGCCGGTTGCTGCGCAGAACGCAGCCATCGATGCCATCGCCGACGTGCTGGCGCCGGCCAATCTCGCGCTGCCGCGCGGTGTGCTTGCCGCGCTCCCGCCACGCCCGTTCCTGATTCAGGGCACCCGCGAACTGTTCGACCGCTGGACCGGCATCACCTTCGACCCGCTCGCACCGGGCATGATGATCGCCGATGTGACGTTCGACCTGCTCTTCGACAGCGAACGTTCGGCCCGCATGATTACGCAGCACGCGCTCGACCCGTCACTCCCCGACTTCGCGACGCTGTTGTCGCGGATACAGCAGCGAATCTTCACGACACGCGCCGGTGCCAGCACCTACGACGCCACGCTCGCCGAGCTGGTACAGCGCTCCTACGTGGATCATGTGCTGACGCTGGCCGAGAGCGCCGAGATGCCGCTGGTACGCGCACAGGCTCGGCAGAACCTGGTGTCGCTCGCCGCGTCACTCGCCGTCAGCGCCCGTGCCAGCGCCGCCAGCGCCCAGCTCGTCGCCGACATCCGCGGTTGGCAGGCGGGGACGTACAAGCCCGCCGAACGCCGCCCGCGCCTGACGGTGCCACCGGGGAGCCCGATCGGAGCGCCGTGATCCTCTGGCAGGATTCGAGGCAACGGGAACAACGAAAACGGAAACAGCAGAATGCAAAGGGACAAAGGAACAGAAAGGCGCCGAGGGGTCGGTGTTGATTGCTGCCGTCCGTGACACACGTCGCATCGAATGCTGTAGGAACTGCTACGGCCAGGGCAGTTCCTGCAGAATGTCAGCGACATCAGCGCGCCGACAGCAGGTGCGACAACAGCAGAACACCGTGCGCCTTTCTGTTCCTTTGCGCCTTTGCGTTCTGTTGTTGCCGTTCTGGTTGCCGTTGATGGACTACGGTAGC
>Ga0105045_10000811_pt1 | contig 24208 bp, 15 predicted proteins | sample MAT02_FD_78089 | JGI IMG/M metagenome (GOLD analysis project Ga0105045, IMG submission 78089) | Freshwater microbial communities from Lake Fryxell liftoff mats and glacier meltwater in Antarctica - MAT-02 (megahit assembly) | ecosystem: Environmental > Aquatic > Freshwater > Ice > Liftoff... | reverse complement strand
GCCGATCTCAAACCCATCTTGATGCAACTGTGCGATCTCTTCCCATGTCATGTAGTCGCGTTTGTTGTCCTTGAAGTCGAAGCCTTCAGTTATGAAGAAGGTTGCAGAAAATCCGAGGCTCTTGAGTATCGGTCGTACGACTGTGAAGTGTGACTTGGCCGAGTCGTCAAAGGTCAACACGACCAGTTTCTCAGGAATGGTCTCTTCCGATTGCAGCATCCTCGTTGTACACAATTCCGTCACAACTATCAAAACAAATTGAAACACTGGCCAAAAGGCAATCTGGTAACATTGCTTACAGAGGTGGAATGGCTTTTTCATTTGAGAATCCGCTTTAAAAGTTGATAGAATCGGCGTCGATCACAAGTCGGGGCGGGAGTTGATTGCCAGCAAAACTTCTTCGGCCCAATTGCCGCAATTCGCTGTTCGTAAAAGTCCAGCCTGAGGCTCCAATAGAGTGAGTACCTAAGTTTATTCCAAAGGAGTTCAAGCATGGGCAGGACTCAGTTTACCACCGGCGTCGTTTCGCCGAAACAACTTCCTCGGGCACGCCACCAGATTTCCCAACTGGTCGAACTGTGGGAGGCTTGGGAAGGCTTGGGGACACCCACGCATTTCCGTTTTAGACGATTGTGTGAACTCAAATTGACGAAAATCCCTTCCGATTGCGCATGTCCCCGTGATTTCCGCTCCCGTGATTTCCGCGTTTTCTGTGTCACCGGCTAGAAGTAAGCAACTCGTATTTTCTTGTCAGACGGAATTTGCTACTACGTATTGATGCGCGCTCGCGACTGTGTGGAATGTGTATCGCTAGCGAAAGCGTTGTTCAGATGGAAATTTAGGAACAGCCAGAGTGCTCTGCTGTCCAGGTCGTTCGAGGAAGCTGGAAGAGATCCCCGTACGGGCTGATTTTCAGCGAACCTAAATTTTAGCGGTGACAAAGCGTTCGCGGATTGGGACGTAGTTTTACGATTGTATAAACGGAAGGAACGAATTATGTCGAGAATTTTTTTGACCGTGGCTCTTAATCTTGTGAGCCTAAGCATTGGTATGTCGGACGCCTCCGCAATGGAGAGGCTTCCCTCGGAGATTCGCGCTGGTGAGCATCGCTTGATTCTCAACGGCTCGGGCGTACGCACGAAAACGTTGCTCGAGCTCTATGTTGCGGGTTTGTACCTGACGAAACCCAATAGCAACTCAGCCACAATCATCGCAGCGGATGAACCCATGGCGCTTCGAATCAAAATCACTTCGGGCTTTGTAAGTCAGAGCAGCCTCGTCGACTCGCTCGAAGAGGGCTTCAAAAACACGACTGGTGGAAATACTCGCGAAATTCAGCGGGAGATCCAGCAGTTTCGCGAGTGTTTTAAAGATGAAATCAAGAAGGGAGATGTTTTCGAAATGGTCTACATCCCGCAGCAGGGCGTCATGGTTAATAAGAATGGCAAGCACAAAGGAGTTGTGGCAGGAGCGAAATTCAAGCAAGCACTTTTCGGAATCTGGTTATCAGACAAGCCGGCGGACAGCTCGCTCAAACAGGCTTTGTTGACTCCTACAAAGGTCCGATAGTGCAAAGCTTGGTCCTCGAAAAGGTGTCGCCAAGGAAGTCACCGATCCTGTTCCAGCTTAAAGATTGGGTTGACTCGGGTACATTTACGAATGGTTTAAACAAATAGCCGAAAAATTCTGGACCGAGCTCTCGTCTAACGGCCGACCTGTTATATTATTAGAGCATGATCGGCTTTAAACGGTTCGGTCTTTCCCCGCCTGCTCCCACCGAATTTTACCTCCCGCCACGATCGCCAATAGGAGTTTGCCATGACTTCTGCCCTAGGCCCTTATTGTACCTTCTCAAGTACCGATTTCTCGCGTCGTCGCTTTTTGAACGCCGTCGGACTTGGTTCGATGGGGTTGACCGTTCCGCAGTTTCTGTGGCGAACACAAGCGATGGCAAATTCTGGGCAAGCCAAGCGTGATGTGAACTGCATTTTTATTTGGACTCTCGGCGGGACCAGCCACCATGACACCTTGGATCCAAAGCCTCGAGCCTCAGAAGGGGTCCGCGGTCCGTTGAGTGTTATCAACACGGCAGTGCCTGGAATTCAATTTGCGGAGACTTGTCCTCGACTTGCGAAGGAGCTCGGGCGATTCTCGTTAATGCGCAGCTGGAATCCAAAGAACGCTGGGCACGGAGCGGCAGATCAATGGTGTATGTCTGGTCGGGCACCGAATCCGACAGTCGCATATCCCTGCGTTGGTTCTGTGATCAGCCACGAAAAAGGATTCAAGTCCCCATTACCACCATTCATTCAGCTAGGTAATCACGTCGATCGTACGTTTCAGGGAGGAACACCGGGCATCCTTGGATTAGAACATGGACCGTTCGAGATTCATGCAGAAGCTAACGTCGATCAGTTCTCGGTGCGTGACATCACACCACCGCTCAATATCGATCTTGGTCGCGTTGATCGTCGACGTGACATCCTAGCCAAAATCGACCGATTACAAAAGCGGGCCGATACTCAACCGGCCGCCTTTAACGCCATGGATGAACACTACAAGACGGCGTTCAGCATGATTACCGCCCCCGAAACAAAACGAGCCTTTGACATCGGAACCGAGGAAAGCTCGATACGTGATCAATATGGTCGCACTTCATTCGGGCAACGGCTGCTTCTTGCCAGAAGATTAGTGGAATCGGGAGTTCGATTTGTAACCGTCAGCGATCCGGGATGGGATCACCATCAGGATTGTTTCAACGGCATCAAAACGCATCGCATGCCGCAGGTGGATCAAGCGCTTCCGCAACTGCTGATCGATCTGGAGCAGCGAGGCTTGCTCGATACCACATTGGTCGTTTGGATGACCGACTTTGGAAGAACTCCCAAGATTAATCCGGCAAGTGGACGCGATCACTGGGCTACAGCCGGGTTCGTCGTCATGGCTGGCGCTGGCGTCCCTGGTGGATTGGTCATCGGAGAAACCGACGCAGATGGTGGGGTGCCCAAGAGAGATGAGTACTTCACTGAAAACGTTGTGGCGACCATGTATCATAAGCTCGGATTGCCTCTGGATCTGACGGTCATGTCTTCGGATGGCCGCCCTGTGCGATTGCTCGAAGGCGAACCCGTCCGAGAGTGGATTTGATTGGAAGACTCTATGATGTTTTCGTCCGCCCCCCCCAAGACCGCCCGAATTCCAAGGCTATTGTTTCTAGGGGTGTGCTATTTATCGATTTGTTTCACGAACAACGCTTGGGGTAACGACTGGAGTATCGATCCCCCCTCGATCCAGCTGCGAGGCAATTTCGAGACACTGCAAGTTCTGGTTTCTCGGCCTAGTCCCCTGCAACCGTCGGATGCTACCCGAACTAACGACCTGACAAACCAAGCGACTTTTTTGACTTTGAACACTGCTATCTGCACGGTCGATGCAACGGGTCAGGTCACAGCAGTCGCAAATGGAGACACAGAACTTCACGTAAGCGTAGAAGGGATAACCAAAACAATTCCCGTCCATATCCAAGGTGTTTTGCCAGCACCTCAGCTTGATTTTGTAAATGACATACAACCGGTCCTCTATAGGGCAGGTTGCAATTCAGGTAGTTGCCACGCTAGCCAGTATGGCAAGGGAGGATTCACTCTCTCGGTGATGGGATTCGATCCTATGCAGGACTACAACGCGATGACGGTTCAATCGCGTGGGAGACGTGTTTCCTTAGCCAGCCCGATTGATAGCTTGCTACTGAAGAAGGGTTCGATGGCGGTCTCACACGGTGGAGGGGAACGAATCCTTTCAGGTAGCAATGAATTCGAAATGCTGAAGGCTTGGATCTCTGGTGGCGCCGCGAAGCCAGACCTTCAATCGCCGCAAGTGACTAAGCTACTTGTGACGCCAGCACTCAAAGTCTTGGAAGTAGGGGCGACTCAACAAGTCCGTGTCACTGCCGAGTACGCCAATGGTCGTATCCGAGATGTGACGAGCTTAGTTCGATTCGATAGCATGGACGAGTCGGTACTGATTGTCTCGCGTCAAGGGCTTGCAAAAGCGACTGGAAAGGGGCAAGTGGCTCTTATGGTACGTTTCGCCGGTCACGCGGAAATAGCTACGTTAGTAGTTCCTTTTTCCGCGGAGGCGGACTTGGCAAATTGGCAGTCCCAAAACTACATCGATGATCATGCAGTCACGAAGTTCCGGGAACTTGGGCTAAGCCCATCGGCACTATGCGACGACTCCACGTTTTTGCGGCGGGCCTACTTGGATGCGATTGGTACGCTGCCTTCCATCGAGGAGGCAAAAACTTTTCTGGAGTCTGCTGAACCGAGCAAGCGTTCATTGCTTGTCGACAGGCTGTTAGGCTTTTCAACGGACCCCTCTTCTGCCAAGCACACGGATGCGTACGCAGCTTTTTGGAGTTTAAAGTGGGCCGACTTGATTCGCAACAACAGCACTGTGGTTGGCGAAAGTGGCATGTGGGCAATGCACAATTGGCTTCGCGAAACTTTTCGCACCAACAAACCGATGGATCAATTTGTACAGGAACTAGTCACCGCCAAGGGTTCTATCTTTTCCAATGGACCAGCCAACTACTATCGTATAGCAAGCAACCCACCTGATCTTGCCGAGTCGACAGCACAGCTGTTCATGGGCACGCGTTTACAATGCGCCAAATGTCATCACCACCCCTACGAGAAATACAGCCAGGCCGACTACTACGGCTTCGCTGCATTCTTTGCACGCGTCGGTAACAAAGGTAGCTCCGAATTCGGTGTGTTCGGTGGTGAAATTGTGGTCACGGTCAACTCGGGTGGTGAGGTGACTCATCCGAAGACGGGCGCGGTAATGAAACCGACCCCTCTTTTCGCCGAGCCTGTCGATGATCCGCAAGATCGCAGAGTTGCATTGTCGAAATGGCTCACTAGCACTGATAATGACCTGTTTGCTCGAAACATCGTAAACCGATACGTGGGATATCTGCTCGGTCGTGGGCTGGTCGACCCGATCGATGACCTCCGTTCGACAAATCCACCCTCTAATGTTGGGTTGATGGAAGCGCTCGTCGCCGATTTCCGCGCGAACAAATTTGATGTGAAGCAGCTTATGCGTTCGATCATGAACTCGCGGCTATATCAGTTGGACTCTCAACCTACCGTCGACAACATCACTGACGAGCGCTTTTATAGTCACTATAAAGTCAAACGCATGGGAGCCGAAACCCTTCTGGACGGAATCGATTATGCGACCGGCGTGATGACGAAGCACCCAAGTCTGCCACTAGGGACACGGGCCATCGAATTGCCTGACGCAAATACGACCAATCCATTCTTGATGGTCTTCGGGAAACCAAAACGTGCTTCCGTTTGCGAGTGCGAGCGAACTCCAGATGAAAACCTTGCTCAGGCTTTGCATACGCTCAACGGCGATATCCTGTCAGGTAAGCTGGCAGATGGAAACGGGCGCGTCGCAAAACTGATCGCCGCAACTGTGCCTGATGAAGCAAAGATCCAGGAGTTGTACTTGTCGACCCTTTGCCGACAACCGTCGGCTGCTGAGATCGAGTCTGCAAAGAGTTTGGTCGCGTCGAGTCCCTCGCCAACTGAAGCCTACCAGGACCTTTTGTGGGCACTGATCAATTCCAAACAGTTTTTGTTCGTGCATTAACCATGATCACTTTGCGTCTATCTGCGTTCTTTATCACCGCACTCTACAAACGATTGTTTGTGGCAGTTGTAATGGCGGCGACGTGCATGTCGACTCATGTCTTTGCTCAGACAAACAATTCGTATCCGATGTTGATGAGTCTGAAGCCTACTGCAGCTCAGATCGGTCAGGCTACAGAGCATGAATTGAATGCTCGATACAACCTAGCTGGTGCAACTCAAGTGTTGGTAACTGGCGAAGGGGTGCTTGGCGAGGTCCTTCCAAACGAACAAGAGAAGCCGGAGGACCGCGGAAAGAACGATGTCATGAGTTCCAAGTGCAAGTTAAGGTTCACCGTATCGCCAGATACAACGCCAGGTGTTAGGGACTTTCGAGTCATGACTCCGCACGGAGTTAGTACTTTGGGGCAGCTAGTAATCTCGCGTGACGCAATCATTTCCGAGATCGCCGAGAATGATACTGCGGATAAAGCACAAACCGTATCGCTACCCTCGACACTATGTGGGACGATTGAGAAAGCGGAAGACGTGGATTGGTATCGGTTTTCGGTGGAAGCGGGAACCTGCCTCACGTTTCATGTCCGTTCGCAGAGACTTCAAAATCGATTGCATGACATGCAAATTCGAGTGGACCCGATGATCACATTGCGCACTTCTCAAGGCGCCACGGTTGCAGCCAGCGACAACTATTATGCTGGTGACCCGTTGTTGAACCATACCTTCGCACAAGCTGGTGACTATTTGTTGGAAGTTCGGGACGTGCGGTATCAGGGGAACGCCGATTGGACCTACTCCATCGAAGTGAATGGACGACCGTTCGTCACTCAGGTATTTCCTCCGGTTGTGTTGCAAGGAGGCACCTCTCCGCCCGCCACGGCTATCGGTTTCAATTTTGGTCCAGCGGCTCAGATCACCTTGCCGGAGATTCACGAAAAAGGCCCAGTTGTCTCGGTTTCTTCTAGTTGGAATGGCCAACCAACCAACGAGTTCTTGGTTTTAAAGTCGAACGTGTGTAGTAACATAACCCTAGAAACCGGGCCCCTGGTAGCTTCCCCGACAACCGTCTCGACCGACGGAAGCGTCGCTTCGACGCAGAACCCTATTACTCCATTTTCAGCACCAGCGGTAGTAGCCGGTGAGATCCGTCTGCCAGGAGAAATCGATCGTTTCGTTTTCGAAACGAAGGCACAAGAAAAGTTTACGTTTGAGGTTTTCGCAAGAAGGCTTCAGTCGGGTTTAGACCCGAAGCTTCACATCACCAACGAACAAGGTGGACTCCTCTCAGAAGTCGACGACGCCACCTATCAACGTGTTATTAGTGCCGATTCGATTCTTGAGACATGGACGGCACCGGCGGATGGTAAGTACATCATGGAAGTACGCGATCTTCATCAGCGTGGTGGTCCATCATTCAACTATGTAGTGCAAGTGATACGTGCAGAACCACATTTTTTGCTTGAAGTAGATACGGATAAGACACTCCTGGCTCCCGGAATGGGAGGCGTTATCTACGTTCGTGCTCTTCGCAAAAACGGCTTTGCTGGAGAGATTCAACTGGAAGTCGAGGGCTTGCCAGCTGGCGTAACTGCTATTGCTGGTCGAATCCCACCGGATCTGAATGACGGGATGATTCATTTGACTACCGCTGCAGACGCTGCCAAGGGAGCTGCGAACATAAGCATTAGTGGGCGATCCTCGGTTGTTATTGCCGGACAAGAGTCTGTACCACTCGTATGCCTTGGAACCGTAATGCAAGAATACTACGCTCCAGGTGGCGGGCGAGGAAACTATCCCGTGGACATGCATACCGTCTCGATCGCAGAGCCCGGAGATGTTCGAAAGATCAAGCTAAGCAAGACGGACGTCGAGTTGCGTCCGGGTGAGTCGCAGCGAATTGACATCGACATTGAGCGAGCGCCCGACTTTAAGGGGAATGTAACTCTGGATATGATCTACCAGCATCTCGAGCAGCCCTATGGAAACAGTCTTCCCAAAGGTGTGACCGTCGATATTGCCAACAGTAAAACATTGCTAACGGCGGCTGACACATCAGGATACATCACCCTCAAAGCGGCAGCGGATGCCCCCGCTATCGTAAAGCAACTCGCGCCAATCAACGTCCATGTTTCCATCAATTTTGTGATGAAGCATACGTTCTGCGAGAGTCCAATCACGATAACGGTCATACGATAAGATTTGCAACTATCTCAAACGTCCACGGCTACCGTGCAACACCAAGTTCTTGAGATGGTTCGAAAGTAGGGTAATTACTCATGGCCGTCTTAGTAGTGGTGCCGACGAGCGGTGCGTCTGGCGCGAGGAGGTATCCCCAAGGAATCGCGATGATGTCCAGTATCATCCACATCAAGTTGCCGACCGCGGATGCCCATCCATGAGCGGGAAACTCACCGGCAATCAATAACGGAAAAAAAATAAATGCAAACCATGCACATTTGTAGAAAAATTGAATTGTAAATATCGGTAAGAATTTCAGAGGAGACCGTAAGCCCATTAGGCAAAGAAAGCCAATGGTTGTCCATATTCCTCCAAGGGCACCATAGATGATCGGATCTTCTACAGGCAATTGGAATGGGAATCCAACGATTTTTCTCGAAAACTCTGGCGCGATCAGCATCGACGAACCAACGGTAATGCCGAGCGTTGCCGTGCAGGCATAAAGCAACCGGATCCAACCATAACGAATCTCACCATATTCTTTCGTGTAGACGGTTTCGAACATGGAGAATGCTTTCGTTCGATATGGATAAAATGAATGAGCCGATTTAAATACATTTATCGGTGAGCATCCTCTTGTGGCTTGATAGATTAGTGCGACCACGGGGGAAAGTCGTCAAGCGATGCCTCTTCTCCTACCTTTCAGGCAGGCTCTCCAAGAAGATGGGTCATTTCGGAGAGTCGGATCGTTTTCATTCCGCAGGTTGTCTAAGAACGCTAGGATACTTTATCGGTGACACTTAACCAGTCGCCATCGCATCCCCCCATCGACTAAATGCCCTCACACCAATTTGCGATGGGTTCGTGATTTATACAGCATTTCGCGGTACGAAGGGATTCAATTTCTGCCTGAACGCGTTCTACGTCACTCGAGACACTCAGCGGCTCTAATTGGAGCGAAAAACTTCGGGACTCGCCCCCCGACAACTTGATAACTCGCGAGGCTTGTGACTCAAAAGATTTTGTGTTCGGAAACCCTGTAGCCGGTTCCAGCCCGGTCACGTAGCCATCCTCGACGGCAGCCGTGTTCTTCCAAAGGTTAAAGTAGGGCAACGTACGCGTATCATAACGAACCGCTATACCGTAGCTCTGGACAGCGTTATGAAGCATTGCGGTCGTCCAACCGCGGTCGTTCGATTGGGGCTTTGCGAAATATACCTTCTCCTCAAAACCGGAAACTGGACCATCGTATTCGTCCCATTGATCAATCGATTTAGCGGAATGTGAGTTACGCGGAACGATTTCAGCAAGTGCTGCAACGCATTTGCTTCCAGCTTCGAGTATGCGTTGTCCGATATTAATGTGATAGAGCAACTGCATTGTCGCGGGCTTCGTGGATCGGTTTGTAACAACGTCGGTAATTCCGATGAGCGAGCTATTCACCTTAAAACTCAATTTGACTTTCAATTGAAGTGATTGGACTAAAAATCGGCTTTCCAAAACGGTCCCGATGACGTCCATACTGCCCGATTGAGGATCTACGGAAACTGACAGTTGCGAGGCGGGAAGATTTGCTATGCGGCCGTGAAGAGGGTGTCTCACCGTCCCGTTAGGACTGAATTCAGGCGCACCGTTGCTTTCTAGTCCGCAACGAACAAGCAGCTCGTCAAAGCCCTCCAACCATCCAATCCCTGTGCCGTCATGAACCGGTACGAACGATGGGTGCACCGGACCCGAAACGGGACTCTGCCAACCAATCTCTTGCCCAATCGCCTGGCTGTTAGACTCGCCCGACTCTGGCTCGTTGACGGTCAGAGCCTTCCATATCCCCATTCCACGCGTTGGAAGAATGAAAACACGTATCGAACCCGTATTGACTTCCAATACGTAAACGCCGTCAGATTTGCCTCCAACGAGCCTACGAAAACTCAGTTTGAAAGCTCCACCCTCGACTTTCACTTCGCTAGGCAGGCCGCCTGAATCCAAGTTGGTTTCGGGAGCCAGCAGGCTTGGGATCAGTTCCCATCGATGGTTTGTCATTCGTATATTCTCTATTGGTCTTCGTTGTTTTAAAGTCTGCGGTCGAAAGTCTTGGGTCGAAACTTTTGTTCAAAATCTTCTGCATAGGCCTACCCTTGTAAGTCAATGCCTCTGTGAATACAACAAGAAGCGGAATTTTTTGCAAGGACCGATTGCCGCTGGCAATGCCTTTATCCAGAATTAAACACGAATATCGTCCCCTAGAAAGTTTGGTTGCGAGATCTATGAGTGCTGTGAAACTTGATGAAGATTTACTTAAGCAGGATAGTGTTTCAAAGGTATTGGACCAAGCGTTGGATGCTGGCGAGGGCTTGCTTCGGCTGACACCAACCTGGGTTCCTCGCAGCTTTCTTCATCCGGGCCGAAGAATCAAGCTCTTTCCTGGAGACCTATATGCCTTTGGAGCCGATCGAGGTGGCATCGATGAGCGATGGTTTTCAAGCACGACCGAGGCCGCCAATGAAGGGCGTGTCTGGCATGAAGGCTTGAGTTTTTGCCTTTTTGAAGGCAAGAAGTTTTTGCTTAAAGATGCGGTTACCGAGGCGGGCAAACGACTGATCGGTAGTCCGATTTTCGACAAGTATAACCGTTGGCCGGTTTATTCGAAATTCTTCGATAATATGGGTCCTATCCCGCACCATATGCATCAATCGCAAAAGGATGCGGAGCTAGTTGGACGAGAAGGTAAGCCTGAGAGCTACTATTTTCCGCCACAGTACAATAACGTGGATAATAACTTTGCTTACACCTTCATGGGATTGGAGCCGGGCACGACGAAAGATGACCTTAAGAAATGCTTGGAGAACTGGAATAAGGGCGATAACGGAATTCTCGATCTGTCCCGAGCCTATCGTCTTAAACGAGGAACCGGTTGGTTGATCCCACCGGGCGTCCTCCATGCTCCCGGCTCGTTGTGCACTTACGAACCCCAATGGGGAAGTGACGTCTTCGGAATGTATCAGTCGATCGTGGAAGGTCGCTATGTTCCCTGGTCTTTGCTGGTCAAAGACATGCCCGAAGACAAGCATCAGGATCTAGATTTCATTATCGGTCAACTTGATTGGGAAAAGAACGTTGACACCCATTTCAAGGATAGTAATTATTTGGAACCAATCGTTGATCCATCTGCGAGCGGCGACGGTTACATAGACAAGTGGATCGTCTACGGGCACATTGATGGCGAGCAACTCTTTACGGCGAAAGAGCTGACAATTGAGCCTGGCAAAAAATGTATCCTAAAGGATCCTGGCGCGAGTGGTTGGATTACCGTTCAAGGTAAGGGGACTATTGGCAAATTGGCTTTGCAAACGCCAGCCATGATCCGCTTTGGACAAAACACCGAAGACGAAGTGTTTATCAGTTATGAAGCGGCAACTCGTGGTGTCACTGTAACCAATACCGGAAGCGAGCCACTCGTCGGACTTCGCTACTTTGGCCCTGAAGTTCACGCAAATATGCCTACCAAGTAGGTCGGCTGAAGTTTGATGATTGGGGGCCATCGGCCTTCAAAAACGGATCTGAATGGTGCGAGTAGATCGGTCTATTCGCGCACAAGATAGAGCTGGCAAGACGCTGCAGCCACATTTACAATCTAAGGTGAAAGGTTTCCCCTCAAATGAGTCTTACTGCCGATACAACAACCAACTCTGGGTCCGCTATGAAGCCTCTCAAACTCCACAATGCCATGTGGCCTGGGCTGGTTGGTAAAGGAGATGGCCCTGGCCAGGAGCCTCCCATTTCGTTGGAACAGATGCTGAAATGGACGGCCGACGCTAGCGTGAACGGTCGGAAGTTCGACGGCATCGACTACTTCCTGTTTCTACCGCATACGGATCCTCAAGCAAGCGACACCGAATTGCGAAAGATCGCAGACATGATTGCGAGCTACGGATTCAATGTCGGTTCGGTAGTCGCTCCTGTTTGGGCAGGAACGGTTGGCGATTCGGCGATGGGCGACGATGCAGCTCGCGAAAAGTTTTTGTCTGCTGTCAAAGTGGCTTGCCGCATTGCAAAGGTCTTTAACGAACACGGAGTCAGGAAGTACGGTGTCATCCGAGTCGACTCGGCCGAGTTTGGTTTAGCCAAATGGGCAGAGAATCCCAAGGCGAACACGGCAAGAATTGTCGAGACATTCACCCTAGCCGCAAAGATTGCCGCTGATCATGGCGAACGATTGGCCGCTGAAGGAGAAATTTGTTGGGCTGGGATGCATTCTTGGAAAGATATGCTCGATATTCTCGAAGGCGTGGGGAGACCTGAATCCTTTGGATTTCAAGCCGATTTGGCGCACACTTATCTCTATCTGATGGGGTACAACGCGCCCGAGCACGCGCTTCTGCACGATGGATACACATCCGATGAGTTTTATGCAGCTTACAAAGTGATGACTGACAAATTACGCCCGTGGACCATTGACTTCCACGTAGCCCAGAACGACGGAGAAGTTCATGGGGCTGGCGATCACGATAAGACTGGAAAGCATTGCCCTGCTGACGACCCGAACGGTAAGCTCGATATCGTTAAGTGTTCTCAGTACTGGTTGAAAGATGCCTCGCAACGTGGAATTCAGCACATTTGCTGGGATGGTTGCATGTTCAGCAATGAAACACTTGCGAATCCAAATACTTGGAATACGATCCTGGCCAAGATGATCGAAGTCAGCAATAGCCTTTCTTAGTACCAAAAGTTTTCAGTCTCTCCCCTTTTATTGATTCTTACTTGATTTGAAAGTCCCACCGATGGTAGCAAAAAAACCTCTTCGAATTGGAATGATTGGCTACGGATTTATGGGGCGAACCCATTCGAATGCGTACTCACAAGTCAATCATTTTTTTGATCTCGAATACAAACCCGTCTTGAAGGCCGTATGCGCCCGAAATGCCGAGAAGGTTCAGGCCTTTGCAGATCAATGGGGCTATGAATCGATCGAGACGGATTGGAAGAAAGTTGTGGCCCGGGAGGACATCGATGCTATCGACATCTGTACGCCTAACAACCTTCACAAAGAAATCGCGATCGCAGCTGCCAAAGCCGGAAAGATGATTTTATGTGAAAAACCTCTTGCCATGAACACTGCCGAAGGCGAAGAGATGTGCGAGGCCGTTGAGAAAGCGGGCGTCGCCAATATCGTCTGGTACAACTATCGCCGTGTCCCTGCAGTGACTATGGCAAAGCAACTAATTGAACGTGGATTGCTCGGGAAGATCTTTCACTATCGCGCTCAATTCCTTCAAGATTGGACCATCAACGCAGATGTGCCCCAAGGGGGAGCGGCGACTTGGCGACTCGATGCCGAAGCGGCTGGCAGTGGAGTGACTGGCGACTTGCTGGCTCACTGTATTGATACGGCGATTTGGCTTAACGGCAAGATCGATAGCGTCTCCGCGATGACCGAAACATTCGTCAAGGAGCGGACACATGCTCTAACCGGTCAAAAACAAGCAGTTTCCATCGATGATGCAGCGGCTGTCATGGGTCGTTTTAGTAATGGATCACTCGCCCTATTCGAGTCGACTCGCTATGCACGTGGCCACAAGGCACTCTATACCTTCGAAATCAATGGCGAGAATGCGTCGATCGCGTGGGATCTACACGACCTTCATCGACTGAAGTTCTATGACTATCGGGATGAAGGACCTCTTCGTGGCTGGAAGAGCATTCACGTTTCGGACAGCGATCATCCCTACATGAAGTCGTGGTGGGTTCCCGGCCTGCAAATCGGCTACGAGCACACGTTCATTCATCAAGTCGCTGACTTCTTGAAGGGACTCGAAACGGGCACGCCCGCCGGGCCAACATTCCGAGATTCGCTTGAGACGCAAAAAGTTTGCGACGCAATTCTTGAAAGTGCGAAAGACGGGACTTGGAAGCAGATCTAGAAACCAGTTAGAGGTTCGTTGAAACGATAAAGCTCGCGAGTACTTGGTGTTCGCGAGCTTTTTCTATCTTTACCCAATTTACCTTAAAAGCAAGACCTTAAGCAGCTTGATGATCTTCTTCTGCAAAGCGTTGCTTCTTGTCCGCAATGCTCTTGAGATCAACCACGTTTTTGGCCAATCCCAAAAACCTGAGGACACAGATGAATTGATAAGTCATATCGAATTCCCACCACTTGTGACCGTGTTGAGCTAGGCGAGGTTTGGCGTGATGATTATTGTGCCAGCCTTCTCCATAGGCGATCAGCCCAACCCACCAAAGGTTTCGACTTTCGTCGCGAGTTTCGTAGTTTCGATATCCCCAAATATGGGAAGCCGAGTTCACAAACCAAGTCGTGTGCAAAAGAGCGACGTGTCGAAGACAAATGGCCCAAAGGAACCATGACGTGGCGAGGTATCCACCACCGACCAGGTATCCTGCACCCGTAACCAACGCTCCAAAAGCAATGTGGATTGGCAAGAAATAGTCTTCAAGGAAAACAAGGTACTTGTCTTTAATGAGATCCGGCACCCACTTCTTCTCATAAGCGGGTCGATCTCCGCCATCGGTGTTAAAGGCAAGCCAATAGATGTGTGACCACCAGGGACCGTCTTTGGGAGAGTGTGGATCGCCAACTTGGTCACTGAACGCATGGTGCTTTCGATGATTGGAACACCACGAAATCGGACCTCCCTCACCTGCCAAAGTTCCGATGGTCGCAAAAACATTCCTCAGCCACTTGGGCATGTCCATCCCAGTGTGAGTAAGAAGCCTGTGAAAACCTAAGCAAATCCCCAAGCTGCCTGCCATCCAGTGGAACAGCACGGCAAGTCCAAGCCCTGACCAGGAAAAGTAGAAGGGAGCACCTAATGCTAAAACATGTAAAGCCACCAACCAAATTGCTGGACCCCAATTGACAGCCATGGGGCTATCGAGCGGATGGGGACGGTCTTTGGCGACCGTGACGGATTCATTAACATCTGATTCAATAAGATCTGGCTCGTTAGCGCGATTACCGCCTCCAGGAGCTGCTCCTTTGGCGGGCGAAACAAACTCTTCCGTCACCGTAGCATAGCCATGTGGCGTTTCAGCAGGGGTAGTCGCGTGATGATGATGTTTGTGGGAATGGGAAGCCATGAAGAAGAAACTCCGATTCTTCGCGTGAGGGATAAAATTTACTGACCTCACTATTAACGCCTTTTCCTGTCCATGAATGTCCCAATCTTGTTCATCATTTGTCAAAGATATGTAAAACTGACACGAATCTGATGAAACAGTGAACGCAAGATCACTGATTTCCGCCAGCAGCGTCAGGTCCCCGTCCGATCGATAGCGTTAATTAGTCTTCCATGTGTGGAGTTGACCAGCCGAGTCGCCCGCGATGATCTGCGCCCCATCGAAAGTGATGACCGCCTGTAGCGGTAAAACGCGTGCGGGTGACTTTATCGCAATCGGCTTTCCGTCCACTTCAAGCGGGAAGGTTTTCAACAGAGTGCCATCGCTCGACCAAATACGGATGGATTGATCCCGGCCGCAAGTCACCAGTTCGCCACTCGGGCCAAATGCTGCGTCGAGCACACCATTAGCGATCTTGCCATAAACACCCGCTGGGCGTAGAGGCGGATGCGCGTCGCTTTTAGAAGTGACGGGCCAACCCTTCGTTACATCCCACCACACAATCGTTCCATCTTCGCTACAGGAAGCGAGCACTTGACTGTCGGAGCGCCAAGCTAGTGCCCGCACTGCCGACTTGTGTTCCGAAAGAGGTAGTACCACTCCGCCAGTGGTCGCATCCCATAAGTGGATACTGCCGACTCGGTCTGCGCTGGCAAGGAACTTGCCATCTGGACTGAAAGCAATTGCTGTAACCCATTCGGTATGTTTCACTAGCGACAGCTGTAGCGCCCCATCGACGGTCGAAAATACTTTGACCACTCGGCCCGAACCGCCGATGGCAATCAGCTTTTCATCCGTAGAAATGCCGGCGGCGATAACAGCATCAGTTTCGTTGCCAATCTCAGCTAGACGTTTACCAGATTTTACATCAAACAACACGGCCGAACCGTTCTGTGCTGGTCGACCACCCGCAGCAAGCAACACCGCACCAGAGCGACTGAATCGTAGGACGTGCGGTTCGCCTTCTGGGAAAGGAACAGAACCGATCACCTTACGAGTCGAGGAATTGATCAGAAGTACCCGTTCATAACCAGCAACAGCAGCCAACTGGGCACGTGGACTGGAAGCCAACGCCAGAATGGGAAAGCGACGTTTCGTTTTCGTTGCTTCGAACGCGGGCAACTTCTCAGGCATGGGTGGCGGGCCATCCAACTTGATGGTCGCAGATGGAGTGAAACTCAATTTACGCACCGGCGCACCATCGCTTCCCGCGTTCTGTCGTAACCCAGTTTCGATCCATTTCTTGATCATCTCGATCTGTTCTGGAGGCATCGGGTCGTTATCGGGTGGCATCCGCTCGGCAGGGTCCTCCGCCGTGATGGCCTTGAAGAGCGTACTCGCGCTCGAACGACCCGAGACGAGGACGGCTCCACCACTTCCACCTTGTATCGCCGAGTTATGGCCTGCAAGGTTCAGTCCGGCTTCTTGCTTCGATTCGCCATGACATTGAAAGCAATGCCGTTTAAAGATCGGAGCGATGTGCTCGTCATACGTAACTTGCTTAATATCGTCTGCAAGCAGAGGCGCGGCAGCAAGCAGAAGCATAAGGATGCACATATCAGAGACGATTCGAAGCATGTGGGATCTCAATGGTTGAACGCAAACTCGGTCGAATTAAGTAGACTCCAATAAATGTCTTCATAGACAGTCGGGTCCTTGCCCGAATCGCCGACGAGTTCTCGCATGGCACCCATCTCACCTTGAGTCGGTCGACGGCAAAGCGACCGAATGAAAAGCTGTTCGATAATCTCTTCAGGAGTCGCGTTGTTTTCGATCAACTTCTTTACTTCGGCGTTCCCATAAATACGATCCTTGACCGTTTCACCAACGGCCATGTGGAGTGTTTGGGAAAGAGTCGGTTCTTTCTTGGTTTCGCATGCGCAGACAGTACTGCGACTCGAACGTCCAAAGGTCGCGAAGAAAGGATCGCCAAAGTGTGGGCCTTCTGTATCTCCGGGTTCACGAGGGTAATAATCAATCGCCCGAGTTCCTTCCGGAAAGTTTCGAAACTGTCTGGATACACCCGTAACGGTTACAACCGAATCGAGTAACACATCGGCTCGAAGCCGCCTCAAATGTGCATGAGAAAACTGTCGCATATCAAGTAGATTGGACGCATTCGGTTTAGCGCTCAACTGGTAGACTCGCGAATTGCATATGTCTCGAACGAGACTTCGAAGGTCGAATTTCGATTCGACCAATCGCTTCGAAAGTGCGTCGAGCAGAGGTCCGTTGACGGGCGGGTTACTTGCTCGAACATCATCAACAGGTTCGATGACGCCACGCCCTAGCAGTTGAGCCCAAATGCGGTTTGCCAAGTTGCGGCTGAACATCTCGTTGTCGGCCGAAGTTAACCATTCCGCGAGCGCCGTACGAGGATCTCCCCCAGTGACAGGTTCGATACCACCGAGGACTTTCGCTGGCATGGGTCGCCCATCAACCACATGCTGAGCCGGTGCTGCAGCCGGGTCGTAAAAAATTCTTCGTTCGCGTGGTTCGACTCCAGGCTTTCGTTTGATACCGGTGAAGAAACTGACAAAGCTGTAGTAGTCGTCCTGTGTCCACCGATCGAACGGATGGTTATGACACTCGGCACACTGAATCTGCACGCCCAGAAATAACTGCGAGAAATCAGCAGCGAAGGCCTTGGGCTCAAACTGAGGCTTATGGACCAGCATCGTGTACAGATTCACTGGCCCGTTCGACAAATTGCTACCGGAGGCATCGACCATTTCAGCAACAAACTCATTGAGCGGTCGGTTGCTTCGCATCTGTTTACGAATCCAGTGAAAGTATGCATCCGCTGCTTTGGTATCAGTCGCATCGGGGGCATAGCTACCACCGATCAATCGAAGCTGTTCGGCCCAAAGTGCAGCCCAGAAGTCGGCGAATGCGTCGTCGGCGATGAGTTGATCAATCTTAAGCGAACGCTTGTTCGGTCGAAGATCTGCCATGAACGCTTGGAATTCCTCGACCTTCGGAGTACGTGCGGCTAAGTCGAGCGTCACTCGTCGAAGGAAGGTTTCGTCGTCACATAATTCTGACGGTGCTATACGAAGCTTTTCCAAGCGATCGAACACCAAACCGTCTATGTAGTTGTTTGTCGTCGGGTCTGGCCACGCGAAATCAGTCTCAGCTGGTAGAACGATTACCTCGGCTCCAACGGTATACCGACTGAACCGTGCGAAGACGAAGGTGTCTCCAGGCCCGATCGCGGTCACGTTACCATCCGCGTCTACTTTGGCAACGCTTTCGTTGTTAGAAAAATAGCGCGAGAGTTTCGTCACATCTCGAGAAGAACGATCGCTGGATGTTGCCGTTACTTTCAGCGATTCATGGTCTTGTGCTCGAGCAAACAAAAGGCGTTCGTTCGACAGTTCAACCGCAACGGTCGCAGCGACTTCGTCTATATCATCAAGAGCCCCCGTTTCGATCCACCGCAGCAAAGTCTTATAAAGCTCGCTATCGGCACTGAAGAGCTTTCCACCAGTATGAGGCACCGCACCAATCGCCTTGAGCAACAGCAAACTTTGCTCTGGGACGGCTGTGTTGACTCGGCGACCATACATTTCGTTGACGACTCGATCGTAATCCCCCTTGGCGTCGTAGCCAAAAAGCGAAAGCATGAAGCCGTCTTTGCCACGAGCTGACCCATGACAAGTCCCCGCGTTGCAACCGGCACGGAAGAATACCGGCATAACGTCTCGCCGAAAGCTCTGATCATCCGCTTGTGCGAGCGAAGGAACGAATCCCATTGGCCAAAGCATTACCATCAGCAAGATAATCCTTGCGAATCCAGTTCTCACCGTTTGAGCCTCTAACTTCATAGCGGCCTCTGTGCGAGACGCTGAGTTTTGCGAATTTGGGAAACACTTCCATGCTGTTTTTTGTCGACTCATTCCAATCATTTCGTCATCATATCACTTATTCACGGAGCGGATCGATGCGTAATGTGCCATCGCCTGTTCTTTGACGGATCTCTTGACCAGCGGCTCGAACGGAGACTTCACAAGAAACTCCGCGCACACTGCCGAGGAGGGCTTCGCCAGTTGCTTCGATATCAAAAGCAATCTCTTTCGAGTCGCGGTTGATCGTAGGAAATGGTTCGATAACTTTGACCCCTTTCGGAAGCCCCAGCAATCGGACAGAAGCGGTCCCTTCGAAGGTGCTTTTTTGTTCGATCGTCCAGATATATTGTTTGCGTTCACCGCGACGCACTGCGGCGGGTTGGCTGACAAGTTGTACGAAAGGCTCGGCGATTACCAAATCTACTATTTGCGATGAGACCCGAACACGGCCCGTACCCAAGTACGCATCGAGATCATCACGCGTTGTGGTGGCGTTGACCACAAAAGGAGACTTGCCTAACGGGGCATTCGCCTCTCCCGAGATTCGTAAGATGGCTTCGCATTCGCCAGCGGGAATGATCGTTGCAGGCTGAACAGCAACGCCTGCGGGTACCCAGTCGCATTGAAACTCGACCGCTTCGTTAAATCCTTCCCTTCGAACAATGGTTACGGGAATCGCCAGTTCACCACCGCGTACAAGCGTGGCCGAGGGTGACTTAATTTCGATCGAGAAAGGCGCTGCCTCCGTCACCGCAACGACGTAGCGATCTAGCCTCACGGTACGCCATGCATCGCCACCCGAGTGATTCACAAAGGGGATGGATTGCTGTGATCGACTTTCGAGTTGCTGAAGGGGATCAACCGGCACGGCCTTCATCGTAATTAATGCGCAGCCTGGTTTAGCCGATGCATCCGCCACGAATTGCACGGGCCAAATAGTTTGCCCTGCAGGAACTAAAGCCGACACCATTCGGACACCCTCCGGCAAACCCTTTGCAACGAGTTCTATTTCGCCGCGAAAGGTACTTCCTTGGCCTTGAGGTAAGCGAAAGTTGACGGTCCATCGATTGCCCTGTGGTACCGCAAGACCACTCGTCCGCATGCACTCCACCCAGTCAAACGCGGTACTCTCGAGTAAGGTGTTGACTGAATTAACAGCGGGTTCCACTTCAATGCGATACACGGCTGTTGGACCGCCAAAACCGCTGGTATCCTCCAGTTCAATCAAAAACTCCCCGTCCGCCTTCGCTTCCCAAACAACCGAAGGATCGAGAATGTCCTTCAAACCGCCTCGGCTACGAAAAACGGTACCGAAGATATCCCGTTCCTCCAATTGCGAGTCATCGACCTCTACCTCGGTCGCTCCCGCATTGCCATTTGAATCGACGGTCCGAATACGCAAGATAGGATCTATTGGCGAACCAATCGAAGCGGAAAAAACTCGAATTCGCAGACGTTCCCCCTTCTTTACAGTGACTTGATACGCATCCTTGTCGCCACGTTGATCAATACGTCCGTTGAGTGCCGCTGGTAATTGGGTAATACGAGTCCACGGCTCCGTGACGTCTTCAAGCACATTCGGAAAGGAACTTGATCGAAGTAGGACTGGCGAGGGTGCGTCACCGAAGTATTCAAACGAACCGCTCGATTGAGGAATGGAAATGGATTCACGGAAGCTACCAAACGAATCGCCTAGCAGTTCGAATGAGAGTGAAGTCCCTGTGGGACCTCCAGCAGGGAACGCCACCAAAGGGCGTTTATTTGTGCCTATATGCAAACAATAAGTTGTATCGTAAGCGATAAAAAGCGAACGCCGTACCTCGACGTAGGCGAAACCATCCTGAGAAATTTTGGTCGTTGCGACGGGGTCTTGTAGATGGAGCGGATTGTCATCATTTGCAGCCAGCTCTTGTCCGTTTTCATCCAAAATACGAACGGCAAGGTCATAGTCGGAGCCTCCGAAATGGACATCCGCAATACGCACTGCATCGACTTCGACCGATAGCCTTTGACCCGCCATTACTGGTACGCTATAAACATCCACATCGCCGCGAGGATTGCTCCCCATGCGTCCACGTACGGTCACGTTCGAAGTCACAGGCATAGCGGTATTTATGCTGTCGTTGACGTCATGACTCTGTTCGTTCTCATCGATTACGGGGAACGGCGAGACATGAAACGTGCCGAGCGATGAGATTTCAGTTGCAGTCCGGACTCGAAATGGATACTCGCCAGGCAAGCAGTCCGATGCGATCTCGAACTTGCATTTAATTTGCTCTTCAATTCGACCTCCATGCGCTAGCGTGATCGGATATTGCAAATTGGGCATCGGCTCGATACTGACCGCACGAATGCCCGGTCGAAAGAATATGATCTCACGAGCGTCCTTCAAACATATGCCTTGAATGTTGATCTCGACCGTCGTGCCTCGTTGCGCAATGCGAGGCGTTGTGGCTTCGATATGCGTCAGCATCGCCCCTCCCGAAGCAAACTGCGAAAGACTGCATAAAGCAATTATTGACGTCACTACCAAACACGAGCATGGGAGGACACGGCTTCGCAGTAGTCTACCGAGTTTCTTGGATCGATTCATTTCTTGATTCATTTTACGTTTTGGTGTGGCTCGAAACCTCACACCAATCCTTTCACAAGCTTACCGTCCTTGATGATCTCAATCGGACGCGTACCGAAGGCCACTAGTTCTTTGTCGGCGTCGATTCCAAGTTGGTGGTAAATCGTGAACAACAGGTCCTCTAACATCACTGCATCTCGAGCTGGTTCAGCAGCCGTGGCGTCGCTGGCCCCGTAGATCAGCCCTCGAGCAAAGCCACCGCCAGCGAGCAAATTTGAATAGCAGCGTGCCCAGTGATCACGACCGTTCGTGGAATTGACTTTCGGTGTTCGTCCGAACTCCGTAGTAACCCAGAATAGTGTCGTATCGAGCATGCCTCGTTGATCAAGATCCGCAACCAATCCCGCAATGGCATGATCAAGCGCTGGCATCTGATCGAGGCAACTTTTTCGCACATCTACGTGCGAGTCCCATTCGCCATAGGTGACCGTGACAAAACGGGTACCCGCTTCAACCAATCGCCTCGCTAAAATTAATCGCTCTGCCAAGCCCTTCGGATGAAACTGGTTGTCAGGACCTCGAAGCCCGACGACATCGCGACCGTAGAGCTGCATGGTCGCTTCGCTTTCACCCTCTAAGGTAAACGCTTGCTGCGCTTTTTGTGACGTGAGCAGCGTGTAGGCTCGCTTGTAGAAATCATCCATGGTGTCGATCGTTGTCGGATCGGCTTCGAGCTGCCGAATCTGCTTCTCAACGACTTCTCGTGCAGTACGCCGGCGGTCGAATCGTTCCGCCGAGACCCCTTCGGGAATCGCAAAATCCCGAACCTTAAAACCTGCCTGTCCAGGATCTGCATTGAGGTCGAAGGCACCATAAGTACTGCTCAAAAAACCAGTGCTACCCGCGTAACTGTGATTGTTTGGAATCGCAATATAAGGCGGCAGATCACCGCGAACGCCTAGTTCATGCGAGACCACCGCTCCGATCTGCGGGAAATCAATGACGGCCGTTGGAGTATACCCTGTGAAGAGATGATAGGTCGCTTGAGCGTGATCAGGAATCCGTCCAACCAAACTGCGAACGACTGTGATCTTGTCAGCGATCGCCGCCGTCTTCGGCATGTTCTCACTGAAAATATCTCCGGTTTTCGTCTTGGTGATACCGAAGGAGCCACGATACTCGACAGGTGCCTCAGGCTTTGGATCCAGTGACTCCTGTTGTGGCCAACCTCCACCCAAGTGAAGTTGGATAACACTGAGCGCTTTGGCTGGCAGGTTGTTCTTGGACTCGACCGCTGAGAACGCTTGATTGCCAGCCTCCTCCGCGCGAGATTCCAATCGCAGTAAGTCGCCGAGTGACAGCCCAAGCGCTCCGCACACACCCGCTTGAAGACTACGTCGGCGAGTCATCGAACGAAACCCTGCACAACCGTGATGGTTAGGGTTGATTTGAAACGGATTCGGTTTTTGCATTCTACATACCTTTATTGAAAATGATAACTTATCATTATAGCCCATCCCCGTCCCATTTTGGTCTCCGCGATCGAGTTCCGAGTTTGATTTTGGATGTGGATTGTTCGCCAATCTAGTTCAAACCTTCTGACAAAAAATGGCCCTTGTCGGTTGAGTCGTTTTCCAACCGGAGTCGAATCCTATCAGCCGCATGCAACACTGCTACTTTTGTCATAATTTTCTCTTGAAACTCAATTCTATCTCGATTGGGTCGGCTGTGCTATCGAATACTATCGCCAGGCAAATACTTTACGCATTCACAATCGTCAGATAACAGATTGAGGATTGGATTCTGTATTGCCGAGGGTGATGAGAGTGGTAGCATAACAGGGATCGAGTGACTCGGTGGATTCGTGATCGTCGAGTCATAAGCCAGGATCTAAGCTCTCGTTCAAACGGCAGTTCGGCGGCTGGCTCGGAAATGGGCTCAGTCGGCCAAGATGGAACCCAGGACAGAAGGGTCAAGTTCAGATCTGTTAGATCTATGTACACGTTACCCGGAGGGCCCGAGTACATGGCAACCTAGCCTTCCGACGATACTACTACTATCTCGATTCTACAGAAAGCAAACGTTTTCTTGCACCGACAGGTTTAACGGGTATACTCACGATTTAACCGATCCTGGTCGTTAGCAACCGGCAAGAACAATTCTCCCCATTACAAAGATTCTGATAAGTTGTTCTGGCATAAAACATCAAATTCAAAACCTACAACTACATCTTAAGATCCTCTGCGCCATCTGCGCACCCGTTGTCGCGGACGATGCACCGCCAAAGGCTAATGTCGCTTCCTTCGTTGAATCATACGAAACCGACCGATCCGAGCTTGAGCAAAAGTATCATGCAGCAATTGACGAACTGAAGACCAAGCTGATTGCCGAAGAGCAGAGACTCCGAGACAAGCTTCATCACGCGAAATGATGCATCCGGCAAGGCAATTCACTACACGTGGGGGTTCGTTGAATTTAAACTTCAGCGCGACGGTACAATCCTTCGTCTTGATGGCAAGCCGAAAAGTGTGGAGGACAGTTACTGGCGAACTAATGCAGATGGAAAGCTCGAAATTCTCGACGCCGATCGGGCCACTGTTACTAAATCGTTTATCATCATTGAGACTCCCGATGGGCTGTTCGGCCTAGGCGCGTTCACCTAAAACTTAATGCCGTTTTTCTCCGGTTTGATGTCCCTGAGAAGCCAGAAGCATGACATGCACCGGAGTCGCCCTGGCAGCCTTTTTCTGATGGAACATCTACCCACCCGACCGGGTGATGTTCGACGTTCGGACCGACAATTGGAGCACTTAAAAAATGTT
>Ga0105045_10000810_pt1 | contig 24222 bp, 26 predicted proteins | sample MAT02_FD_78089 | JGI IMG/M metagenome (GOLD analysis project Ga0105045, IMG submission 78089) | Freshwater microbial communities from Lake Fryxell liftoff mats and glacier meltwater in Antarctica - MAT-02 (megahit assembly) | ecosystem: Environmental > Aquatic > Freshwater > Ice > Liftoff... | reverse complement strand
GTTTTTATTCCCAATCAAATTGAAATAGATAAGTATCCTTTTCAATTGCGAAATCAAGTAAATCCTCAGTTGCTTTGGGTTCGTTCCCTAACTTCCATCTACAATCCAAAAATGGCTATTGATGTGCTTGAAAACCTAAAATGGCGTTATCCTGAAGCAGAATTATGTATGATTGGTCCAGAAAAAGGGATGACCATTGAAGAATTATCAAATTACGCTAAATTAAAAAAAGTTAACGTGACTTTTACAGGAAAACTTTCTAAACCAGAATGGACAAAACTTTCCGAAAAATTTGATGTTTTTATTAATACGACACATTTTGACAATACTCCCGTCAGTGTAATTGAAGCGATGGCTCTCGGCTTACCGATTGTTTCAACAAACGTTGGCGGAATTCCGTTTTTATTAAAAAATAACGAAACGGCTTTGTTAGTTCAAGATTCGGCAGTGGACGAAATGACGCAAGCAATTATAAAATTAATCGAAAATTCTGAATTAGCTAATCAATTAAGCCAAAATGGAAGAAAGTTAGCGGAGCAATTCGACTGGAATAGTGTTAAAAATCAATGGAAAGAAATTTTAAAATAGGTCAAATATTCTATCATAAATTGCTAACTTGCACGCTTCTTAAGTTAGTAGTTTGGAATGAAGTCGAAGAAAAAAATACATTTTGAAGTATCCGAACGGAAAGTTTTACTCCGTCTTTTTGATGTGCTCTTTGTTTTACTTTCTTTATATCTTGTCGGAATTGTTTTTAATTTCGATTATTTTGCGATTACACCGACCAATTTTTATTGGACGATTGTTTTAGGAATTTATATTTTAGTGATAGGTTCCGTGTTTGAAATGTATAATCTTCAAGTGGCAAGTAATCAGTTTCAAATCATTAAAAGTATCATTTTAACGGCTTCTACAACCGTTTTAATTTTCTTATTAACTCCTTTTTACACGCCAACTTTACCATCAAACCGACTCCAAATTGTCTATTTCTATCTAGCTATTTTTATAGCTCTTTTTCTTTGGCGGATGTTCTATTTAAATTATTTAGCTTCCCATCGGTTTGAAAAGAAAGTCATTTTGGTCTGTGAAAAAGAGTTAGCGGATGAGTTAATTTTTGGGTTAAAGAGTATTGACCCTCATTATTCAATTATTGCAGTGGTTAATACCGATGAAAAGTCAGAATTTTTCATCCAAAACAAAGCTGTTTCAGTGATTTTAGTGCAACAACTAGAAAATTTTGTAAAGAAAAATTCCATTTCTGAAATAGTGATTGCTACCCAAAAAACGGAAGAAATCACAGTCGAATTGTATAATAAATTATTGCTTTTATTGGAAAATGGCTTTACAATTCGAGAATATACGCATGTTTATGAAAATTTGACACAGCGAATTCCAGTCCACTACGTAGCTCGCGATTTTTATAAGTATTTTCCGTTTAGTCGAAATAATCAAAACCAATTGTACCTTGTTTTTGTTCGTGTATTTGATATTGCAATTGCTTTGGTGGGACTTCTAATTGGGTTATTCTTTATCCCGTTTGTCTTACTTTGCAATATATTTGCCAATAAAGGAAAGCTTTTTTATACGCAAATTCGAGTGGGCAAAAACGGAAAAGAATTTAGAATTATTAAATTCCGGACGATGGTTAAAAATGCAGAATCAGCTGGTGCTGTATTTGCTTCGACTAATGATTCTAGAATTACACCTTTTGGAAAATTTCTTAGAAAAGCCAGAATCGACGAATTCCCTCAGTTTATCAATATCTTATTAGGACAAATGGCTGTTATCGGACCAAGGCCTGAGCGTCCTGTTTTTGCAGATAAAATTGCTACTATCATGCCTTTTTATCAAACGCGACATGTTATCAAACCAGGATTAACAGGTTGGGCTCAGGTTAATTATTCGTATGGGGATTCTATTGAGGACAGCCTCATTAAACTGCAATATGATTTATATTATATCAAACACCGCAGTGTTTTTCTGGATTTCAACATTATGCTAAAAACATTTAGCACAATTATTTTCTTTAGAGGTCAATAATCGTTTTATCCTTTTTTTAAATTTCGGTGAAGACGAAATAGTATATAAGCAATTGTTATAAAAATTGGCAACATTTGTATAAAATGAGCTTTATTCAGCATAAAAAGAAAATAAACTAAAAAATTAACCAAAACGAAATAAAGTAATCGAGTAAACCAAACCTGGTTTTTCTGAAGATAAAAATAAATAATTCCAAGTAACGATGGGTTGAAAAGCAATACATTATAGTTGCGTAACACTTCGCGATGCAACGAATAAAAACCTACCAAAGATAGAAAAATACCAAATAATCCAATGATAACTAAAAAACTCAAATAAACGGTATTGTTATGACTTAGTGCAATTAAAAGCAAAATAAACAAAAAAGTGTAAATCGTATTCCACCAAGAATTAGATAATAACGAAGGGTCTTGCTCAAATAAAGTAACTGTTTTGTCTACAAATGGCTTTTGATTGATTTGTAATTTTTCTAAACTATTCATCAATTCAACAGGTAAAAATAATTGTTCCGCTTTTTCATCCGTGCGATAACCAAAAATAATATTAATCCCCAACTTTTCATAAAATAAATTAGTCAAATACGGATTTAAAACATCGCGATAACTTTCTTCTCGGTTTCCTGTTTTTTGAATTAACGATTTGCCTAGTTCCTCATTTACTTTTTCTGCAACCATTGTGGTACAGTTTTTATCGATGAATTTATAGGTGTAAAAACGTTCATCAGAAAATAAGATTTTATTTAAGTTGTCAAAAATTTGTTGCTTTTGTTCGATAGTAAAATTCAATTCTTGTTCATAAACACTGCGGTTTTCAATCCGATAGCCATACATAAATTCCTCAAACGAACTGTTGGCCACAAAATACTGCATATCGCCTTTCACAAATTTTAAATAGAAATTAGGTGTCCTAAAATCAAACATACCAAAATTATAAACAATATCAATGTTACGCGACGGCTCTTGAATTCGGATTGCTGTATGCCCAAAAATCGAATGTAATTGTTCGCCACTTCCACAGGTTAAAATACTCACTTTGGATGCGGGCGAAAGGGGATAGGTTTGGCTAAAACTACCAAAAGCTGCTAAAAAAAAGTAAAAGGAAAATATTCGAAGTAGTAGTTTTTGTACCATCTTGCTTATCTAAAAATTCCCAAATCTACTTTTACAGAAAAGATATTGGAGTATAAAGCCGCACTTTGATCACCAATATCGGTCAAGGCATAATCAATTTGAATGCCTTTATATTTAAAACCGATACCAATATTCGGTTGAAAACCTACTTTTTGTGTATCGTCAATTTGTGTGATATTCTGAAAATTTCCAACACCAGCTCGTAAAAAAACCAAATTAGTATAACCAAATTCAAATCCTAATGCTGGATCAATACTTACCGCATCAGTAGAAAAAATATCATTTGTTTTGGCAAATTGCATGTTTAAATTTAAAGAAGATAATAACGTATAATCATAACCAAATTCAAATTGTCTTGACATTCCAAATTGAGCTTTAGGTGCAGTAATTTCGGTGCTTTCTGGCAATTCTTGATTTTCACCCGGAATTGCATTCGCAATGGCTTGAAATCGTTCTTCATCTATATTCCAAATGTTATAGGTTGTGGTAATATCACGAATCATTAGGCCAAATTTCCAATCATTTCGTTCAAATTGAACGCCTACATCAATACCAAATCCCCAAGAATTTGCAAATTTCCCAATAATTCGTCGGATAACTTTAGCATTCACGCCATATTGCCAACCCGGAACCTGCAAACTTCGGGCATACGAAAAAGTAGCACCATAATCAGCTGTAGAAAATAAATTAATTCGGTTGTAATCAATATTACCTTCACCGTCAATTAACTGTGTCGTATCTAAAATATCATCGACACCAAATCGAATCAACGAAATACCCCAAGCACTGCGTTCATCAATCGGAATAGCAAAAGCGGCATAATCATATTGGGCAATATTAGCAAAATAACTGGCGTGCATTAGTCCAATTTGGCTATCTTTTAAATTTACTAGTCCTGCGGGATTCCAATAACCAGAATTAACATCGCCTGTATTAGCTGTCACCGCATTAGACATGCCTAAAGCCGCCGCATCCACGCCAATATTCATAAACTCATTAGAATATTTTCTAATAGATTGACTACTGGCAACAGAGGTTACAAGAATTAAAAAGATAAACAGGTTGTTTTTCAAAGCAATTTATTTTCTACCCCAAAGGGTTTACAATTTTTTTTCAAAAATAGAAAAATTAAACGAGGTGCTTCTTTCTTAAAGCTAAATAAACAGAAAAAAAGCATTTCAAGTAAAATATCAAGTAAAAAACGCACTTGTTTGAAAGTTATTGTATTAAATTTGTTTTCAAACCAATGCACATGAACATAAAAGCTTACATTCCAAATTTTATTACGTTACTTAACTTATTATCAGGTTGTTTTGCCTTAGTTTTTGTAGCTCAAAACGAATTTTATTATGCGTTTTTCTTCGTTTGTTTAGGAATATTTTTGGACTTTTTTGATGGTTTTTTTGCCCGATTGTTCAACGTGCAAAGTCCGCTAGGGGTTCAACTAGACTCGTTAGCCGACATGATTACGAGCGGAGCAGTTCCTGGTTTTGTAATGTATCAGTTGCTTTTTACGTATTTAAATAATAGCGATATTGATACAACAAATTATATGTCAATGGCTTATGTTTTACCGCTTTTTGGATTCATAATTACCTTAGGTTCTTGTTATCGATTAGCAAAATTTAATATTGATACGCGTCAAACGGATTCGTTCATCGGTTTACCAACTCCTGCAAATGCGTTATTTATTTTGAGTATTCCGTTAATTATTGATTCAAATTCAATTGTAGGATTAAGTGAGTTTTTGAGCAATCCATATTTTTTAATGGCGATTTCGGTTTTGAGTGCATATATTTTAAATGCTGAAATTCCTTTGTTTTCTTTAAAAATAAAAGATTTTTCGTGGCAAAAGAATAAAATACAAGTGATATTTCTACTGTTCGCTATTGCTCTATTAATTGGTTTTAAAATTTTAGGACTACCACTTGTTATTACTTTGTATGTTCTATTATCTATCGTTCAAAATAAAATGACACCAAAAACGTTATGATTTTCTTGATTTTTATTCATGCGAAAACCAACTAAGCGAAAACCAGCAATTCGAAAAAAACCGACCAAAAAGAAAACGTTTTTTGGTAAAAGGTTTTATACCTTATTAGGTGTTGTGTTATTTTTAGTAGCCATTGCGTTTACCGCCTATCATTACCGTGATGCTTTGGCTTATTACTTCAGTTTTCGGTCAAAACATGATTTAAAAACACCAAATACAACCAAAATAGAAGGAGCTAGAATTTTTCAGGTGTTGAGTAATCACCCCAATAAAGTTTTTGGTTTTGATGTGTCGGAATACCAGGGCACTATAAATTGGGAAGAAGCAAAAATTGTTGAAGATACGTTTCAATTGAATTTTGTATTCATCCGAGCCACCGCCGGAAACGACAAAGTTGATGCTAAATTTGAATCAAATTGGGCTCAAGCCAAAGAAAATGGTATAATTCGTGGAGCGTATCATTATTATCGTCCAAATGAAAATTCTATTGAACAAGCAGAAAATTTTATCAAAACGGTTCGCTTAAAAAAAGGCGATTTGCCACCAATTTTAGACATTGAAAATCTTCCAAAAAAACAATCTATCGACAGTTTAAAAGTCGGTTTAAGACGATGGTTAACTAAAGTAGAAAAACATTATAAAGTAAAACCGATTATTTATTCAGGGGAAAGTTACTACAAAGATTTTCTGGAAAAAGAATTCAAGGATTATTATTTTTGGATAGCCAATTATAACTTTTTTGTGGAAGAAATTAAAGACCATTGGCTTTTTTGGCAATTTACAGAAAAAGCAACGGTGCCAGGAATTAAGGGGCCAGTTGATGTAAATATTTATAATGGAACACCCAAAATGTTGGATTATTTGGTTATTCAATAAAAGAAATTAAAACTCCAATTTCTTTTTTCGCAATTCAAAGTTTTGACCTAAATAGACTTTTCGCACCATTTCATCTGCTGCTAATTCTTCTGGAATTCCAGCTTTCAAAATGCCGCCTTCAAACATTAAATATGTTTTATCGGTTATGGCTAGTGTTTCTTGAACGTTATGGTCGGTAATTAAAATCCCAATATTTTTGTTTTTCAATTGAGCGACAATGCGTTGAATATCTTCCACGGCAACAGGATCAACTCCTGCAAAAGGTTCGTCTAATAAAATAAATTTTGGGTCGGTGGCTAACGCTCGTGCAATTTCTGTACGACGGCGTTCACCACCCGAAAGTAAATCGCCACGATTGGTTCGAATATGTTGCAAACCAAATTCATCAATCAAACTTTCCATTTTAGCTTGTTGTTCTACTTTGGATAGCTTGGTGAGTTGTAAAACACTCAATATATTGTCTTCAATACTTAATTTTCTAAAAACAGAAGCTTCTTGAGCAAGATAACCAATTCCATTTTGAGCTCTTTTATACATTGGAAAATTGGTTATTTCCAAATCATCCAAATAGATTTTACCACTATTCGGCTTAACTAAGCCTACAATCATATAGAACGAAGTTGTTTTTCCAGCACCGTTTGGCCCTAATAAACCAACAATTTCGCCTTGATTCACTTCTACAGAAACGCCTTTTACAACACTTCTACCTTTATAGGTTTTAACAATATTTTCGGCTCTTAATTTCATGGTTTTAAGTTCTTAGTTGCTATTTTGCTGAGCGACTGAGTTTGTATGCAATGCAAATAAACAAAATTCTTTTAGCTTATCTTTTCTTTTAACTTTTTTTAAACTTTCAACAAAAAGTCTTCTTGGAACTTCTAAAAACTGCGACTGAACATTGCGACTGAGCACTGAACACTACAACTATACTCCACTTTCCTCCAATGCTTCCCAAAATTCATACGCTCGTCGCAAATGTGGAATAACGATTGTTCCACCAACTAAGGTAGCTATTCCCATGGCTTCCATCATTTCTTCACGCGTAATTCCTTCTTTATAACTGGTTTCTAAATGGTATTTGATGCAATCATCGCATCGCAAAACCGCTGAGGCAACCAAGCCTAATAATTCTTTTGTTTTCACATCTAAAGCCCCAGCAGCATAGGCATTGGTGTCTAAATTGAAAATACGTTTGATTACTAAATTGTTATCGGCCAATAGTTTTTCGTTCATTTTAGAACGGTAATCATTAAATTCTTGAATTAATTCGGACATATATTTATTTATTAGCAATTTTTAATTGATTTCGCGAGACTAAGTAGCTAATTAAAATACTAATTTCATAGAGTATCATAATTGGAATGGAAACGACAATTTGACTTATAATATCCGGCGGTGTGATAACTGCCGAAACAATCAACACAATAACTAAGGCATATTTTCTATATTTTCTTAAAAAAGAAGGAGTCACTAATCCAAGTTTAGTTAAGAAATAGATAATGATAGGTAATTCAAATAATATTCCACACGCGATGACGGAGGTTTTAATCATGCTAGTATAGGATTCTAAATTGAATTCATTTACAATTTCACTGCTCGTTGAAAAAGAACCGAAGAAATAAACCGAAAGTGGCGTAATGATAAAGTAACCAAAAAGTACCCCAAGGAAAAATAAAAAGGACGAAATCATTACAAAAGCAGCGGCATGTTTTTTCTCTTTGTCATATAAGGCAGGTCTAATAAATTTCCACACTTCCCATAAAATAAAAGGAAAACCAACCACAAATCCAACTGTAATACAAACCCAAATTAAAAGCGAAACTTGTCCACCCATATTCGTGTTTTGAATGATAAACGGCATTTCTACGTGACAAATATCCGAATCGACAAATCCGAAAAATTGGGTAACCGAACAGAAAAAACGATAAGTCACAAAATCAGTGCTTTTTGGACCAAAAAGAATATCCGTAAATATAAAATCACTTACAAAAAACGCAGCAATGGCGAGCACTAAAATAATGGCTACACTGCGAACTAACATCCATCTTAATTCTTCCAGATGGCCTAAAAACGACATTTCTTTGCTATTTTTTTTAGCCATTATACTATTCCTTCTTTTAAAATATCATGCAAATGAATCACTCCTTTATAAGTTAATCCATCCGCTACGATGAGTTGTGTAATCGAAAAATCTTCCATGATATTTAAAGCATCAACCACCATATCGGTCGATTTTATCATTTTTGGATTAGGAGTCATAATGTCGCGAGCTTGAATACCCGTGATGGTTTCCGTTTTGCTCAACATCCGTCGAATATCGCCATCGGTAATGATTCCAATAATTTTTTCATCTTCTAAAACTGCGGTAACTCCCAACCGTTTTTCGGAAATTTCAAAAATAACCGATTGCACAGAAGCACCAGCGTTCACCATAGGTTTTCTGGAATCGTCTAACATATCCATAACGCGAAGCAATAATTTTTTTCCTAAAGCTCCACCTGGATGGTATTTTGCAAAATCTTCACTTTTAAAATTTCGCATTTCCATTAAACAAACTGCAATACAATCGCCCATGACCAATTGAGCCGTGGTGCTATTAGTTGGTGCTAAATTTATCGGACAAGCTTCTTTTTCTACCGTCGTATCTAATACAAATTGAGCGTTTTTAGCCAAAAAAGATGATAAATTTCCTGTGATTGCGATTAACGGATTACCAAATCGATTTAAAATGGGAACTAAAATTTTAATTTCTGGACTATTTCCGCTTTTAGAAATACAAATTACAACATCATCCTTTTGCACCATTCCTAAATCGCCATGTACCGCTTCCGACGCGTGAAGAAATTGTGAAGGAGTGCCAGTGGAGTTTAACGTAGCCACAATTTTTTGAGCAATAATGGCACTTTTTCCAATACCAGTAACGATTAATCGACCCTTCGATTCGTATATCAAACGTATTGATTCTGCTAAATCATCAGTTAATAAATCAGCCAGTTTTAAGATGGCTTGACTTTCAGTTATGATGGTCTCTTTTGCAAGGTCTAAAATTTTTTTGTTAGTTATCAAAACAGAATAGATATAAAATTTGTATGAATAAAAGAAAGTTGTATCTTTATGGATGCAAATTTAATTAAAATACCGTTACATAAGAATGAATCCCAACGAAATTGATATTCACAAGGAATTAAAGAAGTATTTTGGTTTCGGCCAATTTAAAGGTCTGCAGGAACAAGTCATAAAAAGTTTACTGAGTAAACAGAATACTTTTGTCATTATGCCTACGGGTGGTGGTAAGTCATTATGCTATCAGTTGCCTGCTCTAATTCAAAAAGGTACAGCTATTGTTGTTTCACCCTTGATTGCTTTGATGAAAAATCAAGTTGATGCAATCCGCAGTGTTTCTACTGACAATGGCATTGCCCATGTATTAAACTCTTCTTTAACTAAAACCGAAATAAATCAAGTAAAAAAAGATATTGTCACAGGTCTAACAAAACTATTATATGTTGCCCCCGAATCATTGGCCAAAGAAGAATATGTCGAATTTTTTAAATCCGTACCTATTTCTTTTATCGCCATTGATGAAGCCCATTGTATTTCAGAATGGGGTCACGATTTTAGACCAGAATACCGAAATCTTAAAAATATAATCAAACATTTAGGAAATGTGCCTGTTATTGGTTTAACCGCAACGGCAACGCCTAAAGTGCAAGAAGATATTCTAAAAAACTTAGACATGTCAGATGCAAATACGTTTAAAGCATCCTTCAATCGTCCTAATTTATATTATGAAATACGTCCGAAGACCAAAAATGTAGAGTCGGATATCATCAAATTTATCAAACAAAACAAGGGAAAATCGGGTATTATTTATTGCTTGAGTCGAAAAAAAGTTGAAGAAATTGCCCACGTGCTTCAAGTCAACGGAATTAGTGCCGTGCCATATCACGCTGGTTTAGATGCCAAAACTCGGGCGAGGCATCAAGATATGTTTTTGATGGAAGATGTAGATGTGGTCGTTGCTACGATTGCATTTGGAATGGGAATTGACAAACCAGATGTGCGATTTGTAATTCATCATGATATTCCAAAATCGTTAGAAAGTTATTACCAAGAAACGGGTCGTGCGGGTCGCGATGGTGGAGAAGGACACTGTTTAGCCTACTATTCTTATAAAGATGTAGAAAAACTCGAAAAATTTATGTCGGGAAAACCAGTAGCGGAACAAGAAATTGGTTTTGCTTTACTGCAAGAAGTCGTTGCTTATGCAGAAACGTCGATATCAAGACGAAAATTCCTATTGCATTATTTTGGAGAAGAATTTAGTAACGAAACGGGAGAAGGCGGCGATATGGATGATAATGTTCGGAATCCAAAAGCGAAAACCGAGGCCATGGACAATGTGGTGAAAGTGCTGAAAGTAGTTCGCGATACCAAACATTTATATAAATCGAAAGAGATTGTGTTTACGCTTGTCGGAAAAATAAATGCGGTAATTAAAGCCCATCGAACAGATACTCAACAATTATTTGGATGTGGAAGTGATCAAGAAGAACGTTATTGGATGGCTCTTATTCGTCAAGTTTTAGTTGGCGGTTTATTGCACAAAGACATAGAAACATACGGAATTTTAAAACTTTCTGCCGCTGGAGCAGCGTATATAGATAACCCAACTTCATTTTTAATGACTGAAGATCATGTATTTGGCGAAGATGATGACGATTCAATTGTTACCGGTTCAAAATCTTCGGGCACTGCTGATGAAGCTTTAATGGCAATGTTGAAAGATTTACGTAAGAAAGAAGCAAAAAAATTAGGCGTTCCACCGTTTGTGGTTTTTCAAGACCCTTCTTTGGAAGATATGGCTTTGAAATATCCGATTTCGATTGAAGAATTAGGTAATGTTCACGGCGTTGGCGAAGGAAAAGCTAAAAAATATGGAAAACCTTTTGTAGAATTGATTTCTAGCTATGTTGATGAAAACGAGATTATTCGTCCCGATGATTTGGTGGTCAAGTCAACGGGCGTAAATTCAGCCAATAAATTGTATATAATTCAAAATATCGACCGGAAATTATCGCTAGAAGATATCGCAAAAGCAAAAGGATTTACAATGGATTTGTTATTGAAAGAAATGGAACAAATTGTTTATTCAGGTACCAAATTGAATATCAAATATTGGGTGGATGATATTTTAGACGATGACCAACAAGAAGAAATTCATGACTATTTTATGGAATCGCAATCGGATAAAATTGAAGAAGCTTTGAAAGAATTTGATGGCGATTATGACATTGAAGAATTGCGATTAATGCGAATTAAATTCATTAGTGAAGTAGCGAATTAATGTTCAGTGTTCAGTTTTTAGTTGGCAGTTGCTGAAAACTGAGACTGAAAACTGAATATTATTCAAACAATTCCCCTCTGTGCGGCTTCAATCCATCCCGAACGGAAATCATATTTTCATCGGTTACAACCATAAAAGCAATCGCATACAGTTCGTTATAAATTTCAAAACCAGTAATGTTTAGTGGTAAATTTTCGGCGGCGATATATTCTTTTAAATGGATTTCGTGGTGTTCTGCAGTTTTTGCTGAAGCTGGCCCTCTAAAATCCCAAATTAACTTTATCTTTCTGGACATCTTTTTTTTTACAAAAATAAATTCATTTTATGAAACATCTTTATTTTGGGTTGCTTTTATTTTCAAATGTTCTGTTTGCTCAGCAACTCTCGGTAGAACAAGCCAATCATTTAGCGTCACTTCCCCTAAAATGTTTGCAACAGGAATATCCCAACAAATTAGGGCAATTACTTTTAAATGAAACCGAAATTCATTCGCCCAAAAAGTTACATCCTGCTTTTTATGGTTGTTTCGACTGGCATTCTTCTGTTCATGGCCATTGGAGTTTGGTCTATTTGTTAAATCATTTTCCGGATTTAGATCAAAAAGAAGAAATTATTCAGAAATTGAAAACAAATCTTTCCAAAGAAAATATTCAAACAGAAATTAATTACTTTTCTAAAAATCATGAAAAATCCTTTGAACGAACTTATGGTTGGAACTGGTTATTAAAATTGCAATTAGAATTAGAAATAAGTAATGAGCCTTTTACAACTGAAATAGCTCAAAATCTAAAACCATTATCCGATTTGATAATTATTCGATATACTGAATTTTTACCAAAACTTTTATATCCAGTTCGAGCAGGAACACACAATAATACTGCATTTGGACTCACGTTTGCTTGGGATTATGCCTTTTATACGAATAATACTGAATTTCAAAACGTAATTCGTGACAATGCAATTCGATTATTTTTAGCAGATCAAAATTGTCCGATAAATTGGGAGCCAAGCGGAACTGATTTTCTTTCGCCTTGCATGGAAGAAATCGGAATTATGAGTCGAATTCTGCCAGAAAAAGAATTCTTATCTTGGGTAAAAAACTTCAATAAATCTATTTTTAAGAAAGATTTTAGTTGGGAAGTAGCCCGAGTTTCCGATAGAACAGATGGTCACTTGGTTCATTTGGACGGATTAAATTTTAGTCGAGCTTGGAATTTTTATCATTTGATGAAGTTATATCCTAAACAGTTTTCACATTTAAAAGGAAATGCGGATTTACACCTCAATTTTTCACTTCCCGAAGTTGTCGACGGAAATTATGAAGGCGAACATTGGTTGGCTTCGTTTGCGTTGAGAGCTTTTGAAGAAAAAGAATAAAATATTTTTGTTAATAATATATATTATATATATTTGTATAAAGTAAATCAATATGAGAAAACTAATAGATTTAGACCAAAAGACGCTAACTAAATTAAAATTCATCTCTGTTTTTGAAGATATTAGCGTAAAATCTTTGATGGAAAAAGCAATACAAACCTATATCAAAAATAAAGAATTAGACCATTTTGACAAGTTGACTAATGAAGAAAAAGAAGATTTAGGCTTGTTGTTACTACTTCAAGAAGCTGATAGAGAAGAAATAGTTTCGGAAGAAGAAGTAGTTAAAGCACTTCAATAATGCAAATAGTTTATTTAAAGCATTTTTTGAAAGATATTCAGAAATTGAATGATTCCGCAATTAAAAAACAACTTTTAGAACTTATTTCGGACTTTAAAAAGGCCAACAGTCTTCTTGATTTAACGCAAGTTAAAAAAATAAGAGGACACTCAGAAGCCTATCGAATAAGGATTGGAAAATATAGATTAGGGTTTTATTTTAACGGAGAAATAATTGAATTTGCTAGATTTGCAAAACGCGAAGATATTTATAAATTATTTCCTTAGAATAATTAGTCTATTATGCCCAAAGAATTACACTTCCAAGTTTCGCCAGAAGTTGCCGCCAATGATTTAGGATTAAAAAATCATGTGGCTAAAATTATTAAAGTTTCTTTAACGGAAATTCAGCATATTTCCATTTTAAAACGGTCGATTGACGCTCGGCAAAAAGCAATCAAAATCAACTTGAAGTTGATGATTTTCTTTCAAGGTGAACCGTTTACCGAACAAAAAACTGAATTACCTTTTTATCCAAATGTAGAAAACCAACAAGAAGTAATAGTGGTTGGAGCGGGACCAGCTGGACTTTTTGCAGCTTTGCAATTAATCGAATTGGGATTAAAACCCATCGTTATCGAACGTGGAAAAGAGGTGAGAGGCAGAAGACGCGATTTAAAAGCCATTAACGTCGATCATATCGTTAACGAAGATTCTAATTATTGCTTTGGCGAAGGTGGAGCAGGAACTTATTCTGACGGAAAATTATACACGCGTTCAAAAAAAAGAGGCGATGTAGACCGAATATTACAATTATTAGTTGCATTTGGAGCTTCCTCTGATATTTTGATCGAAGCCCATCCGCATATCGGAACCAATAAATTGCCACAAATTATTCAAGATATTCGTGAAAAAATTATCGAGTGTGGCGGAAAAGTTCTTTTTGAAACTCGTGTAACCGATATTCTTGTCAAAAACAACGAAATAAACGGAATCGTAACTCAAAAAGGCGAAACGATTTCGGCTAATAAATTAATTTTAGCTACCGGACATTCGGCTCGAGATATTTTTGAATTATTGCATCGAAAAGAAATCTTAATCGAAGCAAAACCTTTTGCATTAGGCGTTCGAGCGGAACATCCGCAAACCTTAATTGATTCTATTCAATATAGTTGTGATTATCGTGGTGATTATCTGCCGCCTGCACCCTATTCTATCGTAAAACAAGTCAATGGTCGTGGCATGTATTCATTTTGTATGTGTCCCGGTGGCGTGATTGCTCCCTGTGCCACCAGTCCGGGCGAAGTGGTCACCAACGGATGGTCGCCTTCAAAACGAGATCAATCTACGGCTAATTCTGGTATTGTGGTCGAATTAAAATTAGAAGATTTTAAACCTTTCGAAAAATTTGGGCCATTAGCTGGAATGGAATTTCAAAAAGCAATTGAACAAAAAGCGTGGCATTTAGCAGGAGAAACTCAAAAAGTTCCGGCTCAACGCATGATTGATTTTACGCAACAGAAAGTTTCTTCATCAATACCAAAAACATCGTATGTTCCCGGGACAACTGCGGTTGAATTAGGCGAACTTTTTCCTAGTTTTCTTTCCAAAATTATGCGAGAAGGGTTTACCGAATTCGGAAAATCGATGCGAGGCTATTTTACCAATGAAGCCATTTTGCACGCACCCGAAAGTAGAACGTCGTCACCTGTTCGTATTCCACGGGATTCAGAAACCTTGGAACATCTTCAAATAAAAGGATTGTATCCTTGCGGCGAAGGAGCTGGTTATGCAGGAGGAATTGTTTCTGCTGCGATCGACGGCGAAAAATGTGCGTTGAAAATTGCTGCCGTTTTAAAAAAATAAAAATAAAAGTAGGGTGTTTGTATTTTGAGTTGTCTTAAAGCTATAATCATAAAATAATATAACGATGAAAAAATTTAAAATTTTAGTTTTAGTAGTAGCAGTACTGTCTATTGGTCTTTATTCTTGTTCTGATGAAAACCCAGTTAATGAACAAGCAGTGGTGTTCAAAAGTATTTCTTTACGATCTGCTTTAAATCAAATTAAAAAAGTCAACAATATTACGGGAAGAACAACGCTCAATGAACCAATTTGTTTTGATTTTGTTTATCCGCTTATATTGTCATACAATAACGGAATTCAGGTTGTTGTGGCGTCTTATGAAGGTTTGTTGGATTTGTTGGAGTCAGAAAACGCAAATCTTTATCTTGAAGGAATTAATTTTCCTTTTCAAGTTTCACAAAATGGAGAAGTTTCAACTATAAATAACGAAGATGAATTCTACGAATTAATTGATAGTTGTGATTTTAATAATGTTGGCGAAGACATGTATTTGTTTGATTGTTATGCTATTGTATATCCTTTTTCTGTTATTTTAGACAATAATCAAACCGTGGTCATAAATTCTCAAGAAGAACTTTTTAATGTAGTTTCAAGCTCAACTAATTATATTTTTGAATTTGTATATCCAATTTCTTTGACAGAAAACGGACAAGTTACCGAAGTTACTAGTGATTATGAACTATTTACCTTATTAGCAACTTGTGATATTCAAGGTTGTATTTGTAACTTTGAACATAACCCAGTTTGTGTTTTGGATACAAACGGTTTTGTAGTAACTTACGGAAATCCTTGTTTTGCGGAATGTGATGGGTATACAGCCGCTGATTTTGTGGACTGCGATACTGTAGTTAGCCCAGTAAATTTCACAGCACAATTGGGAACTTGTTTCACTATTAGCTACCCAGTTCAACTTGAAAGTCAAAACGGCTTTTTAACCGTCAACAATAACAGCGAATTACTACAAAACTGGTCGCAAAACACGCCACTTCCCCCTTTTGTTTATCCAATAAATGTAACATTTATCACTGCAGCTATTGAAGTAACATTATATACTGACCTAGAAGCACTATATTTGATAACGTCCTATTGTAATTAAAATAGTTGTCCTAATGTAAATTACCACACACTCCTAAAAACGGTGTGTGGTATAATTTATAAAATATAATTATGGGAAATAGTAACGAAGAACAAAGTATATGCGAGGAATCTGTTTTTAAATTGATTTTTAATTCCCATTTTAAAAGTCTTAGAAATTTTTTGGTTTTTAGATATAAAAATGCAGCGTTCGCCGATGATATTGCCCAGAATGCATTTGTAAAATTATGGGAAAATTGCAACCTATTGAAAAAGGAGCAAGCTAAAAATTTTTTATTTACAACAGCTATTAGGTTATCTTTAAATCAAATTAAGCATCAAAAAATAGTCACTAATTTTGAAGTTAATTTTACTTCGAGTAATGCGAATAAGGAAACGCCCCAATTTTTGATGGAGGAAAACGAATTTAAAATTAAACTTGAAAAAGCAATTAATAACTTGCCAGATAAACAGCGAGAAGTTTTTTTGATGAATAGATTTGAAAATCAATCGTATGCTGAAATCGCAGCATTGTTAGATTTATCAGTAAAAGCAGTAGAAAAAAGAATGCATCTTGCTTTGTTGTCTTTGCGAAATGTAGCAGAAAACATTTAAATTATGGAAAATAATAACACCTTTCTTTCAGATTGGTTTGAAAATAAAATTTCGGACGAACAATTGAAACAACATATTTCAAATGATGACTTTTTGGCCTATCAAAAAATTAAAAATTCATTGGCCAATTTCAAAATGGAAGAAAGCAATTCAGAAGACCACTATAAAGCAATTCAATCAAAAATTGAGAAGGTAAAAAAGCAAAAAAGTAACGTTATACCTTTATGGAAATATGCTTCGGTGGCTGCATCAATACTTGTATTTTTAGCTTCGTATTTTTATTTGACAAAAGAAACTAATCTTGAAACAGGATTTGGTGAAAAGCAAACCATCATCTTAGCAGATAATTCAGAAGTAATTTTAAATTCAAAATCGACACTTATTTTTTCAAATTTATTTCGATTTGAAAGAAAACTAGTTTTAGAGGGCGAAGCTTTTTTTCAGGTAAAAAAAGGAAGTAGTTTTGTCGTTTCTACTAAACAAGGAACAGTTGAGGTTTTAGGAACAAAATTCAATGTTATTTCAAATGCAACCGATTTTTTTGAAGTGCATTGTTATGAAGGAAAAGTAAAAGTAACTTCAAATGAAAAAGTACAAATTCTAACGCAAGGCCAAAGCATTCGGTTTTACAACAACCAAGTTGAAAATTGGACAGAAATAAAGAGTAAATTTCCAAGTTGGTTAGCTTTTGAAAGTAGTTTTAAAAATACGCCAATCAAACAAGTTTTTGAAAAAATCAGAAATCAATATGGTGTCGAAATTGATTTTCCTAAAGCCATTGAAAATATAAAATTCACGGGAACGGTTACCCATAAAAATATTAATACAGCAATGAAATCAATTTGTATCCCCTTGCATTTAAAATGTACACATATTGATTCAAATCAAATTAAAGTGGAGAATGAATAGCTTTTGGCTCTCAGTTTTACTTACTTTTTTTACCATTTCTGTTTTTTCTCAATCAAAAAGTCAACTTCAATTTTCTGCGGTAGCGTTGGATAAAGTTATTGTCAAGATTGAAAAAGAATTCGAGGTCAAGTATTCCTATGTTGACACGATTATTATCGGTAAAAAAGTAACATTGGTAAAAAAGTTTTATACGTTAGATGAAATAAATCTTGAAATCGAGAAGCAAACACAACTCAAAACGAGTAAGATTTCAGAGCGGTATTATTCCATTTTTTCAGGAAATACAATTCAAAATACGATTCAATTAGAAGAAATTTTAGTCGAATCTTTTCTAGTTAAAGGAATTCAAAAAGCCAATCAAAAGTATATTTTATCGCCCAAAAATTCAGAAATACTTCCAGGAATAACAGATGCCGATGTTTTTTTGTCCTTGCAGCAGTTACCAGGAGTTAGAAGTCCTAATGAAACCGCAACTGGACTTCATGTGCGAGGCGGAACAGCAGACCAAAATCTAGTTTTATATGACGGTATTCGGTTGTTTCATCCAGGACATTTATTTGGAATGGTTTCAGGAATTAATCCAAATACTATTAAAAAAGTTACGTTTTATGAAAAAGCGACTAATCCAAAATATGGTGAACGAATAGCAAGTACTATTGATATTGAAACTTCAACTGATTTCTCAGAAAAAACAAAGGTAGAAGCTGGAATAAACAGCCTTAATGCAGATATTAATGTGCAAATCCCACTAATTAAAAATAAGTTGGATGTTCAGCTTTCTGGACGTAAGTCGTTTACAGAATCGGTTCAAAGTTATACTTTTAATCAATTGGCCACTAAAGTTTTTCAAAATACTGATTTTAAGACGTTTAATGACGATAATAAATTTCAATTCCACGATTATTCCGCTAAAATTATATATCAACCCACGGCAAAATCATTGTTTACGTTTACGGGTTTGTCTATTGATAATAGTTTGAATTATAGTACGCGAGATGAAGATTTTAGTGTTTCAAACCAAGAGATGAAGATTTATAACACGGGTTATAGTTTCAAATGGATTAAGAACTATTCGGAATCTTTTTCCCATCGAATTCTAGTCTATTATTCGGTTTATGATTTTAACTATGTCAAACGAAAACAGGCGCAAATGACAGAAAATTTTGAGGCTTTTAAAAAATTAAATCGCATTGTAAATTCGGGTGCAGAAATTAATTTTTCTTCTATTTTAAGCGAAAAAGCAGTGTTAGACTTTGGTTACCAAGTTTCAGGAAACGATGTGTCGCATTTGTTTAATTCGTTTAACCAAGACGTTGGTTTTGACCTGAATTTAGGGCGATTATATGATGTTGTCCATACTGGTTTTACTAATTTTTCTCATAAATATAGGGGTTGGAATTCGCAATTAGGACTTCGTTATAATTATTATTCCAAATTGGATTTTTATACTTTTGAGCCACGTATTTTTCTTCAAAATAAAATTTCAAATGCTTTTATTGTACAACTGTCGTATGAACGGAAAAACCAGCAATTGAGCCAAGTTAGAGAAAATGTTGCTAATGATTTGAGTTTAGAAAATTACATTTGGGTTTTAGGCGATAATGCTAAATATGACATTCAAACTGCCAATCAATTTACGGCGGGCTTGATTTATAAAAAAAATAATTGGACACTCGATTTTGATGCGTATTTTAAAACGTTTGACGGTATTTCTAATGTCAATCTTGGATTTTTAAATCAAAATGAATCAAATTCTGGAAATGGTTTTACAAAAGGGGCTGATTTATTTGTCCAGAAAATAACTAATTCTTGGCGTACGAGTTTTACCTATTCGTATCAGGATACGCAAAATAGATTTGAAAATTTGAATAACAACGCTTATTTCCAGTCAAATGCATCAAATACACATCTTTTAAATGCAATCGTTTATAAAAGTTGGAATAAATTTACAGCTAGTATCGGGTGGGTTTGGCACACCGGAAAACCATTTAGTGATATTGACGAAAACGGTGTAATTCTAGCCTTAAATCAAGATAATTTGCCTAATTACCATCGGATGGATTTTTCAATAGATTATACTTTTTCAATAAAAAATAGTAAGTTTAAAACGGGGATTTCTATGTATAACCTTTATAACAGAAAAAGTTTGCTTAGTAGAGAATACGAGCGGAAATATGCCAGTTTTTCTGATTTTACAAATGAACGGTACGAAAGACAAGATTTTTATTCTCTAGGTTTTACGCCCAATGTTTTTTTTAGGATTAGTTTCTAAATATCGGAAAAAATCAAAAGGACTAAATCGAGTTTTCACCATTTCTGTTTTTGTCTTTTTAAAATTTTTGTGCTATATATTTTTTTCAGTTTATTCCTTTGTAATTTTGATTACTGCTTGATAAATAAGGGGTTTTAAGTAAAGTTTAACGCTTGTTTTGTTTTGATAATTAATACAAAGTAATTTTTTTCGTATTTTTGACAATCAATAAAATGTATGAAAGAAGAACAAGTAATTTTGGTTAATGAAAACGATGAGCAAATTGGTTTAATGCCAAAATTAGAAGCTCATGAAAAAGCTGTTTTGCATCGGGCATTTTCTGTTTTTGTCTTAAATGACAAAAAGGAAGTCATGTTGCAACAACGAGCCCATCAAAAATACCATTCGCCCCTTTTGTGGACCAATACGTGCTGCAGTCACCAACGTGATGGCGAAACCAATATTCAAGCCGGTACTAGACGATTGCGTGAAGAAATGGGTTTTGAAACTGAATTAAAAGAACTTTTCCATTTTATTTATAAAGCTCCTTTTGAAAACGGATTAACCGAGCATGAGTTAGACCACGTGATGATTGGCTATTACGAAGGTGAACCACTAATTAATCCTGAAGAAGTAGAAGATTGGAAATGGATGAGCATTGAAGCCATTAAAAGGGATATGCTAGAGCACCCCGATTTATATACCGTATGGTTTAAAATCATTTTCGATGAATTCTATCATTTTTTAGAAGAACATACTATATGATAACTATCCTAAAACCTAAAACCTACAACCTACAACCTACAACCTAAAACCTACAACCTATTAACCTAATAACCCATTACCTCCCATGCAAGTAACTGTTTCAAGAAAAGCTCACTTTAATTCCGCCCATCGTTTATACCGAAAAGACTGGTCGATGGAGCAAAATGACAAGGTTTTTGGAAAATGCAATAACCCAAATTATCACGGACATAATTACGATTTGATTGTCAGCGTAACCGGTCCAATTGATCCGGAAACTGGCTTTGTGATGGATGTCAAAATATTATCTGACCTTATTAAAGAACATATTGAAAATGCTTTTGACCACAAAAACCTAAACCTTGATGTGCCTGATTTTTTAGATTTAAATCCAACTGCCGAAAATATTGCAGTCGTAATTTGGAATAAATTGCGAATTCATATCGACGAAAAATTTGCACTAGAAGTCGTTTTGTATGAAACCGCTCGAAATTTTGTAACTTACCGAGGAATTTAATTACTCAAAACGATTTATGTAATCCCTAAATAGTAGAATATGGCACTTAAAATTGGCGATAAAATACCAGATTTCAAAGCAAAAGATGCAGAAGGAAATACGTTTGATAGCGAATCCGTTGTGGGCATAAAACCAGTTGTTTTCTATTTTTACCCGAAAGATGACACCTATGTTTGTACGCAACAAGCATGTAGTTTTAGAGATCAATATGAAGATTTTACCGATTTGGGAGCAGAGGTGATTGGTATCAGCGGCGATACAACAGCGTCACATCAAAAATTTACGTCCAAATACAAATTGCCGTTCACTTTATTATCTGATGCCAATAAAAAAATCCGAAATTTATTTGGTGTTCCTACTGTTTTATTCGGTTTATTGCCAGGAAGAGTGACTTATGTGGTGGATGAAAAAGGAATAATTCGGTTACAGTTTGATAATTTGAGCGGAAAAATTCATATTGAAAAAGCACTTGATACGTTGAGAAAGATGAAAAAATAAGACTACAATTTTTTTCCATCACGCTATTTTTTAAGTATTCAATAGATAAATGAAACAGCTACTATATCCCTTTACTTTTGAGCCTATTTTTAAGGAACGGATTTGGGGCGGAACTAAACTTCGCGATGTTTTTCACAAAATGATTTCCTCCAAAACAACTGGCGAAAGTTGGGAAATTTCGACCGTTGCCAATGATGTTAGTATAATTTCTAACGGAATTTATCAAGGAAAATCTCTAAACGAATTAATTACAAAATTTCCTGAAGACATTTTAGGAAAAGAAGTTTTTAAACGTTTTGGTACTCAGTTTCCGCTTTTGTTTAAATTTTTAGATGCGAATCTAGATTTATCGATTCAAGTGCATCCGAATGATGAGTTAGCTAAAAAAAGGCATAACTCTTTTGGGAAAACAGAAATGTGGTATGTGATGCAAGCCGATGAAGGAGCGCGACTAATTGTCGGTTTTAAAGAAAATACGGATAGCGAATCGTATACAAAAGCATTAGAAAACAACAATTTGTTGCCACTATTAAAAGAAATTCCAGTAAAAAAAGGCGATGTTTTTTTGTTAGAAACTGGAACGGTGCATGCTATTGGAGCAGGAATTCTTTTAGCAGAAATCCAACAAACTAGTGATGTTACCTACCGATTGTATGATTGGGATAGGGTAGATGCTAGTGGAAAAAGTAGAGCGTTGCACACGGAATTGGCCTTAGATGCAATTAATTTTAAAACGATTTCACCGCAGAAACACTACCAAACGCTACCAAATGAAGCGGTAACCTTAGTAGATTGTCCGTATTTTAAAACGGAACTCATTTTGATAGCGGATGAATTGACCTTAGATAATTCAGGTGATTCTTTTTTCGTACTGATGTGCGTGGAAGGCAGTTGTGAACTAACGATTGATAATTTTACCTATTCCTTTGCTTTAGGGCAAACCATTTTAGTGCCAGCCGCTTTGGCTTCATTTCAATTACGTGGAAAGGCGACGCTTTTAAAAATCACAGCCTAGCTTTTTAAGCGTTTAAAGCATTTAATTTTAAAACTTTTGCGTACTTTTGCACCGCAATTAAAATATATATAAAATGGCAAGTATTAAAAACTTAAAGAAAGACATCAATTTTGTGATGGGCGATATTATCGAAGCGGTTTATATCCATGAAATGACTACGACTGGAAAACCAACAGAGCAATCTAATGCCTTGATTGATGAAGCAATAGCTACTTTTGATACATTAATTTCTAAAGTAAACGATAAAAAAGTTGAAAAGCGTCAAGCACATTTAAAGCAAGTGGAAAAAGAGTTGGAAACAGCTGCGATTCAATTGGTTGAAAAAGTGAACGCACTTTAATCGATTTTTTTGATAAAAAAAGTGCAAATTTGTTTTGGAATATTCATTTTCAAAATTATATTTGCACTCACATTAAGAGGCCGATGTAGCTCAGCTGGCTAGAGCAGCTGATTTGTAATCAGCAGGTCGTGGGTTCGAGTCCCTCTATCGGCTCAACTTTTAAAAGGACAACTTTGGTTGTCCTTTTTTTTGGAATACAGTGAGAGAAAATGTAGCTCTGCAATATGGATATACGGCTAAGCTCGATAAAAAAGCCATAAATTTTTTCTTAAGGTTTTTGGCTAGTTATAGATTATGTTTCAAGGTAATGTGTTATTCTTTTTGTTATCCTCTTTTATATTCAAATAGCATTTCGCCTTGTTTCAAGATCATTTGGTTTTTGTTCAATTTCTCTATCTCATAAACAGCGGTGTCCGTAGACGAACTTCCATTTCCAATACTTTCAGTTGTCAAATAAAGTTGATTATCTTTTACTTCCCATTTCTGATATAATAACGTTTCCATATTATCCGATTTAGCAGTACCATCTGCATTTATACTAAAATGCAAAAGTGATGGAGATTGGTCTTTCCAAGAACCAATAAGTAAGTCCTCATTGATAGTGGATTTGTGTTCTGTTATTTTTTGAGTTATAACAGTCTCATCAGAATTTTTGTGTTCGTTCTTGCAAGAAATTAAGAATAATCCTCCCGTTAATGTCGCTACCACTAGCGTAAAAATAGTTTTGATGCTCATTATTTTTTCAATTTTAGTGTTTTTATTTTAGATTTTAAAAGCGAGAAACGCTCAATTAATTTCGTTGAGTTAAGTTTTTTTTATTAGATTTTTCAGCTAATAATTTCACAGATTTTCGCAGATTAATTTCAGTATCGGCTAAAGTAAGGTAAATAAATAGAATTTTAGCTCCCGAAAAATGATCGGTTTCGATGCCAACATGGACAGCGTTGATTCTTACGTTTATGCTTAACATAAAAAAAAAGCCACATTTGCTTCGTTTTTTTCTAAAACGCAGGATAATCGACGATGGAAATTTCCAGTTTTATATTTCTAAACTACAGACTCAAACTAATTCCCCTCTTCCTTCTTCCGTTTCGCAATGAACTCCGTTAACATTTTGCCATATTTGGACTTGGCTACTTTTGGTGCCATCGAATTATGAATCGTATCTAAATACTTCGTTTGAGCATCATATAATTCTGATAAAGCAATATAGGGACTCACTTCAAAGTCTTTTTGCGATAAGGCATAATTAATAGCATATAAGTATTTTCGTTTGAGCAATTGGTCATTTGCGGTTAAAATACTATCCAATTGTAGTTGGTTGTTGGCTTGCTTCGCCATAATTTCTTTT
>Ga0105045_10000809_pt1 | contig 24224 bp, 17 predicted proteins | sample MAT02_FD_78089 | JGI IMG/M metagenome (GOLD analysis project Ga0105045, IMG submission 78089) | Freshwater microbial communities from Lake Fryxell liftoff mats and glacier meltwater in Antarctica - MAT-02 (megahit assembly) | ecosystem: Environmental > Aquatic > Freshwater > Ice > Liftoff... | reverse complement strand
TAGACCTATGCGCTTCGGGCGATCTGTGACGGTGTAAGTCATCAGAACTTCGTTCATAAAAATTGACAATAAGTGGATATTGTTTGGTTTTGTCAAAAGAAGGAGGAAAAAATAACATTCCTTCTACTTCTTTGCCACCATAGTCATTCCATTTGAACAATTGATTGCTACCCCACGCATATTTCGTCTGTTGTGGATTGGCATCAGATATTTTTCTGACATTGACCAAGGTCGTATCTGAAAGCAACAAATCCGGGAAAATCTGAAAGTTCTGCTTTGTAAATATAATATCTGATGATTTTTTTGCTTTGGTGATACTTTTACTTAGCGCAAATGTACCGTGTAAAAGTGTGGCAATTTTACCTGTTCTCCAGTCAAGCGTCGCATATGCTTCGCCTTTATCCTTTCCATCAAATACATGTAACATCATCGGCTGACTTGGGTCAATAAATGCTACTTCTGGATCTAAAGGAATGTACCTAAAGGTTGTTTTTTGATTTCTGCCATCCGTCATGGCTATATTGGATAAAGGATCCATAGGAGAAATTTTCCAAATATCATATTTGTCATATATCAAGATGGCAGAATCGTCCTTCAACCATCCTGCCGCCCCAAAAGAGCTAGGTAATTGGGGTTTATCATTTTCTTCATCATAAAATATGGTCAGAGACTTATCACCTAAAAAGCCAGATTTTTTATTGACAATGTCATAATATTTCCACAGAGAATCAGGCTTGTTGTACCAATAAACATACTTTTCATTTGGCGAAAAGGCCGGGTAGTCAGATTGACCTTCAGCTATTTGGACTGTCGATCCTTGCTGTAAATCATATAAATAAATATCTTTGTTGGTATCACCTAACCATGTCGTAGATTTTTGGTAAGACTTCGTTTTTATAAGTAGAGCAAACTTGCCATCGCCTTTCACACCGACTATACTCTTATCAATATCTTTGTCTTCAATCTGTCTAACTGACATAATATCAATGTCGTACATAGCAAGGTATGAACGTTTTTTATCATCTTCCAATGTAGTCTCTAGTTGAGTGTACAGCATTGGATGATCATGGTGCCATATTTCCACATTTACAATTTCATCGTCTAGGAGCATAGTATCTTTGACCAAAGCAGGTGGTGTCACCCCAAAAAACAATCTTTTGCCAGAGTCAGAGAAAAAAGGTTTTTTGTCTGCGCTTAAGGTCCAATCTTGTACTTTGAAATTAGCATCATGTCCCACAACTTGTTTAGCTAAAGTATCTTTTTCTTGGAAAAGGTATAAGCCAAAAGGTTTTTTATCTAAGGTAGATTTATCCCTTAATCCCAAAAATGCTAGCTTCTCCCCTTTTTTGTCCCACGATAATTGACTTACCGTATTAAAATCGCTTTCTACGTTTTTATTATTTGAATTTGACGGATAGAAAATGCCCACTTGATAAGTCGCCAAACTATCGCCTACACATTGACTGTAGGCCAAAGTACCACTTTTGTCGGCCCATAAATAATCCTTTACATTCCGAATGGTATCTTCGTTACCCGAACTTAAATCTCTGATAATCATAGTATTGTCTTTGCATACTGGTGGTTTGGGTTTTTCAGATTTAGTGGTGTCTTTTTCTTCTTTTTTTGGTGAAAGCACATAAGCCAAACTTCCACTGTATTCTGACGGCATTGAGAATGATGTCACACTTTCTATGACCTGTCTTTTTCCTGTTTGCACATCAATGATAGATAAACTGTCAACAGGTAATTTGTCTTTTGCTGTCTTTTTCCGCTTCAAAGTCCTTAAACTATCTGATGCAAGTCCGTGGGTAAATACCACAAATCTCCCTGACGCATCAATCTCAGCTACATTGACCCTGTCAAATGTTTTGGTTGAATCGCCGGACTTATGATATATACAGAGCGTTTTGTCTCCCAATTCTTTTTCTAAGGTGTAAATGACAATTTCTGCCTTGTCAGACAATTTTAGGTTAGATATTTTTTGCCATTCATTATATACGTCAGGTGTCATTTTTGCTTGGGACTGTCCACGTAAGGTCCAAAAATTAATTGTTACAAAACAGAAAATAAAAGTAAATTTATTAAACAATAAAGCCTTCATATTCTTTTTTATCATAATATTGCATTGATTTATAAAATGGTCAAGTTGTTTTAGATAATAAAACCAAATTGAATTTAAAAATGTAAAAGTATAAAAATAACTGAAATAAGGGAATATGATTAATGTAGGATTGATAGCACACGACGGAAAAAAGCCTGAAATGGTCTCTTTTGTAATTTCTAATAAAGCTTTTTTGTCAAAAACCAAAATATATGCTACCGGTACCACAGGTGGCCATATAGCCAAAGAAGGATTTGATGTAATATGTCTTCTTTCAGGTCCAAAAGGAGGTGATGCACAGATTGCAGCATTGCTTGCCACAGGTCAAATAGACGTAGTAATCTTCTTTAGAGATCCTTTAGACAAACACCCACACGAACCTGATGTTCAGATGCTTATGCGTCTTTGTGATGTGCATAACATTCCACTTGCTACTAACCCTCGAACCGCATTTTATATACTCAAAGGTATAGAAGTAGAAATGACGAGAGAAGCCAAAATCCGAAAGGCAGGAGGACAGATTTAAGTGACAACTTGTAATTAAACCAAATGAAGACCGAAGAATTCAGAGCCATATCTGATACGATACCTCATGAACCTGGTGTGTATCGCTTTCTAGACCACGATGGCACCATCCTTTATGTAGGTAAAGCAAAAAGTCTCAAAAACAGGCTAAACTCTTACTTTGGGGACAAAAAACATGCGCAATTTAAGACCGTTTTACTTATCAGAAATGCTGCACGAATCGAATTTACAGTAGTGGAGACAGAGCACGATGCACTTTTGCTGGAAAATTCATTAATTAAAAAATTTCAACCAAGATATAACGTAAGTCTCAAAGATGGGAAATCTTACACTTACATTTGTATCAAAAACGAAAGATTTCCAAGGGTATTTTTTACAAGAAGGATCATCAGAGATGGATCTCAATACTATGGGCCATACACTTCAAAGTTCAGGGTTAATATCTTATTGGAAATCATCAAAAAACTATTCACACTTCGTACTTGTACGCTCAACTTGACCGAAGAAAACGTCAATAAAGGCAAATTTAAGGTTTGTCTTGAATACCACATCAAGAATTGTATGGGACCTTGTGAAGCACTAGAGTCAGAGGAATCCTACAATTATAAGATAGAACAAGTCAAAAACATCTTAAAAGGCAACCTAGGTGGTGTAAAAAAATATATCATAGATCAGATGAAAGTCCACGCTGAAAACTTGGAGTTTGAGAAAGCACAAGTATTGAAAGATAAATTGATTGCTTTTGAAGATTATCAATCCACTTCAACTGTAGTAAGTACGACGATCAAGGATATAGATGTTTTTGCTATTAAGAAGGAAGAACAAATGGCTTATGTCAACTATCTCAAGATCATAAATGGTGCGTTGGTAAATACCGATATCAGTGAAATGGTCATGAATCTTGATGACGAAATAGAAGATTTGTTGTCATTTGTGGTGCCTACCATTCGCGAGAAATTTAATAGTATTGCGCCAGAAATCATTGTGCCTGTGGAGATTATCTTACCTGATGACAAAATTGCCGTAACTGTACCACAACGCGGAGATAAGAAAAAGCTATTGGAGCTGGCAGAAAAAAATATAGATTATTTTATCCTTCAAAAACGAAGAGATGATGTCAGTCATCAGAAAAAGATCTCATCAGCAGAACGTATCTTGACCACGCTCAAAAAGGATCTTATGATGGATACAATACCGTTGCACATTGAGTGTTTTGACAATTCTAATATTCAGGGAAGTAATCCGGTGTCAAGTTGTGTTGTATTCAAAAATGCAAAACCGAGCAACAAGGATTATAGACATTTCAAAGTGAAAACGGTCGTGGGGCCCGATGATTTTGCTTCTATGGAAGAAGTAGTATATCGTAGATACAAAAGAATGATCGAAGAAAATAATAGCTTGCCGCAATTGATTATCATAGATGGTGGCAAAGGCCAGTTGAGTTCTGCGGTCAAAAGCTTGGAGTCACTTGCTATTCTTGATAAAGTTACTGTGATCGGGATTGCAAAAAAGCTTGAAGAGATATTTTTCCCGGGTGACTCACTCCCACTCTACATCAACAAAAAGTCTGAATCTCTCAAACTAATACAACAGGCTAGGAATGAAGCACATAGGTTTGCCATTTCATTCCACAGAGATCTAAGATCTAAAAATTTCCTTGGAACACAACTGACCAATATTCCTGGAATAGGTAAGGTTACAGCTGAAAAGTTGTTGAAAAATTTTGGATCAATTACTAGACTAAAAGATACACCAGTGGAAGAGATTGAAAAAATCATAGGTAAGGTTAACACCAAAAAGGTTTTGGAGTACTTAGAAGAATAGAACATTTTCTTCTATCCCAATGCCACGTCAAGCATCATCATCACAACGAATCCGCCAATAAAGCCAAGGGTCGCAATATCGGTATTTTTGTCCTGTTGGGTTTCAGGGATCACTTCCTCTACAACTACGAAAATCATGGCTCCAGCCGCAAAAGCCAAAGCATATGGCAAAATAGGAATAAAAAAATGAACAGCAAATGCCCCGATTACCGCCGCTACAGGTTCGACCAAAGCAGATGATTGTCCGTATAGAAAACTCTTACTAGAACTCATTCCCATTCTTTTCAATGGCATGGCTACGGCTATGCCTTCGGGAAAATTCTGAATACCAATACCAATAGCAAGTACTACCGCACTAGCTATAGATGCTTCAGGAATACCAGCCGCTACGCCACCGAACAGTACACCTATGGCTAAACCTTCTGGTATATTGTGCAATGTTATAGCCAAAACAAGTAAGGTAGTCCTTTGCCAAGGTGTTTTTTTCCCTTCCGCTTCTTTAAAGTTGATGTGTATGTGTGGTAGCACCTTATCCAATGCAAAAATAAACAAGGCGCCCAAAATGAATCCAATTGAAACGGGGATGACTTTGGAAAAACCTTCACCACCAGTCATTTCTATGGCTGGGGCCAGTAAGCTCCAGAAACTTGCAGCCACCATAACTCCACCTGTGAACCCTAACATCCCATCTAGAGCCGCTCTATTCATGGTTTTAAACATAAAAACGGTTGATGCTCCAAGCGCAGTAAGTGCCCAGGTAAAAACGGTGGCATAAAAGGCAGCTAGAATGGGTGAGATACTTTCGAAATATTGTATTATTTGTTCAAACATAGATATACCACTTTTTTAAACTAAAAACTTGAAAAATTATAAAAAAGTATTACAGACCAAAATACCTAACTTTTACATTTTCAGTATATTAAACACACTCAACTAAATAGATTGTTATCGTGAAAATCAATATTTAATAAATGAGTATCATAATTATCTTTATTAAACAACTGCAAATTTAATCTTTAGTTTTAATATATTCAAATAATATTTTTAGACTAATCTAAATATTGTTAAAAATTTGATAAGTTAATTGAGATAAGCTAATGCTATAATATTCAATATTTATGGTCAATATATCATATTTTCTGCCTACCTTTGCGCGAATTTTTTAAAATCTAATACAAATACAATAATATATATGGGTCTTCAGTGTGGAATCGTAGGTCTTCCGAATGTGGGAAAATCCACTTTATTTAATGCTTTAACTTCTGCAAAAGCGCTTGCAGCCAATTATCCATTTGCTACTAAGGAGCCAAATTTAGGAATGATCGTGGTGCCAGATGAACGTCTTGACAAACTAGAAGAATTGGTTGTACCACAGAAAGTATTGCCTACGAGTGTAGAAATCCTTGATATCGCAGGTCTTATCAAAGGTGCAAGCAAAGGGGAAGGTTTGGGTAATCAATTTTTGGCTAATATCAGAGAGGTAGACGCAATAGTTCACGTTGTGAGATGTTTTGATGACGATAATATTCTTCATGTGGATGGCAGTGTAGATCCAGTGAGAGATAAAGAGATTATTGACTTAGAGTTGATCTTCAAAGATATGGAGACCCTTGAAAAACGAATAGAGAAACTCAAAAAGACAGCCAAATCTGGTAGTAAAGATGATGCTATAGCTGCAGAGTGGGCAGAAAAACTGCTTAAACACTTAGAGTCAGAGAAGCCTGCAAGAAGTTTTGAAGTAGATGATGCGTATCAAGAATTGTTTAAAGATATGTACCTATTGACTTCAAAGCCAGTTCTTTATGTGTGTAACGTTGATGAAGGGGCAGTAGCATCAGGCAATAGCCATACAGCTAGATTTATCGAATCTGTAAAAACTGAAAATGCAGAAATACTTTTTATTTGTGCAGGAATAGAAGCAGAAATTGCAGAGCTAGAAAGCAAAGAAGAGAGAATGGAATTTATTGAGGCTATGGGCTTGGAAGAACCCGGTGTCAATAAAATTATCAGGGCAGCCTATAGATTGCTCAATCTTTATACCTATTTCACGGCAGGTGTAAAAGAAGTAAAGGCATGGACAATCAAAAAAGGTTGGAAAGCACCACAAGCAGCAGGAGTAATTCATACCGATTTCGAAAAAGGATTTATCAGAGCAGAAGTTATAAAATATGCTGACTTCGTCAAGTACGGCTCTGAAAGTGCTGTAAAAGAAGCAGGAAAAATGGGGGTAGAAGGTAAAGAATATGTGGTAGAAGATGGAGACATTATGCATTTCAGGTTTAACGTGTAGAACCATAAAACACAAAACCAGGACAATAGTCAGTAGTTAAAGAGACTTCTTATTTATTGTTTCAAACTTATTGAGTCATCATATTAAAGCAAGTAAAAAATGGAAGCAAAAGTTAAGACAGAAATCAAGTATTTTGTTTTTTACAAGCCATACAATGTGCTTAATCAGTTTACAAAGGAGCAGCCCGAACACGTAACCCTGGCGGATTACCTGAAGGTAGAAAAAGATGTGTATCCATTGGGAAGATTAGATAAGGACTCTGAGGGACTGTTGATCCTTACCAATGACAGTTCGCTGAATGCATTACTTCTCTCTCCTGCCCAACACCACAAAAGATCATATTTTGTGCAAGTTGATAATGATCTTACTGAGCAAGCTATTGCAAAAATAAGCAAAGGTGTAGAAATAAAATTGGAGACAGGCGATTACAAGACAAGGTCATGCACCGTTAAGAAATTGCAGAAACCACCGCTACTTCCTGAGAGAAATCCACCTATCAGAGTAAGACAAAACATACCGACATCTTGGGCGCTTATCGAACTTACAGAAGGCAAAAACAGACAGGTACGTAAGATGTTTGCCGCCGTAGGTTTTCCTGTATTGCGATTGGTAAGGGTACAAATAGAAGATCTCAAACTTGGTAAATTGGAACCAGGAAAGTATTACGAGATTCAAGCTGATGAATTATTTAAACTAATAAAAATAGATCCATCTGCACTTACTAAACCCAAACCAAGAGGTAAACGTATATTCGTAAATGGAAAAATTACAAATCTAACTGATAAAACATCATCATCCACATCAAAAGATGGTAAAAAAGTGACTACCAAATCATCCGATAAACCAAAGTTTGCTACTTCAAAAGAAGGTAAAAAGGTGACTCCAAAATCATTCGATAAACCAAAGCCTGCTACTTCAAAAGAAGGTAAAAAGGTGACTCCAAAATCATTTGATAAACCAAAGTTTACTACCTCAAAAGAAGGTAAAAAGTTGGATCCAAAATCATTTGATAAACCAAAATCTACGTCCAAGAGCATTCTGAAATCAAAGGGCACCTCGAAACCAAAAGATTCGGAAAAGTCAAGCAAAAGACGGGATTTTGATGGACCTAAAAAGGAAATTAAGTCATACAAACCCAAAAGTACTTCACCGAAAGTAAAACCATTCAACAAAAAAGATGCTGACAAAAACAAAAAATCATATTTCAAAAGGTAAGTTTGGGGGGCAGACTACCCTACTACCTCACGATTGAAAATTTTTCTGTTAGTTGACCTTGTTTATTAGTCAGTCTAAGATAATATGAGCCTAGTGGTAAGTTGCCTACATTTATGGAAAGGCTCTTGAATTTTTGTTTTGATTTTCTTAGTACAATCTGACCTTTATTATTGAAAACTTCAATATCTGTATCGTTCATTTCAACTTCTGCATCTATTAAAACAAACTCTGCAGCTGGATTTGGATAAACAGAAATCACAGTCTCGAAGACATCTTTTGTGCTACTTGGTGTTTCACCATATAGAGGAGAAGACCATAATCCACGCCCATAAGTTGCAGCATATATTTTTGATTCTGCATAATTGATCTCTAACTCATTAATAATCACATTGGGCAAGTTGGTAACAAATGGTTCCCATGATGAAAGCGTTTTGTCTATATAAAACACGCCATAATTCATCCCTAGATACAAACCTTCTTTCGTTCCATCTTGCCAGACAAGTGAATTAGCAGCGAAATCAGGCAAGTTTTTCCTGTAAGGCTCCCATGTAACACCACCATCATTTGATAAAAATACTTTTTGAGCATTTGTAGTAGCTATTGCTATCTTTTGAGCATTTTTCGGATGGATAGCGATCGAATTGATATTGCCAGCGTATCCTGTCAAGCGAGACCAAGTACCTTCACCAGTTTCAGTTTTGTATAATGCATTACCATGGGATGCATACATGACTTTATGATCAGAAGGTGCAATTTTGAGATGATCTAGTTTAGTTGTAAATTCTTGTGATATTTGATCCCAAATAGCACCATCACTATCTGATTTGAATACAGCTTCATAACCTACATAAATTGTATTAGTCACTACAGGATCTTTTTCGAAAGGAGTCACCCAATTACCTGATTCTGATCCAGGCTTTTGTATAAATTCTAAACCTCCTGACAGGTTCTTTTTGTACAAACTTCCAAGCTGAGACGTGCCGTATAAAATGTTATTGTCGTTACCATCCACAAAAGTCTCCATACCATCTGCACCCAACCAATCTGTCCAGCCATTTAAAGGGGAATACCACGAAGTTCCATTATCTTGAGAGCCGCCAGAAACCACCACAGGGCTAGTTTGTGATAACCCCATTCTATAAAAATGTCTTATCCCCATTCCTTCAGTAATGTCTTCAAAATACTCTGGGGTGACATCTTCAGTATTCACGGCCTTATAAATTCCACCATCTGATACTACAAACAATTTATCTCCATAAAAACCCATAGCATTTATATCAGCATGACAATAGCCAATGTTTTTATCTAGTGCATTTCTAGGAACCCAATCAGAAGTGCACTCAAAATTAACGCCACCATCCCTAGATACCCAAGACAAGATCCCTCCAATATGCACTTCATCAGCATTTTCTGGATGAACTGCAATATCCATATTCCTGGGTGCTTGACCTCTATTGTCTTCCGCCAGAGTACTATATCCAAAATAATTTTTGCCTTCGTGTGATTGCTTCAAAAAACTTTCGCCACTATCATCAGATCTGTAAAATGCTCCAAAGATACTACCTTCTGCTTCTAATACATATACAATTTCTGGATTAGCAGATGAAACACCTATCATTTTAGGACCATTACTAATATAATTATCGTCAAACTTTTGGTTTTGTAAAGTTACATTAATCGAAGAATCAGGATGTTGTTTTTTTATAGCATCAATAAGAATCTCACCCAATTCTCTAGAAACCATAACCGCGGGAATTTCTATTGCAACGTCTCCGCCTCCCATTGAAGTGGCACTACCAGATGAGTTATTAACTACAATAACACCTATGGCTCCAGCTCGCTGGGCATTCAAAACTTTTACTGCAAAAGTGCAAACACCTCTTCTTACCAAAACAATTTTGCCAGATAGCTGACCTTGATTGAATGCTTGTCCACATCCATTGGATAATGAATCAATATCATCTATAAAAAGAGCTAAGTCTCCTGTTAAGTTATCTGGAAAAGTTGGGACAGAGACCCTACCCGACGTAAAGGCATTATCCACAGCTTGATAACCACCTTGCAAAGATGCTGGCGTATTTACGGTTAATAATTTAGGGCTTCCTTCACCAAATGTTTTTTGTTCAAAGGTAATACCTCCATTCGTAGACTTAAAAAAGTTATTACCTACAGCATACATTGTATTTAAATCGCCAGGTTTAAATTCGATATCATATCCAGAATCATCACTAATGACTTTTGACCAGTTTACACCGCCATTAACGCTTCGGTACACACCTGCATTTTGTCCACAAGCAAACATAACATTCGAATCATTAGGATGAAGTAAAATTTTCCTTATACTCGAACCACCTGTTGATGTCAATTGTTTCCAGGTGCTTCCTGCATCTACAGATTTGTAAATTCGACCTTGATTAGATCCGAAAAAATAAGTAGATGGGTTGTTCTGGTCTATCACCACAGAATTGACGTACATATTTGAAAAGTCATCTAGTAAAGGCACCCAAAACTTTCCACCATCCAAGCTTTTCCAAACTCCGCCTGACTCTGCACCTACGATCATATGGTTTTCATCATTATCATCAATAGAAAAACCAGTTAGCCTACCGATACCAGGATTCCAGCCTGTGGTAGCAAACCAAGACGTAGGACCTAGTTCTTCCCAAAAGTCATTTTTATTTCTAACTTTATTTGATTTATCATTGATGGAAGCATTCAGTTTTTCCCATTCTCTAATATAATATTCGTCAGATTTCAGATTTCCACTATCATCCATCATTCTAAGGGCCTTGTACTCCCATCTCTTGAACTGTTTGTAACCAGTACCACGTCCTTTATCTTTACCCTCAAAATACGTTTCGGCACTCTTCTGAATTTCTTCCACAGAATGATTACCCGAATCTATCATTTTCAGATATTCTTGACTAAGGGATGACATTGGGGCAAAGACCATCGCCAAAAATCCACTTATTAATAAAGGATAAAATTTCATAAAGTAACTTTTAGAATTTAGAATTACTACTTTACACTTAACAAACCCTAATAAATTTGATATCATACGGATATTAAATGATAAAATATTTGCTCAAAACTAAAATATATTACCAAATTATACTGCACTAGAAAATTTATTTTTTCATTTACGTCACCTTTAAGACATAATTTACCTATATCTAACAGGAAATAATTCAAATTTATCTATTTTTATTATTAATACTTAATGAAAATGTAAATCTATGTAGTGGTGTATCCGAAAATCATTTTGTAAAATATAATTACAAAATTCCATTTCCTTCCCTAAAAAAATGCACTTAATTTTAGAATAATATAGGCTATTAAAATAAAAATTAATAGTGCATTCATTGTGATCATAAAATTCTTGTAACTTTGGGATTTAATCTAAATAATAGCCATGTCAAAATATAAAAATATAGCTAGAGTATTAATGTGTATAAGTCTCTTTTTCTATTTGATTGCTGAAGCAAATACCCAAGAAACCATTACAGGTAATATTATGCATAATGGTATAAATAGAAACTACAGACTTAGACTGCCCAAAAATCATTCTGTCAATGAACAAATTCCATTAGTATTCAATCTCCACGGGTTTACATCCAATGCTGTACAGCAAGAATTATATTCAGGAATGAATACGGTAGCAGATGCTGAGCGATTTGCGGTATGCTATCCTAATGGTATCGGTAATGCATGGAATGTAGGTTGGACATTTGGTAGTAGTGCTGATGATGTTGGTTTTATTAGCTTATTGATTGATGATCTTAGTACAAAATACAATTTAAATAAAAATAAAGTGTACTCATGTGGTATGTCAAATGGTGGTTTTATGAGTTATAAATTGGCGTGTGAGCTGAGTGACAAAATTGTGGCCATTGCCTCTGTTACGGGGAGTATGACACCGGGGTCAACTGCATTATGTAATCCTGAAAACTTAGTCCCTATCATGGAGATACATGGTACTGAAGATAATACAGTGGCTTATAATGGAACAGCAAATATTTCTATCGCTATACCTACCGTACTAAAATTCTGGCAAAACAAAAATGAATGTGACTTAGATCCTATCATAGAGATGGTGCCAAATATCAATTTAAGCGATAATACTACATCCGAAAAACACACTTATGTCAATTGCAAAAATGATAAAGAAGTGGTGCACTACAAAGTATTGGGTGGCGCCCATACTTGGCCTGGAACTGGGATTATTGTAGGGATTACGAGCCAAGACTTTAATGCAAGTGCTACTATTTGGGCGTTTTTCAATCGATTTTCTTTGCAAAATACCTCAAACATTCTTTCAATAGATCGCAATAAACCTTCAATTATCCTTTCTAACCCAACCCAAGATGGTCTAAATATTCGCCATTTTGATGAGTCATCAGCAATATCAATTTATAACATTCAGGGTCAGGAATTAATAAGATCTCAATTAGAAGATGGTGAAAATATACTTTCTGTCCAACATTTGAACAGTGGTATGTATTTCGTAAAGATAGAAAATCAACCTTCCTTAAAATTTATAAAAATTTAGGCCGCATATGCAAGAGTACGCTCAAATCCTAAACTATGCCATACCGTTTTTTATAGTATTGATTGCAATAGAATATGGTGCAAGTTGTTTTATGCAATTGAAAGTCAATAGGTTATTCGACACCGTATCAAGTCTTAGTTCAGGTATTACCAATGTTCTGAAAGATATCTTAGGTTTAAGTATCATCATCATAAGTTATCAATGGATGGTGGAACATTTTTCGATCTTTACCATAGAATCATCTTGGATGCTGTATTTTTTAGCCTTTATTGGCTTGGACTTTGCTGGATATTGGTCACATCGTTTTTCTCATGAGATTAATCTGTTTTGGAACAGACACGTCATCCATCACAGTAGTGAAGAATACAATCTAGCTTGTGCCCTAAGACAATCAGTTTCAGAAGTTTTTGCAGTTTTTACCATTCTTTTTTTACCTATGGCCTTACTCGGCGTTCCTACAAATGTGTTAGCAGTTGTTGCGCCATTGCATCTTTTTGCACAATTTTGGTATCATACTAGATTAATAGATAAGATGGGAGTATTGGAATATATCATAGTGACACCTTCTCACCATAGAGTCCACCATGCCATTAATCCGATATATATGGACAGAAATTATAGTCAAATTTTTATTATTTGGGATAAACTATTCGATACTTTCCAACCAGAGCTAAAAGGTGAAGTACCTGTATATGGCGTTAGTAAACCCGTTAGAACATGGAATCCATGGATTATCAATTTCCAACACATATGGCAACTTTACAAAGATGCGTGGCAGACGAACTCTTGGAAAGACAGGCTTAGGATATGGTTCATGCCTACAGGTTGGAGACCAGCTGATGTAGCTGTCAAATATCCCATTCAATATACAACTGATATTCTTCACAGACCGAAATATGATATACAGGCTTCACCGCTTATGAATATTTGGGTCGTCATCCAATTTGTGCTAACCTTAGTTCTAATGATGTATTTATTCAGTAATATAGGTAGTTTGGAGACAAGTAGTATTTTGCTCTATGGCATATTTATATTCATTACCGTCTTTTCTTACACAAGTCTGATGGACGGTAGTAAACTGGCTATTCCAGCTGAAATTATTAAAACAATATTTGGTTTTTTCTTAATTTGGAAACATGACATGACTTGGTTTGGGATAGATCAGAGTGTTCCTTTTGGTACAATAAATGTGATGGCTTACCTTGGTTTTTCACTTATTCTCGCTTTTTACTTCTACTTTTGGGACAGACCTGTCGTAAGGGAACTTCGTGATTTTGCTTAATTCCTTGATATTATAATTATTAGAAATATATTTTAATTTCTTCTTAAACTGACTTTCTATCCATTGATTTTATACTTTTCGTATAAAATACTTATCAATAAACATAGAATTTCCATATCATTGTGAATAAATACTTAATTATATGCTTTTAGATGCTATCGTTGCTATTATTGTTACTCTAGGTTTTTATTTAGGGTATACTAGAGGATTGATAAAGACAGTGTTTGATACTCTTTCGCTCATTATTGGAATAGTAGCAGCATTAAAACTTTCTCCTATTGTCATTAATATATTAGAAAGTATCATTAAAATATCTCCTGCAGTGACATTTTTGCTTGGTATTATACTTACATTCATAGGTGTTATGGCATTAATAAGGTTTGTCGGAAAAAAACTTGAAGACTTACTTTCTGCAGTCAATATTAATTTTGTTAACAAATTGGCAGGTGGTGCACTACAGGCTGTCTTTTTTGCTTATCTGTTAAGTCTCTTCCTTTGGTTGCTAAGTAGTATCAATGTATTAAGTACTGAGACTAAGGCTGCATCTATCACTTATGCAGCTTTAGAACCTTTACCAGAAAAAGGAAAAAAAGTATTCACTTCGTTAAAACCAGTCTTCCAAGGATTTTGGGATAAGACATTAGAAGCAATGGATAGTATAAAAGGAACAAAAAGTGACAAAACTGACGTAAAACAAAAACAATAGCCTACATAAACCGTTTCGTTCTGATTAAAATATGAAATATTGAAGTTTATCACGAGATACGGTACTGAAAGTAAGGTGTATGATATCAAACCGATACTTAATTCTTCAGAATATTTTGAATGGAAGTCTAATGGTAAAGCATATAATCTTTTTACTAAAATTTCTGAAGGGTTCAAATCTACATTTGATCCAAATTTTCAGAGGGACGCTCATGTCAAATTTGATTTACGTGGTACGTCCGGAGCTTTGGTCATCAATATTTTGCCCCAAGAAGTTATATTGAATGATGTCTTTTATCTTCAATTATTAGTATTTGAAAAGCTTAAAGAATTGTGTTACATTTTGAATTTGGCCGAGATTAAATCTCATGATGAAAATACCTTCAGTCACATTCTATATATGAAACCATCCGTTAAGTTGCCAAGACGCGAAGGGAAAGTCGAGCAGTTATTCGGAAATGTGCATGTAGAAATAAAGTCGGATCATGAAGGATTATCATTTTTCAAGATAATCGTTCATAGGTATAGTGACAGTAACTATCATGAAGGTAATACTTTTTCAAGTTTTGTTGAGTATTTATTTGGGTAGATTTTTAAATACTGAATACTACTTCTCTAACTAAAAAAAAAGCGCATTCGTGATCTGAACAAGATTTTAGTCTCAGCAAAAAAAATAGTTCCTGTTTAAAACGCATACAAATCTATGGTGTTTCGATATTCAGAATATTGATCATTTGACTATGTGGTATGTTAGAATTTAATTCCTTGAGGATAAGTTATGTAAAACACTAATGCTTATTAAAAACGATGGCATCCAAATCAGCTTCTGAATAATTGATCGACTTTAGCACTTTTTTATCGGCTGTTCTGTAGACCAAATATTCACCTTCTTGTTCCTGAATGAATGACTCTGTCTGTTTTTCTTCTAAATAATATTTCTGTGTAGCGATAGCTTCTTCATACGATTTACAGGTTTTACTCATATTTGATCGCTGTACTTCGTCAAAAAGTGCTTTAAATTTTGTACCAAGACCAAACTCAAGGACTGCACCTGATAATACATACTGAATATCGCTAAGTGCATCAGCCACTCCGACAATGTCATTTTCAAGAATGGCCGTTTTAAATTCATCTAGTTCTTCTTGGAGTAGCGCGACCCTAAGGTTGCATCGTTTTTCATCAGGAATGATTGGTGTAGGAAGGACAGGAAGATTAAATATATCATGAAATGCTGCCACACTTGTCAAGGCAGATGGTTCGTCAAAAATATGGAGCTTCTTAGCCATGGCGCTTGATTTTGATTTGTTAATTGTAAAAACAAGTGCAAATCTAATAAAATCAAATTAAATTTATAGCTTGCTTGTCAAACAATGATTAGAGCTTAAAAAAATAATCCCCAAGCCATAAAATATTGTAGATTTGTATTCAATTTTGTAAAACCATTTTAATGGATAGAAAAACGTTTATTAAATCATCAACCATCGCCGTTTTAGGTACGGGTGCGTTACTTACATCTTGTTCAGACAATAAAGTTTCAGAGATAGGAGCCGCAGTAGTCAGCAAAAAATATCAATGGAAAATGGTGACAACTTGGCCGCCAAATTTCCCTGTTTTAGGCGAAGCTTGTCAGCTATTTGCCGATTGGGTACATGAGATGTCGGTGGGTCAGATGACAATCAAAGTATATGGTAGTGGGGAGTTGATACCCGGTCTCGAATCATTTGATGCTGTCAGTAGTGGTGCTGCAGAAATGGGCAATGGAGCTTCTTACTATTGGGCTGGGAAATCTGCTGCAACGCAGTTTTTTACAACGGTACCATTCGGTATGAATGCGCAGCAAATGAATGCATGGTTATATTGTGGTGGAGGACTAGAGCTATGGCATGAATTATATGCAAAATTTGGGCTTATAGCCTACCCTGCGGGCAATACTACTATGCAAATGGCAGGTTGGTTTAACAAAGAGATTAATACCATAGATGATTTTAAAGGTCTGAAAATGAGGATACCTGGCTTAGGGGGGAAAGTGCTCGCCAAAGCAGGTGGCACAGCAGTGCTTTCTTCAGGGAATGAAATATATACCAATCTTGAACGAGGTGTCATTGATGCTACAGAATGGATAGGGCCTTACCATGATTATGTCATGGGATTTCACAAAATTGCAAAATATTATTATTCTCCCGGCTGGCACGAACCAGGATCTGTATTAGAAAACTTCTTCAATCTGAAAGAGTGGAATGAATTGCCACCTCATTTGAAAGCTATCCTTGAGGCTGCGAGTGCAAGAATGAATCTTTGGGTAATCTCTGAATTTGAAGCAAAAAACAATGAATACCTCGAAAAAATAATGGAAGAAAAAACTGTTGAAATTCGCAAGTTTTCGCCTGAAATTTTGAAGCAATTAAAAAAATATACCAACGAAGTCTTGGATGAGATGGTTGTTAATGATGAATTTTCAAAACGCGTTTACGAATCTTTTACAAAATTTGCTAAGAACATCCGACATTGGGCGGAGTATTCAGAAAAGTTGTATCATGATATGTAATACTATATTTTGGTTATTCGAAACAAAATAAAAAAAGGCCTATCCATCGTCTAGAATGGTAAGCCTTATATTTTTGACAAAAATGTTATCTCAAATATTACTGTGCAGGCTGTATCAGTGATCCACCAGTGCTAGAATTTACTAATACTGCTGTAACTATACACAATATAAATAATGCTGCTGCAAGTCCCCAAGTTACTTTTTCTACAAAGTCTGTTGATTTTGACGCACCAAACATCTGATTGGCAGCGCCACCACCAAATGATGAATCAATACCACCACCTTTAGAATTCTGGATTAGTACAACGGCCATTAATAGCACACAATTTATCGCTATCAATATGGTTAATGCTGTGGTCATATATTAAATTTTTATAAGATTATTAATTTTGCCCGCAAAGTAACTACTTTTTTCTGGATATTTATGCATAAGTTGTTCATACATTTTTTTCGCATCATCCAAATGTCCTTGAGAAGCTAGTATTACTGCTAGTGATTCAGAGATGATTACCGCTGATTTGGTAACAGATTTACGCGCGTTTTCTTCAATTACTCTTTTACGTGCTGCTTTTTCTTCCTTTTTAATCTTTTTCTCTACATCTTCTTCCTTAAACGCCAAAAGCCATTTTGAAAAATCAGAAATGCCGCTATATTCTTTCAAACCAAACTTATCTGCTTTGTTCTTTTTTGTTTTTTTATGTTTTTTCTTTGGTTTTTCGTCATCAATATTAAAAGATTCATCTTCAGAATTGTCACTTTCTACCAATATTTGAATGGTATCATCGGTGGATTTTATCAAATTATCATCAATTATTTTGTCATCTACTTCTTTAACGATTTCTGATGGGGCAAGCATTTGATTTTCTTTTAGATCGAGTTGTGTAAAACTATCGGCATCTTCTACTATGTTTTCAACCATAGTTTCTTGGTATTCATTTGCATCAATTTCGGTCAATTCATCTGATTCTTCCTCTTGATGTGCATTTTCTGTAAATTGATACGAGTCTTCACCTTTGGGGGCCATTTCTCCTAGATTTTGAAGCGTAGCCTGAACATTATCATTACTCTGCAACGCTAAGGAGTGACTTAGACCACTATTCATCTTTTTGGCTAAAAGCACCTTGAAAGTATCTGCAAAGGGAAAGTCAGCTATCAAAGCTTCAAGTTCAGATACACTTATTTCATCAAGTGTGGTTTCTCCGGAAATAAATTTATTTATTCTGTCTATCATATTGGGCGCAAATATAAAGCTTTATTACTTTTTAAAGTTGGAAATAAAAAAATATGCCACATTTCTATCCTAAAATGCGCTCACTTTTATAAAGTATTACGTCTGTATGAATCGCTAAAAACAAAGTATATGCTTTTGTATTCAATAATTCTTCTATCTGTATTTGCTTCATTATATACAACTTGCAAATATTTTTTTGTAATTTTGCGTTTTATTTCAATCCTCGCTTATGATTGAATACTTTTCAGGCAAACAAGATACAAATGAGAGCATTATTATTAATTTACTTTTTAGGGTTTTTGATTTCCAATAATCATGCACAGGAAAATGCTGTAGATATAGATCGATTGGAAAAGTACAAGTTAGGGCAATTCTTTTTTGAGGCACAGCTTTACGGTCCTACTAGATTTATAACTAATGAGCATATTCGGCAGGCTATACCTCCCACTCAAGATCAATTTGACAACTTAATAAACGATGCATCAGTCTTAGCTGTAATCTCAGGACTGCGACTCGATCTTAGTAGCGGAGAGAATGAGTTATTGTCTTTTATTAGTCTAAAATATCCTGATCCGATTACCACACCTGCCATTCTCGAGCTTGGTAGCTATTATTATAATCAAAAATGGTACAAAAAGTCTACCGAGATGTACGCCAAAATTGATCTTGACAATCTTCCTGAATATGACATGTCAGAAGCTAGCTTCAAAAAAGGGTATGCACACTTTGTTAATAAAGAATTTGCAGAAGCAAAAGCAGAATTTGCGCGTACGAAAGAAATTAAGAATATTTATTACTACGCGTCAAATTATTATTTTGGTCTTTGCGATTATTTCAAAGGAAATTATGCAGATGCAGTCCAAAGCTTTCAGAAAGTAAATGGATCAGATGTTTATAAGTCATTTGTACCTTATTATATTACACAGATCTACTTTGCACAAAATCAGCCTGAAAAAGTCATTTCATATGCTGAACAATCTTTGCGTGACTCTGAACTGAGAAATAGAAAAGAAATCAGGTTGCTGCTTGGTCAATCATATTTTAAACGTAAAGAATACGAAAAAGCCTTGCCACATCTCGAATATTATGAAGCCAATACGGATAAACTTACCATTGAAGAGTTTTACCAATTAGGTTTTGCACAATATCAATTGGAAAAATACGACTCTGCAATCAAAAATTTTAGAGAATTAAATCTTTTGGATTCTAAATTGGGGCAATTGGTCAATTATTATTTGGCTGATTGTTATTATCGCACAGGTGATCTTGTGTCTGCACGTGCAGCATTTAGGAAGGTAAGTCTTATGGACTATGAGCAAAGTATGAAAGAAGAAGCCACTTTCAATTATGGCAAGTTATCTGCCGAAGCTGGTTTCGAAAGGGAAGCGATTAATACGCTCGTAAAATTAGATAAAGACTCGCCCTACCATAAACAAGCACAAGATATCATCACCGAAATCCTAGAAAATACTGGGGATTTTGCATCTGCCATTCAAATCATAGAAGGACTACCATCGCTTACGGATAGACTGAAAACAACCTATCAAAATGTAGCCCTGAAATATGGTATGCAGTTGTACAACTCTGGCGAAATGGATAATGCCAATAAGAATTTTGAAAAATCTAAGAGATACAAGCTTAATAAATCGGCTTATACGCAAGCATCTTTCTGGATAGCACAAATACTAAATGAAAAAGGAGAATACAAGAAATCAATCAAGGCATTTGACGAATATTTTGATCTTTCCAATGGATTAGAAAATCTGCCTGAAGAGTCTTCACCTAATATTGGACACTACACTCAGGGTTATAATTATCTTGAACTTAAGGATTATAAAAATGCTGAAAAAAGTTATAAGAATGCCGTCGTTAGTTTTAATTTAAAAAGGAATAACATAAAAAATAATGATATCCTGAATAAAATATTACCAGATGCTTTAGTTAGAACAGGAGACTGTTTATTCAAGTTAAGACAATATCAAGATGCTATGGTATTTTACGAGCAAGCCATCTCAAGAAAGCAAGGTGGGTTTGTGTATGCTATGTACCAAAAAGCAATCATTGAAGGCCTTTTGGGTGAGCCATACGAAAAGGTACTCACCCTACTTGATATCAAAAATGATCATCCCACTTCAGAATATGCGGATGATGCCTTATTACAACTAGGGGATACCTATTTTGGACTTGAAAATGTTGATAATGCTTACGCTTCATTCACAGAATTAGTAATTAATTACAAAAATAGTCCACTCAAAAATGCAGCTTATCTAAAGTTAGGATTGATCGCTTACAATAAAGGTGATATGACATCTGCAATAATGCAATATAAAAGTGTTTTTGATAATAATCCATCGTCAAAAGAAGCCGAAAGTGCCATGTTGAGCCTTCAGGAAATATACATCAACGACCTTGGTCAATCTGATGAATACATTGCTTATGTCAGTACTTTACCAGGATATTCACTCACGGGAATAGCCGCTGACTCCTTGGCCTACAAAGTTGGTGATTTGAGATATAATGATGGTGAATACGAAAAAGCAATTATTGGATTTAATAATTATCTAGACAAATACCCTAATGGAGCCAATCGAGTAAAAGCACATTACTACAGAGCAGAATCCAATTCAATTTTGAAAAAATATACAGCAGCCTTAGATGATTACGAGAAATTGGTAAAGATAGGTGTATCTCAATACTACCTCCAATCAGTCAGGAAAGCAGCACTGATTTCGTATAATCATACTCAATCGTTTGAAAAGGCATACAAATATTATGATCTTTATTATGCAAATACCAAAGATGAAACAGAAAAATATCAAGCAGTTTTGGGCGCTTTACGAAGTGGATTCAGAATAAACAACAGTGAAGCTGTCAAAAAATATAGTCCTTTAGTATCAAATCATCCGCAATCTAATGTTGATGACAAGTCATCCGCTATTTATTATCTAGGCAAAATCCAGTATAAAAATAGTGAATGGGATGCAGCTAGGACTTCATTTACAAAAGTAGGTGATCTGGTTAATAACAATCAAGCCGCCGAATCAAGATTCTTAGTTGCAGATATCTTATTTAAACAAAATAAAATAGATGATGCTGAAAACCAATGTAATGCTGCCAATGAGAAGAATACGCTTTATCCATATTGGATTGCAAAAAGTTTGATATTAATGTCCGATATTTATGTGTTAAAAAAGGATCTGTTTAATGCTAGGGCAGCCTTAGAAGCCGTCGTCGAAAACTTTAGTGACGATAAGGAACTCATTTCTATTGCAACGGCCAAACTAAAAACAATAGAAACATTGGAGCAGCAAAACAATAGAATAAAAGCACCTAGTACCAATCAATTAGAAATGCAACCTTCAGGAGGTAAGTAACTAATTTATAATTAATAGAATATAAATAAAAAGTATAATATGAGTCGTTTTATCATTTATATAGTCCTATTTTCAACAAGTCAACTTGTCGCACAAATAGATACCACCAAGATTCAACTCAATCAGGTAGAAGTCATTAAATCTTTCGAAGCAATTCTTGAAGATGCTCAAAAGGTTTCTATCAAGTCTGTTCTACCAGTTCAGAAACCTTTCACGCCCACATATAAGTACGATATCACCATCGTACCTATAGCGCTAAAGTATCCTGAACCTCAGATCAAACCACTTGCCATGAATCCTGACAGCCCTTTCAAAGTTAATAAAGGATATCTAAAAGTAGGTTATGGCATCCTTAATAATCCCGATATCATGGCTGGCTACCACACTGCCAAAAAAGATACTTATGATGCAGGTTTTCATGTCGACTATAACGCCCTGGATAATTCCAATGAAAATCCTTACCAAAAATATAGTAATTTAAGTGCCGATGTTTATGGTTCATATATGATCAAAGAAAATACAAAGCTGTATGGTGGTGTAAAGTATGCAAGTCAACAAAGATACTTTTACCATACCGACCTCAATGTGAGTGAAACTTTTACAGCAGATGCATCCAAGCGAGGCATTAATTCCTTTGATGTAAATGCGGGTATTGCTAATGCAGAACGTACAAAGTACAATATCAATTACGACCTTAATCTAGCGCTCAAAAGCTTTAACATGGATAATACTGACGGAAGGGAAAGCAGTATTGTATTGGCGGGACAAGGCGAAAAACATATTGGCAAAGCAACGGTATTCATGCTAAATGGCCGAATAGAGCAAACTGCAATGAATGTGGACACTTCTATCAGTCTATTCACAACCAAACTTGTGCCTTCAATCAAAACAGAATTTGGTAACTTAATAGTTAATGTTGGTTTGAATTATATTTATGATGGTAACAAACAGTCTGCATTATTTCCGGAATTGTTGTTATCCTACGGTATTATTGGACCAAATTTACAGATTTTTGTTGGTACTAGTCAGGACTATTTTACAAATAATCTTCGCAATACAGCCACCATAAATCCTTGGTTATCTACAGATATCAAATCGCTTACTAATGCTATACGTAGAGAATATTTCGGAGGTGTGAAAGGACAGTTTTCTTTCCTGAATTATCAAATTAAGGCAGGATATAAAGAAATCAGCAATCAGGTGTTTTTGCTTAATAACCGTACAGACTTAAGATATTTTGACATGATCACAGATGACTTGAATGTTGTGTTTTTGAGTGGAAATTTGGATTTTACCATTACCGACAATATTACACTTGGTGGTTGGTTGACTCAAAATATATTTGATCTAAACGTTCTCGAAAATGCATGGCATTTACCAAATTTAGAAGCAAATGCGTATACAAAAATCAGTTTCCTAGAAAATAAATTAATCTTAAAAGGTGAGCTATTTTTTAATGATAAAGTAGATTTTATAAACAAAGGCGGTGAAATCACAAAGTCAAATGTGCTTTTTGATCTTAATACTGCAGTAGAATATAAATTTACTGAAAAAATTGGCGCTTTTGTTCGTGGTATCAATTTACTAGATAATAAATATGAGCGATGGTATGGATACCCTAGTGTAGGTATCAATGGAATGGTAGGTGTTTCTGTAGTGTTTTAAAAAAAAATATATCTACCTTGACACCTTAATTTTTTTCTATCAATAAAATCATAAGTATGAATATTCAAAAAAATCATGTAGTCTCATTGCATTATACCCTTACAGAAGACACCACTGATGGTGAATTAATTGAAGAAACTTACAACTCTGATCCCTTAGAATTTATCTTTGGCGTAGGTATGATGTTGCCATCGTTTGAGGAATATCTTGAAAACAAAGTTGCAGGAGACTCCTTTGCCTTTACACTTGAACCAGAAGATGCTTACGGACTTTACGAAGATCAAGCGGTGGTAGAAATTCCTATGGGAAGTTTTGTCGACGACACAGGAAATGTCGATAAAACAAAGCTTATTCCAGGCAGTCCTTTACAAATGAATGATCAAGAAGGAAGAATGTATAATGGCGTAATTCTAGAGGCAAAAGACGAATCAATAGTGGTAGATTTCAACCACCCAATGTCAGGCAGAACGCTACATTTTAAAGGAGAAATATTGACTGTGAGGGATGCAACAGATTCTGAATTAGACCATGGTCATGTACATCACGGAGGCCAAGATCATCATTGATATCATAAAATATTCAATGCTATAAATTATTGAGTCCTTCGGTATCAAGTACAAGATCGAAGGACTTTTTTTTTATAACTGGAATTTCTAATTTGATATTTTTCGTCAGCGTTAATTACACATATTTATGACACAAAAACAAGCCATTTCGGGCAATATCGTTGACATCCCAAACAGAAGCATTATTAAGGGAACTATCCATATCCTTAATGGGAGGATCGTTAGTATTGATTATCATGATAAAGTTCCAGATCAGTATATTTTGCCAGGTTTTATAGATGCACACATCCATATTGAGAGTTCTATGGTTACACCAGTAGCGTTTGCAAATGTAGCTGTAAAGCATGGCACAG
>Ga0105045_10000808_pt1 | contig 24226 bp, 21 predicted proteins | sample MAT02_FD_78089 | JGI IMG/M metagenome (GOLD analysis project Ga0105045, IMG submission 78089) | Freshwater microbial communities from Lake Fryxell liftoff mats and glacier meltwater in Antarctica - MAT-02 (megahit assembly) | ecosystem: Environmental > Aquatic > Freshwater > Ice > Liftoff... | reverse complement strand
CGACTCTTTTTTTTCCAAAAAACAAGGTGAACATAGAACCTATTTGTTGAATACAAATATTCAAATTAAGTTCTTCTATTTTTCTTCGGTGGAATAACGACTTGGCAGTCGCTCTGCTTAAGTCTTTTTCGTACTCTTTCATCGGCATCATGCGCTTTATCAGCTAAAACAGCATCTGCTTGAATCAGCTGCTCCATTAACGCATCGGCTCCTAAATCGTACTCTTGGCCAGGCGTTAAATGAAAAGCTGTGGGATTTCCAAGTGCATCCCACGTTGCATGAATTTTCGTGCTTAGTCACCCAGCACTTCGCCCAATGGACTGTTGATCATTACGTACAGCATAACGGCGCACTGATAAACTCCTTTTAAGCTTTTTCTCAATCATCCAGTTATCTTGTGATTATTGCAATTTAATTGGTGACACGCCCTAATATTTTAGCTGATAGCTCATACAGTCTTTTTAAGACAGCTTTTGGAATAACTGCAACAAACTCTCCTCTCATGTCTTCGCTTAACTTATCAAAGTTTTCAGCAAAACCCATTTGCATTTCGTCATGATTTTTTGGTGGGCTTGCAGGATCAGCAACAATTGCAGTGCTTGTGCGATTTGCTAGTTTTTTAGAAATTTTACTGCTAATTAAAAGAACTGTTAAGCCTAAAGTTGAACCACCTAGCATCGCGGTAAATGTCACTGCTGTAAGAGGTAACGCCAATCCAGCTAATAAGAAGTAGTTCATTGCACCAGCTGCCGCTGCGAATGTTAGGACGAATGCTGCGAATCTTCTGCCTTCACTTTCAACTGCTGGATCTTTAGGTGCCAATAAAAGCTTGTAAACTAAAGTCCCTACTCTTTCAGCAAGAATAGTCAAACCAACGTTAGCTAAAACAATAGCTGTTAGCGGATTAGCAAAAGACGCTGCTTTGATCCAAGCAAAAGTGTGACTGAAACCACTTGCAATAGCTGCCTTTGCTGCAGGGTAATAAACTTGTGTCGTTGTAGTCACAAAACTCGGTGTAGAAATATTCATGATTTTTCCTTTTTGAAAGTTAACGTATTAATAATTGAATGTGAACTCTTTGCTCCACCACTTGGAACTAAAATTTTATTTATCTCAATCATAACCATGCCATCATAAAAACAGCTGTGTTAAAATTTTAATTGACAACTTCGCATTCATTAATAATGAGACAAATAATTTGATAAAAAAGCTAGCAAATAAAACATAAAAACGCAAGTTTAAATCTTTTCAAGAAACTTTGTTTTTTTTTATGATATAAGATGTAAATTACATCTTATTTTTATTTCTAAATCAGTTAAAATATGATAGTCTAAGTCTCTTATCTGTATAATCGAAAAGATTTTAGCTAATGATTGAATTTTAGAAACAATTTAAAACTACTAAGCAATAGTTTCTAAAAATTCTACTACTTTTTCACTCGTATAAAATAAATGTTCTTTTGTATGCACGCTCGATACAAACCAAGATTCATAAGGTGAAGGAGGAATATAAATTCCTTGCTTGAAAAGTGTTTGAAAAAAATGAATAAACAGTTCTTTATTAACTTCCATCGCCTCTTTTAAATTGCCGACTCTTTTTTTTCCAAAAAACAAGGTGAACATAGAACCTATTTGTTGAATACAAATATTCAAATTAAGTTCTTCTATTTTTTTTCTTATCGGGTCTAGTAATAAATTCGTTTTAGCTAGTAAGTCTTCATAAAATCCCGAGCTTTGAAGAAGTTTTAAGCCCTGTAAACCTGCTTCCATAGCAACAGGATTTCCCGATAACGTTCCTGCTTGATAAACATTTCCTAAAGGAGCCAAACAGTTCATTATTTCTTCTCTGCCACCGAAAGCTGCTGCTGGAAATCCACCTCCGATAATTTTACCAAAACAAGTTAGATCAGGTTTTATAGAAAAATAGCCTTGTGCACCTTTTAGACCTACCCGAAAGCCTGAAATAACTTCATCAAATATTAATAAAGCGCCTATTTCTTGCGTGGCTGACCTTAAAAATTGAAGAAATTCTAAATTTGCAGGAACAACTCCCATATTACCCGCTATAGGTTCAATAATTACCGCAGCAATATTTTCGCGATAATCAGGATGATAAAGCACGTTTTTAAGTGCTTCTATATTATTATAGGGTAAACTGATCGTATGCTTGACAATTTCATAAGGAATACCAGCAGAAGAGGCTGTAGAAGTTGTATTTAAAACTCCAGAGCCAGCTTCAACCAAAAAATAATCAGTGTGACCGTGATAGTTTCCACTAAACTTAATAATTACTTCTCGTCGGGTAAATCCCCTGGCCAATCTCACAGCACTCATAGTCGCTTCAGTACCGGAAGAGACAAATCGAATTTTTTCAACTGAATCAATGAGTTTAACAATTTCTTTTGCAAGCTCCGCTTCAATAGCAGTAGTAATTCCGAAACTCGTTCCTTTGTCCATGCGCATCTTAACTGCTTGCAAAATGTCTGGGTGCGCATGTCCATGTATTAACGCCCCCCATGATCCACAATAATCAATATAATGAAGACCATCTGCATCAACTAATTGATCTTGAAATGCATGATCTACTACCATAGGAAGTTGTTTCATTTGTAAACAAGATCGAACAGGCGAATTGACTCCACCAGGTATGACATGACACAGTTCTTGAAAAATTTGGTGACTTTTAGGTCTTTTTGGCATTGTTATCCTTTATAAAAAGAAAATTATAGCACATTTATTTTTGAAAAAAACAAGTTATGGATGCAGTTTATATTTTTCAAAAATTGTTTTGTGTAAAACGGTTTATTTACTTGATGATAAACATTTTAATGATCTAAAAATTGATTCTCAAGTTGTCATTTTAATTTATGCAATTTACAATATTCGACTAAAGAACTTTAAGGCAAATTAAATATGAAATTTCAAGTAAGAAGCGAATTTTCACAATGTTTTTACTCCATGAGAGCATCTGTGAAAGTGTTTGTCTTGATATTTTTATTTTTTTTCGATCTTTCTGCTTATGAAGTAGAATTTGAAGGAATCGAAGATTGTAAAATTTTAGAGCTAGTTAAAGAAGTTTCACAATTAGAAAAATTAAAAGATAATCCTCCTCCAACCCTTGTGGGATTAAAAAAAAGAGCGGAAGGTGATATTGCACATATTTTACAAGTCTTTCATACGGATGCGCGTTATCAAGCTAAAGTGAAATATAAGATAAAAGATAATGGCTCCTCTATTTTAGTTTCTGTAGTACCCGGCCCGGTTTACCCCTTAGCTACTTATGATATCTCCTATTTGCAAAATGGTGAAAAAAAAGAAAATTTACCTCGCTGTCCCATCTCATTCAAAGATTTAAACATTGAAATTGGAGATCCTGCCACTCCGGAGACAATCCTCAATGCTGAAGACTTAATCTTAGATCATTTAAATTTACAAGGTTATGCCTTTGCAAAAATAATTAAGAGAGAAGTTTTTGCAGATATTACCGCACAAAATGTTGTTGTAAAAATTGAAATTGATACGGGGCCTTTAACTTTTTTTGGACCCGTTAAAATCAGCGGTTTAGAAAGAGTCTCAAAAAGTTTTGTTTATAAAAAACTTGCATGGCATGAAAGTGATCTTTATAGCCCAGAAAAAATAGAAAAAACTCAAGAAGCCCTTGATCTTTCTGGATTGTTCAAATCTGTCAATATTTCACATGCAGATGAACCTGTTGAAAATGAATTCATGCCTTTAACCTTGAACTTTATTGAAGCAAAACAAAGAACTATGGGTTTTGGTCTGAATTTTAATACACAGCTGGGTCCAGGCATTTCGGCAGAATGGGAAGATCGAAATATTTTAGGTGAAGGTCAAAAATTAAGCTTTAAAACCGATCTGTGGGCAAACTGGCAGTATGGCTCTTTACGCTATTTAATTCCCGACTATCTTAGAAATAACCAAAACCTCATTTGGCAATTAAATTATGAGCAGGGCCATCGCAAAGCTTATACTGAACGAGCCATTTCATTATCTGCAATTATTGAACGCAGATTAAATAAATGGGTTAACTACTCTTATGGAGTCATGTACAAGCATTTATTGAGTGAACGTTCAGAAAATGATGGAACGTTTAACTTATTCAAAACACCTTTACAATTAAAATGGTCTAATACCGATGACCTTTTAGACCCTTCCAAAGGAGCTTCGGTCAACCTTGTTTGTATTCCCTCTGTCCAATTTGTTCCACCAACATTCGCTTATTGCATTAACACAATTACAACCTCTTATTATCATTCCTTATTAAAAGACAAAAGTTTAATCTTTGCAGCTAAACTCATGCTTGGTTCTATTTTTGGTGCAGGTAGACGTGAAATCCCCCCACCTGAAAGATTTTACGCGGGCTCTCAAAACACGATTCGGGGCTATCGCTTTTTAACTGTTAGCCCTATTGAAAAACGTCGGCATCATAAACCTGTGGGAGGACGTTCAATGTTTGTTTATAGCTTAGAACTTCGCCGCCGTATCACTAAAGACATCGGACTTGTTGGCTTTTGGGATATTGGAAATGTCTATTTTGATGCCATTCCAAGTTTTGAAAGGCGACTACTTCAAGCTGTAGGTGTGGGACTGCGTTATTATACACCTATAGGTCCTTTAAGGCTTGATATAGCAGTACCTTTAAATCGACGCAAAGACATCGATAATTATTTTGAAGCCTACTTTAGCATTGGACAATCTTTTTAGCGATTTGTAAATTTGATCTAAAAATACTGCTTCGATTGAAATATTTTCTTCCTTTAAAAGGTCAAACACTTCTGTTTTGCGATGCATTAAATTTGCAAACCACTCTTTTGTTTCTTCAACCGTATCTTTTTTAAGTTTGATACGCACACAATGAATTTTTGGATTTAGCTTAATTGAATTATTTTGCTCTTTCATAAACTCATCTTATTTGTTTATTGGACACCTATTAATAAAGGTGATATTATTAGATTTCAATTCACAGGCTACCTATGCATTATATTAAAGTCTTTTTTAAAATCTGTCTTGCTCTATTTTTATGCTTTTTACTTGTTTGGATTATTATTGTCGGCCTTTTTCAAACGAAGGTGGGTAAAAGTTGGGTGGTAGAAAAAAGTTCGGGTTTTCTTGAGCACTATACTCAATATAAAATTGAATTTGAAAATATAGATTTTATTTTTCCTCTAGGTATTCGGATTGATCACTTAAAAGTTTCAGACCAAAAAGAACTTCTGGTTACGATTGATGAAGTACGAGGTTTCTGCCTTTCACCTCGCTTATTTCAAGGTAAAATTGTCTGTTCGAATTTAAGCGCGCGCGGCATAAAAATTTTCTCAACGGGTCAAGCCAAATCCAATAAGGAACTGTCAGCTTCAACATTTTCTTTACCTTATTATTTGAAATTAGAAAATATTGATTTGCAAGACATTCAATTCATGCCTAATTTTATCGAGTCGTTCCAATTAGACCCGCAAATTTGTCAGCAATTGAAATTTTGTTCTTTCGATTTAAAGGGCATGCTGGGAAGAAATCCTTGGAGATCTTCTTTTTATACAGATTTGACCTTAACAGCTCACGACCTTAATCACGTTTTATCGCCGGTTATTTTAAAAATAAAAAAGGAAAAAAGTTACTTATCTTTTTCTTTGCAGTCTGAGCGCCTACCTATCCCACAAACATTGTTTACAACCGATTTCTCAATTAACGCCACCGCATCTGTTGAATCCTGGTTCAATCTTATACAAGGAAAAACAACAAAAATTGAAGGTCAATTGGCTGTATCTATTCCTGAAAAAGATCTAAAAGTAAAAAGTCACTACCAAGTTTTTTCAAAAAAAGATTTTCGTCTATTTGCTTTTCAATTGGATGAGCCTCATGTGCAGTTAACAGGTGAAGCAAAACTTACAGATCAAGAGATTCTAGAGAGTTCGTTTAAGGGTCATATCCATGTTTTAGATAATACATTAGCTGTACAAGTTAAAGCCTTGGGCTTGTTTAAAGATCTCTTATTGCAACTGGATTTAAGTGCTCCCCGTTTGAAATGGCAAAAACAAGATTTTGATAATTTCCACTTAATGCTTCAGACAAATTTAGCAATCAATCAAGCTAAAGGCCTAATTGATGCAAATTTTGAAATTGAACAGTTGCCTTATCATCTCATTACAGATTTTAATTGGAAACAAGCAAGCCAATCGGTTCATTTTCAAGATATTGTCATGCATGCTGTAGGTTCTCGACTTATAGGAGAATTAGAAGTAAACACTTCTAATTATCTTATAGATGGCTTTATAAAAGCAAACGAGACAGAAATAAAACCTATTGCGCAATTAGCTGATTTAGACATTTCTGGTTACGCAGATCTTCTCATCAATTTAATGCCAATTACAGAAAACGAGTTAACTAGGCAAGGCTTAGAATATCATGTAAAAGCCCATGATATTAAAAGTAAAGAGTTGTCGATTGAACAGCTTATTTTAAATTCTTCACTTAACACAGAAACTTTTGAGCTTGTTTCTACTGGCGATTTATCTAAACTAAAATTCGCTGATTTTTTTATTGAAAAAGGTTCTGCAAAAATTAAATGCAAAGATATCTTAAAAGATCTTCAAGGAATTTGTGATTTTACATTAGAAGATTTAGGAACATCTCAAGCTAAAATTGATACTTTAAATGGACAAAGTCAATTTAAAATGAGTGAAACTCAATGGCCTTTTGATTTACTCGCTAAAGGTAATTTAAAGGAAAATTGGGAAGTCAGGGCGACTGGATTTTGGCATACAGATTTAAAAACAACACATCTGGATTTGGAAAAGTTAAATGGTTATTTTGGACAAACGAATTTACAACTACTGGCACCCGTTAGTTCAATAAAAACTGCTGAAGCTCTTGTAATAGACCCCTTTCATATTCAATGGGGGGAAAGCCAAATTTCAGGTTTTTTCTCTAAAGAATCTAATCAATTCAAATTCGATTTTAAGGCAAGTGAAATCCCTTCTGAAATAGTCAATTTAGCGGCAGCCAAATTACCTTTTACAACGAATGCAGCTCTAGATATTCATTTAGAAGGCGATATAAACACTCCCCAAGGGTTTATCACTATTGATTTTAAAAACCTAAAATTTAATGAAGATTATTTGATAAAAAAAGCCCTTCTTAGGGGCAATATCAACTTAGAATTTCCAGGAAATGGCATTGAAATTAATAGTCAGATCTACGGAATTGGACATTCTCCTCTGTCGATAAAAGGTCTACTGCCCTACAATATCAATTTATCCCCTCTTGAGCTAAATGAAAAAAATGCGCCTCCTTTAGATATCTCTATAGAAGGTGAAGGGGATATTGATTCCTATCTTCCTTTATTTATAGAAGACTACCCTAGCCTTTCAGGTCAAATCAAAATGGCTCTGCAGTTAAGCGGCAGCGTAGCAAATCCGGCAGTAAATGGTCATTTGGATTTAAGAGAAGGCATCTATGAAAACCAAGAAACAGGCGCAATTTACGATCATATTACTGCTCGCTTGGAAGGCGAAGGTAATAAAATTGTTTTAAGGAATCTTACCACAAATGACAATCATGGCGGAAAACTGCAAATTGATGGCCTCATCCATTTAGATTATTATAATAACTTCCCCTTTGAATTTCATATCAATACGTCGCGCATTTATTTAATGCACTCAGACTATGCATCAATTTCTGCTAGCGGGCCTTTGTCTTTAAGTGGAAATATATTGAAATCAAAATTAAAGGGTCTATTGCAAGCTGACCAATCGATTGTTAAGCTAGAAGAAGCTTTACCAAAACAGATTAAAACAGTAGACGTTAACTATATAAATATTCCTAAAGGCTTCATTCCATTTACAGATAAATCTTCTAAAGCCTCGATTGAACTTGATTTAAAATTAAATGCACCAGATGTTGTTATTCAAGGAAATGGCTTAAAATCTACTTGGAAAGGTGAAATTGGCATTAATGGCACAACCAAACAACCTTTGTTATATGGGGATTTGCATATTTCAAAAGGACTCTATGAGATTAAAGGTAAGACATTTAATCTTTCTCAAGGAAGTATCCATTTTGCCGGAGCTGCCGAAAAGAAAACGACCTTATATGTTGTGGCAAGTAAAGAAATTGATAGTCTAAAGGTAGAAATTATTGTTAAAGGTCCACTCAATAAACTTTCGCTTAGTTTTCGATCAAATCCCCCTTTATCACAAAGAGAAATTCTTTCATTTATTTTGTTTAACAAAGGCATTTCAGACATCACAACTGGTGAAGGTGATACATTAAATCAGTCATTTATCACACTCAATTCGACAGAGCAAACGGAAGAAAAGCAAGATTTATTAACACGTTTGCGTAATAATATGGGCATAGATCGCCTAGATTTTACAACTTCGGGTGAAGGAGAAAATAAAGATTTTGCATTACAAGTGGGTAAATATCTTTGGGAGGGTGTCTTTGTCTCTTTAAATAAAAGCATTGGGGCGGCTCCAGACCGAGTGGCTGTAGAAGTTAAATTAAAGAAAAACTTTAAAGCTGAAGCGGAAGTAGATATTGGAAGTAGCTCGCAAGGAAAAGTTTCTTTAAAATGGAAAAGAGATTACTAAAGAAATGCTTTCAATTCTGGATAATTAGCAGAGCATAAGAACCAGGTGAATGACCTTTTATTATCAGCATAAAACACCCCATGATTTTATCTTGCCAGAATTTATCCATCAAAAAATTCTACATCTAGTAAATAAAAGAGATTATTAGAATCTCTTTCCGTATCGATCAAGAGTACTTGACTCTAATAACTCTTGTCATCTAAAGTTTTGTTGATAAACTTTTTATTATTTTTAACTATTAATCAAGTTGTTAATGAGTCACGCACTGTTACAAACTCTAGCTGCTATTGGCGAATACGTCTTACTAATTATTGGTGTCATTTGGGCAACTCTTCGTCGACCACCTGCCTGGAGCCTGATTAGAGAGCAATTGTATAGTATTGGAGTTCTTTCTCTTCCTGTAGTTGCCATTACAGGTTTTTCTACCGGTATGGTGCTTGCAGCTCAAGCATTTTTTCAATTATCTGATAAAGGCTTAGCCAGTGCAACAGGTCTGATGGTTGCTAAAGCCATGTTGGTTGAACTTGGTCCAGTATTAACAGCTTTTATGGTGACAGGTCGCGTAGGTGCGGCTATGTGCGCCGAAATTGGAACCATGCGTGTGACTGAACAAATTGATGCGATGCGCTCTATGTCTGTTAATCCTCAACGGTATTTAATTGCCCCACGTTTTATCGCAGGCATAAGCATGATGCCCCTCCTATCTATTTTCAGCTCTGTCATGGGGATTTTTGGAGGCTATATTATTGCAGTTTATTATTACAAAATGGCACCCAATGCTTTTTTAGATCCCCTACCTGCAAATATTACGATCTATGATTTATTCAGCGGCATGATGAAATCCTTTGTTTTTGGCATCATTATTGTTACGATTTCTTGTTACAAAGGATTGAATACTAAAGGTGGTGCAGCTGGTGTTGGGCGTTCAACAACAAATAGCGTGGTTATCTGCTATTCATTTATTTTGATCATTAACTTCTTACTTACTTTAGGATTAAATTCTTCCTATAATTATTTTAAGCAATTTCTAAACTCACATTTTTAAGTGGATATGATGATATGATACGTGTTCACAATCTTTGGAAGAAGTATGGCAAATTAGAAATTCTTAAAGGTTTAAATTTAGAGATATTTGACGGCGAAACCGTTGTCATATTGGGTCGTTCAGGTGTAGGAAAAAGCGTACTACTCAAACAAATTATTGGCTTAGAAAGCCCTGATCAAGGGTATATTGAAGTTGACAACGAGCGTGTGGTAGATATGTCTGACCGCGACACTCGCAGCAAAGTCAAGCCCATGGGCATGCTTTTTCAAAGTGGTGCTTTATTTGATTCCATGGACGTGGGAGAAAATACGGGCTTTTATTTACGTCAACATGAGCCCAAACTTGCTCAGTCTGAACTTTCAGATCGTATTGCACATGCTTTAGAAATGGTTGGCTTAAAAGATACACAAAAAAAAATGCCTTCAGAATTATCTGGTGGAATGCGTAAACGTGCAGCTTTAGCCAGGTTAATTGTTTATCGCCCACAAATTATTTTATATGATGAACCAACTACAGGGTTAGATCCAATCACTTCCATGCAAATTAATGATTTAATTAATCAAACAAAAAATGAACTTAAAGCAACAAGTATTGTTGTCACTCACGATATCCGCTCTGCCTTGGAAGTGGGAGATCGCATGGCTTTTCATAATGAAGGAAAAATCGCCTACATTGCGCCGAAATATGAGTTTTTACATTCAGAAGATCCAACTCTTCGTGAATTTTTTAATAATGCAACTATTGATACTAATCTATTAGAAAAGTATAAACGGTCTGGAGGAAATTAACACATGCCTGCTTCTATCAAAACTGTCTTAATCGGTATTTTCGTACTTATTGCTGCCGGCATCATTATCTCATTACTTTTGTTTATTCATCCCACTGTGGGAGATAATGCCAAAACTTTACGTATTCGATTTACAGATGTTGATAAAATTGACGTGGGTACGCGCATTACTTATGCAGGGCATCCTGTTGGTGAAGTGATTTCCGTTAAAGAAGTCCCGGAAGCGCGAACAGGACGTTTGAATTTTGAAGGTGATGTTTATATTTATGAAATTATTGCCAAAGTGGATTCCAGTGTTGATGTTTATAATTCTGACGAAATTACCGTTCGCACCTCAGGTTTACTAGGTGAAAAAAATATTGAGATCAATCCTATGCCCCCATTGAAGGACCAGCCTTTATTCAAAGTAGAAAATCAGATTCTTTACGCGGTACCTGTAGGAAGTGTAGAAAGTACTTTAAAAGCTTTTGCAGAAGTAACAAAAAAAATCAATGAAACTTTAGAGGATATTCAAGTTTCAATTAAAACGATTCAACAAGAAGAAATTGTTGAAGGTGTAAGCAAAATTACAAAAAATTTGGTAGAAATTACACATGCTTTGAATCAACCGGAAAAATGGTCTCAAGCTGTAGATCACGTGACAGAACTTGCCGAAAAAGCCAACACCTCATGGAAAACTGTCGATGATACCATTCAAAATGCTTATAGCATTAGTGATGATGTGAAAAAAAGCTGGCCAAAAGTTGATCGAACAATTGATGAACTTCATCTTGCCTCTGTCAACACAAAAGACATTACCCAAACTGCAAAACAATTGGTAGAAAATACTCGACAAGGACAAGGAACGATTGGACAACTCTTAGTAGGAAACGATTTATATTTACAGCTTAAATCTGTCATGCATAAAGGCTCAAATCTTATGGGGGATATCAATCAATATGGTTTGCTTTTTCAAACAAATAAACGTTGGCAGAGATTGGAAGCGCAGCGACGCCAGCTTGTGCAAACGCTTTCTGATCCGACACAATTTTCTAATTATTTTAACAAAGAGATGAACCAGATTTCTGCTTCCCTTTCAGACGTTTCTATGATATTAAATCAATCAGATTATAATGACCCACGCTCTCTTTATTTTAATCCGGAATTTACTACTAAATTTTATCAGTTAATGAAAAATGTTGAGGGTATGGAAGAAACTATTAAGCTTTATAATGAACAACTTGCAAGCCAAGATTGAAGGAGAAAATATTATGGAAAATGCTCCCTATTCTCAAATCCAAAAAGGAACTTTTCTTATTGCGACTCCAGAAATTGAAGGAGAATTTTTCTTCAGAGGAGTTGTGCTCATCTGTGAGCATAATGCAAATGGCTCTTTTGGCTTACTCATTAATAAAAACTTAGAACTGGAATTACCTGAAGAGATTATAAATATTAATCAACTTGAAAATCCTCATATTAGTTTGCGTGCGGGTGGTCCTATTCAAACAAACCAAATGATGTTGTTACATGATTCAAGTCAAGTGGAATACCAAACCCTAAAAATTACAGACGAGGTTTTTTTGGGTGGAGATTTACAGTTTTTGCAAGAAATATTAACTAATCAAAACGGCTCATTTGTTCATCTTTGTTTTGGCTATACAGGATGGAGTGGTGGACAATTAGAAAGAGAATTCTTAGATGGCCATTGGTTTTTACATCCTGCTTCAAACCAACATGTTTTCCACACACCTCCTGAAAAGTTATGGCAAACACTGCTAAGAGAAATGGGGGGCAAATATGCTACTTTATCCATGATACCGGAAGATTTAACTCTAAATTAAATTGTAGAATTTGCAATTATAAACAACTCCATTTAAAAGAGTTACAGTGGTAAAAATTTGAAGTGCGAAAGCCCTGCTTTCGCTTTTTTCTGAAATCTGTAGATGTACACTAAAAAAATTCGTGATGCAAAATAGCATTTAAATACAATTTTTAGAGCAGTTAGACATGCCTTTTTCTTTTAGCTTGACATAAGTTTTCAACTAATAATTATATATCTTGGTTTTTCATCACTTTATTTTTTGTATTAGACCTCTTTCGAAATTCGCTTCGCTCATTAAAACAGTCAATTTTTGCGCAGATTTATCAGCTAATTTTGAGGACATATCCGAAGATATGGCCAAAAAATTGGATGTTAAAGATGCCAAAAAGGGCTATTTTAATGAGAAAGCCAATTTCGAAAGAGGTCTATTACTTTGATCAAGTGATGAAAAAGCAAGTGGATCATTTAAAATTGGCTTGCAAGTTTAGTCGCTTCGTTTTTAGCATTTTCCAAAATCTTATCTTTATTTTGACCTGTGGTTGGCTCGACAATAATCTGTTTAATTTCAGTAAAACCAATAAATTTTAAAAATATTTCCATGTATTTTGTTTGTAAATCTAAAAATTCTGCACCGGATCCTGCTTTATACTCCCCACCACGAGCGCAAACGATTGCGGCAGGCTTGCCGATCACTAAACCTTGATAACCTTGTTCCGGAGAAAAAGTGAAAGTATAAGAGGGCTGTACAATAAGATCGATATAGTGTTTTAATTTATAGGGAATACTAAAGTTCCACATAGGTATAGAAAAAAGATATTTGTCTGCTTGCTTGAATTGCTCGATTAAAGCTTCTACACTATTCCAAGCTTTTCTTTGTGCTTCTGTTTGAGATTGACTTTGCATAATCGCATATTTAGCATCAATCACATCCCCATCAAATTCAGGCATTTCAAGTTCCCATAAATCTAGATAAATGACTTCATCGCTGAGATGTGCTTGCTTATAACTTTCAATAAAAGCATTAGCAACTTGAATAGAAGTAGATCTTTTTTTTCTAGGGGATGATTCGATGTAAAGTAAGCGTGACATAAGATTTTTTCCAAATAGATTGTTAAATAATTTATTTAATTTATAACAAATTTTTTAGACTTTTGTCAAAGTAAAAAATAGAAAAGCACAATTAACTCTTGAGAATTAATTGTGCTTGAAATGGAACCAAAATGGCAAGGATTAACGTTTCGAGAATTGGAAGCGTTTACGTGCACCTGCGCGACCGTATTTCTTACGCTCTTTCTTACGAGAATCACGAGTCAAGAAGCCTTGTGCTTTATATTCATGACGTAAATTTTCGTCATTTTCAACTAAAGCTCTTGCTAAACCAAGACGGATTGCAATTGCTTGCGCTTCGATTCCGCCACCCTTAACGCGGATGACCATATCATAACGTCCTGTTCCACCTAATTTTTCTAATGGAGCAAAAAGAGTTTTGCGTTGAATTTCCAACGGAAAATATTGTTCTATTGTTTTACCGTTAATGTCGATCTGACCTTTACCACCATGTCTTAATCTAACAGAGGCTACAGCAGTCTTTCTTCGTCCGGTTGCTACGTTTTCTTCTATCATAAAATCTTCACTCTAATTTAAATGTTTACATGAACAGGCTGCTGAGCTGCATGGCCATTTTCAACAAGATGATCTTGTGCCGGTCCTGCATAAATACGCAGCTTTTTAACTTGTTGTCTTCCTAAACGTGACTTAGGCATCATCCCTTTTACGGCATGTTCAATAATATATTCAGGCTTACGAGCTTTCATAGTGCGATAAGGAATTTCACGTAATCCAGAGATGGATCCTGTGTAATAACGATAAATTTTTTGCGATTCTTTCGCACCAGATACGACTATTTTATCTGCATTAACAACAATTACTCCATCGCCACAGTCGAAATTTGTTGTGAAAAGCGGCTTATGCTTACCACGTAAAATTTTAGCAATTTCAGATGTCAGGCGACCCAAAGTTTTTCCTGTTGCATCTAATATAAACCAATTGAGTTTGCACTGTTTCTTGGTTGGAATAATGGTTTTTTGAATATTAGCTCTCTTTTGCATGTCCTTATGCCCTTATTTAACGGGTCAAACCCATTGTTTAACAATAAATTAAACGCTATGATAGCGATTTCCTACTATTTTGCCAAGCCATTTATTATTAAGTTCAATTTTGAGATAATTCCCCCTCTACACTTCCCAATAAAAGTCCTTTAAAATTACGCCTTACTTGATAAAACTATGTTCGAAATAAAGGCGCTTTGCTAAACTCTTCCTAAAATTTACTCTAACCCCTAAGAAGATTATGCGACAATTAAAAAAATTTTACGTAAGAACTTATGGCTGTCAAATGAACGAGCTTGACACCGAAATTATGATGGGAATTCTAGAAGGCCGTGGTCTTATTCGCAGTCACGAAGAAGATGATGCTGATTTACTCATTTTCAACACCTGCTCTGTTCGCGATTTGGCTGAAAGAAAAGTGATGGGCAAAATTGGGCTACTCGGACGTAATGTCAATAATCCACCTATAATTGGTGTCACGGGATGCATGGCAAACGCCAAGAAAGACTCCCTTTTTCAAAAACTCCCCCACATCGATTTTATTTTGGGCACAAATAATATCCATGATCTCAATCAAGTACTAGATGATGTGCTGACTTCAGGCAAACAAAGCATTCGCACTGATGATCATTTTGAATTTGAACTCGACTATTTGGCTGCCAAACGAGATGATAAAGTTAAAGCGTATGTCTCTATTATTCGTGGCTGTGACAAATTTTGCACTTACTGCGTTGTTCCTTACACACGCGGCCCTGAAGTTTCTCGTTCACCTGAAAATATTTTAGAAGAGTGTCGCTTACTTGTTGATCAAGGCTACAAAGAAATCACACTTCTAGGCCAAAATGTGAATAGTTATGGTAAAGATAAACCTGAATGGAACTGCCTCTTTCATGATCTTCTCTATCAAATTGATAAGATTCCAGGCATTGAAAGAGTGCGCTTTATGACTAGCCACCCTGTAGATATTACCAAAAATTTAATGGAAGCGGTTCGCGATCTAAAATCGTTGTGTGAATTTGTCCACTTCCCTCTTCAAGCGGGAGCAAACCGGGTCTTAAGAAAAATGCACCGCATTTACACCGTGGATCAATATCTTGAAAAAGTTCAAATGCTACGAGAAATTGTGCCCAATGTTTCATTAGGTACAGATATTATTGTCGGCTTTCCAACCGAGACAGAGGAAGAATTTGAAGAAACTTATCGTCTTTTAAAAGAAATTGAATACTCTGTCGCCTTCCTTTTTGCGTACTCTCCACGTAAAGGAACACCTGCCATGCGCTGGAGAGATGACATCCCGGAAGAAGTGAAACAACAGCGCCTACAAAAACTCATTGCTCTGCAAGATCAAATCTATGCTAAACAACGCCAAGCATTGATTGGACAAACTGTCGAAGTTTTAGTTGAAAAAAGAAATTACAAAGATAAGAGTTTGCTTAAAGGACGCACACGTTGCTGGAAAAGTGTCCTCATTTCAGGAGAAGATCAATTAATTGGCACTTTGCAAAATGTCAATATTCACGGCTATAGTTATCAAACTCTTCTTGGCGAAATAATTAAAGCCAATCCTCTATTTTTATCTTAAAAAATGAGCGTGTATGAGTTGGTTTAAATTTTTTAAACTCACTCATACACTTTACGCGGATGAATCAAAATATTAAATCGTTGATCAAAGCATTCCATGATTGAATTTCCACTTTTCAAGTTCTAAAAATGTCGCTCGAGTTGCTTTTATTAACCACATATACTTCATACCAAAGTGATTCAGTGAAGTTTTGATTTTAAGAAATTCTAGCTTGCAAAAAGCGACAATTGATGCAAAAGACATTCCTCTCCTTCCTCAAGGCTATTGGTTCTGGATTTATAAATACAATTTTCAAACAATTAATTATATTAGCAAAAATTAGTTAATTATTAACTCCTTAAATAAATTTATAATAAACTAAGAGTAGCCAATGGAAGGCTATTCCAATCCGACCGAAGGGTAAATGGATGGCTTTTCTGATGTAGGAAGGAACTCAGTTTCTTCTTATTTTTAAAAAAATGGTTCAAAAAGAGATCTTTTCTACTTGGCGGCATCTTTATTTTATAGATGAAATAAAATTAACAAAAATGCTGTCATCAAGTAATAGATCATTTATTTTTAGTTGGTGTTCTTATGTTAGGTTCACAAGAATTGCATATCGGGTTCCGCCATCTAGACGAGGACTATGACATCAACAAGAAGGGCGAAAAATCCGATCATTCCGTCAAAACTAACGGTATTAGCTATACCGTATTAAGCGAAGAGAAATTAGATACAGCCTGTAAAATCTTAGAATCTGTTTCACTGGACTCCATTACAAATGCTGAAGATCTACAGGGGCGGCTGTTTCTTCCTGGAGACATTTCATTTTCACAAGCTCAAAAAATAGACGAAATTGGTATGAAAACGTTAGAAACAACTTCAGCCTCAAAAAAAGTGGCTCAAGAAGTCGAATTGAATCAGCAAGACAAGCCCGTCAAGCCCGTTAGGATAATAGCAGCCGAGCAATTTCTTGATGACCTAAAAGGGTTTTCCGGGGTGATCCTTGTACAACAAGGGAAAGAGTGCATGGTAAAAAATTTTCAACCAACTGGTTTACATACAGAGATACAAACTGGTTTACATACAGAGATGCAAAAGTTTGATGAAAATACTCCATTTAATATTGCGTCTGTTGGTAAATGGTTTACAGGGGTTGCCATTTTACAACTTGTAGATCAAAAAAAGATTCGTTTAGACGATCCGGTCTCGAACTATTTAGAACAAGCGGATTATAGACTAATAGGAGCGCATCATGAGTATCAGGAAGGGTTACCTCAAACAAATGTAACAATGCTAACACTTATTCATGAGATCCACGCCCCTGGAATCACAATTAGAGAGTTATTGACAATGAAGTCCGGCTTGATAGATGGAGATCCGCTTGCAGAAAAACGGTCATCTCATTCACTTGATAGGAGCGAAAAGAGCCGTGAGAATGGATATTCAAACTACGGCTATCAACCTCTTGCTCGATTCGTACAAAATAAAAGTGGCATGAGTTTCCCTGAATATATAAAAAAAAATGTTCTTTTACCAAGCAGAATGTCAGAAGAAAATGTTAATCGCGCAGTGTATGATGCTGAAAGTAAAGATTATATACAAAATTCACCTGTTCAATTTGAATTAGATGAATCAACAGGTGAATATTCAGAAATTATTGGTCGAACCATCCCTTCTACAGACGGAAATGGTTGTTATTGGATGAGTTCGCGTGACTTACTAATCGTGTCTCAATCTATTATAGAGTCGGAAGATATTCTCAAAAGTACTATGAGAAATCAAATGCTTGAAGGGGAACTTGGTTTATACAATAAATCAAGCCAATCAAAAGGATTTACTTCTAAATTCTATGGTCGACCTGGAGAAGACCTCGGAATGTCCTCAGCATTAGATATTATAGAGGGAAGGGAAGGATTTACCTATTCAATTATTTTATCTAATCAAAATCATGGGAATGAATGTAGAGCAGGACTAAGAAATACCATGCTACGGGCAGAGGATATGTAATAAAGGCTCCCACGCTGATTTAGAAATTAATTTTCAGTTGGAAGCCCCGTGATAGATGGCAATGAATATACGCGATTGAAACTTGTCGACCTTCTCTTTAAACTCACCTAAGTTTACATTTTTGGCGCGATGGGCAAAAATAGCCTATGAGTTCTTTGTTAGTCGTGACTAATCCCCCGCCTGAAGGCGAAGGCTTCTTGGTATTACTACGGGGCTATCTAGTCCAAGAGCCAAAATATTTTTAGCAGCGTTTTCATCTCTTCCGGACAAACGAAGACGGCTCTACAGGCATTCTGCACCTTGTCACAAATGAGTTAGAAAGTAGTGCTGACTGCATCTACGAAGTCTACCAAAAACGGTGGCGCATAGAAGAATATCATAAATCGATCAAGAAAAATGCTAGCCTTGAGAAATCACCAACCAAAGTTGCGCTCTCAAAAGAATCATATTTTCGCATCAATTATCGCTTATTGCAAGCTTGAATTTTTGAAAATCAAAACTTGTCTAAGCCATTTTGGGCTCAAGTACATGTTGTTAATGCGAGCAAATCGTGCAGCATTTCTAGAACTTGAAAAATTCAAATTCGATAATGGAGTCGATAGGATGTGATGCGTTTGTGAGTTTAAAAACACTCATTTCGAACCATTCTACGTAACATGAGTAACTCATACAAAAAGTTTCTTATACCGCACTAATTCTTGCAAGAGCTTCCACAATATTTTCGCGATGACCAAAAGCTGTTAAACGGATAAAACCTTGTCCCTCGGAGCCAAAACCGCAACCTGGAATAGTCACTACATGTTTTTTTTCCAAAAAATGTTGAAAAACATCCCAAGATTTTTGACCTTTAAAACGAATCCATAGGTAAGGCGCATTGACTCCCCCATAAACTTCATGTCCCAAGTCTTCAATCGTTTGTTTAATAATTTTTGCATTTTCTAAGTAAAAATTAACAATCTTTCGAACTTCTTGCATACCTTCTTCTTGCAAAACTGCATAACCTCCTGATTGAGCAATATTGGAAGCTCCATTAAAAACAGTTGTTACAAGACGATTCCAATCACTGAGAATAGATTCCCCATTTTCATATTGTAACTCTTTGGGTACAACAGTCCACCCCAAACGCACCCCTGTAAAACCTGCAGATTTGGAAAAAGAGCTGACTTCAATGGCAACTTTACGCGCATTTTCAATTTCATAAATACTTTTAGGTAAAAGAGGATCTTGAATATACGCTGCATAAGCGGCATCAAAAATAATAATCGATTGATTGGCAATTGCAAAGTCTACCAATTCTTTTAATTGTTCGTGTGTAGCTACAGCACCTGTAGGGTTATTTGGGGAACAAAAATAAATTAAATCTGTACGTTTTTGCTTTTTGAGATCTGGAAAAAAATTATTTTCCGGATTACACAACATCGGTACAATTTCTTTTACACCTTGAATCAAGCTTCCTTCCAAATAAACAGGATAAGAGGGGTCTTGCACTGCAATTGATACGTCCGCTCCAAAAAGCAGTTGTAAACGCCCTAAATCACTATTTGCTCCATCAGAAATAAAAATTTCTTCCCAATCAAAAGAGTTATTAAATACGGCATGCGCAATTTTCTTTCTCAGAGATTGCATTCCTTGCTCAGGACCATAGCCAGAATAACCTTTTAAAGTGCCAAGATTGCTAGCAGCTTCTATTAAAGCTTTAGTGATAGAAGTGGGTATGGGCTGTGTCGTATCGCCAACTCCTAAACTAATTAATTTTACGTGAGGATTTTTTTCTAAAAATTTTTCTTTTCTAAAAACAACTTCAGGAAATAGATAATTCCCCTTTAAGCGTGCTAAATTAGGGTTTCTTTTCATTTTGGATACTTTTAAGGAGTTTATCGAAATTTACTTTGAGTGAAAAGTTTAAAGAAAGAAAGAGTGCAAGTCAATATGAAACAAAAAACTTTATAAATGCAGTGGCCTTATTTTAATAAAACAAAAACAAGATAAGACTATTAGGACACTGCATGTGGGATCACTAGAAAGAATACGGGCCACTTTACTCTTTTTTTAATGAAGAATTATCGATTACAAAGCGATATTTCACATCACTTTTTAACATTCTTTCATAGGCTTCATTAATTTTTTGAATAGGAATAAGCTCAATATCTGCAGTAATGCCATGTTGAGCACAGAAATCTAACATTTCTTGTGTTTCTTTAAGTCCGCCAATTAAAGATCCACCAATAGTGCGCCGTTGAAAAATTAATTGTGAAATATCAGGGGTTGGATGTGGAAATTCTGGTACTCCAACCAAACACATGGTTCCATCCCGCTTTAATAATGCCATAAATGGATCAAGATTGTGAGAAGCAGCCACTGTATTGATGATAAAATCTAGACTATGTGCATGCTTTTCCATCGCTGTAGCATCTTTAGACACAACCGTTTCGTCTGCCCCTAACCTTTTTGCATCCTCGGCTTTTCCGGGTGAGGTAGTGAAAAGAACGACATGTGCTCCCATCGCATGAGCAATTTTAATGGCCATGTGACCAAGCCCACCTAATCCTACGACTCCCACCTTGCTTCCTTTACCAATTTTCCAGTGTTTCAATGGGGAATAAGTTGTAATACCTGCGCAAAGTAAAGGAGCAACAGCGGCATAATCTTTTTCCTTAAATTCTTTAGGCACGTGTAAGACAAACTTTTGATCTACAACGATTTGAGTGGAGTATCCCCCATAAGTTACAGATTCATCTTGACGATCACGACTATTATAAGTGAGAGTTGCACCTTGCTCACAGTATTGCTCTAAATCTTCTTGGCAACTTGAACAAGATTGACAAGAATCGACAAGACAACCTACGGCAACAATTTCACCAACTCTAAAATCTTTTACTTCTTTGCCAATATTTAAAACTCTTCCAACGATTTCATGACCTGGTACACATGGGTAAATTGTTCCCTTCCATTCACTCCTTGCTGTATGTAGATCTGAGTGGCAGACACCACAATAAAGGATTTCAATTTGCACATCATGTGGCCGTACTTCACGCCGATCAAAATGAAAGGGGGCTAAAGGGGTAGTAGCTTTTTGGGCAGCGTATCCTGTGGCTTGGCTCATCAATCTTCTCCTTGACTAAAGGGTTAAATTTATCTTTTAAGTAATCTGAGGTTGAACTGTCAAGATCAATCTATTAAAAAAAATGTAGGTTTTTAGCTTTCTATTATTTTTTTGAAAGTAAGTTCTCATTGAACTAAATCCTTACTCTCTTTAATTTTTTTTTAGTTTTGGCTCCTCAAGACGAAGGAAACTGTTATGTTAAAAAAATTATATTACATCCTTCTCTTTTTGGCATTTCTCCTTTAAGTACTAGTATTAAAGAAATTAATGAAATTGATGCGATCAGGCCTTATTTTATCACAAATAATTTCTAAGCTAATAATTAAAATTGACAAGACTAGAAATTTGTTCGGGAGTTAAACAACTTTCCCACATTCTAGCTGCCCATTCTTTAACTACAGGATTTTTTAGGTCTTCTCCTGAAATAAAAGGAACTAAATCCGATTTTGCTCTCGTCATGAGATTAGGTATAGGAGACTCTAAAAGTTTTTGATGATAAGGTGAGGGTTCTATGCTTTGCATACTTTTAAAAAATTTAGTATTTACAACCTGTTCGGGACTCAGCTGTTCATTTTTGGATTTTGCATCTTTTAAATAGGCTTTAAATTTTCGTTCGCCCTTTGCTTTCATTGTAGAAATTTCATTAAATTTCTCTGCTAATAAATCAGTTAAGCCATTAATCTCTTCATTTTCATAAATCCATGCATTATAGACCAAAGCAAGCGCAGGTTGCAGCACACTTTGAAAATCAGTTTGAATCATTTTAATCTCCTATAAAATTATAGTTATGAACCTCTGCTATGTGCTTTCTAATATTTAAAATATTTAAGTAATTTAATACAGAAAATTAATTTAATTTTTTTTGTATATTAGATTGTATTTTTGTAGATTCTCACCAGATTCTAAAACTATAACTGAATCCACTTGCTGTTAATAAAAAACGAAATAAACATTTGTGGAGGTCTTAAAGATGTTTGCAAAACCTTTTGAAACTTGTAGAGAAAGTTATGAATATCTTTACTGTCAGGCTCAGATTGAACCTCTTTTATTCGCTGAAGAAAAGGCATGAGAAAAGTTTTCAACTTACTTTAGAGAATTTTGGCAAGAATTAGAAGACCTGCGAGCCAGTATTCGGCTGATCAGTCAAGACTATGCACCGCGATTTTCCACCTTTAATAAAAAAATCTTGTGTCTCTAGTAAAATAAATAAAAATTGCTTAGGAATATCCCTCGAGAGATTTTACAAGTTCGGCTGTAATCGGCTCTTTGCCATTTTTGCTTTAAGAGTCTCCATAAAATATGAAGTTTCTCAAAAATTTAAACATCTTGACTTTACCAGTAGGGAGTTCCAGGGTGAATACAAGAGCCAAGATAATAATTCTCTAACTACTTTTTGGCTATTTTAAGGATCATGGTTCTGATCTAAAATAGTTCATGATTTATTTCCTATCAAGTCAAGGTGGAGATGTTGCCTTACTTGCTTAAACAGTAGCAAGAGATAGTTCTGATAAAAAACTTTTCCGAGAAAATCTTAACTCATTTTATTGAATAGATCTCATGCTTACTTTATAGTTGTCTAAAAAATTGTCCAAAATTTTCATTTACCAAAGGATTGTTAATGGTACACGTTTCCTCTAAAGACCCTTATATCAGCGATTTAAGCTATTTTTACTCCACCCGACCGGTTGAACCAACGGAAACAGATTCCGGTATCGAACTTGAAGAGTGTCCAAGTTCAACGTATTTTGATACTGAAATTAAAAAATATTCCGCTTATTTTAATAGGCTGAGTGAAGAGCTCTATTACCTGTTGATGGGTCATCTTTTAACTAGCAAAGGCCACGTATTAGCTCCTAAATCCGGCGCAGAACATGGATTAGAGCTCGTTTTTTCATTATTTGGGGCTGTGATTCCGGGAATAGCACTAGTGGAAGAAAGTCGGCCATAAAATTCCTCACATCCTACATATGCTCAAAGAGATTGGCGAATGCGGATTCACTGTAAAAGATTTTTTTACTCATAGTTCTGAAAGCAGATATAAGGCTCCCTTAGATTTAAGAGGGAAACAACTAAATGCCTTTATTGATAGCATTGTGGGGGTTTTAACTTATGATTTTAGATATGAACTTTCAATCCTAACAGAAAAAGAGTGTTCAGAAATTGCTTTTCAACACTATCTCCGAATAAAAAATGTTTAAAGAATATAGGGACGGATAAGATCACAAGCGCAAACGAACTTTATGCAACGATATTCACAAGTCTCGATCCTAATCCTAAAGAAAAAATTCATGAATTAGTCAATGCATATATAGAAAATCGAAAGAAAAGAATTTGTCGTTCAAAGAGCATTGAAAGAGAGACTTTCATGAAAGACTTTCTAAAAGACTATAGCGATATTCCTCTACCAAATCATATTTCCCTAATAAGCTCTAAGATAGCCTTCAAAAATGATTGGCATTTATGCACAGAAATCCAAACGATTGCAGAAGAAAATTCGGATCTGTCATTATCAAGTTCTTATATTAAAAAGTTGACGAGTTTAAATCCTCTGCCATCAGAAGACCCTGTCTCAGCTATACGCATATTTAATAATCCCTTTTGGACAGCCCATATGGGTGCTCACATTTCCATGAAAAATACATGTGAAAAAGTTATCTTAGTGGTCATCCGCGATCTCACAAGGCAGACCATGAACAGCGACTTTAATAAACCAAAGAATAAAGCTATACTTCGTGTGATTCGTAATTTAACCGCACCTGAACACAAACAATTAAATAGAGAAATTTTCATTCTTAAAACTCAAATTAAAAATTTAAAAAAAGAAGTTGCAGATCTGAAAAGATGACGTTAGCGAAGTAAAAACCAGACTATTTATAAGAATTGAAATGTTAAAAAGGAAGCTTGCAGCTAACAGAAGAGAGCTTGAAGACGTAAAAATAGAAGTTGCAGATGATAAAAAACAGTTAAATAAAGCAGAAGAAAAAATTAAAAAAATAACAGAAGAGTTTAATAAATTAAAAAAAGAATGCACAGATAATAAAAAAGAGCTTAGTAAGTTGAAAACTCGACTTTGTACAATTTTGATCGCAGAAAAAAGTTGATAGGAATGTAGAGTTATCGCAGGATATGTGTTCTCACACAACATTTCCAGGACGCTATGCCATTCCTATCACCAGCCATTCTATCAATTATTGCCCCATTTG
>Ga0105045_10000807_pt1 | contig 24229 bp, 19 predicted proteins | sample MAT02_FD_78089 | JGI IMG/M metagenome (GOLD analysis project Ga0105045, IMG submission 78089) | Freshwater microbial communities from Lake Fryxell liftoff mats and glacier meltwater in Antarctica - MAT-02 (megahit assembly) | ecosystem: Environmental > Aquatic > Freshwater > Ice > Liftoff... | reverse complement strand
GGATCAGGTTCTTGAATACGAGTCATAAATTTGCTTTCCAAGTTAAATTGTTAAGAAAGCATACTTTTTAATATTCTTGTGATTTTTTTTCCTCAAAAAACAGACAAAATTAACACCCTAACCTTACGCAATGTAAAGAGATCGATCTATCTACATTTCGCATGCTAATTTACTTCTGTTATGCTTCTTGCATAAAAAAAGAAGATCTCCTAATGAAAAATATTTTTGCGCTTTATCAACTGGGACAATTTATTCTTTGTGATGATTTGATTAGATATTGCAGAAGTAAAATTCATAAATTTTTCACAAAAAAACATTGCCTTTCTTATGCTTTTCTTCAAGATTCCTATAATGATCCTGATATTTTCCAATTAATGAAATGGTTTCTTGGTAACGATTTAACAGGTTTTGACGTTTCTAATTTTAATGCAGAACAGGCCTTAATCGCTTACATGGAAATTCGCAAATATGGTGAAAATTCTTTGAGCCATTCTTGCCTTCAAGTTTTAATTGAAAAATTAAAACTCAATCAAACAGTGGAACAATTAACTCAATTTCTTTCGGAGAAAAATGACCAAAAACTAGAAAAATGGTACGAAAAATCAACTTTGTCTCTTCAATAATCGCCATTATAAACGAAATTTAATTCGTTTAAAATCTTGCACTAAAAATGTAAATTAATTAAATCTAATTGCTTTATCGTTTTTATTGTTAAATTAAATATAAATAGTATTGTTTTAATTTTGTTTTAGTTAAAATAGTTTTAACTTTACTTTTTTAAATTAAATCTTTCGTAATAAATTATTTTAATTTAGCTTTGCTTAAGAAGGTCAAGCTTGATATTATGGTTGCGATAAGAGCTCTTAGACAAATTTTCCTTTTAATTTTTATAGATTAGCTTAAACACTCTATGCAAAATGTTGACAATCCCATTGATCTTTACAAAGAGAAAACGCAGTCGGCTTATGTTTTTACACGTCTTTTAGATACTCCATTTTGGGGGCTTTATAACTTGCTTCCTATTATTCTTTTTAAAAATTTGGGAGCAACGCCTTATCAGTTAGGTATTTTAATTGCTTTAAAACCCCTTGTTTCTTTGTTATCTTCCTATTGGGCTACCCGTGTACAGTCTAATCCACATCAAATCATTTCCAGTATTTTACTGGGCCGTTTATTAGCTTATTTGCCTTTTTTGTTTTTCCCCTTTGTAGATTCCATCTGGTATTTTATTTTTAGTTTTGGTTTTTATATGTTTTTACAAGTGGGGATGGCTCCGGCATGGATGGAATTGTTAAAACAGAATTTACCTGCTGAAAAAAGAGATAAAATTTTTTCTTATACGCAGATATTTGGTTATTTAGGAGGGGGATTAATGCCTTTTCTGCTGGGTTGGATACTCGATGAATGGACACAAAGTTGGCGATGGATGTTTCCCCTTGCGGCACTTGTCGGATGGGCAGCCTATTTTTGGCAGAAATCTATTCTTCTCCGTGAAATTCCAAAAGAACCAGAAGCTAAAAAACCTCATCCACTCTTACATCCTTGGAAAAATGCATGGGAACTACTAAAACGACGTCCCGATTTTGCAAACTTTCAACTGGGTTTTATGTTGATTGGAAGTGGTTTAATGATTATTCAGCCTACCTTACCCATTTTTTTTGTAGAAAAGCTGAATTTAACTTTTACAGAAATGGGTGTTGCTATTACTTTGTGCAAAGGGATTGGTTTTGCATGTAGTTCTTCTATTTGGGTGCGTATGATGAAAAAGGTGAATATATTCCATTTTGGAGCTGTTATAGCGGCTTTAGCTGTTATTTTTCCTTTATTTTTAGTGGCAGCTCAATTGCAACTCATCTGGCTGTACGTGGCTTATTTGTTGTATGGTTGTATGCAATCGGGTAATGAGCTGAGCTGGAATTTATCTGGCCCTATTTTTGCTCAAAATGAAAATAGTTCACCTTTTAGTACAGTTAATGTGATTGCTGTAGGTGTGCGAGGAATATTTGTTCCTTTAATCGGAGCTTATTTACTGGCCCAATTTGGGGCGCTTACGGTAATAATTGTAAGCGGCATGCTTTGCTTGCTTGCGTCAGTGAGAATGGCCATTTATAGTCATAATTTATCAACTTTTAGTGAAGAATTTTCAGCAAATGTGAATAAATAAAGGATCAAAGAATGAGAATCTTAATAAGTGGTGCTTCAGGCTTAGTTGGCAAATCTTTAGTAAATTTTTTATCTTTAAATCAACATCAAGTTGTAAAACTCGTCCGTACTCGAACGGATGTAAAGAAAGATGAAATTGTTTGGGATATAAAAAAGAAAAAAATAGATTTAAGTTCGTTAGAGGGCTTTGATGCCATCATTCATTTAGCTGGAGAAAATATTGCTGGTAGATGGACCGAAGAAAAAAAGAAAAAGATAGAAGAGAGTCGAGTCGCTAGCACCCAACTTCTTTGTCGTGCATTAAGTGGACTTCATTTGCCTCCACGTGTATTTATTAGTGCCTCTGCAATTGGTTATTATGGAGATCAGGCCGACCGCGTTCTTACTGAAACTTCTGCAAAAGGTCAAGGTTTTCTTGCAGATGTCTGCAATAAGTGGGAGCACCCCACCCATGCACTAAGTGAAAAAGGCATTCAAGTTGTCAATATTAGAACAGGGATGGTATTAAGTCCAAAAGGAGGGGCTTTAAAAACGATGCTCCTTCCTTTTAAACTAGGTTTGGGTGGAAAAATTGGTTCGGGAAAACAATATATGAGTTGGATTGCTTTGGATGATCTGGTTGCAATTTTTGCCACTCTGTTGCAAAACAGTCACATTACTGGCCCAGTCAATGCAGTCAGTCCCTATCCCGTCACTAATGAAGAGTTTACTAAAACTTTAGGCAATGTATTGAACCGCCCAACTTTTTTAGCAGTACCAGAATTTGTTATAAAAAAACTTTTAGGGGAAATGGGAGAGGCATTGTTATTAGTCAGTCAAAGAGTCAGGCCGGAAATTTTATTAGACAGTCATTTTTCTTTCACTCATCCGAGATTAGGAGAGGCTTTAGAGTATTTATTAAATTAAAAAATTTAACACATGCTTTTAGACAAAACATATGTTAAATTTAGTTGCAAAGCGCGCTTAGAAGCGCATATCAACTTCGGCACCTACGTAACCAGCAGGATCTAAGTGGTAGTGGTTTGGATCATGGTTATGTGAATTAGCCACTTTAAAATCACCACCTGTTGTTACACCCGCATGGATATTGGCAACTAAGTCATTTAATGAATATTTAACCATCGCTTCAATACCAAAATTGGTATATCTGCAGACATATTTACCGTGAGAATCATTGGGCTGAATGCGGTGACGAATGCTAAATGTTCTGCCAGCAAGAGCGAACGTCCAGTTCTTTGTATGCATATATTCTAAAGCCATATCGAAAGGAAATACAGCGTTTAGTTTCCATTTACGATTGATTTGCCAATCGAAACCAATAATCGGATAAATACGATCCATTCTCATGCCCGTTTCAACATAAAATCCCATATGAACACCGATATCTTTACAAATAGAATAACGGCCCCACAGAATTAAATTATAATTTAAATACTCAGCAGTGAGTTCATCAAAACCATCATAGTTGATTTCAACCTGTCCACGCCATAACCAGCGGTCAAAGCGTTTGGTTATTCCACCAAAAGAAAGAGTGACTGTGTCGAAATGTGTTTGACTAAACCAAGGATTCTCTTTCCAGCCAATGTATGTTTCAGTGTAGCCAAGTGTAATATTAGCTGCTTCTGAATATTCAGGGCAGTAGTAATAAACTGCTTCAATTTCGGCATTAGCTATAGCAAATTGAATTTCATCTTTTTTAAAAAAACCTTTATTGATTTTTGCTTTTCCTACTGCATCAGCGTATGCAGAAAAAGAAAAAGGGGATTTAGATGCAGGTTGATTTTCAAAAGCTCCTCCAATATTTTCAGAGCCCATATTGTTTGTGTCAATGTCATCATCAGCAAATAAACTTAAATTAAAAATACCGATTGTAAAAATCGAAGTGATTAAAAGATTAGACCATTTCACTCTTATTGTCTCCTCGTCATTTCGTTTTGCTCATTATATGCAACAAATGAGCATATATATGTTATTTTTCTAGTGGAATTAAATTGATAGGACTTAAAAATAAAGTCAAGATAAAACACGTTTTTGGATGAAGTTTAAATTCTTATAAAAAATCTGATTCAAGTGGTGTTAAATGAATTTTTGAAAAAAAACACCTTAACGTTATTAAAATTTTATTTATATTATTGAAGTGCGATTAAATATTGTATAAATACTTGACATAAAAGCGAAAACGACTAATTTTAAGAGATACACATTGATTTTATTTTATGCTCTTTTTTTCAAAAATATACGTCGTTTTTGTATATGATAAAAAAGAGAGATTTTCCCAGCAAGGAGTTGGCATGATTGTTGATATAAGCATTGCTGTTGCAGCAGCAGCATTTTTACTTTTAGTCATTTATTTTATTGTGTTGATTAAAGCTGTAAAAGCAACACTTAATCAAGTCAATTCAACCTTGTCAGAAGTGAGACATCATTTAGATGAAATAGGTATTGAGGCAAAAAAAACGACTTTCGATGTGAACTATAAAATGGAATCTTTGAATTCTGTCTTTAAAGCTATTTCTAATGTGGGAGAGTTTTTAGAACAGAAGTCAAAATCTATGAAATTAGAAGCAGAAATTTGTTCTCTTAAAAATGAAGCATTGGCAGCAAATAAACATGCTGGGAATTCCCGAGTGAATCCAGTTTTTGATCAAGTAGCAAGTATTTTGGAATTAGTAGGCCAAAGCTTTCGCTTGTGGCGAGACGTACATAAAAGGAGATAGGCAATGTCAAAAAATAACCATTTTACAACTAAAGAAGTTATAATCGGTGCAGCTATTGGAAGTTTAATTGTAAGTATCGGTGCAGTTTTAATGGCTCCAAAACCAAGCAAAATGAGTTTAATGCGAAAAAATATCAGCAATATGTATGGTGATATTTCAGATAGAACTCATGAAATCACTGATTGTATGGTGAAAAAAGGTAAATGTTTAATGAATATGAATTGCTCAGAACCGGATTGGAAAGATAAGGCAAAATGTCTTTTATCTGATATGACTCAGTTTTTGACTTCTTCAAAAAAGAATGCGACAGCATGTGACATGCTTGGCGGTAGCAGTCACTGTGAAATGTGGGTGGGCGTACTAGCTGGCGGAATTGTAGGCGCTGTGGCAGGATTGTTAGTGGCTCCAAAAGCCGGTGAAGATTTAAGAGATGACTTTATAGAGACATATGAAGATCTAACTCAAACAACTCAAGATTATGCAGACTCTTTTCAAAAAAGAGGTCGAAAAATGGCCAAAACGACTAAAAAACAAGTCAATAAATGGCTAGATCTCGCTTCTACTGTTATCAACGAGTTTGTAGATCATGCTGAAGACGTTAATGATCAAGTCACAGATACTGTTAAAGATTATGCAGATACAGGCAAAGAGAAAATAGAAAAAGCTCTTGAGTGGGCTGCATTAGGCTTACGTGTTTGGAAAGGACTTACTAAATAGACGATATAATGTTAGCATTGTCCAACGGAGATTAATATGAGTAAAAAACAAAAGATAGTCTTAGGCGCTAGCATTACAGCCGGTCTGGCTGGGATTTTAACCACGATGTTTCTTTCTAAAAAATCGAGCTCAAGTTGGTTAGACGAGGTTAGCTCTATGCAAATTGAAAAAGAAAATCATCATGAGAAATTTTTCTTAGGTGGCTTAGCTGGTGGTTTAGCAGGTGTTTTACTTTCACTTTTATTTGCGCCTCAATCTGGCAAAGATTTAGTTAAAAGCATTTCACGCCACTTGAAATCAACAGAAAAAAAGGTGACTAAGGCAGTTAGACCTTCAAAAATTAAACGCTCTTCTTCATCTGCTAAAAAGAAAATGGCCAATTCAGTTACTTTTACTATAAAAAAGTCTAAAAAAGCTTTGCGTAAGAAAAATTTAGCTAAAAAGCGCGAACCTTCTAAAAAGACTCCTATTGAAGAAGCAGTTACTGACGCTATTTAATTGAAAAGACTTTAAAAACTTAGCTTTCTGCTAAGTTTTTAAAGTAAATTTTTCTCCATAACCTTTGTCTCTTTTTTACTTGGTGATTTAAAAGGTCAGAAAGGGAGAACATTTAGTCAAAATCCAGAGGAACACAGGTGTTTAAAAGGCGTTTATTAAATAAGTTAAGCAATCCATTGAGCTTAAAAAGTTTTGTGTACCATTTGCCGGGTGTCTTGCAAAAATGGCAACGTGAACAGCCCTCAACAATTGTTTATCGTCATACTAATAAATATGCTGTAGCAGTGCCTGCTATAAGCTAGAAAATTTAATTACTTAAGAGTGTGGGTTTGCAAACACTGAATGTAAACCCTTTTGTATTAAACGAAAACAATTTTCCAAAAGTTTTCTAGTTTTCTAGTTGACGTAATTGGATAAAATTGTGTATAACTAGTGCTTAATTCTTATATGGAAGAGTGGCAGAGTGGCCGATTGCGTCTGTCTTGAAAACAGAAGTCCGTTCCGCGGACCGTGGGTTCAAATCCTACCTCTTCCGTCACATGGGAAGATCTAACACTGCTACAGCTTATCAAACGGCTGATGCAGTGTTATGATCGCCTTTTTTTTCTTCATCTTAAATTTTAAACTTTTATAGATTTTCTTTAACGTGGTTGATCTTTTAAATTGCTAGTGTAGTATTTTTCTAGAAATAGAGACAATAGTATGATTAAAAATCTCAATTGCTATTGTCCCTTTTGTCTTTAATGTCTCTATTGTCCCTTTAACTCTTTATTGTCCCTTTAGCTTACTTAGACAACTTAATTTTCATTAAAATAAATTCGGCTACTGGTGATGACTTCTTTTGAAAGTCCAATGATGCCAATTAAGTTCACGATCAACATTGCTGTAATGCAAATATCTGCTAGAAGCCAAACAAAATTGACTTCTACCACTGCTCCTACTGGAATTAATGCGATATAAAAATAGGAAAACCATTTAATAGAACGGGTTCCAAACAAATAGGCGACCGCTTTTTCAGCACAGTAGCACCAAGCTAAAATAGTCGTATAGCCAAATAAAATTAGACATAACATGACCACGTATTTTCCAGCTTCATGTCCTAATCCTTGAGAAAATGCGTAAGTGACCATGTTTGTACTTTGTAAACCAGGTTGCAACCAGGCATCAGTTACAATTAAAACTAATCCAGTTAAAGTGCAAACAACCATCACCATAAAGGGTGCAACTAATGTGACCAGTCCATCTTCAATGGGGTTACTTGTGCGTGCACTAGATTGTAAAATGGGTACAATACCTGTGCCGGCATCTGTTGCAAAAATGCTGCGGTTAAAGCCTGTAGTAATTGCCGTGAAAACTGCAGCTCCCAGTACACCACCACCAGCTGCGCGAAAATCAAATGCGGAATTAAACATTAACTTTAGTGCGGGCAAAACATGCTCAGAGTTTAATAGGATAATTGTTAAAGCAAATCCAATGTATAAAGCTGCTTTAAGTGGTACAATCATAGAAGCAATTTTAGCAATCCGTTGAATACCTCCTAGAAGAACAAGCCCAACAAAGAAAGCAATCACACAGCCACTTATTAAAGGATCGAATCCTAAAGTTGTCAGTGGTAAAGTCATAGAATTGATTTGCGCAAAATTCCCCACACTTATTGCTGCGAAAACAGTCAAAACACAAAAAAGTTGAGCTAAGCGCGTCTGCTTTAAACCTGTGGATAAATAATACATAGGCCCCCCCACATATTCACCCTCTTTATTTTTTTGACGGTATTTCACACCTAACACACAGCTAGCATATTGGATTGCAGCTCCGAAAAAAACCATAAACCACATCCAAACCAAAGCACCAGGACCACCAGTTGTGAGTGCAACAGCCATTCCGGAAATATTTCCTGTGCCAAAATTCCCTGCCAATACCGTTGAAATTGCTTCGAAATGACTGATGTTTCCTACATCACTTTTTTTCTGATGCAAAAGTAAGTACCAACTTTGCTTTAATTTAGTAACTTGAAAACCTTTAAGTTTAACCGTTAAAAATAGTCCAAATAAAAGCATAGTAGGGAAGATAATCGACAAAGTGACTAATTCATTTATCCATGTTAAAGTCTGCTGTAAGAGTAAATACATTCAATATCCTGAAAATTATTTAAATAAGCTGTCGATTATAAGGTGATGGTTATTATGATGCAACCTTGCAATTATGAGAATATTCTACAAACTTGTCTTTTTTATTTTTCTCTTTTTTTTGTTTCTTAGGCTTTTTCATAAAATTTAAATTAAAAATTAAAAAAAATTTACATATTTAGTTGAAAGGTGTAAAAAGAGAACATTCAGAAATTTCATGCCGGAGTGAGAAATGAAGTTAAATCGGTTTACAAAACTATGCATACTTTTTTGCATCTGTTTTTTTCAAATGCATTTGTGTAGCCAATGTTTTGACCAAGCGAGTTTTCTCTCCAATTGGGGACAAAACTGCACAACAGAATTTCGAGTTGCCTATTTCTCACCAGAATCTAAACGCATGAAAAAAATCTATTCTAAAGATCTCATCGATTATCAGATCGAAATTTCAAAATCGATTTTTTCCGATTTTTCTATTTGGCTAGATGTGGATTACATGACTAAGAAAGGGCGTTCGGAAAATTTGCATGATTCTACCAGAATTTGGATTGTTCCTATTGCCTTAGGTTTAAACTACAATTTTTTGTGTTATCAGGGATGGAATGCTTATCTAGGAGCGGGTGGAAACTATACACATTTAAAAATTCATGACCACTCACATTACGTCAAAGAACATATTTCGAAGTGGGATTTCGGAGGAACATTTAAATTAGGGATCAAAAAAATCTTTTGCAACGGAATAACACTTAATATTTTTTGTGACTATTTTTTGCAAAAATTTCACTTTTCCAATTCTTCACATTGTTCCTATCAATCCAGCTCTTCTTGTTACATCGAACGTCACTGTCTGAATTTAAATGGTTTAAAAGCTGGAATAGGGCTTGGTTACTCTTTTTAATAAAAAAATAATTTAAAGGATAAATTATGAAATGGTTTTTACATTTATTTTGTTTTTTGATTTTTTCGAGTCAGCTCAGTTCAGAACCTATTTTCAATATTCCTGCAAATCCTGTCACACCTCCTTTTAATTCAGATCCGACTCTTTTACCTGTCGTTTTGACAAATAATACTTTGCTACCAGACGATCAAGTCAATTTTGTCATCATTGGTTCGACAGTTCCTAATGGAAACGATCCCATCGTTCCTGTATATGTACAGTTTGATAACAATGGTGTGGGGCAAATTGTACCTGCAGTTTATCCAGATAATTCAAGTAACTATTCTAAAACCCTAGATCAATTTCCTACTTATCCCAATGCAGCACCTGGAGCCAGGGTGTGTTATTTACCTTATATCAATAGTGCACTGGCCTATTTCTCACTAGAAGAGGCTTTAAGTATCCCCGTTGATATGCAAACCGGAGGACTGGTAGAGCCTTCTCCTTCAAATCCAACAGATGTAAATTATACTATTCAATATCAAACCTTCGAGTTTGTTTATCTCCCAACGCAACCACAAATTTTTGCAAATTTGACAGCAATTGCTTATTTTTCTTTACCTATTTACGCTTACCTTTCTACTCCTGATAATTTGCCAACGACGGGTTTATATCAACCGCGCCCCTATATTATGTCCAAACTTCGTCGCGCTTTCAATGCTGCTCCAGAAAGGCAGCAGTGGACAAAATTATTTTTAAGAAATCTCAGTGATTATTCTATTTTACGTGTTTTGGGAACAGGTCAGGCAATGGCTGTGAGACCCACGCCTCTTTTTGACAATAATTATTTGGATAATTTTCCTGCATATGGCTATAGCTTTATTGGGGATATCTGGTCTAATCCAGACAGTTTCTACCGTAATAATGTGTTGAGTTTACAAATTCCTCCAAGCGCGATTAGTAGTGGAGATACCTATACGGGGGTTATTAATCCAGATAATACAATTACGTTTACAGGTCAAAACACCAATAATACTGTGAACTTTGCAGCTCCTAATACAGATTTTTCTGTACCAGGTGTATTGACGACGACAGAAGCAATTTTTGAGGGACAGCCTTTATGGACAACTTTCAATACTGGAATCTATACTGATGACCCGCAGCAATTGAGTAAACTATTTGAAGAAGCCATTATTGCTGGCCTACTTCCCACTACAGATACAGTGAGTAATCCGTATTTCACCGCCAATATGAATCGATACTATACAATCAACCCGAATTTATCACCGGCAGGCCAAATAACTGGGCCTTGGTATGATCTTTATTCGAAAGTTTTACATGGTCTTGGTTCGATTTATACTTTTAGTTTCGATGAACCTCTTTGGCCGGATGTTCAAATTAGTAGCCAAACATTTCAGCCTAATGTAACATTTTTAGGCTTAACGTTAGCTCCGGTAGTAAAAGCAAATACAACCACACAATTAATTGCCTCGCCTAATGCACCGATTGCAGGCGATTTAGTCACATTTACAGCCACAGTTACAGGTAATCCTTTGGTGGGTGATCCTAGTGGTCGAGTTGTTTTTACAGTCGATGGTCAAGTGCAAAAACCCGTCGTTTTAGACAATAATAACCAAGCAGTATTTCAAACCTCTTCATTGAGCGTTGGAGAGCATACGATCACTGCCACATATATTGGTGAACCTAGTGTTTATTTTTCATCTACTGCATCAACAACTCTAACAATTGCGCCAGCTCTTTTACTCACTTCCACATCTTCTTTAACATCCTCTCCAAATCCGGCACTCTTTGGTACATCGGTAGATTTTGTAGCAAGTGTAAATGGAACGGGTGCCGTACCTGATGGGACGGTTGTATTTGTAATTGATGGGGTATCTCAGGCACCGCTAAATTTAGTGAATGGTCAGGCGACTCTAACCACTTCAGCTTTATCTATAGGAATTCACCAAGTTTCAGTGAATTATTCGGGGTCAGCCACTTATCTCCCTTCAAGTTCTGGGATACTTAAACAAGTCATTGTTGATCCGAATAAATTAAATTCAATTATCTCTTTAACATCATCTAAAAACCCTGCAATGGAAGATGAAAATGTCACTTTTTCAGTTGTAGTCAGTGGCTCCGGACCTGTTCCGACGGGAACCGTTACTTTTATTATAGATGAGGAGTCGAAAACTCCTGTGAATTTAGTCAATGGGCAAGCCTCTTTTACAATTGCCTCTTTAACTTCTGGTATTCACAGTGTGATTGCAGATTACTCTGGTTCTATCATCTATTCCGTGTCCACATCTATTGAGCTTAAACAAGTGATAGGAGATCCTACAAAACTCAACTCTGCTATTTCTTTGACTAGTTCACAAAATCCTTCACTTTTTGGAGCCAGTATTGATTTAACAGCAATTGTTACAGGACAGAATGCAAATACTCCTACAGGCTCTGTGACCTTCGTTATTGATGGAAATTCGCAAACTCCAGTGAGTTTGATTAATGGTCAAGCCTTACTGACAATAGCGACTCTTAGTACAGGCATTCATCAAATTAGTGCGCAATATTCCGGCTCCCCGGTTTACTCTACTTCTGTGTCTCAACCAATCACTCAAGTGGTCTTAGATCCTAATAAATTAGTTTCAACAATCACAGTTTCTTCTTCGCAAAATCCCTCTTTAATAGGAAACTTGGTAACTTTTACTGCCGTTGTAGATGGAAATAATTCTATACCAACAGGATCAGTTACGTTTGTTATTGATGGAACGCCGCAAAGCCCTGTCAATTTATTTAACGGACGTGCAACTTTTGGTAGTGCTATTCTTTCAAAAGGTGTTCACACTGTAAGTGCACTCTATTCCGGTTCTTTAATTTATTCTGCATCTGCTTCAGAAAATCTCTATCAAATCATTATTGATAACAGCCAACGCACCACTTCGACTACTCTTACAACTTCAAAAAATCCTGTGTTGATAGGTAAACCTGTCACATTTACTGCTCAAGTAGAAGGGTCTAGTCAACAAGAAGTTAAAGGAAGTGTAACTTTTTACGTCAACAATAGTGCACAAGCAACTGTAAAATTAGTTAATGGACAAGCAAGTTTAACACTTTCCAATCTGATGCAAGGTTTGAATTCAGTGCAAGCTGTCTATGAAGGAAATAAGCTATACGCGGGTTCTGGTTCTAATACGATTTCTGAACTAGTTATTCTCCCTCAAAAAATAGCAACGACAGTAAAACTCACTTCCTCTTTAAATCCTGCACTTGTAAATCAATTAATTAAATTTACAGCCACCATAAAATCCTCTTCTCAAAACACTCCTCAGGGGAATGTTGCATTTCTGATCAATGGCAGCTTATTTGCGCAAGTGCCCTTGGTAAACGGACAAGCGACATTTCAAACGGCAGGCTTAACACCAGGAAAATACGAGATACAAGCCGTCTATTTAGGTAACGAAATTTATCAAGCTTCTTTATCAAACACCCTTATACAATTGATAGGAACTGTTCTTTCACCGCGTGATTTAAAAGGACGGCAGGTGGAAAACAAATTTGCAACTCAAACAGATATTATTAATGTGATTAGTTGGAAAGCCCCTTTGATTGGGCCTACACCGGTAGCTTATAAAATTTATAAAGATAGTGAATTAACACAATTACTTAAAACAGTTAAGGTCTCTCCAAACTCTTCAAAGAAAAATTATGAGTTTGTTGAGCATAATCGAGAAAAGGGAAAAACTTACCATTACTACATAGTCGCTGTGGATAGTATGGGCAATACTTCACTTCCTGCTGAACTAAGTATAGAAAGAGACTCAAACAGTTAATAGTGAACTCGAACTTGCTTTTATAGCCTCTTTTTTGCAAAAATGCTTTTTGAAAAAAACATTGTAAAAGAAGCACAATAAAACCATGTCGAACTTGCTTGTTAAACATTCAGTCCTTCAAGGATGTATTACGATCCCTTCTTCGAAGTCGCACACGATGCGCGCTATACTTTTTGCAAGTATGGCGCATGGCGCAAGTACAATCAGCGCTTATCTTCAATCCTCTGATACAGATGCGATGATTCGCACGTGCCAAATTTTTGGAGCCACAATTAAACAATTTGACACAAAATTAGAAGTTATTGGCATAGATGGTTGCATTCAATATGCTTCTGATATCATTCATGCAGGCAACTCAGGAATTATTTTGCGCTTTTGTGCAGCATTAGGAGCTAATTGCAAAAATCCTGTGGTAATTACTGGAGACCATTCGATTTGTCATCAACGGCCTATGCACGAATTGTTGAAAGGTCTTAGGCAGCTGGGCGTTTCAGTCCTTTCGTTACGTGGGGATGATTATGCGCCGCTTATTCTTCAAGGACCTCTCTTAAATTCTGAAGTGTGTATTCAAGGAGAAGATTCGCAATTTGTGTCAGCTTTGCTCATTGCATCTGCTTTTGCAGCTCATCCGATAACAATTAAGGTAGAAAATCCTGGTGAAAAGCCTTGGGTAGGTTTAACACTTGATTGGTTTGAGCGTTTACAAATTCCCTATCGCAATCAAGATTTTTGTGAATATGAAATGCAAGGTAATGCCTCCTATAAGGGTTTTAACTATTCAGTTCCGGGAGATTTTAGTTCGGCAGCTTTTCCAATAGCTGCCGCAATAATTACTCGGTCAGAAATTGTTTTAAGTAATCTGAATTTTCAAGATGCACAAGGGGATAAGAAAATCATTACTATTCTAGAAGAAATGGGAGCTTCTTTTGAATTTCACTATGAAACTTTTAGTTTAAAAATCAATAAAGTAGATTCCCTTAAAGGTATTGAAATAGATGTTAATGATGTGATCGATGCGTTCCCTATCTTAGCTATTATAGGATGTTTTGCTAAGGGAAAAACCGTATTGAAAAATGCAAAAATAGCCCGCTCAAAAGAATGCGATCGCATTCATGTGATGTCCCAAGAATTGTCAAAAATGGGTGCCAAAATTATTGAAAAAGAAGACAGCTTAATTATTTTTTCATCGCAGTTAACAGGGGCAGAAGTTGATTCCCATCAGGATCATCGTGTAGCGATGGCATTAGCAGTGGCAGGCTTGGGAGCTTCTGGGATGACGCGCATTACCAATACAGCTTGCATTAATAAAACTTATTCATCATTTGTAAAAGATTTTCAAACTCTTGGTGCCATTATCGAGTATGAATCATGAATCTGATTTTGTGTGGTCTGCCGGCTTCTGGAAAAACCACTGTCGGTAAAATTATAGCGACACATCTTAATTGGATTCATGTAGATCTTGATCAATTGATCCTAGAAAATTACTCCAATCCTACAGTTTCTACTTGTCGTCAGATCTGTTTAAATGAAGGGGAAACATATTTCCGTTTTTTAGAAAATCAACAGATTGCCAAATTGATGCCTCTGAAAAATAGCATCATTTCAGTTGGAGGAGGCAGTTTATCCCATTTTGATAATGATAGGTGTTTAAAAAAAATCGGATGCCTGGTTTATTTAAAAGCAGATATTGCGATTTTGTGGAATCGAGTCAAAGAAAGAGGAGGATTATCTTTTATCACCTCTTCAAATCCCCAAAAAGAATTTACACAGATAATGCAACACCGGCAAATAAAATTAGATTTGATTGCAGATTTGACTGTGGAAATTAAAGATTTAAATTGCGAAGAAGTCGCCTTAGTGACTCTTTCAAAATGGAGAGAAAAGTATGGCCAGTAATTCTTTTGGAAATGTTTTCCGAGTAACAACTTGGGGAGAGTCGCATGGACCGGCAATTGGCGCAATTATTGATGGGTGTCCCGCCGGTGTGGAAATAGATGCACTAGAAATCAATGCAGAACTTGCTTTACGTGCTCCTGGAAAAAGTGATTATACATCTGCCCGCAAAGAAAACGATCAGATTCAAATTCTTTCCGGAGTTTTTGAAGGTAAAACAACCGGCGCACCCATTTGTTTGCTCATTCTTAATCAAGATGCCAACTCAAGTCACTATGGACCGATTAAAGATTTATTAAGGCCTGGACATGCTAACTTTACCTATCTTGAAAAATATGGAATTTATGATCACCAGGGTGGAGGGCGCGCTTCAGCAAGAGAAACGACTGCTCGCGTGGCTGCAGGTGCTATCGCTAAAAAGTTTTTAGCATTCTTCAATATTGAAGTTGCAGCTTATATTAAACAAATTGGCCCCATTATTTCTCATCCAAAATATGATAGTGTCCTGCAACTAAAAAACATGACTTATCAGAATCCTGTGCATTGCCCTGATTCAGATGCTGCTCACGAGATGGTTGTATTATTAGATCAGGTTAAAGCCGAAGGGGATTCTTTAGGTGGGATTATAGAATTTATAGCCATTAATCTCCCTACAGGTTTAGGAGATCCAGTTTATGAAAAGTTAGAAGCCAAACTTGCACACGCGATGATGAGTTTGCCGGCCTGCAAAGGTTTTGAGATAGGAAATGGCTTTGCATGCGTGACTTTGAAAGGATCAGAAAATAATGATCTTTTTATTCACGAGCAAGAACGCGTTAAAACGTCTACAAATTATTCAGGTGGAACTTTAGGAGGAATTTCTAATGGAATGCCGATTACCGGAAGAGTTGCTTTTAAACCTACCTCAAGTATTCGAAAAGCGCAACAAACGCTAAATTTGAATAAAGAAACTGAAACTTTACAACTGCCTAGTGGTTCCAGACATGATCCTTGCGTAGCGATTCGTGCAGTAGTCATTGTCGAAGCGATGCTTGCTCTTGTATTAACAGATGCTCTTTTACTCAACCGCTGTGCAAAATTATGACTTCAAGTTTAATTTGTTCTATTCGACCTGCTGAAATTCACTACACTATAGATTTTCATTATAATCTTTTAGAAGAATGCAGCTTTCTCGCCAAATTCGTTAGCGGGCTAGGATCCAAAATAGCAATTATTTCAAATAATGTAGTCGGCCCTTTATATGGTGAATCCTTATGTCGCTCTCTAGTTAGTCAAGGATTAGAAAGTCATTTATTTATCTTTGAAGATGGTGAAAAGTTTAAAACGCGTGAGACTAAAGGAAAACTCGAAGAGCAGATGCTTGAAAAAAAATATGGTCGTGATACGTGTATCATTGCTCTAGGTGGGGGCGTTGTCATGGATATATCCGGGTTTATTGCTTCTACCTTTTGTAGAGGCATCCCTTTAGTCATGATCCCGACTTCCTTGTTGGGGATGGTCGATGCGTCCATCGGAGGTAAAACCGCTGTTAATTTAACTTACGGCAAAAATCTGATTGGCACTATTTATCAACCGAAAAAAGTTATCATTGATTCTTCTGTTTTAAAAACGCTTCCCTTAAGAGAGTTGAAAAATGGTCTTACAGAGATGATTAAACATGCCATTATTTTAGATGCCAGCTATTTTTCTTATCTCGAAAAACATGTCGAGGATTTATTACACTTGGAACAAGATAAGATGAATCAGGCTATTTATACTAGCTGTCAAATAAAGAAAACTATTGTTGAATCGGACGAAAAAGAGCTAGGTTTACGTCGCATATTAAACTTTGGCCATACTATCGGTCATGCATTAGAAAAAGTCAGTCATTATCAAATCGCGCATGGCGAAGCAGTGGCAATTGGCATCCTTGTAGAAAGTTATTTATCATTTTTAACAGGATATTTAAGTAAAAAGGCATTGGATTCTATCTTAACACTTGTCCATCAATTTAATTTTCCTTTTAAATTACCTTGTGAAGTAAATAATCAATCTATTATTACTGCCATGCAGATGGATAAAAAAGCAACAAGGAGTCAAGCGCGTTTTGTGATGATCAATGAAATTGGATCTACCTTAGATTTTGATGGAAATTATTGCACGACGCTTGACTTAGAGCCTATAAATAAAGCGTTAAATTGGATGTTTCATGATTTGTGCAGTCATTCCAGGGCCTTCTTCTCTTGAAGTTCAAGAACAAATTGATACTGCTATTCAGCAAGGAGCAGATTTAATCGAACTGCGAATCGATTTATTCGAAGAAATCTCTATTTTTTTTTTAGAAAAATTACTAAAAAATTTACCGATTGCTTCAATTTTTACTCTTAAAGGAAAAAATGCGGGTGGAAATTTTTTAGGCAGTGAAACGGAGCATTTAAATTCTCTTCGCCAATTGGCTGAATTACACCCTCATTTTTTAGATCTTGATCACAAAACACCTAGAGAGTTTATTATTGAAATATCAGAAAAATATCCCTCAATTCAACTCATTCTTTCCTATCATCATTTTCTGGAAATGCCCAAAGATTTAAAACCTATGTATGATGAATTATCCCCCTATGCGGTACAGATCTATAAGTTTGCATTTCAAGCTCATTCAAGTTTAGATGCATTAAATTTACTTCAGTGGGCAAAAAATACTGACGCGAAAATTCTGGTTGTTAGTATGGGCGAAAAAGGTCAAATTAGTCGAATTTTAAATCCCATCTTGAATTATCATTTCACTTATGCTTCGCTAGCAGATCAATTGAAAACAGCCGCTGGACAATTGACTATTAACAGCTTAAATGAGTTGTATGCCTTTAAAAAATTAAACAAGCAGACAAAAATTTTCGGATTAATTGGATCACCAGTTGATCAAAGTTTTAGTGATTCTACACACAATTATTACTTTCAACAGACAAATCAAAATGCGGTTTACGTCAAAATAGTTATTCTTCCTGAAGAATTAGCAGAATTTCTTAAATTGGCCAAAACTCTCAACTTTCAAGGACTTAGTGTGACTATGCCTTTAAAAGAAGCCATACTCGCGCATTTGGATTTTATTGAAACTAAAACAAAAAAAATTGGAGCTTGCAACACGGTTGTTTTCAAAGAGGGTCAAACGATCGGCTACAATACCGATTGTATAGGAGCGCTGAATGCCATTGAACACTTTGTTCAGGTAAAAGAGAAAAAAGTTGTCATCATTGGTGCAGGCGGTGCTGCCAAAGCAATTGCCTATGAGGCTTGTTTAAGAGGAGCTAAGGTCCTGATTTTAAATAGAGATATAGATAGGGCAAAAAGCATTGCCATGCAATTAAATTGTGACTATGGAAGCCTAGAGAAAATGAAAAAATGTTTTGAAGAAGGGTATGACATTTTAATCAATTCTACTCCTTTATCATCTCCCATTGATCCTGCACATATTCTGCCCAACTGTATAGTTATGGACATTAATACCCAAGCCACGCAGACAGTTTTTCTTAATACAGTCCAAGAAAAAAATTGTCAAATTGTCTATGGCTTGGAAATGTTCATTCGCCAAGCTGTAGAACAATTTAACCTTTGGTTTGATAATCAAATCAAGCAGAAAGAATGCTATAGGCTGATAAAATCTAAACTTTTAGAGCGATTAAAAGAATCAGTTGATTGCAAATAAGATTCACTTTAATGTGAATTTTATCCTAAGGCGAAATTCGTCAGGATAAAATTTTTAAGAAATCATCCTTTTAGCAGGTGAAATTTTCCATGGCCACTCGTCATCATCAATTATCAATAGTAGAAGCTGTAGAGACTTTATCAAATATTGCGGATTTAGATTATGATCAGCAAATTGGTGTCGTACAAAAACACGAAATTAGACTGTTAGAAGAGAACATTACCTATAAAACAGTCAATTGGCTGCATCAACAGGGGGGAGAAGTTACAATAAATTTAGTACGCGAAATTTTTCGCATTGTTACTTATTACCTTCAAGAATTTTATAACGGTGAACATAATACTCTTACCAATCATAGTTCGCTAGAAGGTATTAAAGCGATTATGATTTTAGTGGAGGAAGCTGCAAAGAAATTAGATAAATACGCAGAAATTTTTTTTAAAACTACAGAAAAACCTAGCAGTGTGACAGAGTTTAAGGAGTATAAGCAACTTCAAGATATTTATCGTTCGAAAATTGCACGTAAACAAGACGAGGGGAGTTTAAGTAAGTGGATCTTAAGTTTAAGCTTAAAAAAAGACAATAAACTTGACGAAAATTTTCTTAAAAATATTCCTATTACAGAATTTCCAGCTGAGGTCAAAGAAAATAAACGTGCTTTTGTTAATTTGGAAACCGTCCAAATTGATTCTGAGTATGAACTGTTACAAATTCGAAAACAAGACAGCTCTCGTTTTTTTAATCCTCGCTTACTTAGAAATGTTAAACTCACGTGTGATCTAGAAAAATATTTTCGGGCAAAAAAACAAGATCCATTTGTTTCAATAGACTTTTGGTTTGATCATATTGCCTATAGCAGCGCCAGACACATGATAAAAAATTTAGGCGGTCAGCTTGATCTTTTTTTTAAAGAGCTGCGCAATATAAAAAATAATGAACTTGTTGTCGCTTTAAATAAAACAGTCATGGCACTGATGTTTAGTGCGCAAAATAGAAATCTCTTGCATCATCAACCTATAAAAAGTTGTACAAGTTACTTTGAAGACTTCCTATTATTTCTTAGAGAAGCCTTGAGAAATCCGTTATATAAAAAATGGTCCTTAGAGCCTCCTAAAAAAACAAATGATGTGGCCTGGGATTTGCTTAAATTTGTTCATCGGCTTTGTAGTGTCATTTATACTAATTCCTTAGGTTGGGAAGAAATACCCGAGTTAGTTTCCCATTTACTTAAAAGTGCCAAACAAACGATTTCTAAAGAATACCCAGCATTAGATGCAGACTGTTTAATTTGGGAAAAAATTGCTTATCATCATGCCGCTTTTACTAGCTTAATTAAACAACATCCTCATGGTCCCTACTTAAAATTGATAAAAGGACTGGAACGCAATTGTCTGAATGCATTTGATCCTTTGCATCAACAGAATATCCCCCAGCAACTTTTTGATATGCACTATCAAGATCAACGCATTTCTCTCATTCGTATGGCAACTCCCACACATCAGCAACTGATTGATCGGGCAATGATTACTGAGGAGTTTAAAGCTTTCATAAAAGATTATGGACATTTTAGTCCTTCAAAAAAACATTTAATCATTAACTTGCAAAATCGTACTTCTTGGAAGGAGTTTGCCCGTTGTGATGTGCTCGAAAAATTACAATTTCAGGCAGATTTTTTGAAAGAACTATGTGTAGTTACTTTAGCCATTGATACGGATTTTTATTTTCAATTGGAACCTTACCATGAAATAGTAGAAACGCAGCCTTTCATCCAACAATTTAAAGAGCATTTACTTGATCACCATTCAGGGTTTTATTTCCCTTCTGAAATTAAAATAGAAGCTTTAGAAAATTTTACATATCAGGCCAGTGAAGCGATTCTAAAAATATTTTTCTCTTCGCAACAAACATTAAATAGAGACCAACGTCTAAACTTCATTGAAATTTTCTATCTGCTTTTAGAAATAAAATTATTAGAATGGACTCAAGCCCAAACATTTAGTCTGATGTGTAAGGATGGAATAGACCAAGGAAGTACACGTGCGACATTATTTTTTATATTTTTGAAATTAATCAATCGAGAAGAGATGAGCGAAAATGATGAAAAATTCATCGATTTAATGCTTTTTATGCCGGCTCTACTTTTACGAGAACGTGTCATTTTAGCCGAACCTTTTAATCGTATGCTTAACACATTAAAATTTATAGAAGAGACTCAACAAAAAGTTGGCATAGAAGGATTTAAAGCCTGCATTCATCAAGAGTTGAATCCATTATTTGATTCGGGTATTTTACAATCCACTCTTTTAACTCCTCATTTAAAAACGCATTTGCCTCAAAATTTTGACAAGACTTCCCTATAAGTAAAAGGATCAATTTGCAAAAATAATAGAGGACGAAAATTTATTTTTCTTTACAACTTTATTAAAAATAATTATTGATAAAGCAAAAAAAGATAAAAGTATTATGTCCCAAGCCATTACAAATCGGTCAATTCGAGACGATCTCATTTCAGGTATGGTCGTCTTTTTCGTCGCTCTTCCTTTATGTCTAGGAGTCGCTTTAGCCTCAAACGCACCTTTATTTTCAGGTATTTTAGCCGGAATTATTGGGGGGATAGTGGTTGGAGCTTTAAGTGGATCGAGCATTAGCGTAAGTGGACCCGCAGCAGGTCTGACTGCTGTTGTGGCTACTGAGATGCAAAAATTGGGGACATTTGAGGCTTTTCTTACAGCTATTATTATTGCAGGGGCAATCCAAATTGTATTGGGTTTATGCAAAATGGGATTCATAGCCGGCTTTTTTCCTTCTAGCGTCATTAAAGGATTGCTATGGGCGATTGGGCTTATTTTAATTCTTAAGCAAATTCCACACTTAGTGGGCCATGATGCCGACCCTATGGGTGATGAAGCATTTTTTCAATTTAACCAAAATAATACTTTTACAGAGCTATTTGAAATATTTTTTGATTTTCATTATGGGGCAATATTAATCGGCTTTTTATCGATTATTTTGCTAATTATTTGCGATAAGTTTGAAAGTCTAAAGAAAATTAAGATTGTTGCACCTGTTTTTGTCATATTTTTGAGTATTATGATGAATACATTTCTCTCTTCAATTGGAGGAGAGTGGAGTTTAGAAGCGGATCATTTAGTACAAGTTCCTGTCGCAAATACATTAAAAGACTCCATCAATTTTTTAATTTTTCCAGATTTATCTATTTTAAAAAAATTCGATGTCTACTTAACTGCTATTACAATTGCCTTAGTCGCTTCCTTGGAAACACTTTTGAATTTGGAGGCACTTGATAAAATTGATCCTTTACAACGCAACAATCCTCCCGATAGAGAGCTTTTTGCCCAAGGGGTTGGTAATATGATTGGCGGTTGCATTGGAGCATTACCTTTAACAAGTGTGATTATCAGAAGCTCTGTGAATATCAATTCAGGTGCGAAGACAAAATTAAGTACAATTTTTCACGGTTGTTTGATTCTTTTCAGTGTTTTAATCATACCGGAGTGGCTAAACAAGATCCCCTTATCTGCATTGGCTGCTATTTTGATTGTCACAGGTCTAAAATTAGCAAGCCCTGCCACATTTATGCAATTGTGGCGAGAAGGAAAATATCAATTTCTCCCTTTCATTTTAACAATTACTGCGATTATGTTGACAGACCTCTTGATAGGAATATCAATAGGTCTAGCAATAGCTGTCTGCTTTATATTGCACAGCAATATTAGACGACCGTTGAAGAAAACTCTGGAAAAACATGCAACAGGTCATGAAGTCTTACATATTGAATTACCCAATCAAGTCAGTTTTTTTAATCGGGTTGTTTTAGAAACAACTTTAAGAAAACAATCACCTGGAAGTCATGTTTTGCTTGATGCAAACAACACAGATTACATCGATCCAGATATTTTAGATTTAATCACTGATTTCCAAAAAACTGCAAGTGCACATAATGTCAATTTGAGTTTAGCAGGATTCAAAGATAAATATCCGCAATTGGAAGATAAAATCCACTATGCGGATTTCACAACTCGAGAATTGCAAGCCAATTTGACACCGGAAAAAATTCTAGAAATTTTAAAAGAGGGCAATAAACGTTTTCGAGAAGGAATACGCTTAACAAGAAGTTTAGAAAGACAGCTGGGAGTCGCATCGAATGGGCAGTTTCCTTTAGCAGTCGTGCTGAGTTGTATTGATTCTAGAGCTCCTGTGGAACTATTATTTGATTTGAGCATAGGGGATGTTTTTACAGTGCGCATTGCAGGAAATGTCGTTAGTCATAAAGTTATTGGGAGTATTGAATACGGGAGTGCAGTTGCTGGTGCTAAGCTAGTTGTGGTCATGGGCCATACTTCTTGTGGCGCTGTTAGAGCCGCAATGGATTTTATAATAAAAGGTAAAACTGCCGCTGAATTAACCGGATGCGAAAATTTAGATTCATTGATGAGAGAAATTCAAAAATCGATTGACAAAGATGAATTTAAAGGTTTTTCAACTTGGCCCCCGCACGTACAAGAAGAATACATCACTAAACTCACTCGCAAAAATGTTTTGCATAGTATTCAACAAATTCGCGAAAAAAGCCCTATTTTAAATACACTCGTTCAAGAGAGAAAAATTGCGATTGTTGGGGCAATTTATGATATTTCCAGTGCTGAAGTCACATTTTTTTCTCCCTCTTCTTAATCTGACTTAAACTAAATTTTGATAGTTATAATATATAATGCTGAAATTCTATGTGGCTTTTCTTTAATAAAGAAGTTGAAAAATCATTAATGCTTTTTATTTAATATGTTTTTAAATGAAATAAGTCCATGGAGTTTCTGTCGCTACTACCGTAGCTCTGGTTTTGTCATTATTAATACCGCTCTCCAAAACTTATTCAAACGGCGCTAGAGCACTGCCATGGCTACCACCATTTAATGCATTTACTGATTTAGTACTGTCGGGATTCAACACATTTGTTTATTTGAATATGTTTAGCGCCACCTAAATTTTTATAAGATATTTTGTAGTCCTTAATGGACTTAAAGTTTTTAAACTGTCACAATAATTACCAATAACACTGGAAATAAACTAAATGCCTAGATTTAAACCCCATACAATTTGGATTGATGCAGATGCGTGTCCGAGAGCAGTCAAAGAAATTATTTTTAAAACAAGCCATCGCTTAAACATGCATGTTGTGCTAGTAGCAAATTCTTATCAATTTATTCCACAAAGCGATCTGATCAGACTCATTATTGTGGATAGTGGATTTGATGCAGCGGATTTGCATATTGTTGAACAAGTGGCTATGCATGATTTAGTGATCACCGCAGACATTCCTTTAGCAGCTGCAGTTTTGAAAAAAAAGGCCGTTGCTCTTAATCCACGAGGTGAAATTTATAATGAAAATAATATGGGACCCACTTTATCTCTGCGCGATTTTATGAAAGAACTCCGAGATGCAGGGACGATCACAGGCGGGCCCGCACCTTTTGGCCCTAAAGACATCAAGAAATTTGCTGATTCATTAAATAGGCTCGTCTCTTAAAATTTAAAATGGCACAGACAAAAAATGTTGAGTTGGGAAGAAATTGTTCAAAATTATATTATTAAACCCACATTCCCGCGACTTCTTTACGGAATTCCGTATATATTGAGCATTGTGCCCCCAAAAAGTTTTAGAATCTTTTGTCGAACTGCGTGGAGATTAGTTACTGTCGTACACCATCGTTGAG